>Ga0207780_1000064_pt1 | contig 24676 bp, 24 predicted proteins | sample LuqExpMetageno45_FD_187803 | JGI IMG/M metagenome (GOLD analysis project Ga0207780, IMG submission 187803) | Tropical forest soil microbial communities from Luquillo Experimental Forest, Puerto Rico - Sample 45 (SPAdes) | ecosystem: Environmental > Terrestrial > Soil > Tropical forest ...
ATGGTGCCGCGCCTTCTGCTCTGCGAGACGCTGCCGCAATGTCTCCATCAACTTTTCCCAGCCGAGCGATTCGATCAGCCGCTTTTCCTCCTCGGTCAGAAACCTCTCGGCAAGCTTCTTTAACCAAGCCTCCGGAATCTCGGCCTTCGGATCGGCCAGGGTCTCGATCCCCTGGAAGCAATGTCCGAAAACCCGATCGAAGCGATCGAGATGCCGCTCGTCTTTGACCAGCGCGGTGCGGGCAAGAAAATAAAACTCCTCGATCTCGAAGGCGGCCACCCGCTTCTGCATCGCTTCCATCTGGCGCTTGAGTTCATCCATCTCGCTGCCTGAGCTCTGCGGCTTTTCAGATGACGGCTTGCTCTGCCCGCGCGCAAACGGGGCGAACATGGCGAAGGTCTTCTCGAACATCTCCATGTTCCGGCGCACCTGATCCTCCAGCGGGCCGAAGCCGACGCCACCAAAGGCCTGCGCGATCTGCTCGCGAAACTTGTCCTGCTGGCTGGTGAGCAACTGCATTGATTGTTCAAGGAAGCGTGGCACCAGCATCTGCATGCTGTCGCCGTAGAAGCGGATCAACTGCCGCAGGAAGGTGATCGGCAGCAAGCTTTGTCCTTCCTTGTTCTCCTGCTCGAAGATTATCTGCGCCAGCACCGTGCGAGTGATATCCTCGCTGGTTTTGGCGTCGAAGACCACGAAATCCTCGCCGTTCTTGACCATGGTGGCGAGGTCCTCGAGCGTCACGTAAGTGCTGGTACCGGTATTGTATAGCCGCCGGTTCGCGTACTTCTTGATTGTCACCGGCTCTTTTTCTTCTGCCATGTGGATCACATTCCCCTTCCCATAGGTTCAGCATAACAATTTTCCGTTACCGGCGGCCACCGTTTTGTGGCGGCGCGGCAGGATTTAAGGGCGGTGCGGCAACGCTTGAGAAAAATCAAAAAAGGGGCCAATTTTCGCGGCTATCCTATGAACACGTCTGATTGACAGGGTCGCACAGCTGGCGTGAGGATGCGGCAGCGCCAAAACAGCGGACTCCCGCCCTGAAACCGACCGCATTAGGAGTTTCGGATGAAAGACGACATCGTCATCGTAAGTGCCGCCCGCACGCCGGTCGGCGCGTTCAACGGGGCCTTCGCCAACCTGCCGGCTCATGAATTAGGCAAAACCGCCATCCAAGCCGCGCTGACCCGGGCGGGGATCGAGGGTGGCCGCGTTAGCGAAGTGATCATGGGGCAGGTCCTGAGTGCTGGCCAGGGTCAGAATCCTGCACGGCAGGCTTCGATCGCCGCTGGGATTCCGGTCGAAAGTCCGGCCTGGGGTGTGAACCAGCTATGCGGTTCCGGCCTGAGGTCGGTTGCTCTCGGCTATCAGGCCATCCTTAACGGCGACAGCGACATTGTGGTGGCCGGCGGCCAGGAGTCGATGAGCATGGCGCCGCACTGCCAGCACCTGCGCGGCGGCGTGAAGATGGGCGCCTTCGAAATGGTCGACACCATGATCAAGGACGGGTTGTGGGACGCCTTCAACGGTTATCATATGGGCGTCACAGCCGAGAACGTCGCTAAGCAGTGGCAGATCACCCGCCAACAGCAGGACGAGTTCGCCGTCGCCTCGCAGAACAAGGCGGAAGCCGCGGTCAAGGCCGGCAAATTCAAGGACGAGATCGCGTCGGTCACCATCAAGTCGCGCAAGGGGGATATCGTGGTGGACACCGACGAATATCCGAAGACAGGCGTCACGCTCGAAGGAATTTCCAAGCTGCGGCCCGCCTTCGACAAGGAAGGCACCGTGACCGCGGCCACCGCCTCCGGCATCAATGACGGCGCCGCCGCCGTGGTGCTGATGAGGGCAAGCGAGGCCGCCAAGCTCGGCAAGACCCCGCTCGCGCGCATTGTTTCCTGGGCGCAGGCCGGCGTCGATCCCTCGATCATGGGCACCGGCCCAATCCCGGCCTCGCGCGCGGCGCTCAAGAAAGCCGGCTGGAAGAGAGAGGACCTCGACCTGGTGGAAGCCAACGAGGCCTTCGCCGCGCAGGCCTGCGCAGTCAACAAGGATCTCGGCTGGGACACCTCGAAGGTCAACGTCAACGGCGGTGCCATCGCCATCGGCCATCCGATCGGCGCTTCCGGCGCGCGAATATTGACCACGCTGCTGTACGAGATGCAGAGGCGCAACGCCAAGAAGGGCCTGGCCACGCTTTGCATTGGCGGCGGCATGGGCATTGCGATGTGTGTGGAGCGCGGCTGAACCGCGCGGCACGCAGATTGTGATCTACGTCATGGCCGGTTTTTCCGGCCATGACAGAAAATAAAATAATGCTTTTTAGGGAGATTGGTTATGTCACGCGTTGCGTTGGTCACCGGCGGCACTCGCGGCATCGGTGCCGCGATTTCGAGAGCGCTGAAGGCTGCCGGCTACAAGGTCGCGGCCAATTACGGCGGCAATGACGAGGCCGCGCAGAAATTCAAAGCGGAAACTGGCATTCCAGTGCTCAAGTGGGACGTTTCGTCCTACGAGGCCTGCGCCGACGGCATCAAGAAAGTCGAAACCGAAATCGGGCCGGTCGAAGTGCTGGTCAACAATGCTGGCATCACCCGCGATTCGATGTTTCACCGCATGAAGCCGGAGCAGTGGTCGGAAGTGATCAACACCAATCTCGGATCGCTGTTCAACATGTGCCGGCCGCTGATCGAAGGCATGCGCGCGCGCAAGTTCGGCCGCATCATCAATATCTCCTCGATCAACGGTCAGAAGGGCCAGATGGGGCAGACCAATTATTCCGCCGCCAAGGCCGGTGAGCTCGGCTTCACCAAGGCGCTGGCGCAGGAGAGCGCGCGCTCCGGCATCACCGTGAACGCGATCTGCCCGGGCTACATTAACACCGAAATGGTTCAGGCGGTTCCCAAGGACGTGCTGGAGAAGAATATCCTGCCGCTGATCCCGATCGGCCGGCTGGGCGAGCCGGAGGAAATCGCGCGTTGCGTGCTGTTCCTCGCCTCCGACGAGGCCGGCCTCATGACCGGCTCGACCATCACCGTCAATGGCGGGCAGTATTTTATTTAGTGTGCGGTTTTATTAGCTTCGCGGTGCAGGGCGGAAAGCCCTTCGCGGTAGGTCGGGTATTTGAGCGTTACACCGAGCGCGGCTTTCAGCTTGCCGTTTCGCACGCGCTTGACGTCGGCATAGAAGCTGGCCGCGAACTCGCTCATCGACGCGCGCGCCTGCGTGAAGGGAATTTCTGGCGGCGGCTCGACGCCGAGGAGCCCGGCCGCAAACACAATCGGATCTCCTGCCGGCGTCGGCTCATCGTCAACGACATTGAAGATTCCGTTGACGCGGCGTTCGAACGCGGCGTTGATCGCCTGCGCGACGTCCGCCACGTGGATGCGGTTGAACACTTGGCCAGGCTTGGCGATGCGCCTGGCCGTGCCGCGCCGCAGATTGTCCAGCGCGCTACGCCCCGGCCCGTAAATGCCGGCGAGGCGCAGAATAGCCAACGGCACGCCGGTGCGAACGCCCAGATCGTGCCAGGCGCGCTCCGCGACGAGGCGATGACGATTGTGATCCTTGGCCGAGCGGCACTCGCTCTCTTCGTCGACCCACGCCCCGTCATAATTTCCGTACACGCCGACCGAAGACAGATAGACAATTGAGGAGAACCGTGCGCGCGTGAGCGCCTCGCCGCAGGTCTCGAGTACCGGATCGCCTGAAGGGGTCGGCGGCACCGACACCAGCACAGCATCGGCCTGCGCGATGAGTGCTCGGAGCTCGGCCGAGCTCGCCGTGCCGTCGAAAGTAAAGGCCGCGAATCCGGGTTGTCGGCGTGCGTTCAATTCTGCCGCATGCCCGGCATCTCGCACGGTCGCGGCTATGCGCTGGAAGCGGTCACCATAGCCGGCCAGCCAATGCTGCGCCGAGTAACCGAGCCCGAAACAGAGCAGTGTCGCCATCGCCGGTCAGCCGTTCAGCCACCAGAGGGCGAAATTGAGTACGCTGGCATTGGCAACCCACGCCGCCAGCGGCGCCAGGCCGCCCATCTGTCGAGGCGGGCAACGACCGCCAAGGTCGCGAGAACAAGCGCCAGCTGCGGGACGATGATGTTGGCCAGCCCAAGCAGCGGACTGTGCGCCCAAAAGAACATCCACGACCAGGCGGCGTTGAGCGCGAGCTGTAGGAAAAATAGTGACAGCACCGCCGCACGTCCGCCGGTGCCCGAAGGCAAGCGCAGGATACGCCATAGGCCAAAGGCCATCAGCGCGTAGAGGGTGGTCCAGACCGGCGCGAATAGCCAAATGGGTGGGTTGAATGCCGGTTTGATAAGGCCCGAATACAAAGGCGCCAGATTCGGATAGGTAGCGATCTGGTCGAGGATCGACGTCGCCACCACAAGGGCCACGGCGACCGCGGCGAGGAGAACGTCCCGTGTCAGTGATCGTTCGGGTGACGCGGCCATTACACCATCAACCCATGCTTAATCGAACATCTTCGAATATACGAACAACTCCTTGAGCTGCGCCTTGCTGAGCAGCTCTATTTGAATGCCAGCGCGCGACGCTGAGCGCGGCGAGCAGTACGACAGCGAGCGTGCAGACACGGGCGAGCGTGCGCTTCATCGTCCTCACCGTTTGCGTTTCGCTTTCACCTTCCGTTTCATCGGCGACTTCTTCTCGCTCGCGGCCTTAGACTTCGGCGTAGCCCAGGTACCTTCCGCCTTGTCGAGCCGCGCGCTCCAATATTCCCAAGCGCGCGCTACAGGGCCGGGCTTGAGGTTATATTCGCTGGCAAGCCGTGTCTCGGCGGCATTGAGCGGCGAGACGTAGCCGAGACCGTGCGCCTCGATCTGCAGTGCCGCGTTGCGTGCGGTGTAGATGGTGCGGAACACCAACTCCTCGAGCGTGGCGCCGGCGACGGTTGCTCCATGACGTCGCATCAGCACGATCCAGTGCGGCCCGAGCGCGCGCGCGAGCGAGGCGCCTTCCTCGGGTTTGGCCACGATCAGCGTGGTGTCGCCGAAATCGTCACGCGCATCCCAGAAGGGTACCTTGGCGCCCAGCGTGGCGCCCAGATGATAGACTGGCCTGAGCTCCATGCCGGAAATACAGAACGGTAGGATCGACGGCGCGTGATGATGGCAAACCGCGTTGACATCCGGCCGCGCCTTGTAGATTTCGCCGTGGATGACGCGCTCGCCATAGAGCCGGGCTTCGATTGGCTTGACGATCTGTGAGTCGAGGGTGAACTCGTGAATGTCCTCCGGCTGCACCAGCTCGGGGCCGCGCGAGCGCGACATCAAATAGCGGTCGGGAGTACTTGGATGCCGCATGGTGACGTGGCCGAAGGCATCGAGCACGCCTTCGTTGGCGATCATGCGGTTGGTGCGCGCGAGCAGCTCACGGGCTTCGTCGAGTGTGGTCGGCACGGGCATCCCCCTTCAACACGTTTGGCGGTGTTTTATCGTTTTTATCGGCGCGGCTGCCAGCCTTTGGGCGCCAGCTCGAAACCCTCGAAGGAAAAGCCGGGGGCGACCGTGCAACCGCACAGCGTCCAGTCGCCGAGCGTCTCCGCCGCCTGCCAGGCGCGGGCCGGCACCGTCACCTGTGGGACTTCGCCGCCGGCGATATCAGCGCCGAGTCGCACGATTTCCTCCTTGGCGCCGTCCACGAGTTCGAGCTTGAGGGCTGCGCCGGCGTAATAGTGCCAGATTTCGACCGCATCGATGCGGTGCCAGTGCGAGCGCTCGCCGCGCGCGAGCAGGAACAGGATCGCAGTCGAGGCGGCGCGGCCGTCGACCATGCGCGGATCGCGGAAGGTCTCACGGTAGTGGCCGCCCTCTGGATGCGGCTTGAGATCGAGCGCACGGATCATGTCGGCGGCGGTGGGCATCGAGTCTAGAATTTGTTCTTGCGCGCACGAATTTCGCCAAACACCTGCGCCGCCGGTTTTCCCGCCATGCCAATCCCGGCTGCGACTTCGGACAAATCAGCCCGCAGGAACGGATTGGCGCGCTTTTCTTCGCCGATGGTAGTGGGAATGGTGGGCTCAGCCTGCGCGATCTGCTGCTTCGCCTGCGCCTCACGCGCGATGAGCGCCTTATTATCCGGCTCGATGGTGCGCGCAAACTTAACGTTGGCGGCGGTGTATTCGTGCCCGCAATAGAGTTCGGTGTCGTCCGGCAGGTCCCGCAACTTGAGGAGCGAGCGCCACATCTGCTCTGGCGTGCCCTCGATCACGCGCCCGCATCCGATCGAGAACAGCGTGTCGCCGACAAAGGCGAGCGCGTCGGCGTGGAACCAGTAGGCGATGTGGCCGAGCGTGTGGCCGGGCGTCTCGATCACATTCGCCGAGAGCATGCCGACCTTGACAGTGTCACCCTCGCGCACGGTCTCGTCCACCGCCGGGATTTTCCCGGCCTCGCCGGCCGGCGCCACTACGCGGCATTTGAATTTGTCTTTCAGCGCACGGATGCCGTCGGTGTGGTCGGCATGGTGATGAGTGACCAGGATGTCGGTCAGTTTCCAGCCGGCGGCCTTGAGTGCGGCTTCAATTGGCGCCGCCTCCGGCGCGTCAATCGAAGCGGTAGCTCCGCTGTCAGGGTCGTGCAGAAGCACACCGTAGTTGTCGGAGCGGCATAGAAATAGGCGGATTTTCGCGGGCATAACAAAGGTCCTCGTGAGCGGACGGGATTGGCGTTAAGCGTATCACGCGGACGAATTGTCGCGCACTGGCCTTGTTCTGCACGGCTACGTCTTAGTTCACAAATTCATGGTAGTTTGGGTTCATGTCGATCGACGTTGTGGACTTGCGCAATTTCTATGGCCAGCGGCTGGGCGTTGTGGCCCGCCGCTTCGTCAGCCGCGGCATCCACAGCCTTTGGCAAGACACAGCCGGCCAGCGCGTGCTCGGTATAGGCTACGCGACGCCCTATCTCGGGCTGTTTCGCGAGGAGGCTGAACGCTGCCTCGCCTTCATGCCGGCCGGGCAGGGCGTGGTGAAGTGGCCGACGACGCGGCCGGCGCTCTCTGCGCTCGTGGACGAGAACGAGCTGCCGCTCCCCGATAACGCGGTCGATCGCGTGCTGCTGGTGCATGCGCTGGAGATGACGCACGACCCGACCGCGTTGCTTCGCGAAGTGTGGCGCGTAATGGCCGCCGGCGGCAGGCTCCTGGCGGTGGTGCCGAACCGGCGCGGCCTGTGGGCGCGCATCGATACCACGCCGTTTGGTCACGGCCGGCCCTATTCGCGCAGCCAGATTAATCAGCTCCTGCGAGAGACCTGGTTCACGCCGACCGGCTGGAGCGAAGCGCTCTATGTGCCGCCGGTCGGACGCGGCTGGTTTCTGCGGTCCGCGGTGGTCTGGGAGCGCACCGGGGCGACGCTGTCGGCGCCGTTCGCCGGCGTGCATTTGGTGGAGGCGACCAAGCAAGTCTATCGTGCAATTCCGGCGCGGCGCGAAAAAAGACGGCTGGTACCGGTGCTCGAGCCAGCGCTGGCGCCCTCGCCGGGGGCGTAAGATGTCGTGCCCCGGACGCGGTGCAGCACTAAGCGCGGCACAATGGTGCGCCGCTGACCCGGTGCCGATACGGATTCTGAAAATGCGAAGATTCCGATTCTTCAGTGCATCACTTCGTGATGCGCTGCGCCCGGGGCACAAATTTACTCGGGCTGCCGCGGCTCGTCGCCGCCGTCCCCTTGCGGCGCCGCGCTTTGCGGGTTGCCGAAATCCGGACGGTCCGGGCGGAAGCCGCCCCCGCGATGACGTCGGCGCCGGCGATGGCCGAAGCGATCCGGCCGTTCGCCCTGCTCGTGGCCATTCCCGAAGCCTTGATTGACGTTGGGCGCGGCATTCGGCTGGCCGCCGGTGATGAAGGCGGGCAGGCCGACGGAGCCGCCCTCGTTGCCGCCTTGCGGCTGAGGATAGGGTTGCTGCTGCAACTGGTGTTGCGGCCGGCCATGCTGCTGCTGATCGCGCGGCGGGAATGGCTGTGCGTCACGCGGGATGAAAGGTTGCGGCTGGGCCTGCGGCTGCGGCACGTAACTCGGCTCGTTCTGACCGACAAAGGGCTGGCCGTCGTCGTCGCCGTCATCATAGGCGTCGTCGGCCGCGCCTTGCGGGGCGCCTTGGCCCGGTTGGTTTTGCTGCTGATTGTAATACGGGTTCTGCTGGCGGAACTGTTCCTGTGCGGCAGCGATCAAGCGAAAATAATGTTCGGCGTGTTGGTAGTAATTCTCGGCGGCAACCGGGTCGCCCGAGCCCTGCGCGTCGCGGGCGAGTTGGATGTATTTTTCCGCGATATGCGAGGCGGTACCGCGGATCTTCACATCGGGACCGTTCGACTCGTAAACCCGCGTCAGAGGATTCTGGCTCTTGCGGTGGCCATTGCCACGTCCCCGCATGCGCTTTTGACCGTTTCTCATGATGCCTGCTCGCCGACCTTTCGCTTTGCTGTAATTTGCGGCGGTATCCGCCGACTGCTCAATCCCGACACTCACACGTCGTCCTCTGCTCGAGCCCACACAAATTCATTGCGCGGCCGGGCCCGATGACAGTTGTCCGCGCGAATGTTCCAATGTTTGCGATCTTTATCGCGATAGCTAAAGCAACCCGTTGGCCGCGATCCCAACTCGCGGCGTTGCTAACCTCTCGTTGCGTGCATCAGTCAAAGTTAAAATTGTGACGCGCCCAACCGGTGAATCATCCAAACCCGTCTCTGGCGATTTCGTTTGCCGTCTTGTCGGCTTTCGACATCAACTTCGCGGGGCCGCCTCGCAGAGCTTTCGCTCCGGGTTCTTGGCGTGCCACCGTCACGGGTCGATTCCGTGACCAGAACGTAGTCGTTTCCGCTCGGTTTTCCAAGTGGTTTTTTCGGCTTTGTCCCATCCCTGCGTTTTTGCCATACCGCAATGCGGCTTGCTCATGGCGCATAACTCCCGACCATAGCGCGTGCAATTCCAGCCAGATCGTTGCGGACCGCGCCAACAATTAATCCAACCTTGGTAAACAGCGCGCGAACTAGCGGTTCCTGGCCCACGCCAAGCTCCACGATCAGCCGGCCGCCTGGCGCCAGCAGCCGCCGGGCATCAGCGGCAATGGCGCGGTAGGCATCGAGACCGTCGCTGCCGCCGTCGAGCGCGATCGCCGGGTCGTAATTGCGCACCTCCGGCGCCAGTGTCTCGATATCGCCTCGAGCAATGTAGGGCGGGTTCGACACGATAAGATCGAACGGGCCCGGCAGCGCCGCCGCGATATTGCAAGTGACAAAGGTGCAACGTCCGGACAGCCCGTTTCGTTCAGCGTTCGCGCGCGCGACTTCCAATGCCGCCGCGCTGATATCGGTGCCGGTGCCAAGCGCGTTGGGTAATTCGCTGAGCAACGCCAGCAGCAGCGCGCCCGATCCAGTGCCGATGTCGAGAACGCGCAGGCGTTTCATCCGCATGCCGTCGCGCACCACAACGTCGAGCGCCGCTTCAACCACAGTCTCGGTGTCGGAGCGCGGGTCTAGCACGGCCGGGCTCAACTGCAACATGACGTTCCAGAATTCCCTGCGCCCGATAATACGTGAGACAGGCTCGCGCTTGAGGCGGCGGGTGGCGAATGCCGTGATTTTTGTGGCTTCGTGTGCATCGAGAATGCGATCAGAGTGTGAGATCAATTGTGCGCGATCAAGATCCAATGCATGGCTGAGCAGGGCGCGAGCGTCGACTTCAGGGTCCTCGATGCCGGCCGGACGGAACGTTTGCGCCAAGAGGCGGATCGCCTCCGAGACCGGAATGCCGGCAACCAATTCTTGAGCGCTGTTCACGTCGATCCTTCGGCCGCCAGCAACTCGGCCTGATGCTCGGTCACCAGTGCGTTGATCAACTCTTCGAGCCCCTCGCCTTCCATAACATGCTGGAGCTTGTAGAGCGTGAGGTTGATGCGATGGTCGGTGACGCGGCCTTGCGGAAAATTATAAGTGCGGATGCGCTCGGAACGGTCACCGGAGCCAATTTGCCCGCGCCGTTCCGCCGCGCGCTCGGCGGCGAGCTTGCTGCGTTGCTGGTCGTAGAGCTTGGCGCGCAACATGGTCATCGCCTTGGCGCGGTTCTTATGCTGCGAGCGTTCCTCCTGCACCATCACTACGATCCCGCTGGGGAGGTGGGTGATGCGGATGGCGGATTCGGTCTTGTTGACGTGCTGGCCGCCGGCACCCTGCGCGCGCATGGTATCGATCTTGAGATCTGCCTCGTTGATTTCGATGTCAACGTCTTCCACCTCGGGCAGCACCGCGACGGTGGCGGCCGAAGTGTGTATACGGCCGGAGGCCTCAGTGTCTGGCACCCGTTGCACGCGATGCACGCCTGATTCGAATTTGAGCTTGGCAAAAACGCCGCGCCCACGCACCTCGGCGACAATTTCCTTGAAGCCGCCTTTGGTGCCTTCGTTCAGCGACAGGATTTCGGTTTTCCAGCCTTGTCGGGCGGCGTAGCGCTCGTACATGCGGAACAGATCGCCGGCGAACAGCGCGGCTTCGTCGCCGCCGGTGCCGGCGCGAATTTCCAGGATCGCGTTGTGGTCGTCCATTACGTCTTTGGGGATAAGCGCGAGCCGGATCTGCTGCTCAAGCGCCTGTCTTCGCATCTGCAAGGCCGGCTTCTCCGCTCCCACCAGCTTGCGCATCTCCGGATCGGTCGCGCTATCGGCAATGAGCGCGTCGAGATCGTCGATCTCGGTGATGACGTTGCGATAGGCTTTGATTGCCTCGATCACAGGGCCAAGCTCGGCGAATTCGCGCGACAGCTTGACGTAGGCGTCAGGCGATAGCCCGCTCGCGAGTTCGCTCTCCACCATGGCATGGCGGGATAGCAGGGCGTCGAGCCGATGCTGCGGTAAGGTGATCAAATCTGCAATCCTTCGGCCGACGCGAAACCTTCAAGCTTCTCGCGGATGGAGACACTGCCGACCGGTTGCTGCAGGAACGGCAGGATGGCGGCCTCAGCTTTGCGACAATCGAGTTCGAGCAACATTGCCTTGACCGGGCCAACCGCCGACGGCGAGAGCGACAGTGCGCGATAACCCAGGATGGCGAGCGCGAGCGCGCCAATCGGCCGCGACGCGAGTTCGCCGCACAGCGCCACTGGCTTGCCGTGCTTCTTCGACTTGTCGGCGATGTCCTTGAGTGCGCGCAGCACCGGCGCCGACAGCGGATCGAAGCGGTCGGCGACCCGCGCATTTCCGCGGTCGGCGGCATAGAGGAACTGCATCAGATCGTTGGAGCCGACCGACAGGAAGTCAACCCGCTCAAGCAATTCGTCGAGCTGGAACAAGAGCGACGGCACCTCCAGCATGGTGCCGATCTGTACTCGCTCCGGCAGGGTGTGGCCGTGGCGGCGCAAATGTGTGAGCTCGACCTCGACCAGTGACTTGGCCTTGTCGAATTCCTCCACCACCGCGATCATTGGGAACATAACCCGCAACTCGCGCCCGCCGGCGGCGCGCAGCAGCGCGCGCACTTGGCTGCGCAACAGGCCGGGACGGTCGAGTCCGAGCCGGATTGCGCGCCAGCCGAGCGCTGGATTCTCTTCTTCCACATTACGTAGATAGGGCAGCACCTTGTCGCCGCCGATATCGAGGGTGCGGAAGGTCACCGGCTTCTTGCCGGCGGCATCGAGCACGGCGCGATAGAGCGCGAGCTGCTCGCCCGTGCGCGGTAGCGTCGGCGCCACCATAAACTGCAATTCGGTGCGGAAAAGGCCGACGCCGGCGGCGCCGGTTTCCGCTATATGCGGCAGGTCGATGGTGAGGCCGGCATTAATCATCAGCGCGATCGCCTCGCCGTCCTTGGTGACGCACGGCCGCTCGCGCAAGGCGCGGTATTGTGCCTGGCGGCGAGCGCGGAGCTTTACCCGCTCGCCGTAGGCGGCCTCGATATCCTGCGGCGGGCGCAGGTGCACATGGCCGGTCGAGCCGTCGACGATGATGGCATCGCCGGCTTCGACCAGACCGGTCGCATTGGCGATCTCGCCGACGGTCGGAATGCCGAGCGCGCGCGCAACGATCGAGACGTGCGAGGTCGGTCCGCCTTCCTCTAGCACCAGGCCGCGCAGCCGCTTGCGATCGTAGTCGAGCAGCGCGGCTGGGCCCATCGAGCGCGCCACCACGATGGCGTTGTCCGGCAGCTGCTCCTTGGCCGGCGCGTGATCCTGACCCATCAGCACCCGCATCAGCCGGTTGGCGAGGTCATCGAGATCGTGCAGGCGGTCGCGCAGATAGGGATCAGAGACACGCAGCATGCGCGCGCGGGTATCGGACTGTACGCGCTCAACGCCGGCTTCGGCGGTGAGGCCGGTGCCCACCGCCTCGCGGATCTTATGCAGCCAGCCCTGGTCGTAGGAGAACATGCGATAGGCTTCCAGCACATCGCGATGCTCGCCGCCGTCGGCGACGTCGCGGTGCTCGACCATTCGGTCGAGATCGGCGCGCAGGGTCGCAATCGAGGCGTCGAGCCGTTTAAGCTCACGCGGAACGTCGTCTGCGATCACATTGGTGATCACCACGCGGGGCTCGTGCAGCACCACATGGCCGAGCGCGATGCCTTCGGACAATGAGGTACCCGCTATATGCATGGTGTGGCGGGCGGCCGGCTCGGCGCCGGGGCGCGCGAGCGAGGCCAGTTCGCCGGAGGCGATCATCTCGGCGAGCACCATCGCCGTGGTCTGTAGCGCTTCCTCTTCCTCTTCGGTGTAGGTGCGGCGCGCGCGATTCTGCACCACCAGCACCCCGAGCGTATTGCCGGCCCGCAGGATCGGCACGCCCAGGAACGAGTGGTAGACTTCTTCGCCGGTTTCCGGTCGGTATGAGAAGGCCGGGTGGGCCTGCGCTTCCGACAAGTTGATTGGATTGGCTTCGCTGGCGACCAAGCCGACCAAGCCCTCATCGGCCTTCATCACGGTCTGATGGACGGCTTCGCGCTTTAAACCCTCGGTGGCGTATAACTCGAGGGTTCCGTCCACGCGCAAGACGTAGACAGAGCAGACCTCTGCAACCATGTTGGCGGCGATCAGCACCACCACCTTGTCGAGGCGTTCCTGCGCACTGACCGGCTCCGCCATGACTTCGCGAAGCCGGCGCAACAGCACGCGCGGGCCGCCGAGCGCGCCACGCATTCTTGGGGTCCCCTAGAGCCGTTTCACGGCCCCCGCTCATGCACGAAGTACAGCTGGGGTTCGGCGTCCTCAGCCGCGGACAAGTCAGGCTATAGCCAATGGCCCATGCAAGGGGCAAGCCAAAGCGCTTCTCCCTTTCGCCGTGCGCCGGAAGAGGGCTGGGGTGAGGGGATAAATGTTTGGCTAGCTTGTCGAAACGCCCCTCACCCGACCGCCTTCACTATAGCTCCGGTGGTCGACCTCTCCGCATAAACGGAGTGAGGTAAAGGCCCTAGGCCTTATCCAGACCGTACAGCGTATGTAAGGTGCGCACCGCCAGTTCGGCATAAGCGGCGTCGATTAGCACCGAGAACTTGATTTCCGAGGTGGTGATGGCCCGAATATTTATGCTGCGCTCTGAAAGCGCCTTGAACGCCTTGGCCGCCACGCCGGCATGGCTGCGCATGCCAATGCCGATGACCGAAACTTTGGCGATGTCAGTGGCGCCGTCCAACCGGTCGAAGCCGATCATGGGTTTCGCCTTCTCGATGGTGGCTCGGGCACGCTCGTAGTCGGCAGAGGGCACCGTGAAGGTCAAGTCGGTGGTCTTCCCGTCAGCCGAGACGTTCTGCACGATCATGTCGACATTTATGCTGGCGTCGGCTAACGGGCCGAAGATCGCGGCAGCGATCCCGGGCTTGTCCTCGACCCGGCGGATCGAGATCTGCGCCTCATCCTTGGAAAAGGCGATGCCGGTGACGACTTGCTGTTCCATGATTTCCCTCTCGTCGCAAATGAGTGTGCCGGGCGGCGTCGTGTGCGAGTCAATATCCTCCGGCTTCTCGAAGCTAGAGCGCACGAAGATGCGCACGTTATGTACCATACCGAGCTCGACCGAGCGCACCTGCATGACCTTGGCGCCGAGCGAGGCGAACTCGAGCATTTCCTCGAACGCGATCTTGTCCATCCGGTGCGCCTTCGGCACTACGCGCGGGTCGGTCGTATAGACACCGTCGACATCAGTGTAGATGTCACAGCGCTCGGCCTGGATGGCGGCGGCCACTGCCACCGCCGAGGTGTCCGAGCCGCCGCGTCCGAGCGTGGTGATGCGGCCGGTCTCCTCGTGCAGGCCCTGGAAGCCAGCAATTACCGCGACCTGCTTGCGTTCCTGGAAGCGCTTGATCAGTTCGCTGCCGTTTACGTCTAGGATGCGGGCGGAGGCGTGCGCATTGTCGGTTAGGATCGGCAACTGCCAGCCCTGCCAGGAGCGGGCGTTGACGCCCATGCCTTCCAGCACGATGGCGAGCAGCCCGGCGGTGACCTGCTCGCCGGTCGCCACAACCGCGTCGTATTCGCGCGCGTCGTGCAACATGGCGGCGTTGCGGCACCATGCCGCCAGCTGGTTGGTCACACCCGACATGGCGGATACCACCACGGCGACGTCGTAGCCAGCGTCGACCTCGCGCTTGACGTGGCGGGCCACATTGCGGATGCGGTCGAGATCGGCGACCGACGTTCCGCCGAATTTCATCACGAGGCGAGCCATGGACGTTCCCGGACGCGCCGAATGGCGCTAACAAGCTGCCGGCGCTGAGGTTTCTGAGGCCCCAAGCGCCGGCCCGAAAAGGCGCGTATACATACCGACGGCGTGGCACGCCTGCAACTCGTGCCGGCGGTGTTTAGAGGTGGTCCGAATGGCCAGCAGGAAAGCCTACGCAACCAGCATCGATGCCGCCGAGGTGGAGCGGTTTTCGCGCCATGCTCCAGACTGGTGGGACACGCGCGGCCCGATGGCGACGCTGCACAAGTTCAATCCGGTCCGGCTCGGTTATATCCGCGATCAGGCCGCTGCGCGCTTCGGCCGCGACGTCAAGAAGCTCGATTGTCTGAAGGGCCTGCGCATGCTTGACATCGGCTGCGGTGGCGGCGTCTTGTCGGAGCCTTTGGCGCGGCTGGGTGCCGAGATGTTGGGCGCCGATCCGGCCGAAGAGAACGTCGTTGCCGCCAGCGCACATGCCAAGCAGAACGGCGTCCAAATCGATTATCGCGCCACTACCGCCGAAGACCTCTCCGCTGCCGGCGAGAAGTTCGACGTAGTACTCGCGATGGAAGTGGTTGAGCACGTCATCGACAGCGAGGCGTTCGTTGCCACTTGCGCGTCGATGGTGAAGCCGGGCGGGCTGATGATCGCCGCCACCTTGAATCGCACCTTCAAGAGCTTCGCACTCGCCATTATCGGCGCCGAATACCTGCTGCGGTGGCTGCCGCGCGGCACTCATCAATGGGATAAGTTTGTGACGCCGACGGAACTCGAAAACGCATTCGAACACGCCGGCCTGCAGGTGATCGGCGAGCGCGGCGTGATCTACAATCCATTCGCCAACCGTTGGCAATTGTCGTCCGATATGGACGTCAATTATATGCTGGTAGCCGAAAATCCAAAATAGGGAGGTAAGGGGCATGATCCTCGAACTGGTCGAGTTCAATTCGCCGAAAGGCTGGAGTCGGCAGCAGGTAGCCGAGGAGGCGCGCAGCGTCATTCCGAAATGGCACGCTAACAAGGAACTCTTGCGCAAACATTTTCTGCTCGAGCTCACCGGCAAGACTGGTGCCGGCGTTTATATTTGGCCGTCGGTGGAAGCTGCGCAGAAGGCGCATGACGAGACCTGGCGGCAGTCGGTGATCAAGCGTACCGGCGGCGCGCCGACGATCCGCTATTTTGATCTGTTCCTGCTCATTGATAACGAAAAGGGTGACGTTACCGAATTTCCCGAGGCCGTCGAGATCAAGGCCGCGGCGGCGTGAGCGGAGCGCACTAGCCGCGTTGCATGCTCTGGGCCGTCTTCACGCTGATCGCCGCCGCGGCCCAGACCGCGCGCAACGCCACGCAGCGTGAGCTCACGCGCACGCTCGGCACTGTCGGCGCCACCCATGTGCGCTTCGTGTTCGGCTTTCCGTTTGCGCTGATCTTCCTATTCGGCCTGTTAACGGCGACCGGAGAATCCTTGCCCGCGCCACCACTCGCGTTTTGGCCCTGGGTGATCGGCGGCGCACTCAGCCAGATCGCCGCCACCGCGCTGATGCTATGGGCGATGGGCGAACGCTCGTTCGTTGTTGCCTATGCCTACATCAAGACCGAGCCGGTGCAGGTTGCGCTGTTCGGCCTGGTCTTCCTCGGCGACCGTCTCACGCTCTTATCTGCTGCCGCCATCGTGACCGCGACCGCTGGCGTGATCGCGATGTCGCTCAAGCCAGGCGCGGGCCAAACTGGCACCGAGCGTTCGATGCTGATCGGGCTGGCCGGCGGCAGCATGTTCGCGCTGTCGGCGATTGCCTATCGCGGCGCCATCCTGACGCTGGCGCGGTCCGATTTCGTGTTGGCGGCAACCTTCACCGTCACGGTTGGGCTTGTGATCCAGGCTGCCCTGTTGTCGCTATATCTTGCGCTGCGCGATCCAGCGGTGCTGGCCGCAATCGCGCACGCCTGGCGCCCGTCACTGTTCGCCGGCTTCATGGGTGCCTTTGCCTCGGAATTCTGGTTCCTCGCCTTCGCCATCACCAGCGCTGCCAATGTGCGTACGCTGGCGCTGGTCGAGGTGCTGTTCGCGCAGGGCGTGACGCGCTTCGTGTTCAAGCAGCCGGCCGCCCGGCGCGAAACCGTCGGCATCGTACTGGTGGTGATCGGCGTTGCGCTGTTGGTGTGGGCATATTAGCGACAGCGAGCGAAGCCTTTCCGCTGGCGTCCCTGATGGTGGGGTTCCATGTGCCGTGAACTATCGATAGGCTGCGGAGTAGGGTCCCGGCCCTCGCTGCGCTCGGCCGGGACGATATTCTCAATTCCGCTCGTCTGGCAAAATCGGCAGCGGGTGGAATTCGATCCCTTCCTCCGCGAGATCCTTGGCTTCCTTGGGCGAGGCCACGCCGTAGATGGAGCGGTGCTCAACCTCACCGTAGTGCATCTTGCGCGCTTCCTCGGGGAATTTTGCGCCGACATCGTCGGCATTCTTTGTGAGCTGCTCGCGCAGCTCCTTCAGCTTGGCGCGGAATTCTCGCTCCCGCGGCGAGAGCATGGCTACTGGCGCCGGCGGCGCTACTGGTGTTTCGGCAATGGGCGGCGGCGCCTGGAATTCCTTCGCAGTCGCGGACAGCCGCGGCGCCATGATCGCCTTCTCGACCTTGGCCGAGCCGCACTGCGGGCATGCGATCAGCTTGCGCTTGGTCTGCTTGTCGTAAGCGGCCGAATCCGCAAACCAACTTTCGAACTCATGGCCGTTGTTGCAGACCAAGGAATATTTGATCATTGCGGCCTTCGCACGACATGCAGATGGGTCGGCTCCGCCATCGGCTCGACGATTTCGAAGCGGCGGCCATGCTGCAACGAGGGGATGCGCGCGCGCGCCTTGTAGACCTGCGTTAGATCAATTTCTGCCATCACCACGCCCGGCTCCGTGCCGCCTTCCGCTATGATACGCCCCCACGGGTCAACGATGAGTGAATGACCAAAGGTATCGCGGCCGTTCGCGTGCTTGCCGCCCTGCGCGGCCGCAAACACGAAGCAGCCGTTCTCGATTGCGCGAGCGCGATTGAGCGCGTGCCAATGCGCCTCACCGGTCTGCTGGGTGAAGGCGGACGGGATCGCAAGCATGGTGGCGCCGGCTTCCGCCAGCGCGCGGTAGAGAGCGGGAAAGCGCAGGTCGTAACAGATCGTCAGGCCGAGACGCCCCCACGGCAGATCGCACAGCACCGCCTGCTCCCCCGGCCGGTAATTGCGTGACTCGCGATAGCTCTCCCCGTTGGCCAGATCGACATCGAACATGTGGATCTTATCGTAGCGTGCAATGATCTCGCCCTGCGGGCTGATGAGGAACGAGCGGTTGGCGGCGCGCTCCGGCGTGAGCCTGATCGCGAGCGAGCCGATGTGAACATAAATGCCGAACTTGCGTGCGAGCTCGCGCAGGGTAACGAGCGAAGTATCGGTCGCCTCCTCGACGATAGTGGCGAACAGCCGCTCGCGTTTGACTTCCATGATGTTGGTCATCTCGGGCGTCTGCACGTAATCGGCGCCGGCCGCTTTCGCCTCGCCAATCATGTGTATGACGGCGTCAATGTTCGCGGCAGGGTCGAGCCCCGACCGCATCTGGATCATCGCCGCCTTGAAGGTGCCGGCACTCATGTGGGCTGCCCTTTGCCGGCGAGAAGCGCATCGAGCTTGCCGTCGTCCTCGAGCGCGTGCAGCTCGTCGCTGCCGCCGACATGGATATCACCGATGAAGATTTGCGGCACGGTCATGAGCCCGTTCGCCCGCTCGATCATCTCGACACGCCGCTCGCGGTCTTTGGAGAGGTCGATCTCCATAAAGGCTACGCACTTGCGGGCCAACAAAGCCTTAGCGGCATGGCAATAGGGGCAGTAGCGGGTGGTGTAGATTTCGACGGGCGGCATAAGTGTTTTGGGCTCGGTTTTCCGCCGCCCTTATATGGGAGTGCGTACCGGCGCGACAACCCGGGCGAAGACCGGCACGTCGACATGCGCTTAGCCCCCAGCAAGGCGCGGGCTCAGGTATCGACAGTGGCCCCCTCGTGGTCAATCAATACCGCCGCTGCCTCTCGATCAGGGCTTTTTGTTCGACGCGGCACGCGGAATGCGTCCTCAGCACATCGGCGTCGGACAACAGCTAATCCCTGCCACGCGCAATCCTGCGGCCCATCATGTGCGCAGTGTCGAGCCGGTCGCCATATTTGAGGGCATGCACCAATGCGCGCGACCTCGCCATAGTGCACCGCGACGCGCGCGGTCGAAGGCCGACCGGAGGATTGGCGATCGCCTCCATCGATAGCTAGCCGGGGCCAGGATCGTAGATAAACGGGGTGCCGGGTCGCGTGCAGTAGAGCGGCTCGATCAGCGACAGTTTCGACCAGCAGCTCGCGTACAGGCCGGCTACGTCGCCGAGCCCAATCGGCAGGACGAGCACCGCACTGTCGGCGCCAGGTCGAGTGCCAGCTGCCACTCAGCGCCGACAGCGCCGTGAAATCTAGCGAGGCGCGCGGTCACCTCGCCCTAGCTTGCAGACACGAGCTCGTTCATGCTGCAAGGGTAGCAGATGTCAGCGAATCCGACCATCTTCGACCGCCAATTGCTGCGCGCGCGGCAGGAGCGCGCGCGGGCGCTGGGGCCTGAGACCTTCCTGCTCGACCGCACTGCTGCCGACTTGGGCGAGCGGTTATCCACCGTGCTTCGCCGGTTCGATCGCGTGGTCGATCTTGGCACGCCGACCGATGCAGTGCGGCGGGTGCTCGCTGCGAGTGGCAAGATCGGCAGCATCGTCGCCGCCGAGCCGACGGCGGATCGGTTGGGCATGCCGCTTAGCGTCGCCGCCGACGAGGAGGCGCTGCCATTCGCCGATGGTGCACTCGATCTGGTCGTGTCGGCGCTGGCGTTGCAATTCGTCAATGATTTGCCGGGCACGCTGATCCAGATACGTCGCGCGTTGAAGGCCGACGGACTTCTGCTGGCGGCGCTGATCGGCGGCGACAGCCTGATCGAACTGCGCGAGGCCTTCGCGGAAGCCGAGAGTGAAATTGAAGGCGGTATCTCGCCGCGCGTGGCGCCGTTCGCTGATGTGCGCGAGCTCGGCGCGCTGCTGCAACGCGCCGACTTCGCACTGCCGGTGGTCGACCGCGACCGGCTGACCGTGCGCTATGATTCGGGGCTTTCGCTGATGCGCGATCTGCGCCGCATGGGCGCCACCAACATCCTGCACGATCGGCGTCGCACCCCGCTCAAACGCGCGACCTTGGCGCGCGCGGCTGAGATCTATGCGCGGCGGTTCGCCGATGTCGACGGCCGCGTGCGCGCGACTTTCGAGATCGTTTGGCTCGCCGGTTGGGCACCGCACGAAAGCCAGCAGAAGCCGCTCAAGCCCGGCTCAGCCGCGCGGCGGCTGGCCGACGCGCTTGGTGCCAAGGAGATCTCGACTGGAGAGAAGGCCAGGCAGTGATCAATCCGCTCTGCGCGCGGCGCGATGTTAGCCTTGAAGTCCCGCTTAGAGTCGAGCGCGTTTTGTCCGTCTGCAATGATGAATACCGGGCCGATGAAGGTTGAAGCAGAAGGTCGCCGAGCGCGTGCCGGCGGTCCTCGCAAATGTGCTTGACAAGTTGGAAGATTCAGCTGCGGACAAATAAGATCACAAACGCGATCCAGGCCTTGCCGCGCCGTTCCAAAACGTCGATGCGCCGCGACCGGCGAGGGCATCACCGATCTATTAGAGCGGTTTGCGCTAAAAAAATTCACCAGCTTCTCGTAGAACATCGTCATCATGTTGTTGCTGACGTCTGTCGCCGTGCTGACGATGGTGATGCTGACACAACAGGCGATCAGCGCGCATTCAATGGCCCTGGGCCGTGGCGCCGTGGGCATCGCGGTTGAAGCGGACCAGACGGTTTCCGAGACTGTTCGAGGCTTCGAATAGCGATCTAAAGCAGCGTCATCAAGTGCGACACCAGCGGCACGTCTGCCGGTGGCATTTCGTAATCCCGCAGCCGGTTTGGCTTCACCCAGGCGAGCCGCTGTGCTTCCAGCGCGGTGACCGTGCCCTCCCAGCGTCGGCAGACATAGAGTGGCATCAACAAATGGAAGTCGGCATAGCTGTGGCTGGCGAACGTGAGCGGCGCGAGACAAGCATCGCTGACGACGATCCCTAGTTCCTCTTTCAACTCCCTAATCAACGTCTGTTCCGGCCGCTCGCCTACCTCGACCTTGCCGCCGGGGAATTCCCACAACCCCGCCATCGTCTTGCCCTCTGGCCGCTGTGCGATGAGCACGCGGCCGTCGGCATCGACCAGGGCGCATGCGGCGACAAGGACGATTTTTGCGTTCACAGCCCTTTAGCCTCGAGAATATCCGGATCAGTCAATGCTGCGGCAGCGGCGAGCGGACCTGCCGCAATGGTGAACGAGGTATTTACGAGCGGTAATCGCCGTTGATTGCCACGTATTCTTTTGTCAGATCGCAGGTCAGCACGCGGTCGCGACCCTTGCCAAGGCCGAGCGCGACCTTCAGGTAGATTTCCGGCTTCTTCATCTCTGCGCTCACCACCGCCTCATCGTAGCCGGGATCGCGCGCGCCCTTGTGCGCGACGCGGATACCGCTGAACCAGATTGAGAGCTTGTCGCGGTTGGCCGGTTCGCCGGCTTTGCCGACCGCCATCACCACGCGACCCCAATTGGCGTCCTCGCCGGCGATCGCGGTCTTTACCAGCGGCGAATTGGCGATCGACAGCGCGATGCGCCGAGCGGACGCTTTCGACACCGCGCCCTCCACTACGATCTCCACGAGCTTGCGCGCGCCTTCACCATCGCGCGCCACCTGCTCGGACAGATTGGCAAGCACCTTGAGCAGCGCCTTCTTGAAATCCTTCAGCCGCGGATCGGCGGCGCGGGCGATGCGCGGGCAGCCTTGCGCCTGTCCGGTCGCGAACATCATTAGCGTGTCGGAGGTGGAGGTGTCGCCGTCGATGGTCACCGCGTTGAAGGTGTCGGTGACGCCGCCGCGCAGCATGGCCTGCAGCGCGGCCGCCGAAATCGCCGCGTCGGTGACGACGAAGCAGAGCATGGTCGCCATGTCGGGCGCGATCATGCCGGCGCCTTTGGCGATCCCGTTGATGGTGACCTTGCTTTTGCCGATCTTCGCCGTCGCGGTCGCCACCTTGGGAAACGTGTCGGTAGTCATGATCGCCTCGGCGGCGGCGAGGAAGTCGCCCGGCCGCGCGCGCGCGATTAGGTCCTCCATAACACCGTCGAAGGCTTGTGCTTTCAGCGGCTCGCCGATAACGCCGGTGGAGGCAAGGAACACCTCGGTCGACTTGCAGCCGGCGGCCTTGGCGGCTATCCGCGCGGTGAACTTGCAGGCGTCGCGTCCGCTCTTGCCAGTGAAGGCATTGGCATTGCCGGAATTGACCACCAGCACGCGCGCTTTGCCGGACTTGAGCTTATCGCGGCACCATTCGACCGGCGCTGACGGGCATTTTGAGCGCGTGAACACGCCCGCCACGCTGGTACCGGCGGCGAACAGCGCCAGTAGCACGTCGGTGCGCCCGGCATAGCGGATGCCGGCAGCGGCGGTGGCCAGCCGCATGCCGGCAATCGCCGGCATCTCCGGCACCTGCGTGGGGGCAAGGGGCGAAACTGTTGCTGACATTTTTCGTCACGGCCTGGCTTATCTCGGTCATCCACCTCTTTGCGGATGGCGATACTTAGAAGACGTGGGTGTTCGGGACAAGCGCGGGCACGACAAAAGTATTATCTATCTACGCTTCCCCGCGGACGCGGGGATCCAGCGCTGGTTTCCCGCTCGCCCGCGATTGAGCGGTTGCAGCGCTCTTACTTTTTATCAGGTGCCGCGGGCGTCGCCGGCTTGTCGAGGCGCTCGATCTTGGCGTCCTTCCGCAGGCTCATCACCAGATCCGATTGCGCTTTGCCGATCACATAGCGCTCGAGCTGCGGCTTGACCTCGTCGAACTTAGGCGGCTGCTTGCTGCGCTTGTCCTCGACCTTGATCACGTGCCAGCCAAACTGGGTCTTCACCGGGTCGGAGATCTGACCTTTCTCCAGCCTGAAGGCAGTGTCGGAGAATTCCGGCACCATCTGCTCCTTGCTGAAATAGCCAAGGTCGCCGCCATTGGCCTTTCCGGAGGGATCCTCAGTCAGATCGTTCGCGAGCTTGACGAAATCCTCGCCCTTCTTTAGGCGCGCGATCACCGCTTTGATCTTTTCCTCGGCTTCCTTGCTCGCTTTCTCGTCATTGGGGGTGGCGCGGATCAGTATGTGGCGGGCGTGCACTTCCTGCTCGTCGCTTATCTGCTTGAGTGCTTCGTCATAGACTTGATGCATGGCGGCGTCGGTCAGCGCATCCTTGCCGACCGATTGCATTAGCGCTTCCATCAGCAACTTCTTGCGGTTGAATTCCAACTTGCGCTTGAAGTCGTCCGAGTCGCCGAATTTCTTGGCCTCGGCGAACTTCGCCACCAGGATCAGGTCGGCCGAGATCTGAACTAGGTAATCGTGCTTGGCCTCGGGCGACATTGGCGGCAGTTGACCGGCCTCCTGTTCGGCGATGGCGAGGTCGCTCTGGCGGATCTCGACGCCGTCGACTTTGGCCACGACCGGGTCCTTGTCCTGGGCATAGACCGCCCCGCTCGAGATGATGAGCAGCGCCAGGCTGGCGGCGAGAAGGACGCTCTGGAGTGGTCGAAACGGCAAACCGGCGAATGAGGCAATCGTCATGGCGCTGTCCTTGGAAAATGGGGTGGTCTGCAACTCTTGCGACCGGCGGCGGCCTTTTCGCCCAACAACCATGGCATTGCAATGACCGATTGTCGGTAAGTCTTAACGTCCCCGTGAGCGCATGATCCCGGAAATCGGGTACCGGTTTTCGGATAAGATCATGCGTCAGTAAGCGTTAGCCCTGTTAAGGCCCGCGGCTAGCCGCCAATTGACATTAAACCAACCCCCTCCTATTTCCTTGCTGACCTCGGATGGTCACGATTTGCAAGGCGCTTTGCGTCCGATTTGCCTCAAAAGTGCCGTATTTCCGGAGCGCCGGAAGTAATTTCCGGCCGCGGCGGCGTGGTAAAAGTCCGCGCCGCGAACGTTCTAGGAGCTTCCCCTTATGATCGGCGCCGTCGCACGCAAGCTGTTCGGCTCCGCCAATGACCGGCGCATCCGCAGCTATCAGCCGCGGGTGGCCCAGATCAATGCGCTGGAGAAGGAGCTGGAGGCGCTTTCCGACGAGGTGCTGAAAGCGCGTACCGCCGAGTTCAAGAAACAGGTCGCCGACGGCGCCTCGCTCGACGACATTCTCATTCCCGCCTTCGCCACCTGCCGTGAGGCGGCCAAGCGTACGCTCGGCCAGCGCCATTTCGACGTACAGTTGATCGGCGGCATGATCCTGCACGAAGGGCGCATCTCCGAGATGAAGACCGGCGAAGGCAAGACGCTGGTCGCCACGCTCGCCGTCTATCTCAACGCGCTATCCGGGCGCGGCGTGCACGTCGTCACCGTCAACGACTACCTGGCCAAGCGCGACGCCGAATGGATGGGCCAGATATACAGCTTTCTTGGCTTGACGACCGGCGTGATTGTGCACGGTCTCGATGACGAACAGCGTAAGAAGGCTTACGACTGCGACGTCACATACGGCACAAATAACGAACTCGGCTTCGACTACCTGCGCGACAACATGAAGTACCGGCTGGAGGACATGGTCCAGCGCGGGCACATCTACGCCATCGTCGACGAAGTCGACTCGATCCTGATCGATGAGGCGCGCACGCCGCTGATTATCTCCGGGCCGCTCGACGACCGTTCGGAATTTTATAACACCATCGACAGCTACATCCCGGCGCTCGACAAGGCCGACTACGAGGTCGACGAGAAGCAGCGCACGGTGACCCTAACCGAAGCCGGTATGGAAGGGCTCGAGCAGCGGCTGCGCGACGCCGGCCAGCTCAAGGGCGGTTCGCTTTACGATGTCGAGAATGTCTCGGTCGTGCACC
>Ga0207780_1000068_pt1 | contig 23881 bp, 20 predicted proteins | sample LuqExpMetageno45_FD_187803 | JGI IMG/M metagenome (GOLD analysis project Ga0207780, IMG submission 187803) | Tropical forest soil microbial communities from Luquillo Experimental Forest, Puerto Rico - Sample 45 (SPAdes) | ecosystem: Environmental > Terrestrial > Soil > Tropical forest ...
AGTATGCCGCCACGACTTCTATATCCGTATCACTCAAATCCTTTACGATGCCGGCCATCATGCCATTCTTGCGAGCGCCATCTTTGTAAGCCTTCAAGGCATTGACAAGATAAGCGCTGGATTGACCGACGAGGTTGGGCCATGAAGGATTAGCGCTGTTTCCGTCGGCGCCGTGACAAGCCACACACTTCGCTGCTGCCGTTTTGCTCGGTAGCGTGGCTTGCTTTGCTGTATCCAGCGAGCTGACGCATTTCGCGCTGCTAAAGTAGGCGGCGATATTCGCTGTGTCGTCATCGTTCAATCCCTGTGCACTCGGGCTCATCATCGGATCACTTCGCCCGCTTGTTATGTAGGCCTTGAGTGCGTCAACCAGATAGGGCTCGCGTTGTCCCGCGAGCGTTGGGCCTGGAAGATTAGCGCTTACGCCGTCGGTGCCGTGACACCCGACACATGCCGCAGCCTTGAGCTTGCCTGCAGCCGCATCGCCGGCCTGTGCTGTTGATGCTGGTGAACTCAAATTGAGCCGAGGCGAGTGGGGGTTGTGACAGACCGTGCACTGCTGAGTTCCAGCGTGATCAGAAACGACAATCTGACGCTGTTGCAGAGGTCTGCCAGTCATTCGTTCATGACACAGTGTACAAAGCTGACGCGTGTCTGCTGGAATTACCATTTTCATATTTTTTGGATGATCCGGACCGGTCGGCGAATTTTGGAATGGGCCGCGAATATCGCGTTCTCCGCCGGGCCCATGACAGACTTCGCATTTGACGACCTTGCCAATGTCGGGTCGGTTATGGATCCCGTTGGACCATTCTGCGACCTTTACCGCGTGGCACGACGCGCAATATGCGGTGCCCTTATATTTCGGCTTATCGGACGCGATATCGGCTACGGAATCTCCGCGATAGTGGCCATACTGATAGAACGATTTGACAGTGAAAAACTGTTTTGCACCGTACGCTAAAACGGCAAAACCGATGATAAGAAAAATAAGCCGAACGATATGACGCGGCATGGTCTTCCCGTTCCCTAAGCGTTTCCGGTCACCCTCGAATTTTTTGTTGGCTCGCCCGTGCGTCATTCTGGCGCCGCGAAAGCTCTAGCAAACGAACTCATTGTATTTGTCGCGGTTTCGTCCCTCTTCGTGAGGCTGCGAACACAATTAAGCTAGTTATCAATGGAATGAATTTGCTGAGTTTGATGTATGTCAATGTTCATGTCTTTTTCATACCAGCAAGGCGCACCTGATTTTTTGAATCGGCGAAGTCATTTTGCGTTGCGATGATTTTGGAGAGATCGTCGGGCCTTCAAGCCAAGATTCGATGAATAATTCGAATACGTAAAGCGGCCGAGCGCTCCACAAATCCTAAAACGAGATTCGAAAATTAGGGCAGCATCGCCGGCAAATGGCGCGGGTGGGACTCTCAAAACGTGACGCCGCCGTCAACACCAGCGGTCAAACGCCCTGATGCGGCTGAATCTTCGCGTGTTCCCCTTGGTCCTTCGCGGCTTCAAAGGGCAACTAAGTCTTTTTTCCGACGGGCATCAGCCGACGACGGGAATATCGACGCGCTCTCTCTGCGTGACCATCGACGGAGGTTGAGAGAACCACAGCTGATACATGGTCACTACCCACATGAAGGCGAAACACAGCCCCATCAGGCCGCCGGCCCCGATCACGACCCAGGCGAATGGATGATAGATCTTGGTGAAATACCAAGAGCTGACATCGAGCACGATGGCGACGAAAGGTAAGGCAACGATGGTACATTTCAGCCACACCGGCCGCACATAGGCGTGGCTGAACATGAGGCCGACAATGAAGAAGATGAAGGTTAGTCCGAATAAATGAATGTGCGACACGCGAACTAGCGTGGCGATAGCAGTGCCGGTGTCCTTCTCCGTCATCTTTTTCAGATTGTCGTAGCCGTTAAGGTTGGGTAGATGCGGATTGCTGCCATCGTGGCAGGTCAAGCAGCGCTTCTCGAGCACGGGCGCGATTGATTTCTCATAAAGTGGGCGTGCGCCGCCTTCGGCGGCCCAGGCCATCACGACATTGCGCTCGTCGGCCGGCAACATGCCCGCCATCGGGCCGCGTAGCGCGGATTCCAGGCGCGAGCCTTTGCCGCTGCCGGAATAGGCGACGACGATGTCCTCGTATGACAGTATGAGAGGATTTCCACCCGCGCGTCCGGCGTAGGTGAAATACAAATTAAGCAATGCGAAGAGATACCCCATACCGAGAATGAGGAGCGTTGCCGTATAAAGGACCCGTTGGCTGTACGGCAGCTCCGAATAATGAAGATAATGTCGGTGCAGTGGAAGTTCGCTCATTGTCGCATCCATTGGTTTTCTTGCCCCACTTCACTTGCTTGGTAGAGGCAAGAACACGACGGCGCGCGCTTTCTGGCGCGCATAATGGGCCGCAAGACCTTCTATATCTTGTTCGGTGAGCACGTCAGCCATAGCGGCCATTTCTGGACTTTTACGCGCGCCAGTTCGATAGTCGTGCAACACCTTTTCCAAATAGTCGACCCGCTGACTAGCGAGCATCGGTCGGCGCGGATCGGTGCTATTGCCGTTGAGCCCATGACAACGGTCGCAGCGCTGGGCCCATTCCTCGGTGGTCAGCGGCTTACGGACATTTGGTGCTTTGGGCTCCTGCGCCGCATAAAAGGCACCAAGATTTTTCATTGCGTTGTCATCAAGCGCAGCAACCATACCTTTCATTGTCTCATCGGCGCGCGATCCGCTCTTGTAGGCGTGCAGCGCCGCTGCGAGATATTGGGCATCTTGTCCGGCTAGGCTCGGCGTCGCCGGGCTCGCACTCACACCTTCCTCGCCGTGGCATCCTCCGCAACTCGCTGCAGAGGTTTTGCCGGCAGCTTGATCGCCGGTAGACGGAGTCGTTGCACGCGCTGGTTTTTGCAGAGCATAGAACGCGGCGATATTATTCATGGCGCCGTCGGCAACAGATGCCAGCATGGCCTTCATGGTGTCATTTTTGCGTTGGCCATTCTTGTATGCCTTCATTGCCTCGACGAGATATTTGGGATCGAGGCCAACCAAACTAGGCATGCCTGGGATTTGACTCACGCCTGTATTGCCGTGGCACCCAGCACAAGCCGCTGTAGCAATCGTCTTACCAGCCTGCAATGGATCGAGGTTACCGGGACCGCCAATAGCGGCCGGAGTTGGTGGATCAAGACTTGCAAAGTAAGCCGCGACTTTGACCAGTGCGTCGTCGCTCAAAAACTTGACAGCATTGTTCATCGCACTCTCGCCGCGAACCCCTGCCTTGTAAGCTTTCATCTCAAGGTAGAGATATGCGGCGCGCTGACCTGCAAGGTAGGGCACACCAGGATTATTGTTGATACCATTTGCACCATGACAACCGGCGCAGGACGTTGCTGCGAGCCGCTTCCCTTCGGCAACCTCGTCAGGCATTGCCGATAGAGGACGAAGATCGTCCGCGCTGCCGGAAGCGGCCCCCACCGACTGGGCCGCCGCGCGTGGGCAATAGTTTATGACCATTGCACCCGCAACCAAAATAGATACAGCCAATAACGATTTGGTTCGTGTCATCAAAACCCGCTCGATCTGTGTATTATAGCGCCGAGGCCGGCAACAAGTTGCACTTCCAGGGTCGTTGTCAATAGCTCATATTGGTGTCGCCTTTTTGCGCCTCGATGTCCTCCCACTTACCGCGCCGGCCGACTCGCGTAATACGTCGCGATGCTCTCGATGATGGAGTCGCTGTAGGGCATGCTCATACTGTGCATCATGGAGTTTCCGCGCTTGTCGTCGCGATAGGCCCGCAATGCCAGCGTCAGATAGTCCTTGTCCTGCCCGCCGATGATCGGGATAGCCAAGGCCGGATTGTCCCGTTCGCCGGCGTGACACCGGTCGCACTTGTCAGTGATCTCCTTGAGCAGTGTCTGACCGCTCTCCGCCGCCTTTGACTTCTGTGTCGTATAAAATGCGACGATATTATCGATATCGGTATCACTGAGAGCGGCGACCAGACGCTGCATCAAGTCATGCTTGCGAGTCGTGCGATAGGCTGTGATCGCTTGCTTTAGATAGGTCGGATCCTCGGAGGCAAGACTTGGCGTCGCAGAGTCCGTGCTCACGCCATGCGAGCCGTGGCAGCCCCCGCACACTGCGGTGCGCGGTTCGCCCGCCGCCGCATCACCGACCGGAGGTGCACTGCGCGGCGCCGGCATCTGCGACGCGTAGTAGAGCGCCACGCTTTCGAGATCGAGCCTGCTCAGCTTACGCAACATCGGATCCATCGGGGCCGACGCGCGCGCGCCGGTCAGATATTCCTGAGTCGCTGCGACGAAATAGCGTGGCTGCTGGCCAGCGAGGTTGGGCGTGCCAGGCGTTTTGCTGTTGCCATCGGCGCCATGGCAGGGCGCGCAGTCGGCGGCCACCACCTTGCCGCGTTCATAGGGAGAGAAGACGTCTGTTTTTGGCGGCGGAACCGGCGGTAGGCTAGCGTAGTAAGCGGCCACAGCGCGGGTTTCACTCTCGGTCATCGTGGCAGCGATTGTCCGCAGGGCCGCGTGCACGCGGACACCGTCCTTGTATTCCTTCAACGAGGCCATCAGGTAACGGCCACGCTGCCCGGCGAGATTCGGGATGCCGGCCGCGGTGCCCTTGCCGTCGAGGCCGTGGCAACCCTTGCACTCCTTGTCCGCCACCACCTTGCCGGCGGCTATATCTGCTTGGCTCTGCTTCTGTGGTGAGCCGTCGTCCGAGCAGCCGATCAGCGCGACCGACATAAACAGAGCGAGCAGGAGATGTTTCATTGGAAGCTCCGGCCTTTGCATCGTTTGCATATCCAAAAACCTACAGTCAGCCCGCGAACAGGTGGTGGGTGAAGCCATTGATTACCATGATGAGCAGCGCGAGGCCGCAGCCCATCAAGGTAAAGCCTAGAATCGTGGACGCACGCGTCATCGGTTGCGAAGGCGCCTCGACAAGAAACTTCTGCAACTCGCCGCTCGCGACCAGGCGGTTGTATTCTATCAGATGCTCGCGCTTGAATTCTTCTAGCGGCATCTTGCCGGTGAACATCAGGATATCGAGCGGGAACTTGTCCGGCCGCCAGTGATTGTTGAAGAAATGCACGGTGAATAGGAATCCGGCCGCCAGCACTGCTTCCTCGCCATGGAAAATGGTAGCGATGTTGAACACCCAACCAGGCAGATAGGTGGCTACTAGGCCTTTCGCCCACAACATGGCGCCGCTGCCGCCGATGATGGCAACGCCCCAGAACGGCGCCCAGTAATCGAACTTCTCCCAGTAGGTCCAACGGTCAAGCTGCGGCTTCGGTGCCAGACCGAAGAACCACTTGAACATGCCAAGGGCGTCGTTGAGGTCGTTCAAGTTCGGGATCATCGAATCAGGCCCAAACCAGCGGAAGGTCTTCCAATTCTTGCCGATCCGGAATGTCACATAGAAGATGTGCCAGAGGAAGATTCCGACGAAACTGGCGGCGAAGAAACGGTGTACGTTGCCGGTCACGCGCGGCCCGCCGAACAGCTTGCTTATGACGGGCGCCCACACCGTGTCAGCGAACAGTAGTGTCATGCCGGTGAGCACCAACATGATGACGCATATGGCGAAGCAGAGGTGGGCAACGCGCCAGATCGCAGGCCAACGGCGATAGTAGACGACCGGTTTGCCATCACCACTGCTAAGCGCCTCAGCGCGCACATGTGGCCGATGCTTGCCCTGCTGGTGATCGCGCAGTTCGCGGTAGTACCAAAGGGCCGAATGTGTCCAGAAGAATGTAAACACGCCGCCGAGCAGCAGCAGCATGAATTTCGAGGCCAGCCAAGTTAGCGGATAGCGGCTAAAGTTCTTGTCATTGGCGTGCGGCTGGAATGTCGCGAAACCCGGCGTCGCGTCGAGATGGCACTTCTGGCAGGTCAGCAGCCGATTGTTCGGATGCACGCTCGATGTCGGATCATCGACGCGCTTGATGTCATGGTTGCCGTGGCAGTCGAAGCACTTGGCGGTATAGGCGAAGCCCAACGTGTTGACTTGGCCGTGGTAGGTGCCGGTGTAGGATTTCAATTCATCTTCGTGGCAGTTGCCGCAGTTCTTGGTGATCAGCAGGCGGGTGGTGTCGAGTACCGGATTCTGAATGTCGTGGGTGGTGTGGCAGTCCGAGCAAACCGCAGCTTTGGGATTACCGTTCTGCAGCGCTTCCTTGCCGTGCACCGAGGTTTTGTAGGCCTCGAGCTCTTTGGTGTGGCATGAGCCGCAGGCATACGGCAGATTGAGGCGCCACCAATTCCGGTTGGGGCTGCCCTTCGGATAGATGTAGTGCGCTTCGTGACAGTTGTAGCAGGTGGCGTTGGTGCGAGACTGATCGGTTTTGTTTGGCTGCGCGTGGATCGACTTCATATAACGGCCGATCATCTGAACCACGCCGTTTAGCTTGGCGACCTCGTCGGTCTTATTGTCGTCCTGCGCCTCGTCGAGCAGCTTCTCGTGGCAATTGACACAGCTGACTTTCACCTCGACCTTCTCGTGCGGTACCTTAGTGATGTTGGTGTGGCACTCCACGCACTGCCGCTTGCCGTGCACACTGCCAAGGAAGCGGTCCTTCTGCACCATCGGGAAAGTCGGGGCGCCGGGCGTCGGCGGCGGCGCAAAGCCTTCCTGCCCGTGACAACCGAGGCAGATGTCGCTGGTGAGCTTGGGGGTCAATTGATCGGTGGCGGCGCTTTGCGCCCGCGCATCTGTGCTCCACGGGCTGACCAGCGAAATGAATAAAATAAATCCAGCGGCGGCCCAAGTTCTGGTCGGCGTATGCGCTCCGAGGCCAGACTGCTCGGCCACAGCGCTATCATGCGACTTCTTCATCGGTCTCCTGCCCAGGCTGTTCGCGCACAAAACGCTGGCGCGGTCGGGATTCCGGCCGGTCCCCATCTTGCCTGATCAGGAAAATACATAATGTCAGGGTCCTGTCGACCCTTTGATTGAAATCAAAACGAGGCTTGTTGTATTTGAATTATCTGTGCTTTGCGGGGCGCAATACATGAATCATAATGTAAATCGTCAGCTGCGGGCGGCTGTTTCCTTCCTCAAGGCGTGCAAGGGCTTCGATGTCGCAGACCGACCGCCGTCCATCCGTCGCGCTCTATTATGCCACCCATGATGGGCACACGCGGCGTATCGCAGAGTATTTATCCGCTTGCTTGGCGGCGGCAGGGATTGTTGCGCCGCCACAAGATGTGGCGACCAGTCCGGCCTCGGCGGATTTGGTCAAAACCTCGCTTGTAGTGCTGCTTGCCGCCGTTCGCTACGGTCGCCATTTGCCCGAGGTGGAGCGTTTTTTAACCGTTTATCGATCTTTGAGCGTTCCGCCGCCGCTTGCATTCGCATCCGTGAATTTGACTGCCCGTAAACCGGGCAAGACCAGTGCCACCGGAAATCCTTATTTGCGCAAACTGATCGAGCGCGCGGGTCTCGCGCCGGCTTTGGCGGTGGCATTTGCGGGAAAGCTCGACTACAGCCGCTATACCTGGCGCGATCGGCAGATCATCCGCTTCATCATGCTGCTGACCGGCGGGCCGACCGATCCAGATACCTGCATCGAATACACATCCTGGCCGGCGGTGGATGAGTTTGCCGCCCGCGTTGTGGAATTGTATCGACGCGGTTGAGGGCGTCGCCAGGCTCACGACGACTATGCGGAGGCGCATGGCTGACTTTGACGATTGATTTCTATATTGTCATGCGTGGTGGCATTGAGTGGAAGTTGCCGACCAATTTGTGACCGACAATCCCGGGAGTTTCCCATGAATGCGCCAAATCGGGCGGAAATCCGCTCGGCCGCTCAGGAGTCAATTCGCGGTGTGGCGCTGTTGCGCGACCCCCTGCTCAACAAGGGCACAGGCTTTACAGAGCAGGAGCGCGACCAACTGGGGTTGCGCGGTCTGTTGCCGGCGCACGTGCTGTCAATGCAGGCGCAGGCTGAACGCGTGCTCGCCAACCTCCGTAAACTTCCGAACGACCTCGAGAAATATGTTGCGCTCAATGCTTTGCATGACCGCAACGAAGCGCTGTTCTTCCGCATTGTGGTCGACAATATCGATGAGATCCAACCGCTAATCTATACGCCAACGGTCGGACTTGCCTGCCAGCGCTTCGGGCACATCTTTCAGCGCCCGCGTGGCCTATTCATCAGCGCCAACGATCGCGGCCGCATTGCCGAATTGCTTCGCAACTGGCCCTATCCGACGAAGCTGATCGTGGTCACCGATGGCGAGCGCATCCTCGGACTCGGCGATCTGGGCTCTAACGGAATGGGCATTCCAGTCGGCAAGCTCTCGCTCTATACGGCTTGCGCTGGCATTCACCCGACGCTGTGCCTGCCGGTGATGCTCGACGTCGGCACTAACAACGAGACGCTGCTGAACGATCCGTATTATGTAGGCCTGCGCCAGAAACGCATCACAGGTGCGGCCTATGAGGAATTCGTCGACGAGTTCATTACCGCGGCGCGCGCTGTGTTCCCCGGCGTGCTGATTCAGTTCGAGGACTTCGCCAACCAGCAGGCATTCCTTCTGCTGCACAAATATCGCGACAAGATCTGTGTATTCAATGACGATATTCAGGGCACTGCAGCGGTCGCGCTCGCGGGCCTGTTCTCGGCGATGCGTGCGACCGGCGGCAAATTGCGCGATCAGACGCTGTTATTCCTCGGCGCTGGCGAGGCTGCGACTGGCATCGCCGATCTGGTGGTCTCCGCAATGGTGGCCGAAGGCCTCTCCGAAACAGACGCGCGCCGGCACGTCTGGCTTGTCGACTCTCGAGGTCTAGTGGTCAAGAACCGCTCGGGCCTCACCGAGCACAAACAGCGCTACGCCCATGAGCACGCGCCGGTCGTCGATTTCCTGATGGCAATCCGCACACTCAAACCCACTGCTATTATCGGCGTGGCCGCGGTCGGCGGCACCTTCACGCCCGAAGTGCTGCAGACGACGGCGCAGCTAAACAAGCACCCGATCGTTTTCGCGCTGTCTAATCCGACCTCGAAGGCGGAGTGCTCGGCCGAGGAGGCCTATCGTCACACCGATGGACGCGCGTTGTTCGCTTGCGGCAGCCCGTACGATCCGGTCACGCTCAACGGCAAGACCTTCGTGCCGCGCCAAGGCAATAATTCCTACATCTTCCCCGGCGTAGGCTTGGGCGTGATCGTAAGTGGCACAAAACTGGTGACCGACGAGATGTTCATGGCTGCCGCCCATACGCTGGCCGACCTGGTGGGCGAATCCGACGTCAAACAAGGCAGCCTTTATCCGGCCCTGCCGCGCATCCGTGAGGTCTCCGCGCATATCGCGGCAGCGGTCGCCAAGGTCGCTTATAATCGCGGCTTGGCCGCCGGCGCATCTCCGCCTGACCTGCTCGCTTACATCCAATCGCAGATGTATGACCCGCGCTACTAAGCACGCAATTCTGCATCCCGAATTCGCGACATTGCGCGATCTGTGACGGGCGCGCGCCGATTGACCTATATCAAGAGATATCGTGCCGCGATCATGTCTAATACCGCTCAACTCCGTGACGAGGAAACACGGATTGAAGGAGGCCAATATGTCGGCCCCGCCCGTTGGACAGAAGCGCCGGTCGCCGGCGCAGATCATTTCGGAGTGGTGGCAGGCCTGGACCGGGTTCAATCCGACCTATTCTGATCTGTCCTGCTGCGCGGAGGGGGAAGTCGACCGGATCGCTAGCGATATCGGCGTCTCAGCCGCAGAACTGCGCAAGCTGGCTAGCCTCGGCCCCGACGCGGCCGACAAATTGCTACAACGCATGGAGGTGCTCAAACTCAACCCGGAACAGGTTGCCGAAGCTGCACCTCCAACGTTCCAGGATTTGCAGCGCATTTGTTCGCTGTGCGACCACCACAAACGCTGCGCACATGATATGGCCACGGATGCGGCTGCCCCGGATTGGGAAACCTATTGTCCCAATGCGGCAACGCTGAAAGTGCTGACGACGATGCCCTGGCCGGCGCGGCGCCGGCGATAATCGGGCTCTAGCTCGTCGATTCTCTATTCAAATAGCCAAATTCGATCCCATGACGCCAGAGCGGTGGGCCACGTTTCTAATCATCAATTCGCGGCGTCACAAAGCCGGACCGCCAGCATATAGTCTGCGGCGAACAGGGTTGAATTACGCGCCCGGGGATTGATCGGCGCGGGCGTGAGGGTTGTATCGTGCTGGTTGCATTATTCGCGGACATCCATTCCAACCGCCAGGCGTTCAGCGCCTGTCTCTCGCAGGCGCGCGAGCACGGCGCACAGCGCATTGTGCTGCTCGGCGATTATGTCGGCTATGGCGCCGATCCAGACTGGACTGTGGAGACCGTCATGGATCTGGTCGACGAAGGCGCGGTGGCGGTACTCGGCAATCACGACAGCGCAATCAACAATTCGCGCGAACAAATGAATGTCGAAGCGAAAATGGTTATCGAGTGGACACGCGGCGAGCTTGGATCCGCGCAGCGGCAATTTCTCGCAGGGTTGCCTGTCATCGTGAATGATGCCGATCGTCTCTACGTTCATTCCGAAGCGAGCAATCCCAAGGCATGGATTTATGTAAAGAGTGTAGCGGATGCGGCGCGCAGCATTAGCTCGACGTCGGCTGAAATTACATTTTGCGGACACATTCACGCGCCGGGGCTCTACAGCATGTCGGCGACTGCAAAGATGACTGCTTTTACACCGACAAACGGCGTCGCGATCCAGTTGCTGCCGGGCCGGCGCTGGCTCGCGGTGCTGGGAGCCGTCGGGCAGCCGCGCGACGGCAATCCGGCTGCCTCCTATCTCATGTTGGACACCGACAAACGCGAGATCACATATTGCCGCGCACCCTATGACGTCACTGCCGCGGCGGCGCAGATTCGCAAAAAGGGCCTACCAATTTGGCTGGCCGATCGGCTGCTGACCGGGTCGTGACGAATGGCCAAGCCGTTGCACGAGCGAGGCGTGATCGTGGACGGCTTCCGGCTCGAGGAAGTCGTACATCTTGGCGGCATGGCGACGCTTTGGCGTGTTACGCGCCCTGGCATAACGCAGCCGATGTTGATGAAAGTGCCGAAAATTGGAGAGGGCGCGGATCCGGCGGCCATCGTCAGTTTCGAAATGGAACAGATGATAATGCCGCGCCTGTCCGGAGTGCATGTTCCACGAATTTTCGCGGTCGGCGGCTTCGCCGTGCAGCCCTATCTGGTGATGGAGCGCATCGACGGAAAAAGCCTGTACGACCGTCTCACCGATCTTCCGCTGCCTTACGCCGAAGTCGCCGATATTGGCGTGAAGATCGCGACGGCGCTGGATAATCTGCACCGCCAGCACGTCATTCATCTCGATATCAAGCCGAGCAACATCATGATGCGGTCGAGCGGTGAGGCCGTACTGCTCGACTTCGGGTTGTCGCATCACCAACAGCTTCCCGATTTGATGCAGGAGGAATTCCGCCTACCGTTCGGCACCGCACCCTATATGTCGCCCGAACAGCTGCTCGGCATTCGCAATGATCCACGCAGCGACCAATTTGCCTTGGGCGTCCTACTTTATTTCTTTTCGACCGGCGTGCGACCATTCGGTGAAAAGGAGACGATGCGCGCCATGCGGCGGCGGCTCTGGCGCGACCCTGTGCCGCCACGCCACCTGAAATCTGACTACCCGGCCTGGCTGCAGGAAATAGTGCTGCGTTGCCTGGAAATCGAACCGGCCTGGCGCTATCCGACGATGGCGCAACTGGCCTTCAATCTGAGCCACCAAGACCAAGTTAAACTAACAAGCCGATCCGAGCGCTTGCGCCGCGATCCGCTGACCACTGTGCTGCGGCGACGTTTCAACAAGGATCTGACGCGACCGCGGCCGAAGGCGGAGGTGGCTGCCCAGCATTATTCTGCGCCGATCGTCGTCGTCGCCCTCGACCTGGAGGGATCAACTGCCATCACCGAGGAGCTGCGGGCGACAGTTGCACGTATCCTCGCGACGCTGCCATCGGCGCGGCTGGCCTGTATCAATGTGCTCAAGCAGGGCCGGATAACCATCGATATGACACTGGACGAACTCGGTCACAACAAACACGTCGAACGTATCGTTGGCCTCAAGCATTGGGCTGAGCCGCTGAAACTGGAGGATCGCCGCCTTACTGTACATGTGCTTGAGGCCACCGACCCCGCGGCCGCCATCCTTGAATTTGCGGAGGCCAATCGCGTCGATCACATCTTGATTGGCGCTCGTCAGGACTCGCTATTGCGCAAGCTGCTTGGCAGCGTGTCGGCCAAGGTCGCCGCCGAAGCTACCTGCACGGTGACGGTGGTGCGGCCTTCGTATGTTCGCGAGGTCGAAAAGTCGGCAGCAGCGGGCGCGCAGGCAACGGACTCGGCGGCCTGATCGTTACGATCGATCCCGACAGGAGATTAGTGGTCGTCCCCTTGTTGCTCAGCAGCATCTTGTTTTTTAGTGGATGTTAGGCATTCTGGAATTTGTGCATATGAGCGCAGGGTGAGCCGGATGCAGCTTCTCACGACCGCCGAGGCCGCCAGCTATCTCCGACTCAAAGAGCGCAAAATCTATGAGATGGTGGCCGACGGCACTGTGCCGTGCACCAAGGTGACCGGCCGGTGGTTGTTCCCTAAAGCCGAACTCGATCACTGGCTTGCCTCGAGCGTGAGCCGTCCGCCTGGGCTGATCCGTCCGGAACCCGCGCCGATCGTCGGTGGTAGCCACGATCCGCTGCTAGAATGGGCCTTGCGCGAAAGCGGCTCAGGTTTGGCAACGCTCGCCGTCGGTAGCGAAGCCGGCCTCGAGCGCTTCGTCGCCAGCGAAACCATAGCGGCTAGCATGCACTTGCATGCGCTGGAAAACCCAAACGCCGACGCCAATGTCGCGGCGATGGCAACGCGCACCGACATGCAGGACGCCGTCATGATCGGTTTTTGTCGGCGCGAGCAAGGCTTCCTGTTAGCGCCGGGTAATCCCTACAAGATCGACTCGATCGAGGACGTGATTTCGAAACGAGCGCGCATTTGCATGCGCCCGAAAGGCTCCGGTGCGCAACTGCTATTGCTGTCCCTGCTGCATCGGGCAAAGGTGACGCTCGATAAGCTCGCCGCGGTCCTGCCCGTTTGCCCGACCGGCCCAGATATTGCGCAGGCGATCCGCGCTGGCCGTGCAGATGCCGGGATCGCGACGCGCTCGGTCGCCAATTCCGCTGGACTCGACTTCGTACCGATTGTCTGGGAGCCGTTCGATTTGGTGATGCGTCAGCGCGACTACTTCCATCCTCCATTACAGGCGCTGCTCAAGTTTCTGCGTTTGAACGAGGTGATTGTGCGCGCAGAGGAGATGGGCGGCTACGATTTGCGTGATGCTGGTAGCGTGCGGTTTGTAAATTAGAGACGAAATTATGAGCGATGCTTGGCCGAGCGAGCTGCGCCTGCACAAAGACCGTAAGACGTTGACCATCACGTTCGAGGGCGGCGAGCGCTTCGATCTGCCGGCCGAATATCTGCGAGTGAAAAGCCCAAGCGCGGAAGTGCAGGGTCATTCGGTGGAAGAGCGCAAGACCGTCCCGGGCAAGAAGAACGTCGAGATCATCGAAGTGCTGCCAATCGGCAATTACGCCGTGCGCCTAGTGTTCGACGACTTGCATTCGACCGGGATTTTCGCTTGGGATTACCTGCGCGACCTTGGTCGCAACCACAAGCTCTATTGGCGGGAATATCTTGACGAGCTTGCCGCGCAGAACCTATCGCGCGATCCGCCAGTGGGGCGATGAGAGGCGCTATCCGGCGCTACTATTTCCAATGCTCCGAAGTAACTCCCGTTCGATCAACTAATCACGTCATCAATTACTAGCCTGACCGCCGCGCACCACCGCCTGACCGCCGCGCACCACCGCCTGAATTTTTGGGATTACGATCAGATGTAAATGGTTGCTTTTCTCGATATTCAAATGGTTGATTCTGCCATCACCATCGAGGTTGATATTGGAAATAGTGCCCTTAAAGCCCGGTCCTGGGACGACGACTGCGCTGCCCAGATGGTAGTTGACGACCCGTCTGACATTCGAGGGCGCCGTCAATTTCCCATTGGCGCCGAAGATGACGATTAAAGCGACAGTGGCGCCCAGGTCCTTCATCCTCTCTGCCATGGAAACAGCAGCATCAGCTCCGAGCGAGTGTCCGACAATGACGATGGGGCCCTTGCCAGCCTTCTGCAAACGCGCGGCTTGTTCTGCAAGTGTGTCAGTCTCGAGGTGATTGTGTACGGTGGCCGTAATTCCGCGCTTGGTCAGCTTCTCGTCCAAGTCATCGAGACCGGTCGAAAACACATTTGCCAAGCCCCTTAGCAAATACACATGGCCGGCAGCGTGGGCATTCCCAAAAGAAATTGTCACACCGAATAAAATCGCAGCAGCAAGCAAGTAGATGCGCATTAACGCAATCCGTGAATTGAGAGAGCCATGGTGGGCCGGCAACGGGGAAACCTATTTTCTTGCTGGACCAAAATCAATAAGCAAGAGATAGGGTCCTGTGTTCTTCAGGGGCATAAATGGGTAGGGTTGCTCCAGTGATTGAACTCAGGTATCGCCTTTTGGCGAGGTCATTGGACCTTAAATATCCGCCAACTGCTTAAGATCGCCTCGGCACCGGATTGTTCGACATCAAGTCCGAACGAAGAAGAATGACACTCCTCACCGCAAAGATCATCTGGGCCATTGGATGTGTCGCATATTTCATTATCCGCTATCCGCGGATGCGGCGTTCGCGGAAAACACCCATCGTACAACGTCACGACTCCAGACGCGAAACTTTGCTAGTGGGGATTTCCTACACGGGGCTTTTCTTCATCCCCCTGATTTATTCGATTACGGACCAGCCAAAATTCGCTAATTATGCGTTCCATCCGGTGCAGGCATGGATCGGGTTGTTTACGCTGATCGCGGCAATGGCCTTACTTTATCGAACGCATCGCGATCTCGGCCGGCTTTGGTCGATGACGCTTGAGCTTCGCGGCGAGCACAAGCTGGTAACCTACGGCGTTTATAAGAGTCTCCGCCATCCAATGTATTCGGCGTTCTGGCTCTGGGCGGTCTCGCAGGCGTTCCTGCTTCCCAACTGGGTTGCTGGTTTGGCCGGACTCGTCGGTTTTGGAGTGCTATTCTTTGCGCGCGTCAACCGAGAGGAGCGGATGATGGTGGAGAAGTTTGGTGATGAATATCGAGCTTATATGGCGCGTACGCGCCGCATTATTCCGCGTATCTATTGAGGGCCGCTACTTCTGCGCGTCATTCAAGTTCTGATGGATCTGCGTAAGGTCAGTAAATCCGTAACAAGCCCAACCGTTTTTACACAGCCACGAGCCCAGACTTGGATACGGTTTTACTAAAGGTCGGCAGCCCTCCTGCACTTCAAGCTCAGGTCAATTTCAATGCTTCCGTTCGGATAAGTGCGCCGACGCTTGCCGATAATTTAGCGACTGCTTTTATCCGGGTCGCGGTAGTATGTGGAGATCATAATGCTGCCGAGACGGAGTCGGGTGCTTTTTCCTACGATTGGGTCCTGCGCGCGGCTCTGAGTGTGCGGCGGTATTTATGCTCTCGCTCCGATTACTTTGCCGGTGCGCCTGTCGCTCTGCAACTCGCCAATTCGCCGGAATATTTGGCAGCGTTTTATGGAACGCTGCTCGCAGACTGTGTAGTCGTTCCGCTACCCGTGGCTATGGAATCGGCATGGCGGAAGAAAATATATGAATTGTGTCATCCACTTGTTTTGATGAGCCGTGCCCAAGATTTGGGCGGCGAAGCCACCATTTCCCCCGTTGCTACGCTGTCCTTGTCTGAAAGTTTGGAAAAGGCGATCGCTCTACCCCGTTTAAGCCGCAAGGACCGCGATCTAGCGATGGTGCTCTTCACGTCTGGCTCTACCGGCCTGCCCAAAGGAGTCATGCTCAGCCACCGTAATCTTTTGGCCAATGCTGATTCGATACTGCACGAACTGCCAATACGCGCAGATGATCGGACCCTAACCATCCTTCCGTTCTGTCACGCCTTCGGCAACTCTATCCTCCAAACGCATGCTTTATCCGGAGCGACTCTCATTCTCTGGGCGCCGACGCCATTTCCTGCTTCGATTGTTGACGCGCTGCGAAATTTGCAATGCACGACGTTCTCAGCGGTTCCCGAGGTTTACAGCATGCTTTTGAAGTACGGCCGATTGGGTGATCGGCCCCTCGAAAAATTGCGGTATATGACAGTAGCGGGCGGAAAGCTGCGATATGATTTGTGTGTCGAAGTGGCAGATCGCATTGCGCCAGCTCCATTTTATGTAATGTACGGCCAATCCGAGGCGACAGCGAGGCTTGCAGTGCTCCCGCCAGACCAACTGCGTTCGCGGCGCGGTTCGATCGGCAAGCCGATTCACGGTGTCGAATTCCGGATTGCGGACGAGTCAAACCGTGAGCTTCCGCCGGGCGCGGTTGGAATGCTGTGCGCTCGCGGCGACAATGTAATGCTCGGCTACTGGCACGATCCCTCCGCCACAGCGGATGTGCTGACCGATGATGGCTGGTTGCGGACCAACGATCTCGCGCACCGCGATGACGACGGATATTTCTATTTGCATGGACGCGCCAACTTGCTCGTCAAAATCCAGGGGTACCGCGTGCATCCTGCAGAGATTGAGGCGCTCGTGGAGGAAGCATTCCCCCACGTTGCCGCGGTCGCTATTCCGGCAGCGCGCGGCGACGAAACGCGATTTGTGCTTTTCCTCGCGCCGCGTGACGACCGGCCGGTGGATGTGAAAAGCGTCCGCTCAACCTGTCAACAAGAACTCCCGCCGTACAAGGTTCCGGTGCATTTCGAAGTGCTTGATCACCTGCCGCTTACCTCGGGCCACAAGGTCGATCGTACGGTTTTAGAGGCTCTCGGAGCGCGGCTCCTTATGCCGGTGACTTGACCTCGCAGCTAAAAATCCGCATTAAGAATTTTCCTAGATAGCCGCACACCCGCTCCCCTACGGCCCTAGGTATAAATCCTCGGTGGCTCTTCTCACCCGGTGTTATCACTTCCTAACGTGTATGGTAGCAAGCGCAATGGTTCCCGATCGACAAGCCATAGAAATTGAGTTGCTGAATTTCGTTCGAGCGCGCGGCCCGCGTCATGCTGCAGTGGCGTTGGACACAGACCTGCTAGAAAGCGGTCTACTAGACTCATTAATGTTGACCGATTTTATCCTATACATAGAACAAACGTTTGGCGTCCAATTCGACAGCGATGATATAAGTCCAACTAATTTTCGGACGATTAGCGCTGCCGTCAATCTCCTGTTAAACCGATTATTGTCAACTGCGCAGGTTTCGTCCGCCAATCGCGAAACGCTGGGCCGTTGCGTGCCAACTTGATTAGAACGCAACAATGAAATGGCCGTTGTCGCACCGCCCGATTTCGGACCGCAAGCTCTCTCTCTACAATCAGTTTTATCTTTACGCTTCGAAGGCGACCCACGTCGATCACACGATCGTTTGGGGGACGGAAATCGACGCCGACTCGCTGCATGTGTTCTTGCGGGAGCGGAATCGCGACGGAAAGATGCTGATCATGCCGGTGCACGCGCTTATTCGCGCGACGGCGTTGGCTTTGGAGCAGTTTCCTGAATTGAACGTCCGTCTGGTTGGGCGGCGCGTATACGCGTTTCGCGACGTGCATATTCGAATGGCGTTCTTGCATCGCCGCAGTCACGAAATCGATCTGATGGTAATCGGCCCGGAATTTCTAAAAAGCCTTGAAAAGATTGCTCTCAGTGTATGGGACCATTTACTGCAAGCGGGACGCGGTAAATTGGCCCGCGACCGCGATTTGGCGCGCTTGCGTAAATTTTCCGGGTTCTGGATGCAGCGGATTTTTAGGGCTTACGAGTTTCTCGACCGTCATTTTCCGTTGCCGATACTCGGAAGGCTCGATGTGACGCGTAACAGCTGCGTAACAGTCAACGATTTGTCGTTTTCGGGAGCTCCACCACTCCGGAGTTATAAGCCGTCGCGTTTCCCGAGTCAGAGCGACTCCTTCAATTTGACTATCGGGGCGGTAGAGAAAAAGGTTGTCGAACGCAATGGCCAGTTTGTTTCAGTCAATGTTATCCCGCTGTTCGTACGGGCTGACCATCGTGTCGTAGACGCCTACCAGCTCGGCCGTTTCATCGGCGTCGTGCGTGATCTGTTGAATAACCCTGAACGGCTCGACTGATATTGCAAATGAAAGGCCGCGTTCTTCCGACGGTATTCTATGTCTCAAAATGGTGGGCACCGTAGGGATTGAACTTACGACCGCTCCCGTGTGAAATTACGGTCCAATGGAAAAATGACCAACGTTGGTATGCGATTGAGCGCGGTATCGGGTATGCGTATCCTTTCTCTTGGCTGGCTGGCATTTTTAACATTCACTATCCTGTCTGCTTCGCCATCGGGCGCCCGCGACATTGTCCATTTCAGCGGTTATTCAGCTGGCACGATCGTCGTGAAGACGAGCGAGCGGCGTCTATACTATGTTCTCGGTGAGGGTGAGGCTATCCGCTATCCAGTGGGGGTTGGTCGGGCGGGTATGGCTTGGTCAGGAACGACTTCGATCGACGGCAAATACATCAAGCCGGCCTGGTCGGCACCAGCCTCGATTAGAAGAGATTATTCGCGGCTGCCGCAGGTAATACCGGGGGGCAGCCCTGGGAATCCAATGGGTGCGGCGGCCTTAACTCTGAGCGGGGGCGGCGAATACGCCATCCATGGCACAAATAATCCGGGCTCTGTTGGCCGGTTCGTCTCGCACGGATGTATCCGCATGTATAATCAAGACATTATGGACCTGTATGAGCGTGTCGGTTACGGTACAACAGTTGTCGTGTTGCGGTGAGCCCGCGATTTCACGGCCGGGCCTAACGCCAACCAATGCCCAAATTGTGCATGGCACGACGTGTCCTTGAACATCATCTGATAGGTCTGACTTGGTCCTGCGAGGATACATGAGGTCGCAAATCGTCAATGTCGTATGGTTTGGTGCCGTCATCGCAACATTTGCGCTCATAGCAACACCTGCGTCGGCCTATTGGCAATTTATGGAGCGCCCCCCCGGCTTTGAGGTAAAGCCATCAGCACGATATAGCAGCCAGAAAGAATGCGAGGCCGCGCTCAAAAAGGTCGAAGCTGCGCTCAAAAAGGCCTACCCTGATCGCTATCCTCTAGTCGGCAGCTGCGAAGAATTTCGCTGAGGCGATGGCGGCTTAAAAATTGCTGGGGAGTGTGACTTTTCTGCACTAGTGATTAACCAAAAATCGCGTTAGTTATTAAACCCTATTTATCTGAAACAACTGAGGCCTCTTATGAAAAAGTTCCTAGTCGTAATCTGCTCAGCAGTCCTTGCCTTGGGCCTCGCTGGTTGCGCCGGCAAGGGCAAGACCCCGATTGGTAAGGGTAAAGCACCGGCACCGGTTGTTACCAAGGGCTGAACTAACAGCGGACAAATGACGGGTTAGGCTCGGCACCTTGCTGAGCCTTTACTCGTTATGTTCGTTTGTTCAGGCCTCGGAGTTCTCGGTGGGTCAACGAGGCCGTTGCTCCGACGGCTGATGTGCGCCTGTAGTCGTAGGAGGCCGAATATGCGGGAATCTTACCGGTTGCGCGGGAGCATCCCGGCCGTAGTGGCCGTCAGTCTGGCCGCGATTTCATTCGGGCTAACAACCTCGTCGACTACCGCAAAAGATATAACCACCGAAACCCGGATTAGTGCACCCTCCGTGCAAACCGGGGATTCAAATCCGACGCGCCCAACCGTCGTCACAACAAAACAAAGTTCTTACAAGCAGTATTTTGTTGAATTTCGCTCGCGGTCTGCAGCGAGCTATGGCCACTTGTATGTTATCTATGGGCAAGTGAATAATCGCGGCGAAATTGTAAAGAGTGACATTGCGGGGTTGCATCCAGCAGGTGACGCTAACGATTGCCTAAATTGCAGCGTTGTTAGCTGGACCATAGGACACATTATATTTGTACCGGCCGAAATCGGAGCTAGCGACGGCGATCTTGAAGAACAATATGTAACGGCTCGTTATCGAGCTTGGGTGGATGCCGCGACTTTCAATAAGCTTTCCACCTATATCGGCAATTTGAAGGCCGATAAATCAGCCCATGTGTGGAATGCGCTTTTGCGCAGCTGCATATCATTCGGAGATGATATTGCAACGCACGTGGGCTTGAAGACCCCCGGCTCTTTTTCGATGATGGAACCAAAGGAATGGGTCGAAACCCTTCGTGATTTGAATGGCGGCAAGCCACAAAATGCTCTGAAGTTTGCGGCGCCGACCGCGGTGTCAGCCAAGTCGACGACGTCGGGAGGAATGCCGCCTGTACCGAGCAAGCCGAAAAAACAGCCCGATGCGAATTTATCGCACTCGCAGACGGTCGTCGGAGTGGCCTCGGGTAACTCGCGCTGATCTGCGCATTCGAATGGTCTCTTAGATATTGGTAGATGTTACCTCGTCCGTGTTGATCGCAGGCGTCGTGACGCATTGATAGTTTTCTCGGCACATTTTTTAGGAGTTTCATTTTTGGCGCCATTTGAGCTTTGGCCAGACCAGCGGTATGGATCCGGTAGATTTAACGGGTACGCCACAGATCCGCACGTTCGACCCTATGTTTGATTGGTTAATGCGCATGAGACGCACACGTTACCCTTCCTTCGTGTGCCAGGATAAAGCCTATTTGCGCATTCCACGATGATCCAATGAGTTTCAGCGCGTCGGTCGCGATCGAGTTGGGTCCGTTGGTCTGGTTCTTGCTGCTGTTCAACCTAGCTGCGACAGCGGATACCATCGCAAGAAAAACTGTCCCATCCCGGGACATGCCGCTGCAAAATCGAACAGTCGAGCGCAGCGCCTGGGACACGGAACATCATGTGGAGAGTAGCTGCCATCCTTTGTCTGCTGAGCTCGTCTACCGTTTTCGCCGGAGAGGCCAGAGGGCAACTGCAAGTTGGGATTACCATTACTGGAACGAGGTCGACGATTAGCCCCAATACGACTACCGGTACCACTGGCCAAACGGTCGTGTCACCTGCGCAGCCGACGGTGGGGGGTGGGACTGGGTTGCCAATTGTTCCGCCCGATACCGCGTCTTCAACCCGGTGATCTACATCTAACATCTCGGGCATAACGGAGAGCTGTGGGCCGCGGTAGATCTCCCACGGTGAACGAAGCGTAACGTCGATGTTCGACGGTAAATACAGAATAACAAAACGACGGGAACCAAACGCAACTGGTCTAGATGAATTGAAAGTAACTAAATTGGCTAAAAATGAGGAACCGCTCAATCAGCGATTTACCATGGTCGAATACACATAATATTTATCGTAATATTTAAGCCGACTTTGATTGGAAGCCGGTAATTCGACATCCCTGAACGGGCGACAAAGCTCGTTGGACGAACTGGCGATAAAGCTCGTTCTGACAATCAAACAGGGGATGCGTCATGCTTTCTTCGTTGAAGACTAAGAATAGACTCCCGTTGGCCGGCGCGTTAGGCACCGCGTGCCTTCTGATGTTCACGAGTGCCTCGCTTGCGTTGACCGCGACGGGGAATTTTACGGCACAGATCACAATTGCCACGTCGTGCACGGTCAACAGTGCTTCGAAGCTGGATTTCGGCAGCCAAGGTCTGCTCAACGCCAACGTGGATCAGACTTCCACGATCCAGGTCCAGTGCACTAATACAACGCCCTACAATATCGCGCTCGATGCTGGCCTTGGGACAGGCGCGACCATCGCAAACCGCCTAATGACCAGCGGCGGCAACGTTGTTAATTACACGCTCTACAGGGATAGTGCTCGGAGCCTCGTGTGGGGTAACACACCGCTTACTGACACCGTGTCGGGGGCAGGCACCGGCGCCACTCAGAGCTATACCGTCTACGGCCGCGTACCGTCCCAGACGACGCCGGCACCAGGAACTTACAACGACACAATCACCATCACTGTAAATTATTGATCGGTTTCGAAGACCGATCTTCAGGGCTCACAATAAGAACCCTGTCGTGAAGGTCCGTTGTCTTAGCACAGGTGCCCGGCGCTCAAACCTCCAACGGATGGACGCCGGGCAGAGTGCGTAGTATCGCAGACTGCGGATCGGACTCGACTCCCATCCAGTCGTAAGAAAAGATTCTGGAGTTTACTGCTCAACCAAAGATTCACGATGGTCGAATACACATAATATTTATCGTAATATTTAAGCTCGTGTTTGATGGGAAGCATGTAATTCAACGTCCTATGACGGGTCAATGAGCTCGTTGCGCTATACAAAATGGGGACGTGTCATGTTTGCTTCGGGGAAGATTAAAAATAAAATCTCGTTGGCGGGCTCGGTGGGGACCGTGTGCCTTCTGATTTTCAATAGTGCCTCACTTGCGCTGGCTACGACGTCGTTTTTTACGACGCCAGTCACACCCAGCCATTGATCGGAATCGACGATCGACCCTCGGGGTTCACAAAACGAACCCCGTCGTGAAGGCCCGCTAGCCCAATACAACTGCCCGACTCGGACACATTTACGATCACGGTAACCGCCCAAACCTGATGGGCGGGCGCGGGCAGGGTGAGAGTGGTCCTACAGACTGCCGGGTCGATCCCGCTTCCAATCTAAGCATTCACGCGCCCAGTAATGCGGTGGCTTTGGTCTTTTCTGAGCGGTGAGCGGCTTCTTGCCGTTCTCACTCTCACGCTTGCTCTTGGCTTAACGGCCGGGCGCGTTAGTGCTCAGGAAGACGCGCGCCCGCTGCAACTCGAGGTCACCATCAACGGTAGTGAGACCCATCTTATCGGTTCGTTCATGCTGCTTGGCAGTGGACGAATTGCTGTGCGGCGGGCCGAGCTTATCGAGATTGGATTAAATCCACGGGGCTATGCGTCGCCCGACAAGCTGATCATCCTCGATGATCTGGCAGGTCTCTCTTACAAATACGACGAGGCGGCGCAGCGAATATTAATAAAAGCCCCGGACGAGTTGCTTGTCAGGAAAGACTACGACGCGTCCAACCGTACGTCAGATGCGATCCCCGCGAAATCTGACTATGGCGCGGTGCTCAACTACAATCTGTTCGGTGCATCGGCCAGCCAACCTAACGTCCAACTGTTCGCTTTCAATGGTGCCTCTGCCACCCTTGATGCACGTGCGTTTACTCCATTCGGCACCGTGGGCCAGTCGGCCATTTTGCGCACATTGTCAAACGGTCAGTTTGATGCGCTAAGGCTCGACAGCACTTTCACCTACTCGGATCCGGAGACAATCATAAAATATCGCGCGGGTGACGCTATAAGCGGCGGCTTGGCCTGGACGCGCCCTATTCGTATCGGTGGTCTCCAGGCGCAACGGAATTTCGGTCTTCGTCCTGATCTCGTCACGCTGCCGCTACCGGCTGCCCAAGGTAGCGCCGCTGTGCCATCGACCGCCGATATCTATATCAACAACGTTAAGACGTTTTCGCAGGACATTAGTACGGGTCCGTATCGACTGAGCAATCTGCCTGTGACGTCTGGTAGCGGAACAACCCGCGTGGTGATTCGTGACGCGTCTGGGCACGAGACTGTGTCCAATTTGCCCTTCTACACATCTCCCAGTCTGCTGGCGCCAGGTCTTTCGGACTTTTCGATTGAAGCCGGCCTACCGCGACTCTCCTACGGCACCACGTTCGATAGTTATGTTTCCAAGCCGGTCGGGTCGGCGAGCTTTCGTTATGGCGTCTATGATTGGCTGACGCTTGCGGGCCATGCCGAAGTTGGTGCCGGCCTTGTAAACGG
>Ga0207780_1000069_pt1 | contig 23729 bp, 21 predicted proteins | sample LuqExpMetageno45_FD_187803 | JGI IMG/M metagenome (GOLD analysis project Ga0207780, IMG submission 187803) | Tropical forest soil microbial communities from Luquillo Experimental Forest, Puerto Rico - Sample 45 (SPAdes) | ecosystem: Environmental > Terrestrial > Soil > Tropical forest ...
ATCATGAGAACATTACAAGAACATTCTTTAGAAAACCCCTAATTTTGCGCGGATTGCGTCTCTATATCCGCCGGGACGCCTCAAGCGCTGCAATAAACCCGGTGATACCGCCGGCCCAGGCTGGTGAGCACCTCGTATCCAATCGTGCCGGCGGCCTTGGCAACGTCATCGACCGTGAGTTCATCCCCGATCAGCGTGACGAGACCACCGCGCTTGGCGACGTTCTCCGGCAAGCCGGTGATGTCGATCGCCAGCAGGTCCATCGAGACGCGCCCGGCGAGCGGGCAGCGCTGGCCTGCCACGATAACATCGCCGCCCGGCGCCTCGTCAGAAGAACTTGCCGCGCGTGGATAGCCGTCAGCATAACCTACCGCGGCTATAGCAATGCGGGTCGCACGCTTGGCGGTCCAGGCCGAGTTATAGCCGATGGTCTCGCCCTTCGGTACGCTGCGCACCTGCACGATGCGCGCCTCCAGCCGGATCGCCGGTCGCATTGGATTGCTGTTGCCCGGGGTCGGATTGACGCCGTAGAGCGCGACGCCTGGGCGCACCATGTCGCAATGGGCGGCATTGCCGAGGAAGATACCGGACGAATTGGCGAGCGACGCCGGGATGCCGCGATAAAGCAGGCGCACTTCGCGGAACAGCCGGATCTGGCGGTTGTTCATCGGGTGCTCGGGTTGTTCCGAGCATGCGAGGTGGCTCATCAGCAGCGTGATGCCGTGGTTCTCAGTGCGGATGCGTGAAGCGAGTGCGGCCGCTTCATTGGTCGAGATGCCGAGCCGGTTCATGCCGGTGTCGACATGCAGCGCGGCGCCGCCATGCCAGTTGCTGGCCGAGACGAACGCATCCCATTCCGCCAGCTCAACCGGGCTGCCGATCACCGGGCGCGCGCGCAACTCGGCATAAACCGGTGCTGTGTTCGGCAGCAGGCCGCTGAGTACGTAGATCGTCGACTTTCGCACGACCGATCGCACGCGTCGCGCCTCGGCAAGATCGGCTACGAAGAAAGTATGGCAGCCGGCTGCCGAGAGGCGGGTCGCCACCGGTTCGATGCCGCAGCCATAACCATCAGCCTTAATTACTGCCGCGCATTCCGACGGCATGGCGCGGCGCCCAAGCGCGCGCCAGTTGGCTTCGATCGCGGCGAGGTCGATGGTCAGGATGCCACCGGCCTCCGATGCTGGCGGCCCGGAAGTGATGGCGTGCCCCACCCGACGGTCGTCGGGCGGACTCAGGTCCTGTGCGGGGGCGGGTTCTGCCTCGGCCATCCATATCGTTTAGCCGCCCGCGGGCGGAGCGTCCATGCGGTGGTGGCCGCTTACATCCGCTCGGGCAGGTGATCGTCACGCGCGAGCGAGGAGAAGCGGGTCACCGCAGCGTCGAACTGCAGTTCCACCGTGCCGGTCGGCCCATGGCGCTGCTTGCCGATAATGATCTCCGCCCGGCCGTGCACCTTGTCGGCCTCCGCTAGCCACTCAGCGAATTTCTCGCGGTTGGATTCCAGCGGCTTGCGCGTCTGATGATAATATTCCTCGCGATAAACGAACAGTACTACGTCGGCGTCTTGCTCGATCGATCCGGATTCACGCAGGTCCGAGAGCTGCGGACGCTTGTCGTCACGGCTCTCCACCTGACGCGAGAGCTGCGACAGGGCCAGAATCGGCACGTTGAGTTCTTTCGCCAGGGCCTTGAGCTTGGTGGTGATCTCGGTGATCTCCTGCACGCGGTTTTCTGAACTGCGCTTGGTCGAGCCCTGCAATAGCTGCAAATAATCGATGATCAGTAGATCGAGTCCCTTCTGGCGCTTGAGTCTACGCGCGCGCGCGGCCAGCTGTGCCACCGATAGGCCGCCGGTCTCGTCGACATAGAGTGGCAGGTTCTGCAGTTCGATCGAGTAGTCCTTAATCTTCTCAAAGTCACTTTCGCTGATGCCGCCGCGCCGAATCTGACTCGACGGGATGCCGGTCTGCTCGGCGATGATACGGGTGGCCAATTGCTCTGCCGACATTTCGAGCGAGAAGAAGCCAACGATGCCGCCGTTGACAGTCACTGTGTGGCCGTCTGGCTTGACTTCACCGTGCCAAACCTTGGCGACGTTGTAGCCGATATTGGTGGCGAGCGCGGTTTTGCCCATGCCTGGGCGGCCGGCGAGGATGATCAGGTCGGACTTCTGCAAGCCGCCCATCATGCGGTCAAGGTCGCTCAGTTCGCTGGCTATGCCCGACAGCTTACCGTCACGCTGGAAAGCATGCGCCGCCATGTCGATCGCGGTGGTCAGCGCCTGCGAGAACCGCTGGAAGCCGCCGTCGTAGCGACCGGTCTCGGCGAGATCGTACAATCTGCGCTCGGCATCTTCGATCTGGTTGCGTGGCGAGAAGTCGACCGGCGCATCGAAGGCAACATTGACCATGTCCTCGCCGACCTGGATCAGTGCGCGGCGGATCGACAGGTCGTAGATAGTGTGGCCGTAGTCGTGAGCATTGATGATGGTGGTGGCTTCCGCCGCGAGCCGTGCCAGATACTGGCTAACCGTCAGCCCGCCGATGTCGATGGTGGAGTCGAGGAAGGTCTTCAGTGTCACCGGCGTCGCGATCTTGCCGGCGCGGATCAGGTCGCGCGCGATCTGATAGACTTTCTGATGGATCGGCTCGTAGAAATGCTCCGGGTTGAGGAAGTCGGACACCCGGTAGAAGGCCTCGTTGTTGACTAGGATCGCGCCCAGGAGTGCTTGCTCCGCCTCGATATTGTGAGGGGCGGAACGAAACGGAAGAGCAGGCTCGTCGGCCTGCTTGCGGACTGTCGAATCAGCGATGGCCATGGATGTGCTTACCCGGGAATTATGGCGTAGCACGGACTTTTTTGGCGGCCGCGCGCGGCGTGCGCTTTGCGCACACAATCCACACAAGCCACACGACGGTGAGAAATAAATATTTGGCCTTGACCGTGCTGGAGTAGGCCAGGCGGCAGTGTGGCTATTCGCCAGCAAGTCGCAGCGGTGGCCGGTGGCGGCCTTCTGCAGCAAGTAGGCGCTGATCTTCGCGCGGGATGTAGTCGCGCGTCATCGGCACCACGTCCTGCCGCTTGGTGAGTTGGATCTGCATCACCATCAGGTTCTGTTCGCGGAACGACATTTCCGACGATGCCAGATAGAACTCCCACATGCGCACGAAACGCTGGTCGTAGATTCGCTCAACTTCTTCGCGGTGAGCGAGGAAGCGTTCGCGCCACGCCTTCAGCGTCTCAGCGTAATGCAGGCGCAAAATTTCGATATCGGTGATGAGAAGGCCGGAACGCTCGATCGCCGGCAACACTTCTGACAGCGAGGGGATATAGCCGCCGGGGAAGATATATTTCGAAATCCATGCATTGGTACAGTTCGGGCCGTTCGAGCGGCCGATGGAATGCAGCAACATCACGCCGTTGTCAGCCAAAAGTTCGGCGCTCCTGCGGAAGAACGTGTCGTAATGATTGACGCCGACATGCTCGAACATGCCGACAGAGACAATGCGGTCAAACGGGCCCTTGGTGTCGCGATAGTCCTGCAGCAGACAGCGGGTGCGCTCGCTCAAGCCCTTCTCGCTGGCGCGCGCGTTGGCGATCGCGTGCTGTTCCTGCGATAGCGTAATGCCAGTCACGTCTGCGCCGCCGATCTCGGCGAGATATAGCGCTAGCCCGCCCCAGCCGCAGCCAATGTCCAGGACGCGATTGTCGGGCGAAAGCCGCAGCTTGGCGGCGAGATGGCGCTTCTTGGCGAGTTGCGCATCGTCGAGTGTCTGGTCGGGCTGTTGGAAATAGGCGCAGCTATATTGGCGGTCGGCGTCGAGGAACAGCGAGTACAGAAGGCCTTCGAGATCGTAATGATGCGCCACGTTGCGGCGGGCGCGCTTGCGCGGATTGAACTGGCTCAGACGCCGGCGTAGAAAGCGCAGGAGTGCTTGCGGCCGCGCCCAGTACGGGACTTCCGACTTCTGACTGAGGCAGATTGCGAGCACATCGGCGATCGAGCCTTGCTCGACCACGAAGCTGCCGTCCATGTAGGCTTCGCCGAACTTCAATTCGGGATCGAGCAAGATGCCCAATTCGGCCGCGCGGGTGACAAAGCGTACCGCCACCGGCTGGCCGGTTCCATCGCCGAACGTAAACACCGTGCCGCGCGAGGTGGTGACTCGAAATGTGCCCCGCCGGATAAAGGTCTTGAGAAGAAACTGAAGCAACCGGTCCATCGGCCGCCTCCATCGCCCACCAACAAGCCGCACGCTCTGCCGTTGATTGCTCACCCCTGAGTCGACGTCGGGGCCTTCAAACCGTTCAACTAGTATAATTAATCAAGTTTCGAACCGGCCAGCAATGCTTGAAAAGACCGCTCCTGCGTGCGATGGCGGCGGATAACGGTCACAATCCCGGAATAATGCGCTATCAAGATTGGCCGACTCGGGGACGAGCCGGGGCGGCGTGGATGATTGAAAGGTTCAAGGTAATGAAGGTTTTAGGTCACGGCATCCGGCTCGCGGTGGGTACCTTGGCGCTGGGGCTGGCCGGTTTGGCAGGGGCCCAGGAGAACTTGGATTACGGCAAGACGCCGGCCCAGCTGTATGCCTCCGATTGCGCAATCTGCCATAAAACGCCGCAAGGCCTGGCAGCCAAGGGCGGCGGCTTGTTGGGACTCGAGGGCTTCCTAACGGAGCATTATACCGCCAGCCGTGAATCCGCCGCCGCCATCGCCGGCTATTTGCGTTCAATGGGCAAGGTGCCAGTGGGGTCAACCCGCACCACCAAAGGAAAAAAGAGCGATGACAAGAGCAGGGACACCGCGAAAAGGCCGGACACTAAAACCGGCGACATCAAACCGGAAGACAACAAGCCGGCAAAATCGGCCGAGCCCAAGACCTCGGAGTCAAAGCCAGCTGACACCAAGCCGGCCGAGCCGAAAGCGGCCGAGTCCAAGCCAGTCGAAGCGATGCCGGCCGGCGCTAAGCCGGCTGAGCCTAAGTCCGTCGAGCCAAAGCCGGCCGACGGCGGCAAGTCGGACTAGCCTCAAGCTAGTCCGACCGCACCACGCCTGATCGATCAGGCCTCTTGGTCTTTCTTGTTGGCAGGCTTGGCCTCTCCGGTTGCCTTCGCATTACTGCCGGATTCCGCGGCTTGTTCGCCTTCCTCCAACTCCGTGCCAGCGCCCGGCTCGAAGAACTCTTCCGCGCGGGCGAGGGCGGCCGCGGCTTCTTCCTCGGCTTCGGTGCGGCGCACCGTTACGTCCTCACCGCGGGCGATGCGCTCGGCTTCCGCCTCGCTGCGTGCGACGATCACGGTGATCGACACCTCGACGTCCGGATGCAGGTCGAGCGGCACTTTGTACTGGCCGATCGACTTGATCGGTGAATTGAGCACGACATGCGAGCGGGTGATCTCTGCGCCGTCGGTCTTGAGCAGCGCGGCGATGTCGCGTGGAGTAACCGAGCCGAACAGCTGGCCGCTTTCGCTTGCCTGCCGGATAACCACAAAGGACTTGCCGTCGACTTTGGCGGCTGTTTGTCCGGCGACGCCCTTTGCTGCGAGGCTCTTGGCCTGTAGCTCGGCCTTCATACTCTCGAAGCGCGACTTGTTGTCGGCAGTCGTGCGCAGGGCCTTGCCGCGCGGCAGCAGAAAATTGCGGGCATAACCGTCCTTCACGCGGACGACGTCGCCCATTTGACCGAGCTTGCCGATACGCTCGAGTAGGATCACTTCCATTGTCGTTACTCCTTGTTTGTGTTGGTGAAATTGAAATTCGGCTGACGATTTTTCTTGTCAGGTCGCTGCCGGTGGGCCGCGTTTGTGCGCGACGCGTCCGCGAAGATTGAATGCGACGTCGATCAGGCCGAGCAGGCAGAACGCCAGCACCGGCCAGCCGAGCACAAGCACCACCGCATAGGCGCCGCCGAGGATGAACGGGCGCCTGTCTAAGCCTTGCGTGATCGCGTGCAGCACCGCGAAGCCGAGCAATCCATAGGCCATGAGCAAGCTAGTCAACAGCACACCGGCAACGATGCCGATGAGGCCGCCGAGGAAACTCAAGCCCATGGCGATGGCGAGGAACGCCGCCGCGAGCGGCGGAAAGCGCATCTCGGAGAGCTGCGGCCACGGTCGCCGCAGCAGGCCGGAGACCTTCACGATACGGGCCGAGAGCCACAGGTTGAAGATGTTAGTGACGGTGGCGAGCGCCGCCGCCACCGCCGGGATCACCGCAACCAGGAAATCGACGAAGCGTTCGACATTGTCGACGCCGGGCAGCGAGCTATCGGTCGCTAGCCCGGGCTGGGCGCGCAGCATGCGCGCGAGGGCCTCATGCAGTCCGGCCCGAAAGCCCTCCACATCAATGCCGAAGTTCGGGATCGCAGCCACCACGACCAGCGCAGCAAGCACTGCCGCCCACACCACCAACCGGCCGGGCGGATACCATTCGAGCGCCGCGCCGCTCATGGCTCCGTTCGCGCGGGCAACAGCGGGCCGCGCAAGCATCGTGAGATATGAGAGCCACCATGCTGGGATACCGGCGCCAGCGAGGAAGGCGAAGAAGAACACCAGGCCGAACACCAGGCCAAGCGCGAGCGCGCCGGTGAGGGCGCCGGCCAGCGCCGCCCAGTGGCTCCAGCCGATCCCGGCAATCATGATCGGCAACGGCGCCAAATAGAACAGCAGGATCGACAGCCACGAGCCGGAGATCACCGAAGCGAACAGCAGAGCCGCCGCGGCGCCAGCACCGATACCGATCAATCCAACTTGCATCATCACGAGCTGTCCCGCCCCGTTTCCGAGCGGTTAGAGACGGAGTTGCCGCCCCAACCATCGGCGCCCGGGTGCACCCCGGACGCCTCGTATATGTTCGATCCTTAGCGGATCACATATGGCAGCAGGCCGATGAAGCGCGCACGCTTGATCGCCTGCGCCAGTTCGCGCTGCTTCTTGGCCGAAACCGCGGTGATGCGGCTCGGTACGATCTTGCCGCGCTCCGACACGTAGCGTTGCAGCAGCTTAACGTCCTTGTAGTCGATCTTCGGCGCATTGGCGCCGGAGAACGGACAGGTCTTGCGCCGGCGGAAAAACGGCCGGCGGGCTCCGCCGCCTTGAGATGCGAATGCCATGGTCTATTCCTCCGTCACAGCGCTGTCGGTGTCATCATCATCGCGGCGGCGCCGGCGCTCGCCGCGCTCGCCCCGATCACGATCCCCGCGCTCGCCCCGCTCCCCACGTTCGTCGCGATCGCGGTCGGACTTGCGCATCATGGCGGAGGGACCATCCTCATGCGCCTCAACTCGGATGGTGAGGTAGCGCAGCACGTCTTCGTTCAGACGCTCCTGGCGCTCGATCTCGTTCAGGGTGGCCGGCGACGCATCGACGTTGAGCAGCGTGATGTGCGCCTTGCGGTTCTTGCGGATGCGGTATGATAGAGACTTGAGGCCCCAGTATTCCGTCTTGGTGACCTTGCCGCCCGTCTCGCCGATGACGGCGGTGAGCTTGGCAGTCAATTCCTCGACCTGCTGCGCACTTAGATCCTGGCGCGCCAGATAGACGTGTTCGTATAGCGGCATGAGATGCCTTTCCCTGTTTAAACCCAACTCCTCGATCCTGGCGCCTAGCCCCTCGAGCCCTTCGGGAAAGGCTCGAACGCTCTGAAGGCGGGAACACCGGACGACGGGCCACAAGGCACTGCTGATTTCCGCGGGAAATCAGCCGTCCGTTCAGCTCCCAACCAGGATCGTGGGTGCGCGCGTTTTATAGGGATTTTGCGCGAAAAGGCAAGTGAACCAGCAAACCTTAGGCGCCGCCGCCTGAGGCCGCGCGCTCGCCCAACTTGCAGTCGTTTTTTGCAACCGATCAGCGAGCTTGACCGCAAGCTCGACGCCGTCGCGGATCTAGCATGCGGCTTCCGGATCATCATGGCCAGTGGCCTTACGCATGTCGCTGATCAGATTGGTCATAGCCGCCGCCTGAATTGTTAGCGGTCACCGTAACCCAGCACCGTGGTGGTCTGGTTACCGCCGCACCCTCAACTTGACAGAGTCCCTTAAGCCGGTGTCTTTCGGCCGCAAAATTGTGGCGCCACGGGTGTCAAAGCGTAAGGCAAGGGGCATGACGGTCGCATTGGTATTTCCGGGTCAGGGCAGCCAGTCGGTCGGTATGGGCAAGGCACTGGCGGCCAATTTCCCGGCCGCCCAGCAGGTCTTCAACGAAGTGGACGAGGCGCTCGAGGAGAAGCTCAGCGGGGTGATCTTTGAGGGACCGGCCGACAAACTCACCCTCACCGAGAACGCCCAACCGGCTCTGATGGCCATGTCGCTTGCCGCTTTGCGCGTATTAGAGCAGGAGGCCGGGCTCGACCTCAAACGCGACACCAAGTTCGTTGCCGGCCACTCGCTCGGCGAATATTCCGCGCTCGCTGCCGCTGGTGCTTTCACCATCGCCGATACCGCGCGGTTGCTACGCACGCGTGGGCAGGCCATGCAGAAGGCAGTACCGGTCGGCGTCGGCGCCATGGCCGCTCTGCTCGGCTTGGAATTTGATGCCGTTTCGGCGGTCGCGGCCGAAGCTGCGCAGGGCCAGGTCTGCCAAGCCGCCAATGACAATGGCGGCGGCCAGGTAGTGGTGTCGGGCGACAAGGCAGCGGTCGAGCGCGCGGTGGAGATCGCCAAAGGCAAAGGCGCCAAGCGCGCCATGCTGCTACCGGTGTCCGCACCCTTCCATTGCGCGCTGATGCAGCCCGCCGCCGAAGTGATGGCCAACGCGCTGTCGAAAGTTTTGGTCAAGTCGCCGGTCGTTCCGGTGGTCGCCAATGTGCTGGCGAAACCGATTGAGGCACCAGCTGAGATCGTGCGAGCGCTGGTTAAACAGGTCACCGGCACCGTGCGCTGGCGCGAGTCGGTCGCCTTCATGACTACCGTTGGCGTCACGAAGTTCACTGAAATCGGCGCCGGCAGGGTGCTGAGCGGCCTAATCAAGCGCATCGCCGAAGGTGTCACCACCAGCGCTGTTGGCACGCCCGACGACATCGTCGCCTTCAAAGCCGGGAGGACTGCATAATGTTCGATCTAAACGGCAAGACCGCGTTGGTCACCGGCGCGACCGGCGGCATTGGCGCCGCGGTGGCGCGCGCGCTGCATGGCCAAGGCGCGACGGTGGCGATCTCTGGCACGCGTGCCGAAGTGCTTGAGACGCTTGCCAAAGAACTCGGCAGCCGCGTGCATGTGCTGCCCTGCAATCTCGCCGACAAGGACGCGGTCGAAAAACTGGTACCGGATGCCGAAGCGAAGATGGAGAAGCTCGATATCTTGGTCGCCAATGCCGGCGTCACCAAGGATAATCTGTTCGTGCAGTTGCGTGACGAGGATTGGGACCAGGTCATCGCGGTTAATTTGACGGCGACCTTCCGGCTCACCCGCGCTGCGGTAAAGATAATGATGCGCCGTCGCTATGGACGGGTGGTCGGTATTTCCTCGGTGGTCGGCGTCACCGGCAATGCGGGGCAGGGCAACTATGTCGCCTCCAAGGCCGGCTTGATCGGCATGATGAAATCGGTGGCGGCCGAATATGCCAAGCGCAACATCACTGCCAATTGCATTGCACCCGGCTTCATCGCGACGCCGATGACCGACAAGCTAAATGAGAAGCAGCGCGAGGGCATTCTCGCCCGCGTCCCGGCGGGCCGACTGGGAACGCCCGCAGACGTTGCGGCGGCTGTGGTCTATCTCGCGTCGGAGGAAGCCGCGTACGTCACGGGCCAAACTCTCCACATCAACGGCGGAATGGCCATGATTTAGTGAATCGGGGCATTACACATTAAGTGCACGCGACGGGGGTAACAGTGCAAAATGCTTTGGCTTTTCCGGGTTGGTTCGGCTATGCAGGCCCGCGCTGGCCAACGCATTTGAAGTATGGTAACCGAAATTCGGCCCGGCTGGGGCGGCCGTTGGCGGACTCGCAATAGATGTTCCGCGATTGCAAGCCTTACGCCATCGTCAACGATGAGGCCGTACCTCAATGGTTGCGATTCTTTCTGGGTCGTGGCCCAAATCCAAAAAGCACGAGGTTGGAACGATGAGTGACATTGCCGAGCGGGTGAAAAAGATCGTCGTGGAGCACCTGGGGGTGGAACCCGACAAGGTGACCGAGCAAGCCAGTTTCATCGACGATCTTGGCGCCGACAGTCTCGACACCGTCGAGCTCGTTATGGCCTTCGAGGAGGAATTCGGTTGCGAGATTCCTGACGATGCGGCCGAGACCATTCTGACCGTCGGCGATGCGGTTAAATTTCTCGACAAAAACGCCAAGACCTGAGCACGCGCTAATCGCGCCTGCTCCATAGTTTTATTGTCGTTGATCGATGGGCTGGGCGCGGTACGGGGCCGCGAATGATTTCGCTCGGGAGCCGTTCATGAGACGTGTCGTCGTCACAGGGATGGGAATGCTGACGCCGCTCGGCTGTGGCGTCGAGACGACGTGGAGCCGCTTACTCAAGGGCGCAAGCGGTGCCAAGCAGATCGATACCTTCGACGTATCCGACCTTTCCGCCAAAATCGCCTGCGTGATTCCGCGCGGCGACGGCACCAACGGCACCTTTAATCCCGATCAGTGGATGGAGCCGAAGGAGCAGCGCAAGGTCGACAACTTCATCGTCTTTGCCTTGTGCGCGGCGCGCCAAGCGCTCGACCATGCCGGCTGGCGACCTACCAGGTACGAAGAACAGATTTCGACCGGGGTGATGATCGGTTCCGGCATCGGCGGCGTCGAGGGCATCGGCGCCACCGCCGTGCAGTTGTACGAAAAAGGCCCGCGCCGGGTGTCACCATTCTTCATCCCCGGCCGGATTATCAATCTCGCCTCCGGTTTTGTGTCGATCGAGTTCGGCCTGAAGGGTCCAAATCACGCAGTTGTCACTGCCTGCTCGACCGGCGCGCACGCCATCGGCGATGCTGCCAGGCTGGTCGCGCTTGGCGATGCCGAGGTGATGGTGGCTGGTGGCGCCGAATCGCCGGTCAACCGCATTTCGCTGGCAGGATTTGCGGCGTTGCGCGCACTGTCGACCGGGTTCAACGACCAGCCGCAGCGTGCCTCGCGCCCATATGACAAGGATCGCGATGGTTTCGTGATGGGTGAGGGCGCCGGCGCGGTGGTGCTGGAATCGCTTGAGCACGCCAAGGCGCGCGGCGCTACGATCTATGCAGAGTTGGTTGGCTACGGACTGTCGGGCGATGCCTATCACATCACTGCGCCTTCGCCGGACGGCGATGGCGCCTACCGCTGCATGAGCATGGCGCTCAAGCGCGCTGGCATCTCGGTCGACGCGATCGACTACATCAACGCGCACGGCACCTCGACCCCGCTCGGCGACGAGATCGAACTCGCCGCCGTGCAGAAGCTGGTCGACAATGCAGCCGCCCGCGTTTCGATGTCGTCGACCAAGTCCTGCGTCGGCCATCTGCTCGGAGCCGCTGGCGCGATCGAGGCGATCTTTTCAATCCTGGCGATCCGCGACCGGGTTGTCCCGCCCACCATCAATCTCGATAATCCATCGGTCGAAACTCCGATTGACCTTGTGCCGCACCAGGCACGCCAGCGCGACGTTGACGTCGTGTTGTCGAACTCGTTCGGATTCGGCGGAACCAACGCCTCGCTGATCTTCCGGCGCTACGCGGTCTAGGGGCGCTTACCGTGAATTCCAATCAGCCGCCAAACGGCGCAGGACGAGGCCCGTTGCGACAGGCACCGGACAACGGCGGCGATAATGGTCCTGCTGCGGTTCCGCCGCCACCCAAACCGCCACGCAGTCCCCGCGCCGCGCTTGAGCCGGAGCGGGTGCCGCCGCCGAGCCGCCGCTCAGAGAAGGTGCGGCATCCGGTGATAATTGTCGTCAATGCAATCTTTACAGTGCTGGTGGTGGTCGCGGTCGCAGTCGGCGGCCTGCTGTTCGTCGGCAAGCAGCGCTTCGACCAGTCTGGTCCGCTCGATTCCGACAAAGTGGTCAACATTCCGCGTGGCCTTGGCATCAAAGATATTTCCGACCTGCTGCTGCGCGAAGGCGTGATCGACCAGCCGTATGTGTTCATGGGCAGCGTGGTGGTGCTGAAGGCGCGCGGTGAGCTCAAGTACGGTGAGTACCAGTTTAACAAGCACGCCAGCGTCGCCGAGGTGGTCGATACCATCATCGAAGGCAGGGTGGTGCAGCATTCGATCACCATCGCGGAAGGGCTGACCTCCGAGCAGATCGTCGCCAAGCTATTGGAGAACGACGTTCTGTCGGGTCCGATAAAGGAAATCCCGCGCGAAGGCACGCTGCTGCCTGAGACCTACAAGTTCACCCGTGGAATACAACGCGAGCAGATTCTCCAGCGCATGGCGCAGGCACATAAGCGCGTGTTGGCCGAGGTCTGGGAGCACCACATGCCGGAAGTTCCGATCAAGACACCAGAACAACTAGTCATACTTGCGTCGATCGTCGAGAAGGAAACCGGCCGGGCGGACGAGCGTTCGCGCGTGGCCGCGGTGTTCGTCAACCGGCTGAAGAACAAGATGCGGTTGCAGTCGGATCCAACCATCATCTACGGGCTGACCGGCGGCAAAGGTGGGCTCGGCCATCCGATCCTCCAGAGCGAGAAAGAGCAGCCAACGCCCTACAACACCTATGTTATCGATGGGCTGCCGCCCGGGCCGATCGCCAATCCAGGCCGTGCCTCACTGGAGGCGGCGGCCAATCCGGCGCGCACCAAGGACCTCTATTTCGTCGCCGACGGCAACGGCGGTCACGTGTTCGCCGAGAATTACGCCGAGCACCAGAAGAACGTCGCGAAACTACGTGGCCTCGAGCGTGGCGAAATGCCAGCGCCGGCCAATAGTGGCGCTAAGCGCTGATCGATAGTCTTGTGACTAACCTGCCGCGCGGCTAACGTCGCCACGTTTTTCGAAACCCATGCACATGAGTTTCTTTCAATGGCGCTGTCCAGCATGACCGGGTTTGCGCGCGGCCACGGTGTTGCCGGTCGCTACGCCTGGAGTTGGGAGATCAAATCGGTCAACGCGAAGGGGCTCGACCTGCGGCTGCGGCTGCCGCCGGGTTGGGATGCGGTCGAGGTACTGGTGCGCACGCGCGCGGCCGAAAAGCTTGCGCGCGGCACCGTCTATGCCACTCTCACGGTCGAGCGCAAAGGCGTGCCGCCCACCGTTAAGGTCAACGAACCCGTGCTCAACGCGGTGCTGGCGACGCTTAAATCGCTGGAAAGCCGGTTGGAGGCGGCACCGCCAAGCCTCGACGGTATCCTCGCGCTGAAAGGTGTGATCGAGGTGACCGAAGAAGACGAGAGCGAGGACGAGCGCAGGGCCGCCGAAGTCGCCATCATCGCCGGCTTCAACAAGCTCATCGCCGACCTCACCGCCATGCGGCGCGAGGAGGGTGCAACCCTCGGCCGCCTGCTCGACACGCGCCTCACGGAGATCGCCGCGCTCGCCGCGCGCGCGGACGCAGCACCCGGCCGTAAGCCGGAGGCAATCAAGGCACGTCTCGCCGAGCAGGTGGCGACGCTGCTGGCATCTTCCGAGCGTTTCGATGCCGACCGCTTGCATCAGGAGGCAATACTGATCGCCAGCAAGGCCGACATCCGCGAGGAGCTCGATCGGCTCGCCTCACATGTCGCGCAGGCGCAAAAATTGTTGGCAGATGGGGGACCGGTCGGCCGGCGGCTCGATTTTCTGGCGCAGGAACTCAATCGCGAATCGAATACGCTCACAGCCAAAGCCAGCGATCTCGCGCTCACCAAAATCGGCCTCGAGCTCAAGAGCGTGGTCGAGCAGTTCCGCGAGCAGGTGCAGAACCTGGAGTAACGATGGCGAAGGAGCGCCCCGACTCAGCAATTACCCGGCGTGGGCTCATGCTCGTATTGTCGTCGCCCTCGGGTGCCGGCAAGACCACGCTGTCGCGCCGGTTGCTCAAGGAGGATGCGGGCGTCACGCTGTCGGTGTCGGTGACCACGCGCAAGATGCGGCCAGGCGAAATCGACGGCCGCGACTACCATTTCATCGATCGCAAGCGCTTCGACGAACTAGTCGATAAGGACGGCCTGCTGGAATGGGCCGAGGTGTTTGACAATTATTATGGCACGCCGATCGCCCCGGTAATGGCCGCCTTGGCCGCCGGCCGCGATGTGCTGTTCGACATCGATTGGCAGGGCACTCAGCAGTTGAGCGAGAAGGCGCGCGGCGATTTGGTCAGCGTGTTCATCCTGCCGCCCTCAATCCCTGAACTGGAGCGTCGGCTGCACGAGCGCGCGCAGGACGATTACGAAACCATTCATCGCCGGATGGCGAAAGCCGCCGACGAGATGAGCCATTGGGCGGAATACGATTACATCGTAATCAACCGCGATCTCGACCGAGCATTTTCGGAAGTGAAGGCGATCCTCGCCGCCGAACGCTTGAAGCGCGAGCGCCAGCCCGGCCTCTCCGACTTCGTGCGAGGATTGCAGGCAAAAATTTAGCTCGCAGTTTTAAAAGTTCGGTGAAGATGCAATGAAGAAAGTGCGGGGCCAAACGGGCCCCGCACGCGGCTTATGTTGCCAAGTTGGCGATTACGCTCTTTGCGTTTCCTCGTCCCAAACGCTCATTTTGCGAGTTTCGGGCATAAGGAATAGGCTGAGCACCAAGCATACCGCAGGCACGGCGATCGGATAGATCAGCGCATAAGCGAGGCTGCCTGTCGCCTGATAGGCCGCCGTGGTGATGAACGGCACCAATCCGCCGCCCCATCCGTTGCCAATCATGTATGGCATCGAAACCGCCGTGTAGCGGATGCGGCCGGGGAAGAATTCAGCCAGGAAGGCGCCGATCGGCCCGTACACCATGCCGACGTAGCAGACCATGATGGCGACGATGAGGATCGCAACCGGGATGTTGACATGGCCAGGCTGCGAGACCGCTCCGAGCCAGACATACAGCGGATAGTAAGTAACGGCCGCAAGGAAGAACCCGCCCAAGATCACCGGCTTGCGGCCGATGATGTCGGACAGCCAGCCGAAAATGATGAGTGACGGAGTGCCGATCACCAACCCGATTCCCACGATCCAGGAGGTGGTCAGCGTGTCCACCTTAGAAACCGTCTGCAGGTAGAACAGCGCCCAGAACTGGCTGCTGTACCAAACCACGCCCTCGCCCAAGACCACGATGGTCGCGATCACCACGTACTTCAGATTGGCGGGATTGAGGAAGGCTTCGCGCCAGGGGTTCTTGCTCGTTTTGCCCTTGGCCTTGATTTCTGCGTAGACCGGCGACTCCTCGAAGTTGGCCCGCATATACATAGTGACGAACACGAGCAGGAAGGAGCACAAGAACGGGATACGCCACGCCCAGTCATTGAACACGGCTTCGCCAAAATAGGTGCGCGTAGCGATGATGATGATGAGTGACAGCACGATGCCGAGGGTCGGCGAGGTCTGCAACCAGCCGGTATAGTAACCGCGGCGTTCTTCCGGCACGTGCTCGGCGACATAGGTGATGGCGCCGCCGTAAGAGCCGCCTAGGCAAAGGCCCTGGAGCATGCGCAAGCAGAACAGGATGATCGCGGCGCTCAGACCGATCTGGTCGAAGGTCGGGATCAACCCGATCGCGCCGGTGCCGAGCGCCATGCCGACCAGCGTCAAGATGAACGTATATTTGCGGCCGACGCGGTCGCCCATCCAGCCGAACAGGAATGCCCCCAACGGACGGATCAGGAACCCGGCGGTGAACAGCGCGATGGTGCTGAGCAGGGCGGCGACGGGGTGGCTCTTTTCGAAGAACTTGACCGATAAGATCGTGGCCAAGCTCCCGAAAATATAGAAGTCATACCACTCGATTACGTTTCCCCCCGCCGCGGCTGTGATTACGCGTCGGAAGTTTGCTGGAATGCGTTCAGCCATGGTCTTCCTCCTTTGCTATCGGAGGAACAGAGGCCATGGCGTAGAAGCCCCTCAGGATTTCACGCGGCATTTGCCCCCCCGGCGTTTCATCATGTTACGGCTGTCGCTTTTGGATCGCGGTGCCGCGTGTCATTGAGTGTTGCCAGCGTTTACCGAATTAGGCTGACGTCACTATTTGGTCACGATATTAAATGGCACCTCAGGTTGCGCCAGTGCGCCATTCGTATTAGACAAAAGGTTGTATCCTGTCGCCTAAGTGTCTGTTCTATTTGTGTTTTTTGAATTAGATTTTGAGGGACTACGAAGGTAACTCACCATTATGGTTCTCACAACTTATAGTAGCGGCTGACAATGAGTCGTGCGTACGCAGGAAATGCGGGTGGCGTCGACCACTTTAAGTTGAAATCAACACGCGAGTTCGCCGAAGACAAATCGTATGAGCAACGGTTCTCTGCGTAGCTGCCAGGAACTTTGCATCACATCATTGACCCAACTCGGTGCGGATCGCGGTACCAATTGCTTTCGATAAGGCAATCATTTTGCTCACACGGTATTAGGTGGGAAACCCTGGAGCGACCGAGGCGATCTTTTTTAAAATGCCGACTGACTCATTAGTTTTGCTTTGCGAATTCCTGCCGGCGTCCCCTTGCGTCAGTGGCTGAGTTGGAGATCACCGGTCAAAAAAATATAAATCGTGAAATTGTGTCTCCAGGCAAAGGTCGCGCGTGCCCGTCACGCCGTCAACACAACACGCCCAATAATGCGCCCGCCGCGCAAATCGTCGAGGGTCGTCTGGGCTGCGGCGAGTGGCCGCTCGGCGATCGGCGGCGCCGTGATGTTCTTCGCGCGTACCAGGTCGATCAGTTCGCGCGCTTCGGCGAGCGTGCCGGTGGTGGTGCCCTCGATCGTCATAGCCTTAAGCGGAAACATGGCGACCGGAGTTGAGTAACCGCCGCCGAGCAGACCGGTGATTACCACCTTGCCGCCCTTGGCTAGCGTGCCGGTGGCGAAGTTGAGCGACTTATCAGAGCCGACGAAATCGCAGGCCGCGTATATGCCGCCGCTCGCTTTCAGAATTGCCTTGCGCGCGCCTGCGTCCGCCGGATCGAACACGGCCGCAGCACCGGCGGCGAGCGCCGCCTCCCGTTTCTTGGCATCGATATCGGCGACATAGGGCGCCGCTCCATACATGGCGCGCGCCAGCGCCAGCCCCATTAGCCCGACGCCGCCGGCGCCGATCAGCAGCAGCGGCGCACGCGCTGCGCGGTCGGCGAGACGCTTGAGCGCGGCATAGGCTGTCAATCCCGAACACATCAGTGCGGCGGCGTACGAGGCCGACAGCGGCGCGTGGTCGATCAGATAGCGCGGATTCGGTATCAGCACATGAGTGGCGAAACCACCATCGATGGTGATACCGAGATGGCGCGGCGATGCACAGATGTTCTCGTCGCCCATCCTGCAGGCCGTACATTGACCACAGCCAATCCAGGGATAGATTGCGAACTTGGCGCCGGACTTTACCCGCGCGTCCGGCCCGGCGGCTTGGATCGTGCCCGCAATCTCGTGGCCAAGCGTGAATGGCAGCGTACGGCCGGCGCGCACGTCTAGCTGCTTACCGTCGCCGAGCAAGAAATGGCCATCCTGCATGTGCAGATCAGAGTGGCATACGCCGCAGCGCGACACGCGCACCAGCACCTCGCTCCCCTGAGGCTGCGGCGCCTCGACCACAGTCTCGCACAGCGGCGCAGCGTAAGCGGTGAGCGATTGGCGGTGCATTAGCATGGACGGAAACTTTGCACGCGCGCCTTCGCCTGCCCAGCGAAAATATTGGCGAGCCGCACAAATCCTTCGACTGCAATTTCCTCTGCCCGTGCCGTCGGTTCGATGCCGGCTTCAGCCAGCAGCGCGGCGGTATCTGTGCCCAGCGATTTGAGGCTCTGCCGCAGCATTTTGCGGCGCTGGCCGAATGCGGCTTCGGTTACCCGCTGCAACGCCCTCGCGTCGCATGCGAGCTGCTGCCCGCGCGGAATGAGCCGCACTACCGAAGATGTCACCTTGGGCGCCGGTACGAACGCCGAGGGCGCCACATCGAACAGGATTTTTGCCTCACAGCGCCAGCCGGCGAGCACGGCGAGGCGTCCGTAGGACTTGTCACCAACTTTGGCGACAATGCGCTCCGCCACCTCGCGCTGGAACATCAGCACCAGCATCTCGTACCAAGGCGGCCATGGCTGTGTAAGCCACGCGATTAGCAGCGCGGTTGCTATGTTGTAGGGGAGGTTGGCGACCACCTTGGCGCGCCCGTCCACGATGTACCGGCGCGCATCGAACTCCAGCGCGTCGCCGGGAACAATCTCCAGACGGCCCTGATAGCGCGCGGCGATCTCCTGCAAGGCGTCGATCGCCCGGTCGTCCCGCTCAATCGCGATCACGCGCTGCGCGCCGAGGGCGAGCAGAGCGCGGGTGAGACCGCCAGGCCCGGGCCCCACTTCGACCACGGTCACGCCTGTGAGCGGCTCAGCTGCGCGGGCGATGCGCGCGGTGAGATTCAGATCGAGCAGGAAGTTCTGGCCGAGGGATTTCTTCGCCGATAGCCCATACCGCCGGATCACGTCGCGCATCGGCGGCAGGTCGTCGATCTGGGCCATTACTATTTTGCCGGTTCCAACGCCTGCGCCGCAACAGGGAGGCGTGCTGCTAGCTTGAGTGAGGCCACTAGGCTCGCGGGATCGGCCTTGCCAGTGCCGGCGATGTCGAAGGCAGTGCCATGATCAGGCGAGGTGCGCACGAATGGCAGACCGAGCGTCACGTTCACCGCGCGGTCGAAGGCTAGCGTCTTGATCGGGATAAGCGCTTGGTCGTGATACATGCACAACGCCGCGTCGTAGCTCGCACGTGCGCGCTCGTGGAACATGGTGTCGGCCGGCAAGGGCCCGACTGCATCGATGCCGTCGGCGCGTAGCCGCTCGACCGCAGGCGCCACGATGGTTGCGTCTTCTTGGCCCAGCGTGCGGTCTTCGCCGGCATGCGGATTAAGCCCGGCGAGGGCAAGCCGAGGACGGCCGACGCCGAAGCGCGCAGTGAGATCGCGCGCCACGATCCGCCCAGTCCGCACGATCAGCTCCGTGGTGAGTACGTCGAACACCTCGCGCAGTGGCATGTGGATGGTCACCGGCACCACCGCGAGCTCGGGTGACCACAGCATCATTACTGGCATGACCGCGCGGCCGGTCGCCTCCTGCACCAGCCGCGCCAGATATTCGGTGTGGCCGTGGTCGGTAAAGCCTGCGCGATAGAGGACGCTCTTGTTAATCGGATTGGTTACGATGGCGGCAGCGTGGCCCGTCAGCACATCGCTGACGGCACGGCGGATCGAGGCAATCGCGGCCGGCGCGCTCGAGGCGTCGGGCTGGCCCGGCTTCGCGGTAACGCGCTCATTTAACTGCACCATCGGCAGCGCGCGCGCGAAAGCGCCGAGCGTCTCGCCCGGCGTCACCACTGCGATCGGAACGTCAAGCCGGAGTGCGCGCGCGCGGCGCACCAGGAGGTCGACATCGCCGATCAGATAGAAAGGCTGCAGATTGAGCTGGTGCCGCCGCTGCCAGGCTTGCAGCGTCAGGTCCGGGCCGATGCCGGCCGGCTCGCCGAGTGTGACCGCGAGAGGGAGGCGGTCGCGCGTACTCATTTGTATTCGATCATCGCCTGCTTGCGGATTTCTTCGAGAAATTTCTTGGATTCGCTTTCGAAGCGCTTAGCGAATATCTGCTCGCGCGCCTCGCGCTTGGCTGGCGTATCCTCGGTACTTTCCTTCTTGGCGCAGAGCGCGAACATCTGCAGACCCTGGTCCGTCACTTCAGGCGCGGTTAGCCGGCCGACCTCCATGTTGCCGAGCAGCTCGCGCAGTTGCGGGGGCAGATCGGCCGAGTTGCGATTGATCGGCTCGCGCACCGCCACGTCGCGTAGCGCACGCGCCAGCGGTAGGCCCTCGTTGCAATTGGTGAAGCGACCACGCAGGTTTTCCGCCTCGCGACGTTTGGCATCTATGACGCCGTCGTTCATTCCGCGCGCGGCCACGACTGTGATCGGATAGAGCGTATAGATGTAGCCGACGGGGTTACTCTCGTTTTTCTCGCGCAGCGCCTTGGCGATGTCGGATTCGCCGACCTGCAGCGACGAAGTGTAGCGGCCGCGGACCAACTGGGTCCAGGTCAACTCGGCGCGGACTCGTGACTTAATGGTAGTCGGCATGATGCCAGCGCGCTCGAGCACCTGTGCGAATTGTTGCGGCGTCATGTGCTGGCGTTTGGCCATATTCGCGAAGGCGCTGTCGACGTCGGAATCGGACACCTCCAGACCATAAACCTTGGCTTTGGCGATCTTCAGCCGGTCGTCGATCAGGTCCTGAATCACTTCCTGGCGGGTCGGCGTCTTGTGGGTCGATGTCTGCACCAGCTTAATTCGCTGCTGAATATCGAGCTCGGTGATTGGCGAGCCATTGGCGACCACTACCACCTGCGCTGTGGCAATGCCCGGCACGGTCAACGCGACCGCCATCACGGCGCCGGTCAGCCATCGGCGAATGGGTCGAATTGTCGCAGTCTTCCTTGTCATCGCGATTTCCGCGTCAGCTCCGCTGCCGTTTGTAAGCCTAAGCTTGGCTTTGCATCAGAGACCGCCCACGCCTTGCACAGCCTGGCTGAGGGATGTACCGCCGAGGGTACGGAGGTTCAATTGCAACAGAACCGTATGGTTGAGGGTCGGCAGACCGTTTCCATACGTGTAATTTGTAATGTAATTCACGGCCAAGATGAGGCAATCGTCGACATAGCCGGCGCCGAGGCGGGTCTGGTCGAATTTGCCGGCGAGCATGTCATAGCGGGCAGAGCCCAGCAGCGCCCAATTGGCGTCGAGCTTCAGCAGTCCGGAGCCGAGGATGCCCTCGCGGCGATTCAAGAAACCTATAGCGGGTTGGGCGGCATAGTCGCCATAGAGCAGCGAGAAGTTCCAGCGGTCGAACTTGGCGCGGGTCTCCAGCTCGGTGCGCTGCACCACAAATGTGTCGTGATCGAAACGGAAGCGCGAGGTGAAGGTATAGGTAGCGTTCGGCTGGTAGGAGAAGCGCGCTACATAGTCGGAGCGGGTGGTGTCGAGGCCACTATTGAGGCCGGTATTTGTAAGGCCGCCGTTTACAAATGAGTTCTGGCCGAACAACTGGTAGGACTCGCCGAACAGAGCATTGACAAAACCGCCTTTGTTGAACTGCGCGGTGTACTGCAGGCCGTAATTAGCGCGGCCGCCGCCTTCCACGCGATCCCAGCCGGAGAACTTGTTGACGCGGAACAGATTGCTGTCATCGAAGGTGAAACTCTGTGCGTCCTCGTTCGGCCAGTTGCCAACTTGCGGCTCGTTCGGCCGCGCGATCACCTGCGCGATCGGCTCGACCGTCTGTGTGCCCCACGAGTGTACGCTGATGAACGGATAGCGATACTCGATACCGGCCGTCGGCATCGCGCGCACCAGATTGGTGTCGCCGGGGTTGATAAAGTTGGAAACACCTGGATCAGAATTGATCTGCATCGAGCCGACATCGGCGTGCACCGAGGCAAACGGCGTGAAGATCTGGCCGAATCGATCGGTAATACTGTGCCGCCACTGCGCTTCCGCCGAAAAGCGGGTGTACGTGCCGGGAACGCCACTCAGCAGGCAGTTGGCGGTGGTCTTAATCGCCGGGTCAGCGGTCTGCGTGCAGGTGCCGTTGTTGAACGCGGTCTGCGTGATCGCATCGAATTCGGCCTGGCTGCGCGTTAGGCTGGTGAAGTTGACGCTGTAGCCGAGCTCGCCGCCAAACACCGGATGGTCGACCGTGTAGTTGTAGTCGATCACTGGATGGATGACGGGAATCTGCGTTTGCGTGTCCGCGACAGAGAAACCGTAATAATAGATGCTGCGCGCATCGAAATAGCTTCGATTCCCTTTACCGGCGATATAGAGCTGCGAAATACCACTGTTTGCGATGGAGTTGAGCGGGTCAGAGAAATGGTAGGCCGACAGGCGCGGGTTGTAGTCCTGCAGGAACGTCTTGTCGGTCATCCACAGGCCGTTCCAACCCCACGTCCATTTATCGGTAATGGCAAACTGGCCTTCGGTCTCCACGCTGCCGCGAAAATTGCGATAGCCCGGCGCCGGTGTGCCGTCAGGATTGGCAAAAGCGTTCTTGTCTAGCTGTTCGATGCCGGCGCCGCGAATTGTGTAGGCGCCATTAATTAGACGCTGGCGGAATTCGCCCTGCAGGAGCGGCCCCTGCTTTGACGTAATCATCGGCGCGAAGGTGGCGTCGTAGTCGGGGGCTAGCGCCCAGTAATACGGTACCTCGAGCGAGTAGCCGTATAGCGAGCTGTGGCTGAAGTACGGCGGCAACACGCCGGTCTTGCGCTTGACGGTCGGGTCGGGCGCCGAGAAATAGGGGAACCAAGCCAACGGCTTGCCGAAGAATTCGAGGCGTGCGTCCTCGAAATAGATCATCTTCTCGCCCTGGTCGTGGATGATGCGCGCGGCCTTTACCTGCCAGAGCGGCGGCTTCTTCGGGTCGTCCTTGCAGGGCGCACAGGCTGTGTAGACGCCATTATGGAAGACAGTGTAGTTGCCGCTCGATCGCTCCGCGCGGGCGGCCGCCATGCGGATCTGGTCGGGAGCATCCAGCCGCAGCGAGTCGACGAATCCATCGCGATAATCATCCGACAAATCTATGATCTCGCCATAGGTGACCTTGCCGTCTTCCTCGGTCAGCCGGACATTGCCTTCGGCGTGCAGGCGCTTGGTGTTCTGGTCGTAGACAACCTTGTCGGCCTCCAGCGTGGAGCCGCCGTAGTAAATCTGCACGTTGCCGACGGCGGACACCCGGTGATTAGCGTAGTCGTAGTCGATCTCGCGCCCCTGAACGAGCATCTGCTTCTGCCCAGACCTTTCGCGATCGATACTGATCTGCGACTTCTTGTGCGGCGGCGGACGCTGCGGGAAGGTGAGGTCTTGAGCTGAAGCCGGCGCAAGCACAAGCAAGCCGCCGCAGACCGCGAGGCTGAGGACGGCAGCAAGTCCCGCAAGGCCGCAACGCAACGGCCGGGAAGCTGGTGGACGAGAGCGACCAGGCCCCGCCATCACCCATCCTCCTGGTACAACAACGTGATATACCCCGTCAGACCGCCGACAAGCACAGGCAACCACGCCGCTGCCACCGGGTGCATCAGCTCGGCCTTGCTCAAGTCTTCAGTCACCTTCGATAAAACATAAAGCAGAAAGCCGGCAGCCACGCCACTTAAAACCATCTTCTGAATACCGCCGAAGCGGAAGAACCGTAGACTGACAGCGGCGGCAAGGAAAACCATTGCAGCCAGCAAAAATGGACGTGCCAGAAGCTTTTGAAACTGCAATTTATAGCCTGCGGCGCCCAATCCGGCGTGCTCCGCAATCTCAATATACTGTGGAAGCTCCCAAAATGGGACCGTTTCCGGAGTGGCAAAACTTTCCCGAACCTGTTCTGGCGTAAGACTGGTCTTGAGCAGGTACTGCGACTGGCTGGCCGGCAGAATGCCCGCCTCGTAAACGCGAGCGTCACGGAGCCGCCAGACGCCCGGTTCGAGTACGGCAGAACGGGCCTCGATACGGTGCTTGAAGTGTCCTTCGGGGTCGAAGGTGAACACCGAGACTCCGCTCAGGTTGATGCCCTGGTCGCGGCTGCTGACGGCGTTGATGATCGCTTGTCCTTCGTCCGTCCGCTGGCTGACCCACGACGTCCCACTGGCCCTGTTCGGCGCA
>Ga0207780_1000071_pt1 | contig 23531 bp, 25 predicted proteins | sample LuqExpMetageno45_FD_187803 | JGI IMG/M metagenome (GOLD analysis project Ga0207780, IMG submission 187803) | Tropical forest soil microbial communities from Luquillo Experimental Forest, Puerto Rico - Sample 45 (SPAdes) | ecosystem: Environmental > Terrestrial > Soil > Tropical forest ...
AGCACGCCTTCCTTCTTGGCGGCTTCGATCTGCTTGGCAAAGAAGGCGCGCAGCGCCTTGCGGCTCATCACCGCCGCGTCAATGATCTCGCCGGCCTGAAGCGGCGTCTTCGCCTTCAGCACCGTGACGGCGCCGTCGGCGCCGACGAGTTCGATGCGGGCGTTGGTCGCCGCCGCGACGGTGGTCGCGACTTCCGAGCCGTAGAAATCGCCGCCCGACATGTACGCCACATGCGATTTGGAGTCAGAACTCCAGGCGCCCATCTTGTGCGGATTGTTGCGGGCGTATTGCTTGACGGCGCCGGCGGCGCGGCGGTCGGAATTGCCTTCGCGCAAGACCGGATTGACCACGCTGCCGAACACCTTGGCGTAGCGGGACTTGATGTCCTTCTCGGCGTCCGTCGTGGCGTTGTCCGGATAGTCCGGAACGTTATAGCCCTTGCCCTGCAGCTCCTTGATCGCGGCTTTGAGCTGCGGGATCGAGGCGGAGATGTTGGGCAGCTTGATGATGTTGGCCTCGGGCCTCAGCGTGAGATCACCGAGTTCGGTGAGTTCGTCATTGATCCGCTGCGCAGGGGTGAGCTTCTCGGGGAACGTGGCGATGATGCGACCGGCCAGCGAGATATCCTTCTCCTTCACGGACACACCCGCCGCGCCCACGAAGGCTTCGACGATCGGCAGCAGGGAATAAGTCGCGAGCGCCGGGGCTTCATCGACCTTTGTCCACATGATTTCGAGATTCGGCATGCTTGCACCTCCGGTCGCTGTAATTGTTTAGGCCGAGCGGAAACTGGACATTGATGGGCGCGGTGGAATGGCTCTTCCCTCGGGCCCTCAAATGAATTGTTCTCGGCGCGGACACCGCCTACCAAGGATCCGAGTGACGACCTTGATCTTCGTCATATCGGAATCGACGTTCTGAATGCGGCGCGCGACGGAAGGGTTTCGTGTCGGCGGCGTGGCTATAGCATCCGGCAGGGCGGCATGAAAGCCGCCATTTCTGCATTGGTTCCTCGCAAAAACTAGGGTTATAGGGGCGCTTTCGCGAGGAGACGCGTGAATGCCCGGCGCCGGGACCGACAAGACCAAACGCTGGCTGACGACGCCCGCGCCGGTAGTGGTACTGGTCGAGCCTCAGCTCGGCGAGAATATAGGCGCGGCGGCGCGCGCTATGGCCAATTTCGGGCTCTCGCGCTTGCGTTTGGTCAAGCCGCTGCAGGGCTGGCCGAACGAGCGCGCGAAGGTCATGGCCGCCGGCGCCGACCGCATCCTCGATGCGGTCGAGCTCTACGAGACGATTTCGGACGCCGTCGCCGACTGCTCCTTCGTGCTGGCGACGACGGCGCGCACGCACGACCAGGCAAAGCCGGTCGTATCCGCCGAGCAGGCGGCCGAGGAAATGGCGCCGCGCGTCGCGGCCGGCGAGACGGTCGCGCTCGTCTTTGGGCGCGAGCGCAACGGGCTCGAGAACCACGAGGTCGGGCTAGCCGACCGCATTGTCACGCTGCCGGTGAACCCCGCGTTCGCGTCGCTCAACCTGGCGCAGGCCATCGTCATCGTCTCCTACGAATGGTTCAAGCGCGCGACGGGCGAGTTGCCGTTCGCGGCCTCTCAAAAGTCGCCGCCCGCGCCGCGCCAGCAGCTCGAAGCCTTCTTCGCCGACCTCGAACGCGAATTGGAAAAAGCCGAATTCTTCCGGCCGGAAGAAAAGCGCAACGTTATGCGCGTCAATCTGCGCAACATCTTCCTGCGCATGGAACTGACGCAGCAGGACATACGCACGCTGCACGGCGTCGTGACCGCGATCGTTTACGGACGCAAGGGTCCCGCCCGCGGCGGCGTGCTGGATTCGGAAGAGGCGACGCGGCTGCGCGAACTGATTGCGGAGCACGGAGCAGGGCGCGTGCCGGGCGAGCGCGGCCCAGTGCGCGGCCTTGCGCGACTCCTGCGCCGCAATCCGACCGAGGCCGAGCGCACTCTGTGGCAGGCACTGACGACGGACCGCCGCTTTGCCGGCCGCGGCTTCAAGCGGCAGGTGCCGGTCGGCGCGCACATCACCGACTTCGTCTCGTTTCCGCTGCGCTGCGTGATCGATCTTGTGCCGGCATCCGAGCCGGAGGACGCGCGGAAGAACCGCACCGAGAAGCGCCAGTGGCTGGCGGAGCACGACTATCGCGTGGTGGCTCTGGCCATCGATGAAGTCGAGCGCGATCTCGATGCGGCGCTGGACACACTGGCAGCCGCGCTTCCGATAGGCGGATAGCTACTGCTTTTGATGATCGCAGCGACGCCGTCGAGCCGAGCGGATAGTTGACAAGGAGCTAATCGGAGAGCCGGGCTGCAATTGATTTCCCGAACACAATCTCAAGCTGTGTCCGGTATTGAGACATCACGAACAGGGAGCCTCGCCATGATCCGACGTTCAGCTTTCTATATTGCTGCCGCGCTCGCGCTGACTGTGCCTGCGGCCGCGCAGCAGAACGTCATCCAGCCGCGCGCGGCTACGGCGCTGGAAGCGAAAAGCGACATTCGCGTCACGATTAGCATGAATTTCTTCGCTCTGGCGCCCGTGGCAGACGCCGGGGCGGCGAGCAAGGCGCAGGAGCAAGCGCGTCGTGCCCTCTACGAAGCGGCGGGCCAGGAATGCGGCTTGCTGCAGTCCGTGATCGCCAGCGAATGCCGGCTTGAGTCGATCAACATCAACGTCAATCGCACCTTTGGCAATCAGCAGCCGGAAGGCTTCAATGCCAACGGCAATTTCACGTTCCACATCAAGCTGAAATAAGCGGCGCTTACTGTTTCAGCGCCTTCAGGATCGCGGCGGCGCCGTCACGCACGATGCCGAGATCGCTGGCGACCGGGAGGAATTTAAAGCCGCGCTTGGCCATGGCGAGCGCGCGGGCCGGATCGCGGCAGTAGATTGCGGGGATTTTGCCGGCCTTCACCGCAGCCTCGCGAATCCGATCGATAGCGTCGACCACCTCCGGCGCGTCGATGTCCTGCGCCTTGCCGCCCGAGAGCGCGGTCGACAGATCGTAGGGTCCGATGAACAGCGCATCGATGCCGGGCGTCGCGGCAATCGCGTCGACATTCGTGAGCGCCGTGCGTGTCTCGATCATGGCGAGCGTTAGCGTGCCCTCGTTGGCCTCGCGCAGATACTCGGTATTGACAGTGCGCCGCTGCAGCGGCATCGCGCGTAGGGGACCCCAGCTGCGCTCGCCGACCGGCGGATACTTCGCCGCCGCGGCAAGCGCGCGCGCGTCTGCTTCCGTGTTGATCATCGGCGCGACGATCGCCTCGGCGCCGCAATCGAGCGCGCGCGAGCACATCGCATAGTCGTAGAGCGGAATGCGTACGCCCGGTGTCGCGCCCGCATGATGCACGGCGTTGATGCCGGTGATGAGGCCGGCCATGTCCCAGAGGCCGTGCTGGCTGTCGAGCACCACGGAGGAAAATCCCTCGCGCGCGATCGTCTCTGCAACGAGCGGCGATCCGCCAGGACACCAGGCGGAGAAGACGGTTTCGCCGTCCCGCAGCCGGCGGGCCAGGGAGAAGGCTTCGCCCACCGCTAGCCCGTCTGTTTAACTTGCGCGAGAGCCTGCGCGAGCAGGCTGCTCATCTGCGTGCGGATCTGCTCCTCGGTAGTCTTGCCGGCAAGATCGTTCGCCAGCTTGCGTACGATCGCCTCATCGCCGCCCGTGTCGAACTCGGCGAGCAGCACGTCCTTGGCGTAGGCTTCCGCATCCGCGCCGCTCTTGCCCAGAACGCCTGCGGCCCAGAGTCCCAGCATCTTGTTGCGTCGGGCAACTGCCTTGAACCGCAGTTCCTCGTCGTGCGCGAACTGCTTCTCGAAGCCCTTCTCGCGCTCGTCGAAACTTGTCGGCATGCGCCCCTCCATATGTCGTTTGATCAGGACATCTACTCGCGTCCCGCTAACGCGGCATTGATCATCCGCAACATCAAGCGCTTGCGCAATCGCGCGCGCGTGCACACATGGTTCCTTCGTCGCGTCGCATATCGGCCGCGCAGGGTCAAGGCAACTGCGGGTCGCGCGTTTGCGGCGAAAATGCGGAGTGGAAAAGCCGGGAGCGGGTCGATTGTGCTGCCCGGATCGATGGGCTAGGTTGCCGGAAGGTCCGGTGCTCGCGCGAGATTCGCGTGCTACACCGGCCGCCGCCGCGGTCGATCACATTCGCAAACAGGAGCCACGGCAAATCTGATGGACTTTCACAAACCACGGTACACTCCGATGAGCCGCCGTCGCCGCATCTATGAAGGCAAGGCGAAGGTCCTCTATGAGGGTCCCGAGCCGGGCACGTTGATCCAGCATTTCAAGGACGACGCCACCGCCTTCAACGCCAAAAAGCATGAAGTGATCGAAGGCAAAGGCGTCCTCAACAACCGGATTTCCGAATACGTCTTCCAGCACCTCAACGACATCGGCGTGCCGACCCACTTCATTCGCCGGCTCAACATGCGCGAGCAGTTGATCCGCGAGGTCGAGATCATTCCGCTCGAAGTCGTGGTGCGCAACGTCGCGGCCGGTTCGCTTGCGCAACGCCTCGGCATCGAGGAGGGCACGCAACTTCCGCGCTCGATCATCGAGTTCTATTACAAGAATGACAAGCTCAACGATCCGATGGTGTCGGAAGAGCACATCACCGCGTTCGGCTGGGCGAGCCCGCAGGAGATCGACGACATCATGGCGCTCGCCATCCGCGTCAACGATTTCCTCTCCGGCCTCTTCCTCGGCGTTGGTATCCGTCTCGTCGACTTCAAGATGGAGACGGGCCGCTTGTGGGAGAACGACACCATGCGCATCGTGGTGGCGGACGAGATCTCTCCGGACTCCTGCCGGCTGTGGGACATCAAGTCGAACGAGAAGCTCGACAAGGACCGTTTCCGCCGCGATCTCGGCGGGCTAGTTGAGGCCTACACGGAAGTCGCGAAGCGCCTCGGTATCATGAGCGAGGGCGAGCGGCCGCAGGGCACGGGTCCCGTGCTGGTGAAGGGGTGAGTAACCCGGCTCATCAGATTGAGCAGAATCCGTAAGGATGCTACCGGGGGACCATCAGGTCCCCCTTTTTGCGTTGGAATCCGATGAAAGCGCGCGTCACCGTCACGTTGAAAACCGGCGTTCTCGATCCGCAAGGCAAGGCGATCGAAGGCGCGCTGCGCTCGCTCGGCATCCAGGGCGTCGCCAGCGTGCGCCAGGGCAAGGTGTTCGACATCGAGATCGACGGCGTCGGCGACCGCGGCAAGGCGGAAGAACTCTTGAAGCAGGCCGCTGATCGGCTGCTGGCGAATACGGTGATTGAGAATTACCACGTCGACGTTATCGGCTGAGAGTTTCGTTACGATGAAAGCCGCCGTCCTCGTTTTCCCCGGCATCAATCGCGAGCGCGACATGGCGCGCACGCTGCGGCTCGTATCGGGCCGTGAGCCGGCGATGGTCTGGCACGCCGACACCGAACTGCCGCAGGGGACCGATCTCGTCGTCATTCCCGGCGGCTTCTCCTACGGCGACTATCTGCGCTGCGGCGCGATCGCGGCGCGTAGCGCGATCATGAACGCGGTGCGCGCGCATGCGGCACGAGACGGGCTGGTGCTCGGCGTCTGCAACGGTTTCCAGATTCTGTGCGAGGCGGGTCTGTTGCCCGGCGTGCTGATGCGCAACTCGCAACTCAAGTTCATCTGCCACGACGTCTACTTGCGTGTTGAGCGTTCCGACACCCCGTTCACCTGCGGCTACAATGCGGGGCAGGTCATCCGCGTCCCCGTCGCGCATGGCGAGGGCAACTATATCGCCGACGGCGAAACCGTCGCGCGGCTCGAAGGCGAGGGGCGCGTGCTCTTCCGCTATGCCGCGCCGGACGGGATGATCGATCCCAACTGGAACCACAACGGCGCAATGAACGCGATCGCGGGTATTCTGAGCGATGCCGGCAACGTGCTCGGCATGATGCCGCACCCGGAAAACCACGTCGAAGAATCGATGGGGCCGACCGACGGCCGGGGCCTGTTCGCCGGCCTCGTCCAGCATCTCGCGGCCTAGCGGATTACGCATCGCGGCAGGCGAAAATTAGCAGAGAAAAAAGGCCGCGTATGCGCTTTCGGCGCCATGGCCGATCGCATATGGTGCCGCCCGGAAAAACCGAGTGGAGCGTGAGATGCGTGCAGTTGTTTCCGTTGGTCGGTTAGCCGGAGTGGCGTTTTGGGCCGCCGGCCTGCTTGGCTCGTTCGGTATCGCGCAGGCGGCGGAGCCGTGGCCGACGCGGACCGTCACCTGCATCGTTCCGCTCGGCGCCGGCAGTGGCAGCGACGTGATGGCGCGCATCGTGCTCGACAAGGTCTCGCAGCAGCTCGGTCAGACCATCATCGTCGAGAACAAGCCGGGCGCCGGCGGCACCATTGGCACGGCTTTCGCCGTCCGCGCTCCCGCCGACGGCTACACGATGGTCGCCTACGGCGCGCTCGCGAGTGCGCAGGCACTCTATCCGAAGCTGTCCTACGACACGGTGCGCGACCTCACACCGGTCGCGCCGCTCGGGCAGCAGCCACTGGTGCTGATCGTCAATCCGGACGGGCCCTACAAGACGGCCGCCGATCTCGTCGCCGCAATCAAAGCCAAGCCCGGCGCGCTGAACTACGGCACTGCCGGTGTCGGCGCGGCATCGCATTTCGGCGCCTCGCGGCTGCTGATGAGCATCGATGGAAAGGCGCAGGCCATCCCGTTCAAGGGCGCGGCGGATTCCGTCACTGAACTCATGGCGCAGCGGGTCGACTTCAGCATCCAGCCGCTCTCGGTCGCGCTCGCGCAGATTAAGAGCGGCAAACTGCGGGCGCTCGCAGTCGGCCAGATGACGCGCTCGCCCAGCCTACCGGACGTGCCGACGATGGTCGAAGCGGGCCTGAAGCCGGACGCGATCTATCCGTATTATGCGGGCGTGTTTGTCTCGTCGAAGACGCCGAACGAAATCTCGCAAAAGCTGCACGACGAGATCGCGAAGGCACTGAAGGATCCGGCGGTGGCGCAGAAACTGGCGGCCATCGGCGTTGAGCCGATGCCGATGTCGATGGCGGAGTTCAAGACGTTCTTCGAGCAGGATGTCGCGACCAACATCGAGATCGTCAAAGCGGCCGATATCAAAATTCAGTAGACGAGAGACCGTGCTCCCCAACTCCACGCCCATCACGCCCAATCTCGTCGCCGAGCATGGTCTCAAGCCGGACGAGTATCAGCGCATTCTCGACCTGATCGGCCGCGCGCCGACTTTGACCGAGCTCGGCATCTTCTCGGCGATGTGGAACGAGCACTGCTCGTACAAGTCCTCGAAGGTGCACCTGCGCGGGCTGCCGACCAAGGCGCCGTGGGTGATACAGGGGCCGGGCGAGAACGCTGGCGTGATCGACATCGGCGATGGCTTGGCCTGCGTCTTCAAGATGGAGAGCCACAACCACCCGAGCTACATCGAGCCGTATCAGGGCGCGGCGACGGGCGTCGGCGGAATCCTGCGCGACGTGTTCACGATGGGCGCGCGGCCGATCGCGTGTTTGAACGCGCTCTCGTTCGGCGCGCCGGAGCATCCAAAGACGCGGCATCTCGTGTCGGGCGTCGTCGCCGGCATCGGGGGATATGGCAATTCGTTCGGCGTCCCGACGGTCGCGGGGTCGGTCCGCTTCCATCCGCGCTATGACGGCAATTGTCTCGTCAATGCCATGGCCGTCGGTATCGCGCGCGCGGACCAGATCTTCTATGCCGCGGCCTCCGGCGTCGGCATGCCGATCGTCTATCTCGGCTCGAAGACCGGCCGCGACGGCATTCACGGCGCGACCATGGCGTCGGCCGAATTCGGCGCGGACGCGGAAGAGAAGCGCCCGACCGTACAGGTCGGCGATCCCTTCTCCGAGAAATTGCTGCTCGAAGCCTGTCTCGAGATCATGGCGAAGGGCTGCGTCATCGCTATCCAGGACATGGGCGCTGCGGGGCTCACCTCATCGGCAACCGAAATGGGCGCGAAGGGCGATCTCGGCGTGACCCTCGATCTCGACAAGGTGCCGTGCCGGGAAGAGGGCATGAGCGCCTACGAGATGATGCTGTCCGAAAGCCAGGAGCGCATGCTCATGGTGCTCAAGCCCGAGAAGGAGCAGGAGGCCGAGGCGATCTTCCGCAAATGGGGGCTCGACTTCGCCGTCGTCGGCGAGACGACGCCGACCAAGCGCTTCATCGTGAAGCACAGAGGCGAGGTGATGGCCGACCTGCCGATCAAGGAACTCGGTAGTCAGGCGCCGGAGTACAAGCGGCCATTCGTGATCGGCGAGAAAGCGCCGGTGATCGACGCGCGCGACGTGGACGCGACGCATTCGACCGCCGATGCGCTGGAGGCGCTGCTCGGTTCGCCCGACTTGTGCTCCAAGCGCTGGGTCTGGCAGCAATATGATCACGTGATTGGCGGCAACACGGTGCAGCGCCCGGGCGGCGATGCCGCGGTGGTGCGCATTGAGGAAGGGCCGAAGGCGCTGGCCCTCACGACCGACGTGACCCCACGTTACTGCGAAGCCGATCCGTTCGAGGGCGGCAAACAGGCGGTCGCCGAATGCTGGCGTAACTTGATGGCGGTCGGCGCGAAGCCGCTGGCGATCACCGACAATCTCAATTTCGGCAATCCGGAGCGGCCCGAGATCATGGGGCAGTTCGTCGGCTGCCTGCGCGGAATCTCGCAGGCCTGCAAGGCGCTCGACTTCCCAGTCGTGTCCGGCAACGTGTCGCTCTACAACGAGACGAACGGCCGCGCGATCCTGCCGACACCCTCGATCGGCGGCGTGGGCCTGATCGACGACTTCACCAAATCGGCAAGCATCGCGTTCAAGCGCTCGGGGCAGGCGATCCTGCTGGTCGGCGAGACGACCGGATGGCTCGGCCAGTCGATGTATCTGCGCGAGCTTGCCAGCCGCGAAGACGGCGCGCCGCCGCCGGTCGATCTGGTCGAGGAGCGCGAGAACGGCGAGTTCGTGCGCGCGCTCGTCATCGACGGCACGGCGACGGCCTCGCACGATGTATCCGACGGCGGCCTGCTGGTGGCGGTCGCCGAGATGGCGATCGCATCCGGCATCGGCGCGGTGCTCTCGGACGCGCCGGGCGATATCCCCGCGCATGCTCACTGGTTCGGCGAGGATCAGGCGCGCTACGTGATCACGGTCGCCGCCGACCAGGTCGATGCGGTGTTGCAGCAGGCGCGCGCGGCGAGCGTCCCCGTGCTGCGTCTCGGCGTGACCGGTGGCGATGTTCTGATGCTTCCGGGCGAGAGGCCGCTGCTTGTCGCAGACCTCGGCAAGCGGTTTGAGGATTGGTTGCCGGCCTATATGGCAGGCGAACTTTAGGGGAAAACCGCGCCATTCGTCGCGGTCCCGCCGTCATTCCCGTGTTGTATCGGCCGTTCCTAGGGCACAAATAGACGTGCAGGAGAGCCGGATTCGCGCATGCGGCCGGCGGAGGAGTTTCAAAAATGGCGATGGATGCCGGCGAAATTGAACGGCTGATCAAGGCCAGCATCCCCGATGCCAAGGTCACCATCAGGGACCTTGCCGGGGACGGCGACCACTATGCGGCCACCGTGGTTTCGGCTTCTTTCAAGGGCAAATCGCGGGTGCAGCAGCATCAGCTGGTCTACAAGGCGCTGCAGGGCCAGATGGGCGGCGTGCTGCACGCACTCGCGCTGCAGACGGCCGCGCCGGAAGGCTAGGAACAGCCCTGGGGTGACAGCCCCAGCGGGGTTGCCTATATCGGGACAAAGCGAGGTGGATTCCGCGAGTGGCAGGGGCCCCGCGGAGGCGCCCGGGAAGGTGGAAAATCAATGGGTATCGAGCAATTCATCGACAATGAAGTGAAGTCGAACGACGTGGTCCTGTTCATGAAGGGCACCCCGCAGTTCCCGCAGTGCGGTTTCTCCGGGCAGGTGGTGCAAATCCTCGACCACCTCGGCGTCGGCTACAAAGGCATCAATGTGCTCGACTCCGACGAGATCCGCAGCGGCATCAAGACCTATTCGAACTGGCCGACCGTCCCGCAGCTTTACGTCAAAGGCGAGTTCGTCGGCGGCTGCGACATCGTGCGCGAGATGTTCCAAGCCGGCGAATTGCAGGGCCTGCTGAAAGAGAAGGGCGTTGCCGCCGCCGCGAAGGCGTAAGCTTCGCTCGCCGGAAAACGACTGCTTCGACATAAAAAATGCCCCGCCGAAGCGGGGCATTTTGTTTTTTGGAACTCGCCGGGAGATCAGCGCGAGTAGAATTCGACCACCAGATGCGGCTCCATCTGGACGGCGTAGGGCACGTCCGTCAGTGCCGGGATGCGCACGAACTTGGCGGTCATCTTGGAGCCGTCTACTTCGATGTAATCCGGCACGTCGCGCTCGGCCAAAGCCTGCGCCTCGAGCACTAGATTCATCTGCTTCGACTTTTCCTTCACCTCAACGACGTCGCCGACCTTCACCCGATAGCTTGGGATGTTCACGCGCTTGCCGTTCACTCGGATGTGGCCGTGGTTGATCAGCTGGCGCGAGGCGAACGGGGTGGGCGCGAACTTGGCTCGGAACACGACCGCGTCGAGACGGCGCTCGAGCAGGCCGATCATGTGGGCGCCGGAGTCGCCCTTCATGCGGATGGCCTCGGCATAGATGCCGCGGAACTGCTTCTCAGAGATGTTGCCGTAGTAGCCGCGCAGCTTCTGCTTAGCCTTAAGTTGGACGCCGAAGTCGGACAGCTTGCCCTTGCGGCGCTGGCCGTGCTGGCCGGGGCCGTATTCACGGCGGTTCACCGGGCTCTTCGGGCGGCCCCAGATGTTCTCGCCCATGCGGCGATCGATTTTGTACTTGGATTCCAAGCGCTTGGTCATCGCGTCCTCGCGTTGATGTTTATGTTCATGAGGAACCGCGCCCTCCTCTGATCCAGGTCTCCCCGGGTCCGACAGGCGGAGTCTCGAAAGCGCAAGACACCCGCCACGGGTCGCGAAACGCCACTGGCGGCCTCTTGCCGAGACCGCCAGGGCGCGCGGGATATAGGCGGCTTCTTTCGGGCTGTCAAACAGCGGCCGCGACGAAGCCGTCTTTTGCGGCGCTTGCGGCGGAACCCGGTCGAGAGCACAGTCCTGCCTATCAGGCCGGGCCCCTCCGGCAGCCAAGGGAGTGCGATGTCGGACTGATTTGAGCCCGCCGAGGCCCGCATGCCCGACCTGTTCTCTCAAGCCGCTCTCGCGGCGCTCGCCCAGGTGATCCTGATCGATCTCGTGCTCGCCGGCGACAATGCCGTCGTAATCGGTATCGCGGCCGCGGGGCTGCCGGTCGAGCAGCGCCGCCGCGCGATCCTAATCGGCATTCTCGCCGCGACCGCGATGCGCATCGGCTTCGCTTTCGTCGCCGTCGAACTGCTCGCCATCATCGGCCTGGTGCTCGCCGGCGGGCTTCTCCTGTTGTGGGTGAGCTGGAAGATGTGGCGCGAACTGCGCGCCTCTGCACGCGCCGAAGAGGATGCGGCATTCAATGAAGGAGCAGGCGGGCCAGCAAGCGGCAAGACCTTCCGACAAGCAGTGTGGCAGATCGTGATGGCGGACGTTTCGATGTCGCTCGACAACGTCCTCGCGGTCGCCGGCGCTGCGCGCGACCATCCGGCCGCACTGGTCATCGGGCTTTTGCTTTCGATCGTGCTGATGGGGTTCGCGGCAACCCTGATCGCGCGCCTGCTGCATCGCTATCGTTGGATCGCCTATGTGGGTCTGGCGATCGTCGTCTATGTCGCGCTCGACATGATCTGGCGCGGGTTTTGGGATGTGTACGCGGTGGCGTCTTAGAAGCCGAACTGCTTCAGCGCCTGCGCGAGCGCAGCCGGTGGTGTGCGCCCCGATGTGAAGTCGATCGATTGGCCGCGGTTGGTATCGGCGGGTGCGTGCTCTCGAAGTAGGTCGGCCACACGCCGCGCGATCGCAGGGGCCGGATCGAGCCAGTCCACAGGCCATGGTCCCAGCGCACGGAAGCGGTGCACGAGCAGCGGATAATGCGTGCAGGCGAGCACGATCGTATCGGTGCGGTTTGCGCGTTCCTCCGTGAAGCAGGGTGCGATCTCGGTCGCGATGTCGGCATCGCGCGCCGGATTGCCGGCGAGTTCCCGTTCGGCATAAGTGGCGAGCTTGGTCGAGCCGATGAGGGCGACGTCGCAAGCCGACGCAAACTCGCGGATGAGCGCGCGCGTGTACTCTCGGCTGACCGTCGCCTGGGTGCCGAGCACCGCGATGCGCTTGGAAACGGATTGCGCGCAGGCGGGTTTGATCGCGGGCACGGTGCCGACGAACGGCACCGTGAAGTTCGCGCGCAATTCCGGAAGCGCCAGCGTCGAGGCGGTGTTACATGCGACGACGACAAGGTCTGGCGCATGCCGCGCAATTGCCTCGCCGAGCACGCCAACGATGCGCGCGATCAGTGCGTCTTCCGGCTGGTCGCCATAGGGAAAACCGGCGTCGTCAGCGAGATAGACGAAGCGCGCGTCGGGGCGCGCGCGCCGCACCTCCCGGAACACCGTCAGTCCGCCCACGCCCGAATCGAACACCAGAACGGTCGGAGATGCGGCCATGTTCGAATCGATTTTATCCAATTTGGATACGAGCTAGATCATGCACGCGGGCGCGTGACAAGACTCGGCAAATGGAACTCGGGGAGTTGCGCCTCGTTCACGCGCTGCCGAACACGCGCTTGAAGATCGTGTCGACGTGCTTCAAATGGTACTCGAGGTCGAAATTAGACTCGATCTCGGCGTCTGACAGCTTCGCCCGCACGTCGGAATCGGACTTGAGCAGCGACATGAAGTCCTTTTCGCCGCCCCAAACCTTCATCGCATTGCGCTGCACGACCCGGTACGCTTCCTCGCGGGGCATGCCCTTCTGCGTCAGCGCAATCAGCACACGCTGCGAATGGATTAGCCCGCCGAGCCGATCGAGGTTCTTCTGCATGTTCTGCGGATAGACCAAAAGCTTGTCGATCAGCCCGGTCAGCCGCGCAAGCGCAAAATCGAGCGTCACCGTCGCGTCCGGTCCTATCATGCGCTCGACCGAGGAATGCGAAATGTCGCGCTCGTGCCAGAGCGCCACGTTCTCCATCGCCGGTGTCGCGTAGGCGCGCACCATGCGGGCGAGGCCTGTCAAATTCTCCGAAAGCACCGGATTGCGCTTGTGCGGCATCGCCGAGGAGCCCTTCTGCTTCTCTGAGAAGAACTCTTCCGCCTCGAGCACTTCCGTGCGCTGCAGGTGCCGGATCTCTGTGGCGAGCCGCTCGATCGAGGAGGCAATGACGCCGAGCGTGGCGAAGAACATCGCGTGGCGGTCGCGCGGGATCACCTGTGTGGAGATCGGCTCGATCGCGAGGCCCATCGCCTTGGCGACGTGCTCCTCCACACGCGGATCGACCTGCGCGAAGGTGCCAACTGCGCCGGAAATGGCGCAGGTCGCGACTTCCTTGCGCGCGGCGAGAAGCCGTTCGCGTCCGCGCGAAAATTCGGCATAGGCCTGCGCCATCTTCAAGCCGAAGGTGACCGGCTCGGCATGGATGCCGTGCGAGCGGCCGACCGTCGGCGTCATCCTGTGCTCGAAGGCGCGGCGTTTGAGCGCGGCGAGCAGGGCGTCGATGTCCTTGAGCAGAATATCGGCGGCGCGCGTGAGTTGCACGTTGAGGCAGGTGTCCAGCACATCTGAGGAGGTCATGCCGGAATGCATGAAGCGCGCTTCCGGTCCCACGATCTCGGAGACGTGAGTGAGGAAGGCGATGACGTCGTGCTTGACCTCCGCCTCGATGGCGTCGATGCGGGCGACGTCGAACTGCACGGCCTTGCCTTTTTCCCAAATCTTTTTCGCTGCCTCCTTTGGCACGACGCCGAGCTCGGCCATCGCGTCGGCCGCATGCGCCTCGATCTCGAACCAGATGCGGAATTTTGTTTCCGGCGACCAGATCGCGGTCATCTCGGGGCGGGAGTAGCGGGGGATCATCGCAGCACCATGTCGTCTTTCGTCATGCTCGGGCTTGTGCCGGCCATCCACGTCTTTCGGTTTTCATGCCCGCATCGAAGTCGTGGATGCCCGGCACAATGCCGGGCATGACGACACAGAGGCACGTTACTAAACCGCCTCTCCGCGCGCGGAGAGCGCGGCGGTGCGGATCGCGGCGATGTTGCCCTTATAGTCGCCACCTTTGAACACCGCGGAGCCGGCGACGAGCGCGTTCGCGCCGGCGGCCACGACCTTCGCGGCATTCTCCGCCGTGACGCCACCATCGATCTCGATGTCGATCGGCCGGGTGCCGATCAATGCACGCAGGCGTTGGAGCTTGTCGAGCGCGGCCGGGATGAAGGCCTGTCCGCCAAAGCCGGGGTTTACCGACATGATCAGCACGAGGTCGACCGCGTCGAGCAAGTGCTCGATCGAGGACACCGGCGTGCCGGGGTTCATCGTCACGCCCGCCTTCTTGCCGAGCGCGCGGATCGCCTGCAGCGAGCGGTGAATGTGCGGTCCTGCTTCGACATGCGCGGTGATGATGTCAGAGCCGGCCTTGGCGAACGCTTCCAAGTAGGGATCGCACGGTGCGATCATCAAATGCACGTCGAGCGTCTTTTTCGTCAGCGGCCGCAGCGCTTGCACGACGGGGGGGCCAATTGAGATGTTTGGCACGAAGTGCCCGTCCATCACGTCGACGTGGATCCAGTCGGCCCCTGCCGCTTCGACCGCGCGCACTTCCTCGCCGAGCCGCGCGAAATCGGCGGACAGAATCGACGGTGCAATGACTAGCGGGCGCGGCATGGGACTCTCCGAAAGGTTCGCTATCACGCCGCGCCGGGCCGCCGCAATGCCGGCTCCGCCGTCGCGAAGCGACGGGCGAGCGGTTTCAACATATGCGGCAGCATAAAGATCGGTAACTGCGCCAGCGCGAAGTACAGCCAGGAGATATCCGGCACGGCGAAACCGATGGCCGTGAGCATCAGGCCGATGTTTCGGCTGCCAGCCGTCAGCCCGACGGCGAGCGCGCGGTGGCGCCCGGCCGGCAGGAAGAGCAGCGTGCTGACCGCAATCAGACCAAGCGCGATTGCGAAGGCGAGCGCCGCAAGACCGGCCACGAGCAGTGGATCGGCAATCGCGTGGGCGGTCACTCCGTCCATCGCGGCGATGGCGAACAGCAGCATTGCAAGGACACTCAATCCGTCGATCTGCTCGCGCCTGCGCTCCAACCTTTCGCGTCCGGCGAAACGGCGGAAGAGCGAGGCGGCGAGTGCCGCTCCGCCGATGATCAGCACGAGCTTCAACCCGAAACCGGCGGGCGAGATCACGCTGGTCCCGAGAAAGAGATGGGTGAAGAACGCGGCGGTCAGCGGCGAAATGACCATCGCGACGACCAGGCTTCCCAGCGTCAGGGCGACGTCGAGACCAAGCAATGCGGCCATCGCTGGCGACGACATAGTCGAGGTGGCGCAGATCTGCAGAACGAGAATGAAGTGGAGCCCCGGCGAGAAATGCGGCAGGCCGAGGCCGAGGAAGATGGCGCCGAGGGCGAGCGGGCAGATCACCATCACCCACAAAGTCGCCGCCGCGATCAGCTTGGGCTGCACGAAGTAGCGGCGCAGTTCGATCGGATCGACGCGCAGGAACGCGAGCACCAACAAGAGCACGATTGCCGCGCCGAGCGTCGGCTTGAGCACAGCGGCGAGCGGCGGGATCGCCAGTCCGACGAACACCGAGCCGGCGACAACGAGCGTGCCGTGCCGGCCGATGCGGCCAAGCGCGTCCGTGAGCAGCTTCAGCCAATGCATAGAACAGTCCTTCGAAGTACGCGGCGCGAATGGCGTTTTCTCGGCGGCGAACCATATACGGCATTCGAGACGGGAGACGAGAAGAATGGCACGCACCGATGCGATCGTGCTGGGCGCCGGCATCGTCGGCACGTCGATCGCGCTGCATCTGGCCAAGCGCGGGCTGTTGGTTGCGCTGATCGATCGCGGTAGGCCGGGCGAGGAGACGTCCTACGGCAACGCCGGCGTTATCGAGGCGAGCACGATTCTGCCGCCCACTTTTCCACCCGGGCTGAAGGCCCTGCTGCGGGTCGCATTCAAGCGCGCGAGCGAAGCGAACTACCATTTCGCGTTCCTGCCGCGCGTCGCGCCATGGCTGTTCGCCTTTCGCGCGGCCTCACAGCCCAAGCGCATCGCGGAGACGGCGCGGCTGAACCGGCCGCTATTTGCCCGCGCTCTCTCCGAGCACGAGGAGCTGATGCGCGAGGCGGGCGCGCTCGATCTGCTGCGCAAGACCGGCTGGTTGAAGCTCTATCGGCGCAAGGAATCGCTCGCTGCGCTGCGGCTCGAATTCGAACTGGCAAAAGAATTCGGCCTGCCGCTGGAGACGCTCACGGCCGCCGGTGCGCAAGCGCTCGAACCGCATCTGCGCGCCGTGTTCGGGGCGGCGGTGTTCTGGCCTCGCGCCGCGAGCATTTCTGATCCGCTCGCGCTGACGCAGGCTTATTTGCGCCGCTTCACCGTGCTGGGCGGCGTGGCGCTGCGGGGCGATGCGCGCAGTCTGCATCGCTCCGGCTCGGGATGGCGCGTGGAGACCGCCGAGGGCGCGCTCGATTCCGCCAACATTGTCGTCGCGCTAGGGCCATGGGCGCCGGATGTGCTCGAACCACTCGGCATCCGGCTGCCGATGGCGGTGAAGCGCGGGTATCACCGTCATTTCCGCGGCGAGCGCAACGCGACGCTCGCACGGCCGGTGGTGGACGTCGATTTTGGTTATCTGATCACGCCGATGCAGCAGGGCATCCGGCTCACCACCGGCGCGGAGTTTGCCGCGCGCGATGCGCTGCCGACGCCGGTGCAGTTCGACCGGCTGATGCCGCGTGCGCGCGCGCTTTTTCCGCTCGGCGAGCGCGCCGACGACAAGACCTGGCTCGGCGCGCGCCCGAGCTTTCCGGACTCGCGGCCCGTCATCGGACGAGCGCCGCGGCAGTCCGGACTCTGGCTCGGCATCGGACACGCGCACTGGGGTCTCACGCTTGGTCCGGTGACCGGCCACCTGCTCGCCGATCTGATTACCGGCGCGACGCCGCTCGTCGATCCGGCGCCGTACCGCGCCGAGCGATTCGCGGCTTGATTTCAGCGGACATGTCGTCGAAACAGGCGGCGTGAAGAACACGCATCACGTTATCATCGTTGGCGGCGGTCCCGTCGGCCTTGCGCTCACGCTCTCAGCGCGCGACATCTCATGCGCGCTGATCGAAGCGCGTACCGAGATGCTGTAAGTGCGATGATTACGCGAGCGGCGGGTCAGTAATCAGCTGTGCTTACGCGTCAATTCGCGGTGATCGTATCTTTTGATAACGCGGAGCGGAAAGCGCGAGCGACGTCGGGGGCGAACCTCGACATACTCGTACACGCGCCCGGTCACGATATTGACCACGAGGCGCTTGCGCTCGGCATCATAACGAATCCCAGCGATCACGCTCGACGGCACGGACGAACCCTCTATGCCGGCAACGCGCAAACCTTCGGTTGAGTTCAATTTATACGAAGCGGGCTTTCCAGCACGGCAGCGCGTCGGGGAAGGGCAGGGGAGTTGCCTCATACACACCGCGCGCGATGGCGCGGGCGAGCACGTGCGCGGCCAAGCTGCCGAGTTCGCTCAGACCGTAAATCGGATCGGCGAGCGGCTTCTCTCCCGTCGCTGCCGCGAACACCACATCACCGTCGAGCGGCGTGTGCACTGGATGGACCGCGCGCGCCATGCCGATCTGCGCCATTACGGCAAGCCGGTGGCACTGCGCTTTGCTCAAGCGGGCGTCGGTTGCGATCACGCCAAGAGTGGTGCTCTGTCCCGGCGCGCCTTTGCTGCGGAAGGCGAGATCGCCGGCGGTGAGCTTTTCGGGAAAGCCGAGCCCGCCGAATTCGCCGTCGCGTTCGAACGGCGCGGCCCAGAATTGTGCGCGTGCGCCGATCGTGACGCTGCCGGCCGCGTTCACGGCAACCAGCGCACCGACGGTAATTCCGTCGCGCGTCGTGGCTGAGGCGGAGCCGATCCCGCCCTTGAGATTGACCGTCGTCGCGCCGAGCCCCGCGCCTGCGCTGCCGAGCGCAAAGTCGCGCGCCGCATTCACGCCCGCCGCGTAACCGAGCTCGCGATATGGCGGATAGCGGCCCCAGTCCTTGTCGCCGCCTGAGAGCAGATCAAACAGGATCGCCGCCGGCACGATCGGCACCCGCGCCTCGCGGACTGCGAAGCCGCGACCCTGCTTGCGCAGGTAAGCCTGCACTCCGGAGGCCGCGTCGAGCCCGAAGGCCGAGCCGCCCGAAAGCGCAATCGCGTCTATGCCCTCGACTGTCTGCGCCGGATCGAGCAGCGCCGTCTCGCGCGTGCCGGGCCCGCCGCCGCGCAGGTCGACACTTGCCGCCACCGCGCGGTCGAACACTACGGCAGTGACTCCGGAGCCGAGCTTCATGTCGTCGGCATGTCCGACGCGCACGCCGGCCACGTCGGTGATCAGATTGCGCATGCTCACCGCAGTATCACATCCCTGCCATTCCGGCACCGGCACCTTGCCTTCGCCATAGTTGGCCGGGCATACCGGCGGCCATGCATGACGTGACTATCCCCGCTGCGCTGATCGCCGGTATCATCAGCTTCCTCTCCCCGTGCGTGCTGCCGCTGGTCCCGCCGTACCTCGTGTTCCTGGCGGGCACCTCGCTCGAGCGTTTCGCCGACCGCGAGCCGGAGGCCCGCGTGCGCTGGGAGACCGTGCTCGCAGCCTGCCTGTTCGTGCTCGGCTTCTCGACCGTGTTCGTGGCGCTGGGCGCGAGCGCGAGCGTGGTCGGCTCGCTGATCCGCGCCTATTCCGGACCGCTGGCGATCGTCGCGGGCGTCGTCATTATCGTCATGGGCCTGCACTTCCTCGGCATCACGCCAATCGCGCTGCTGCATCATCAGAAGAGGATGGACGTGGCGAAGCCTGTCGGGCTCTGGGGCGCCTACGTGATAGGGCTTGCGTTCGCCTTTGGCTGGACGCCGTGCATCGGGCCGATCCTCGCCGCCATTCTTGCAGTGGCTGCGTCCGAGCAGACGGTCGCGCATGGTGCAGGATTGCTCGCCATCTATTCGCTGGGCTTAGGCATTCCCTTCATCGTCGCAGCGTTCGCCGTCGAGCCGTTCGCGGCCTTTCTGGCAAAATTCAAAAAGTACCTCCGTCGGGTGGAGCAGTTGATGGGCGGGCTGTTGGTGCTCACCGGTGTCGCGTTTCTCACCGGCAGCCTGAATGACCTGAGCGTGTGGCTGCTCGATATGTTTCCGGGACTGGGACGGATCGGGTGACTTCTCATCCGTTTGTCCCCGAAGTGCGGACCCAGCGCTAACTTGGAATGCTGAACGGCCCCTCCTGCTTTCGCGGGTATGAGCGGACAGGGGCGGCCGCAGCAACAAAACAAAAAGCCCGCCTTGCGGCGGGCTTTTCAATTTCGATCCAAGGAGGCTCACTTCGCTTTCGAACAGTCGTTACCGGGGCACTCGACATAGGAGATCTTGCCCTCGGGCGTCTTCTTCCAGACGTACATGACGTAGTCCAGATTGGTGCGGTCGCCCTTCTTGTCATAGGAGATGTCGCCGAGCACGGTGTGGAAGGCCATGCCGGAATGCATCTTCTCGGCGACCTTCTTCGGATCGAGTGATTTCGCCGCTTCTGCCGCCTGCTTGATAATCTCGACGCCGGCATAGCTGTAGAGCGTGTAAGCCTCCGGCTCGAACTGCTTCGCGCGGAATTCGTCCACGACCTTCTTTGCCTGCGGCTTGTTGCGCGGGTCGGGCCCGTAGGTCATCAGCGTGCCCTCGACGCCCGGGCCGCCGACGGCCGCGAACTCATCCGAGGTGATGCCATCGCCGCCCATCAGCGGCGCTTTCACGCCCTGATCGCGCAGTTGCCGCACAATCAGACCGCCTTCGGTGTACAGGCCGCCCCAGTAGATCAGGTCGGGATTGACCTGTTTGATCTTGGAGACGAGCGCGGAATAGTCCTTCTCACCGGTGTTGACGCCCTCGTAGAGGACCTCCTTCATCCCGCCTTTGTTGATCGTCTTCTTCATCTCGTCGGCAAGACCTTTGCCGTAGGTGGTCTTATCCTGGATGACGGCGATCTTCTTTCCATTGAAGTGCTTGAGGATGTACTCGCCCGCGACCTGGCCCTGCTGGTCGTCGCGGCCGCACACGCGGAAGATGTTCCACATGTTGCGTTCGGTGACGGTCGGATTGGTCGAGGCCGGCGTGATCTCGAGGATGCCATTTTCCTTGTAGACCTCGGACGACGGGATCGTGACGCCGGAATTGTAATGGCCGATGACGAATTTCACACCTTCGCCGGCGAAGTTATTGGCCACCGACACGCCTTGCTTCGGATCGGAGGCGTCGTCGCCATAGCTCGCACTGAGCTTCTGACCAAGAATGCCACCGGCTTTGTTGATGTCCTCGACCGCCTGGTCGACGCCGTTCTTCATCTGCGCGCCGGTTGCCGCGTTCGGTCCGGTGATCGGTCCGCCCATGCCGATCTTGACCTGCGCGCTCGCCGCGCCGGCCGTGGCGATGGCGACTGCGAACGCAAGGCCGACTTTGGTCATGCCCTTCATGTGGTCTTCCCCTTGATTGGTCGGGAGGGAGCCTAGCTCAGGGCGTTTTGCGCCGCCACCGGAACGCGCCTAGGCTTTCGTTGATCCAACCGTATTGCCTCACCATTTGTGCCGCCCGTGCCATGCGGAAGCTGGTGAGCCCGAAAGCGATACAGATCACGGTGTCGACTGCGTAAAACTGTAGCGTCAGCAGCGTGCCGTCGAACAGGCTGAAATGGATGAATCGGACCGCCGCCCCGAGCAGCAGGCAATAAAAGATGACGTGCCAGATCGGCCGCCAGGTTTGGGCTGCCGCGCGGCCGGTGAGCCAGGCGGCGGCGCCGCCCAGGATCAGCGTGACCAGGACGAAGACGCCGAACGAGTTTTCCTCGTATAGAAAGCCGGTCATGCTTCGCGGCCTCCCTCGAGATACGCCTGCCGGATTTCTGGTTTCTCCAAAAGCTCGCGCCCGGTGCCAGTGAGGGTGATGCGTCCATTCACCATGACATAGCCACGGTGCGCGAGCTTAAGCGCGTGATACGCATTCTGCTCGACCAGGAAGACCGTGAGGCCGCTTTCGGCATTGAGCGCGCGGATCGCTTCAAAAATTTGCCGCACGATGATTGGTGCTAGCCCGAGCGAGGGCTCGTCGAGCAGGAGCAGATGCGGACGCGCCATCAGCGCGCGCGCGATCGCGAGCATCTGCTGCTCTCCCCCTGAGAGTGTCCCGCCGCGCTGGCCCGTGCGCTGCTTAAGCCGCGGGAAAAGGGTGAGCACGCGTTCGAGGTCCTGACCGAAATTGCCGTCGCCGACGACGGTCGCGCCCATCTGCAGATTTTCCAGCACGGTCATGCGCGAGAAGATGCGCCTGCCCTCCGGCGATTGCGCCAGCTTGAACCGCGCGATCTCGTGCGTCGGCAGGTGCGTGATGTCGCGGCCGTCGAACACGATCGAACCCTGCCGTGCGCGCGGATTGCCACAGATCGTCATCATCAGGGTCGACTTGCCGGCGCCATTCGCACCGATGAGGGTAACGATCTCGCCGGCACTGACGTCGAGGTCGACGCCCTTCAGTGCCTCGACGCGGCCGTAGAAGGTGTGCACGCCGCGCACGGACAGGAGAGCGCTCATGACCGCACCTCCGCCTCGACGCGCTCGACCTCTTCGTCGGCGACGCCGAGATAGGCCGCAATCACCTTCGCGTCGTTGCGCACCGCCTGTGGATCGCCGTCTGCGATCTTGACACCGTAGTCGAGCACGATGACGTGGTCGGAGATTTCCATCACCACCGACATATCGTGCTCGATCAGTAGAATTGAGATTCCGTCCGCTTTGATCGAGAGCAGGAGTTCGTTAAGTTCGCCGCTTTCCCGCGGATTGAGACCGGCGGCCGGCTCGTCGAGGCAGAGCAGGACCGGATCGGTGCACATCGCGCGCGCAATCTCCAGGCGGCGCTGTGCGCCGTAGGGCAGGTCGCCGGCGGGATCATCCGCGCGCACGAGCAGGCCGACGCGATCAAGCCATGCGCTCGCTTTGTCGATCGCGTCGCGCATTGCGGCCCGGTACGTCGGTACTCGAAAGAGGCCGGCGAACGTGTAGCCGGACGCGAGCATCAACCGGTTGTGCTGCGCGACGAGCAGATTTTCCAGCACGGTCATGCCTGGAAACAGGCGGATATTTTGGAACGTTCGGGCGACGCGCGCCTGCTGCGCGACGAGATAGTCCGGCATGCGCTCGAGCAAATGCAACGCGCCGTCGGCGCCGGGAAGGCTACGCCTGCCGCTGTCGGTCAGGGCCTCCAATCTACTCCATGCTGACGCGGTGCCATGCCGCAAGGCAAGCCGCCCTTCGCTCGGCTTGTAAAATCCGGTGATGCAGTTGAAGACGGTCGTCTTGCCTGCGCCGTTCGGGCCGATCAGCGCGGTGATCTCGCCCTGGCGTGCATTGAACGACAGATCGTCCACGGCGGTGAGCCCGCCGAACCGCATCGTCAGATGCTCGACGCGAAGCAACGTCTCGTCGCTTTGCGACATCAGCCGTGACCCTGGCCGACGAGATCGGCGCCGATGCGTTTGCGCTCTTTCAGGAACACCGACGGAGCGCGGGTCGAGATCAGCCCGCGCGGGCGCCAGATCATGATTAGCACCATGGCGAAGCCGAAGATCAGCATTCGGTACTGGGTCGGATCGAACGTCGGGCCGAACACGGATTTAAGGAAACCGAGATCGCGCATGATCTCGGTGCCGCCGATCATCGCGATGGCCGCGACCGCGACGCCGATCTGGCTGCCCATGCCGCCGAGTACGACGATGGACAGGATCGTCGCCGATTCCATGAAGGTGAAAGATTCGGGCGAGATGAAGCCCTGCCGCGCCGCGAAGAAGGAGCCGGCAAAGCCCGCGAACATCGCACCGATCGCGAAGGCGGTCAGCTTGGTATTGGTCGTGTTGATGCCGAGCGAGCGGCAGGCGATCTCGTCTTCACGCAACGCCTCCCAGGCGCGGCCGACCGGCAGCCGGCGCAGCCGGACAGTGACCCAGCAAGTCAGCAAAGCAAGCCCGAGGATCAGGTAATATAAAAAGATGGTGCGATAGATCGGCGAGAATTCGAGGCCAAAAACCGCGGCGAAGCCATCATCATCGGCATTGAACGGAATGCCGAAGAAGGTCGGTCGCGGAATGCCGCCGATGCCGGCATAGCCGTTGGTGAGGTCGACGAAATTGATGATAACGATGCGGATGATTTCGCCGAAGGCGAGCGTCACGATTGCGAGATAGTCGCCGCGGAGGCGTAGCACCGGAAAACCAAGCAGGATGCCCCAAAACGAGGCGAGACAGCCGGCGAGCGGCAGCAGAATCCAGAACGACAGGCCGAAGG
>Ga0207780_1000073_pt1 | contig 23232 bp, 18 predicted proteins | sample LuqExpMetageno45_FD_187803 | JGI IMG/M metagenome (GOLD analysis project Ga0207780, IMG submission 187803) | Tropical forest soil microbial communities from Luquillo Experimental Forest, Puerto Rico - Sample 45 (SPAdes) | ecosystem: Environmental > Terrestrial > Soil > Tropical forest ...
AACGAATCCTGCCGCAACACGTTGGTCAGCCGCCCCGCAGGCGCGCCGTTCAAGAGCACGTCGCGAATCGCAAAGTAAGTCGGAAAGTCGAATACGGTCGTCAACTGCGTATCGATCCCGTCCCATCCCTTTCGGCCTCCGGCAAAGAAGGACGTGACCGTCGGATCAGGATGAAACACTTCGCCGATGGTCGAAAGCCGCGGATAGAGCTTTCGCAACTCCTGATGCCATTGCGACCAGAACGAACGCCCCACATACGGAAACGTGTCGATGCGATAGCCATCCAGGCCCGAGACTTCCGCCCACCAAATGCTGTTTTGAACGAGATATGCCGCGACCAGCGGATTCTCCGTGTTGAGGTCCGGCAGCACGTTAAAAAACCAGCCCTCCGTCAGGTTTCTTCGCAGTGCTTCCGGCGCATGTGGATCGACCAGTGCTTCGAATAAATCGTTGGTCGCCTTCTTCGGAACCGTCTGTCCGTAGAAATCGCCCTGGACCGGCATGGCCGAACTCAGATGCTGGCTGGGCGATCCATGAAACCAGTCCGGTGTAGGCGGATTATTAAGCCACGGATGCAATGGCCCCACGTGATTCGGCACCATGTCATACATGATCTTCATGTGTTGCTTGTGTGCCCCGCCGACCAGCCCCTGATAATCGGCGAGCGTTCCGAGATGCGGGTCAACGGCGTACAGGTCCACCGCGCCGTAGCCGTGGTAATCGGCCGCCGCGCCATTCTTGACGATGGGCGTCAGCCAGAGCATGGTCACGCCCAAATCCTTCAGATAGGGCAAATGTTGCAGAATCCCCTGTAAATCGCCGCCGTGATACGCGCGCGCTTTCGCCCGGTCGTGCGAGCCTGGAAACTCCGCGGGCTCGTCATTCGTGGGGTCGCCGTTGGCAAATCGGTCCGGCATGATCAGGTAGATCACGTCGTCGAGCGTCAACCCCTCGTTGCGCCCCAGAATTTGCTTTCTCGCGGCAAAGGGAATCTCAAACGACGCTTGCCCGTTCGCCGTCGTAATCCGGCACACCGCCGTTCCGCTCTTGAGCGTCGGCGCCAGTTTCAGCCATACGAAAAGATAATCGCCATTGGCCGACGATTGCGTCCGGCTCACCGAAACATCCTGCAAATTGCAATCCACGTGCGTGGCGCGCAGCTTTTTGCCGCTGAGCAGCAACATCACGTCCGGCGTGAGGTTCACCCACCAGGACGGCGGTTCGACTTTCTGGACCACGGGTGCATTAGGACCGGATTTTTCCTGGGCTAGACACGCGAATGCAACGAAGAGCAGTAAGAAAGTAACCGAGCGGTATTTGACCACGGTCCGGCGGTGGTGCATGTTGTTCTGTGAGCTTAGCAGAATTGTCGCGCCGCCAGTCCCGAAGGGACCCTATTCGCTGAAGACCAGTGTGCCGAAGGCCGATGGCACATGAAAACTGGGCTTCGGCGTATTCGTGGCACTCCACGCCGCGTAAAACCTCGGCTCATTCTCACCCTCAATCCGATAAAAATTTGCGCGCCACGGCTTCTTCGGGTCAAACGCCGTCGTCAGGCTCTTCATGGGAATCGCCAGGTCCGCGGTCCAGGTTTTTGCCTTGTCATCCATCACCACGCGCCGCCGCAACCCACTGTGCAATTCCTCAATGTTTCCGTGCGAAACCGCAAGATCGATCCACTGGCTATTGGGGCTAACCTCAAATTCGCGATACACGAATGCATCAGTGGAATCGGGCTGCAGGAAGGTTTCCGCCACATCGCGATCCCACATCCCGTGGCGATAGCCATCCGCCCGCGAATCGGGAAAAACTGTAATTGTCCGGTAGCTACAATGAAACCGGATGAACAGCATTTCCGGCGTCCATAGCAGCCTTACTTCAGTCGCGCGTTGCGTGTCGGGATTTTGTCCTTGCCAGTCGCGTTCGTAGCGCAGCACCGGCGCTTTCTCCCACGCAGTGCGATCGGGGAAATTGTCCGCGTCCAGTTTCCCTGAAAATCGTTGCGCGGTTGCTGTGGGCAGGTCTTTACGTTCCTCAGATGGATTCATATTGCCGTTAGTGTAATGCAATCCCGCGGCCGCACTGGCCCACAATAACCCAATTGCACAAAGGCAGATCTTCATGCCAACCCTCGGAACTCTGGCGAACACATTAGCAGCGTAACGCAAAGCGAAGCAATGACGGGCCGCCCAGCCGGCCAGCAAACTCATTGCGCACAAACCGGTCAGCTGGCCGCCCCGCGCCGGAGCCCGGATGCTAGCATCGAACTTGGCTATTCGCGCTCGTCTGGAAGGAGAACCCCCTTGGCAGGCCGCTCAACCGTCGAAGTTCGCACCGAACCGCAGCGCCGTCTCCCGCAGAATTTCCAATTTGTTAAATTCCGCCTGGAAGACAGCGTCGTCCGCATGACCCTCAATCGTCCGGAGCACAATCTCCTCAACGAAAGCATGCTGCGCGAACTCTCGGACGGAATCTCTTCCGTGGCGGAACGCGATGACGTCAAGCTCATCGTCCTAGATTCGGCTTGCAGGGTTTTCTGCGGCGGCATCGATGTGGGCGAGTACACCTCCGAGCGCGTTTTTCAGATGCTCGACGCTTTCCACTCGGTTTTCTCCGGCATCCTAGAAACTTCCAAGCCGGTGATTTGCGTAGTGAACGGGCCCGCGATCGGCGGCGGCGCAGAACTCGCTGCCTTCGGCGATCTGGTCATCGCCACGCCGAAAGCTCGCTTCGCGCAGCCCGAAATCACCATCGGCATGTTCCCGCCGCTGGCCTCCACGATTCTCCCGTTCCTCGTTGGTCCCAAGCTGGCCCTCGAACTGGTTCTGTTGGGCGAACCGGTCACCGCGGAACGCGCGCTCGAACTGGGCATCATCAATCGTCTCGTGCCGGAAGCGCAACTCGAAGCCACCGTCAACGACTTGATCAAGCGCATCACCGGCCACTCGGGCCCCGTGCTTACTATGGCCAAGAAAGCGATTCTCGGTGGCATGGGTCTCTCGCTTCGCGATGGCCTGAAGAACTCCATGAACATTTTCCTCAACGAACTGTATCGCCTCGAAGATTCGCAGGAAGGCCTCCGCGCCCTAGTCGAAAAGCGCAAGCCCAACTGGAAGAATCGCTGAAGGAACGCATTGTCAGCAAGGTTGTCAGATGAAGCCCCTTTTGATCCAATCCCTGGTGCAAATAGTAGCTGGCACCGGTGCGATCGTGGCGTCAGTTCAACGGAAACCCATTCCGAGAGGCCGACATAGTCCGGAGCCGTTTCCGAACCAGACATTCATCCGTTCGGCCTTTTTGATCGTCGGACTCGCACTGATTATTGGTGCCTTTTGGAATCTTTGGCTCACTCGACGTGCTAGCCTTTGAATCTGAGATTCAGATGGAATGCTTCCCGACAATTTCGATTTCATTGACACACTTGCGCCGCGCGCCTTACACTAATTTTCATAATTTGTAAGCTCGGGAAGTGGGGAAGTGCCGTGTAAATCGGCCGCGGTCCCGCCACTGTGAACGGTGAAGTTGCCGTCAGCCAGGCTACCCTCCCAAGCGGTTACGGCGCAGGTTCTTCGCGAGAGAGAACCCGCTCCGCAGTCGGCCCCAATCTCGCTTTTGGGGCTTTTTTATTGGCATTTGTCTCGCGACAGAAACGTCAGGGGAATCTCGTGTCCGGTTGTTCGATGTTCAAATTCGCTCGACGTGCTGCTTTGTGCGCTGCCGGCCTGTTGCTGGCAGGCGCGTCGCAGACCAGCGCCCAGTCGAACGCGCCTTCACCCTCCGCATCCACGGCCACTCACGAAGTCTCCGACGATTTCGGACGCTCCGTCCGCGTTCCCGTGGACCCTCAGCGCATCGTCTCCCTGGCGCCCAGCATGACTGAAACCGTCTATGCCCTCGGCGATGATTCCCGTCTCGTGGGCGACACTGATTATTGTGACTATCCGCCGGACGCCCAAAAGAAAACCAAAGTCGGCGGCGCCATCGAGCCCAATCTTGAACAGATCGCCGCACTTCATCCCGACCTCGTGCTTATGGCTAAAAGCGCCAATCATTTGGACACGGTCCGCGCATTGGAGTCGCTGGGCATCCCGAGTTACGCCACCGACGCGCACACGATCGACGACATCATCGCTTCCACGCAGCGGCTCGCCGATGTTCTCGACGTCCCATCCGCCGGGAAAGCGCTAGTCGACGATCTTCATAAGCGCCTGGCAAACTTGCAGCTCCAACTCGCGAATGCCTCGCCCCGCCGCGTTCTTTTCGTGGTTTGGCTCGATCCGCTGATCTCTGTGAGCCAGAAAACTTTCATCGCCGATGCCATTCGCCACGCAGGCGCTACTTCGATTGTGGAATCCAGCCAGGAGTGGCCGCAGATCAGCCTGGAACAAGTGGTCCATCTCCAACCTGAGTACTTGGTGTTTGCCACTTCACACACCGGCGAAGGTAAGCGCGACTTTGAGGCGCTCGTGCAAAAGCCGGGCTGGCGCAACCTGGAGGCGATTCGCAACAACCATCTCGCGATTGTAAGCGACGCCATCAATCGCCCCTCTCCCCGAATCGTTTCCGTCATCGAGGATCTCGCTCGCCAGCTACACCCGGAAGTGTTCAAGTCCGCGCCCGAGCACCAGCAGACGCCGACCAGCGCACCTTCGTTACAGAATCCGGCGCCCAAATCGATCTCCAGCCACTCTTTCGACTCCTTTAAACTGGAGACTGAATGCGCCCTTTAACGCTTAGCCGGCTGCTACTGCGCTGCGGAATTCTTGCTGCCATTTTGTTTGTCGTTGTCGTGATCGCTATAAAGCTGGGCGCTGTTCAGGTTTCTCTTTACGGACTCGGCCGCGATTTGATTCGCGTGCTGCTCGGCCAGAGCTCCTCGATTTCCAGCGACTACGGCATGATCATTGTGGACATTCGCCTGCCGCGCATCCTGCTCGCGATTGTCGTCGGAGCGTCTTTGTCCGTGGCGGGCGCCAGTTTCCAGGCCCTTCTCCGGAATCCGCTTGCCGATCCCTACGTCCTTGGCGTTTCCTCTGGCGCTGCGGTCGGCTCCATCGTTGCGCTTCTCATCGAAAATCAGCTTTCCTTCTCGCCTGCATTTGCAGGCCTCTTCACTCCCCTGGGCGCTTCGATTGGCGCCGGAGCAGCCATTGCGGCCGTCTATTTTCTGGGCCGCCGCGATGGCAGGATTGACAGCAGCACTCTTCTTCTCAGCGGAATCATCGCCTCTTCCTTCCTTTCCGCCATCGTTATGTTCTTGATGTCGACTCTCTCCGGCGGCAATCTGCGCGGCTATTCCTATTGGTTGATGGGCAGCTTCTCGACGCTTCCACCGCCAAGCCTCCTGTACCTTCTGGGCATCGGATTCCTCGTTGCCGCGGGCGCGATCTACACCACCGCCTCGGATCTCAATCTGTTGCTCGCGGGCGAAAAAGAGGCCATGCACCTCGGCGTCGACGTGCACCGCGTGCAGATTGTCGTGTATGTTGCCGCTTCGATCCTGACCGGGCTCGCGGTTTCGGTTAGCGGTGCCATCGGCTACGTCGGCTTGCTGATTCCGCACGGCATGCGTCTGATCTTCGGTTCGGATCATCGCATGTTGCTTCCCGCATCGGCGCTCGGCGGCGCGATCGCTCTCGTCATCGCAGACACCGCGGCGCGCACTGTCGTTGCTCCTTCGGAGGTGCAGGTCGGAGCGGTCACCGCCGTGATTGGCGCTCCCTTCTTCATCTATCTTCTCCGCCGGGGTCTCAAATGAGTTCGCCTCTTCGCACCCCGGTCGGCGCGGACACACCTCGCTCGAATCCCGATGTTCGCTTGAGCGTCGAACAAGCCAGCTATGTCTACGCCCCAAACCCCGCGCAAGCCCCGCTTTTTACTTTGGAGGCGCTCAGCTTTCAGGCCAAGCCCGGCGAAATCGTCGCGATTCTTGGCCCCAACGCCTCGGGCAAATCCACCCTTCTGAAGCTCATCTCCGGCTCGCTTGAGCCGCTTTCCGGCCGCGTGTTTCTGAACGGCTTTGCCACGCACTCCCTTCCGCCAAAGACGCGTGCACAGCGAATCGCGCTCGTTCAACAGGAAAGCCAACTCTTGTTTCCCTCGCGTGTGTGGGAATTCGTGATGCAGGGCCGCCACTCGCATTCGCGCGGTTTGCATTTCGAGTCCCAGGAAGATGTAACGGTTGCGTCTAACGCGCTAGCTCAAGTCGGGGCTACTCATCTTACCGACCGCTGGATGGACAAGATTTCCGGCGGCGAAAAACAGCGGGTCATTCTGGCGCGTGCGCTTGCGCAACAGCCCTTGTTGCTTCTTCTCGATGAGCCGACGCTGCACCTCGACATTGGCGCGCAGGTCGATCTTCTCGAATCGTTGCGCAAACTGGCCGCGCAAAATCGCTACACCGTGGTGGTGGTTACTCACGAGCTGAATCTCGCGGGCGAATATGCCGATCAAGTTGTGCTGCTGCAAAAAGGGAAGTGCTTGCGCGTGGGACCTCCCGCCGCGGTTTACCAGCGGGATTTGCTGGAGCAGGTTTTCCAGGCGCCGCTGTCGGTCGAAATGACCACGTCTGGCCGGCCGCGCGTCACGCTTTTTTCGGATAAGTGAAAGTTAGACGCTAACCCCAACCCGGCGGTTTCGCGCCGCCGATCTGAATAATCCACAGCGGGCTTCGCCCCTTCTATTAATCGCAAGCTTCGTGCACGGGAAGACGGTGCAAAGCCGTCGCCGCCGCGCGACTGTAAGGCGGAAATTTGCTTGCGAGCCACTGTGGCGAAGGATGCCGCGGGAAGGCCGCAAGCCCGTTGAGCACAGCGCAATCGCGTTTGCATCAACGATCGCCGCCAAGCCAGGAGACCGACGAAGCCTGCAGCCTGTCATGACACTGCGTCATCCAGGCCAACCTTTACTCTCCCGCGCGTGAGGGAGCGGAGGACCCATGAAAATCGAAAAGCCTCTCCTGGCTTCACTTCTTTTCTTCAGCCTGGTTGCCGTAGCGCAAGTCTCTCCTCAATCCAGGCCAGCGCCTGCGCACCTCACGGGGGTCGTCACCGATCCCTCCGGCGCCAGCGTTTCCGCCGCGCAAGTTGTGGCACAGCCCGCCGGTTCGCGATTAACGAACGCCCCCACCGCTGAATCGGCTGCCGACGGGCGCTATTCGCTCACGCTTCCTGCCGGCCAGTACACACTGCTCGTAACAAAGGATTCATTTGTCCAGAAGCAGATCGACGTAACGCTGGCAGTAGGCGAATCGCGCACGCTCGATCTGCACCTCGAACTCGCTGCGATGTCGTCCAGTGTCATCGTGACCGGGCAGGCTTTGCCCACCGCCGAGATTCAAGCCTCCGTGCCGACGGACGTCATCACGCGAAGCGAAATTGAAAACCGGCAGGCACTTTCGATTCCTGATGTTCTGCAATACTCGCCCGGAGTCGCGATTGGAAGAACCGGTGCCATGGGGGGAACCGCCTCCGTATTCCTCGACGGCGGTAATTCCGCCTACACCAAAGTCCTCGTCGACGGCTCGCCCATCAATCCTCCGGGTGGCGCGGTAGACTTTTCGATTCTCACCACCGACAACATCGACAAAGTGGAAGTGGTTCGCGGCGCCGAATCGGCAATCTATGGGACCGACGCCGTCTCTGGAGTCATCCAGCTTTTCTCGCATCGCGGTTCTACGCGCGTTCCGGCCTTCAGCATCTTTACCGAGGGAGGTAGTTTCTCAAGCGGTACGGCTGGCGCGCAGATCAGTGGACTTGTTGGCCGCTTCGATTACTCCGGCGCAGGATCTTATTTCGAGACCAATGGACAGGGAGCCAACGATAAATTCATCAACCGCACGCTTTCCGGCAACTTCGGGTACGCCTTCAATAGCAACAATCAGTTGAGGCTTTCCCTTCGCAACAATCAAAGCGATGCGGGAATCGCCGGACAGACGGAGTTCACGCCGCCTTCGTTATACCAGCAATACAATCAGCACCTCTTCAGCGCGAACGCTCGCTGGGACTTTTCGCCCGGTCCGCACTGGCAGTACCAGTTGATGGGCACGGAATCTTACACCCGCCAGCACAGCTACAATCCGCAGCAGAGTTTTTACGCCACGGATCCCAACGCATTTTGCCCGCAAAGCAATCCCAATGCGGTGGCCACCGCGGAATTCTGTGATTTCGTTTACGGTTCGCTTTACAACTACAATCGCGCCGGATTCAGTGGCCAGGCCGCCTACGTCCTCCAGAAATTCAGCCTGGCTGCCGGCTACCAATACGAAGTCGAGAACGGCTACATCTACTACCTCCAGCAGGGCCACGTCCGCCGCAACAATCAGGGCGGCTTTCTCGATCTGCGCTATTCGCCGGTTTCCCGCCTTTCCCTCGACATCGCCGCGCGGGCCGAGGCCAACGATTACTTCGGTACACGAGTGGTGCCACGCGTCGGAGGCACCTACGCGCTTCACTACGGCAAGGGATTCTGGGGCGACACGCGCGTGCGTGCCTTCTATGGAGAAGGAATCAAGGAACCGCGCTTCGACCAGACCTATGGCAGCGATCCTTGCGATCCCGGAAATCTCGACTTGAAACCGGAATCCAGCAAGACCTGGAGCGCCGGCGCGGATCAGAAACTGGCCGGCGATCGCGTGAAAGTTTCGGCCGACTACTTTTCGAACCGCTTCTACGACATCGTAAGCTTCGAATTTTGTACCGCGCTCGCCCCGTGCCCGGGCACACCTCCTCCAGGTTGCCCCTTTGGCTACGCAACGTACTTCAACACCGACAAAGCCCGCGCTCGCGGGACCCACGTCATCGCGGAAGCGCGTGCAACCTCTTGGCTTTTCGTGTCCGGCTACTACGAATATGACGACAGCCGGATCCTTGTTTCTCCGAATGCCTTCGACCCATCGCTTTTGCCGGGTAACCGTCTGGCGCGGCGGCCCTTGAATTCCGGCGCGATCACTTTCACCGGCAACTACCGCAGGTTCAGCGCTCTGTTCTCCGGCTATTTCAGCGGAGAGCGCACTGACAGCGACTTTCTCGGCCTTGGGCTCACACGCAATCCCGGCTACGCCCGCTTCGACCTCACCGCGAGATATATGTTCAGCAGCGGGTTTACTCTCTATGGCCGGGCGATCAATCTGTTCGACAAACAATATCAGGACGCGCTCGGATATCCTGCGTTGGGACGCGACCTGCGCATCGGCGTCCGTTACCAATTCTCTGGCCGCAACTGACTTATGCCCACGCCGATCCTTTTCTGCTGGAGCGGCGGCAAGGATAGCGCCCTCGCGCTTCATTGCTTGCTGCAGAATCCCGAGTTCGAGGTGACTGGACTTCTCACTACGGTCACCCAGGGATTCGACCGCATCAGCATGCACGGCGTGCGCCGCGAACTCCTTCACCGGCAGGCGCAATCCATCGGCTTGCCGGTCGAAGAGGTTCTCATTCCGCCGAATTGCGACAATCTCACCTACGAAGCTCGCATGGCCGCCGCCATGCATCGCTTTAGAGAACGCGGCGTCTTCAACGTCGCTTTTGGTGATATTTTCCTCGAAGATTTGCGCGCTTATCGCGAGGCAAAACTTCAACCAGCCGGTATGACCGCCGTCTTTCCGATCTGGAAAGTCGATACGCGCGAACTCGCCTCAAGATTCCTGCAGGCCGGCTTCCGCGCCGTTGCTGTCTGTATCGATCCGCGAAAACTCGATCCATCCTTCGCCGGCAGGGAACTGGATGCATCCTTCTTCCGCGACCTGCCATCAACCGTCGACCCCTGCGGCGAAAATGGGGAATTTCACACCTTCGTTTTCGAAGGCCCAATTTTCCGCCAGCCTATCCGCATAAAGATCGGCGCCGTTGTCGAGCGCGACTCCTTCGTCTTCTGCGATCTGCTACCAGTCGTGAATTCTTCGCCGGTTGCGCAAATTGGCCTTGCTTTGTAGGGGTTAAGTATCGCTGGAACTCTAGTTAGCGAGCGTCATTGATATTGCTCAGTCCCTGCTCTGCTATACTTTTCTTCTACTTACATGACGAAATTCGCGACCGAATCCGCCGTCACGCCCGAACTGCTTGCCAAATACGAGCCCGTCGTCGGCCTGGAAGTTCACGCGCAGCTGCTCACGCGCACCAAGATTTTCTGCAGTTGCTCTACTCGCTTTGGCGACGCGCCCAATTCGAATGTTTGTCCGGTTTGCCTGGGTTTGCCGGGCACTCTGCCCGTTCTTAACAAGCGCGCCGTCGAAATGGGCATGCGCGCCGCGCTCGCCCTCAACTGCACCGTTCACGAGCATTCCCGCTTCGCCCGCAAGAACTATTTCTATCCCGATTTGCCCAAGGGCTACCAGATTTCTCAGTACGAACTGCCTCTCGCGACCGGTGGGTGGATCGAAGTCGAGCACGGAGGCAGCACCAAGCGTATCGGCATCACCCGCCTGCATCTCGAAGAAGACGCCGGCAAGTCCCTCCACGATGGTTTTCCGCATTCCGACGAAAAGACCTACGTGGACTTCAATCGCTGCGGCACGCCGCTCAGCGAAATTGTCTCCGAGCCCGACATGCGTTCGCCCGACGAGGCTTACGCCTACCTCACAACTCTGCGCCAAATCCTTCTGTACACCGGTGTAAGCGACTGCAACATGGAAGAAGGCTCCCTGCGCTGCGATGCCAACGTCAGCGTGCGTCTTCGCGGCGCTCCGGAATTCGGCACCAAAGTCGAAGTCAAGAATCTCAATTCCTTTCGCTATCTTGCGAAGGCGTTGCAATTTGAAATCGAGCGCCACATCGGCGTTCTCGAATCCGGCGGCAAAATCGTCCAGGAGACCCGCCTCTGGAATCAGGCCGCCAGCCGCACCGATCCCATGCGCTCGAAAGAAAAGGCCCACGACTACCGCTATTTTCCGGAGCCCGATCTGCTTCCCGTGCATGTCGGAAAAGATTGGCTGGCGGAAGTCCGCTCGTCCCTGCCGGAGTTGCCCTCTGCAAAGCGCAGCCGCTTCGTTTCCGATTACGCGATCACTGCCTACGACGCGGAAATCCTCACCGCCACTCGGGAACTCGCGGACTTCTTCGAAGCAGCCGTGAAATCCGGGGCGGCGGGCAAAGCCACCGCCAACTGGATGCAGACCGAGCTTCTTCGCCGCTTGAACGATTCCGGGAAGGAAATCACCGGGAGCCCCGTTGCTCCCGAAGCCCTCGCTGATTTGATCAAGCTAGTTGAAGCGGGAAAAATTACCGCCGCCGTAGGAAAAAAAGTCTTTGCCACCATGTTTGAGTCCGGCCGCTCGGCTGCGGACATAGTCGCTGCCGAAAGCCTGGGCGCTCAGGTCGCTGACGACGCGATCGAAAAGGCGGCGCGCGAGGTTATCGCCAAGAATCCGGACAACGTTGCGAAATTCAAATCCGGCAATGAAGGCGTCTTCAAGTTTTTCGTTGGCCAAGTGATGAAAGCCACCAAGGGGCAGGCAAATCCCCAAGTTGTGAACGATATTGTTCGCAAGCTGCTTTCCTGATTCGGCGACGTATCACTACGGAGACTTTATGCTCAAAATCGGTGACAAGGCACCCGCATTTACGCTCGCATCCGATGAAGGTAAGCAAGTTTCCCTCAGCGATTTCAAGGGCAAGCGCGTCCTGCTCTTCTTCTACCCTAAAGCTAACACCTCCGGTTGAACCATCGAAGCGTCCGAGTTTCGTGACGCAAAAAAAGACTTCGACAAGAAAGATTGTGTCGTGATTGGTGTCAGCGCCGATCCGATCAAACTGCTGCAGAGCTTCCGCGCCAAGCAAAGACTCAATTTCCCTTTGCTGAGCGATCCCGACCACAAAATGATTGAAGCCTACGGCGCTTGGCGCATGAAGAAGTTCATGGGCCGCAGCTTCAAGGGCATTGCGCGCAGCACGGTGCTCATCGATCCTTCCGGAGTAGTCGAGGAAATCTGGCCCGAGGTGAAAGCCAAAGGCCACGCCGCTCAAACGCTGGCACGCATCAAGTCTTGACTCCTGAGCGAAGCGAGGGATCTCAATCGATCCCCAGCCCGAATCCTCACAGCTCAGTGTGCAATTCATCACCTACCGGCTCGATCCGTAGATTATCGATCAAACGCGTCGGGCCCACTTGCACCGCCAACAGCACAAATGCCGCTTTCGCGATCCGCACGACTGGCTCGAACGTGTCCGCATCTGCAACTTCGGCATAGTCCACACGCGCCCGCGGTTCTCCGTCAAAAACTTTATGTATTGTTCGCTGTAATTCCAGCGTGTCTCGAACTCCTGCGCGAATCTCTCCGGCCGCAGCCTGTAACGCATGGTACAGCACGGTGGCGGCTTTGCGATCCTCGCCCTTCAAATATGCATTACGCGAACTCATCGCCAGGCCGTCTGCCTCCCGGACAATCGGACACACCGCAATCTCCACGTCCAGGTTCAAATCCCGAACCATCTGCTGGATGATCCGCACTTGTTGCGCATCTTTCCGGCCGAAATACGCAGAGTGCGGCTGCACAATCTCGAACAGCTTCAGTACCACGGTGGCCACGCCCCGAAAATGCCCCTGCCGCGACTTGCCCTCCAGCCGTTCACTCAACCCGTCCACGTTCACGTAGGAGGAAAATCCGTGCGGGTACATCTCCGCTGCATCTGGCAGGAACAATCCATCGACCTTGGCGGCCGTGAGTTTCTCTACATCGGCTTCCAGCGGCCGCGGGTAGCGCGACAGGTCCTCTTTCGGTCCGAACTGTTTGGGATTCAGGAAGATCGACGCGTAGACCGGCGCGCATTCTTTCTTCGCTCGCTCGATCAGCGCCATGTGCCCTGCGTGCAGCGCGCCCATGGTCGGCACAAGGCCGATAATGCGCTGCTCTTGCCGCGCCTCTCGCGCTTTCTCTTTCATCCAGGCTATTGTCCGAATCGTCTCCATGCCGAATCGGGCTAAGCCTTCGCCGCGGCCTTTCGTTCGCGATAGAACGCAATCAAGTCGGTCGCAACCCCCTTCGCGCCCAGTTGCCGGAGCATCGCAATCACCTGCCCCCGGTGATACGTTCCGTGATTCACCACGTGCTGCATGATCTGCCATCGAGGATCGCGAGCGGGGCCAAAACTCAACGTCTTATAATCCACATGTTCATCCAACTCGGATTGGTCCAGGCGGCTTACATATTCGAGCCAGTGCTTTTCTGTGTCAGTCCAGATCGCGCGCATACTCGCAACATCCGAATATTGCTTCGCTTCGGGGAGAGCATTGGGCGAGCGGCCCTGCAACCGTTCCAGCCACAGCCACTCTACGCCGCTGATATGCGCGAGCGTGTCGCGCACGGAACCGAAGCTCGAGCCCAGCGGCTTGGTGAACTGTTCAATCGTCAAAGCTTCCGTGGCTCCCAGCACCCGGTGATTGGCCCACGCATTGAATGCAAACAACTCGCGCATTTCGGAAGGTGTCACGACTCCCCCTTGCAAAGAAACAGGGCGCTCTCATCGAGAGCGCCCGCACACTCAAGCCATCTTCTGCTTCACCGCGCGATGGAGACGGTCTTGCGCTTCACGCCGACAGGAGCGTGGTAAGACTCTTGGTCCGTAGGAAAATTTCCCTGCTGCACGTCGTCGCAGTACTCGCGGACCGCTTTGGTAATGATTTCTCCAACATTGGCGTACTGCCGGGCGAACTTCGGCGGCTCGTGGAAGGTCAGCCCCAACAAATCGTGCAACACCAGGATTTGTCCATCGCAATCCGGACCCGCTCCGATACCGATCGTTGGAATGTGCACGGCGCGGGTGATTTCTGCCGCCAGTTCCCGGGGAATTGCCTCCAGCACGATCGCGAACGCTCCGGCCGCTTCCACCGAACGCGCGTCACGCAAAAGCTGCTCTGCGGTGGCCGGCGTTTTGCCCTGAACGCGATAGCCGCCCAACGAATGCACCGATTGCGGCGTGAGCCCGATGTGTCCCATCACCGGAATTTCCGCCTCGGTCAGGCGTGCAATCAGCTCCAGGCGCCGCTCGCCGCCTTCGATCTTGACGGCTTCCGCGCCGGCTTCTTTGACAAAGCGCATGGCATTGCGCAACGACTCGTGCAAATCGCCGTGGTACGAGCCGTATGGCATGTCTGCCACCAGCAGTGCTCGTTGTACGCCTCGGCCCACCGCTTTCGTGTGATGCAGCGCCTCGTCGAGTGTCAAAGGCAGCGTGTTCTCATAGCCCAGCGCCACCATCGCGACGGAATCACCCACCAGAACGACGTCCACCCCGGCGGCATCCAGCAAACGCGCGGTGGGATAGTCGTAGGCGGTCAGGCTTGTGATTTTCTTTTTAGGATTTCCCGCAGGAAGGGCCTTCCGCTGCAGGAGTTCGGGCACGGTGATCTTCCCGTCGCCCAGGTTCGGCAGGATACTCATGTCGGCCTCCGGTGCCGTTCCCTAGCTGCGGGATACAGCCCATATCCAGACAGCCCTACTATAGCAAAGAGTGATGCAGGTCACCAATATTTGTGATGCTCGGCTGGCTGCGCCTCCCTCACTTCACACTTTTCGCAAATTCCTCGGTGGACGCCCACCAGCCCGACTTTACGTTCCAGACATACGTGGCGGATCCCCACAACACAATCCCGTCGCTGTATTTTTGCGACGTCTCCAACTGAAATTTCCAGAAGTCCCCGCCCACGTATCGCAAAGCCCGCGCCGACCCGACGTGATATTGCGGCCATAGGTAGAAATAGAGGGGCTTCTTCGGATCCAGTTCCCGCGCTTGATCCCGTGCCGATTGCGCGCGTTTCTCCCAGCGCGCCCGGTCGTCGTCAAAGCTGTACATCGCCGTGAAAAAGGCGTCCACGTGCCCGGCCAGTTCCTTGGTGATCGCCGCATTCGCCGCCGGTATGTCCGAAAGCGTATTCGTCCCATAGAACCCGATTACCTTGTGCGGCACAGCTTCGTGTGCCCAGTCCGCCAATTTCGCCAGGATCTCCATATTGTGCCGGGCAAACTCCACGGGACCTCGCAACGAGAAGCTCTCAATGTCCATTACCAAAGGCCCTGGATTCTTCGCTTCGCTGCGGACTAGCGCAACAAACGTCTCACGATCCGGCAATACTCCCACCAGGCGACGGTCCGGCCAGATCTGCTTTTCATAAATCACGTTGGAGGGGATCAGCCCATCCGGCGCGGTATCCGGTTTTTCTTTGTACGCCATGTTGTCGAAGATTGGGAATTTCTGCGCCACGCCAGCCTGCGCAGGCAACGAGCTTGCCTGACCGGCTCCCGTTGCCAAAATCACAGCCGTCGCGATCAACACGGACCAGCCAACGGTCAGAAATCTGCTCTTTGTTGGTGCCGAAGAGTCGACGACAGACTTATTCTCAGTGCATTTACGCATTCTTCTATTAAAGGCTCCCGACTCGCCCCCAGAAGGCAGATTTTCTGCCGTCGCAGCGTACTTTACACTCCGCTCAGGCAGCGCCGTTTCCGGCTTTTGCTGGAGCCTGGCTCCGGCCTTTCCATTGGCCTCCACGGCCCAACCAGAACCGCGCCGCCGATAGGGCCGTCGCGAAGGAATAAAAGGCCGCGGCGACAGGCAGGAACGGCGCCCACAACGGCGACAGCCGGTAAAACCGGATTGTCGGCAAATATGTGATTGTCATCAACACCCAGGCGGCTAGACTTAATCGCCACACCAGCGGCTCGCGATGGAACGAGAGCACTACCGGCACGAGATACGTCAGCATCATCCCTACGACCGTGCCCAATAACAGCAGTGCCGAATAATTGAGCTGTGTGAAGGCTGTCCGCGCGATTAAATCCCGGATCTCGGAGAATGACCGGTAGCTCCGAAGGCTGGCGCTCTTTCGTGTCAGTCCCATCCAGATCGCGCCACCGCTGCTTTTTACCGCCCGCGCCAGCGCGCAATCGTCGATCACTTGGTTTCGAATTGCCGCCATGCCTCCGATGCGGGCCAGGGCGGAATTCCGGAGCAGGATGCATCCCCCTGCCGCTCCCGCTGTTTTTGACTCCGGCGAGGCGCTCCATTTGGGAGGGTATAGTTTCAGAAAAAAATAGAGAAATGGCGGAATCAGCAGCCGCTCCGGAAAGGTCTTCGCCTGCAGTATCACCATTAACGAGGTCAGCTCAAGACGATGCTGCTCTGCTCGCGACACCAGTCGGCTCAACGTATCCGGCGCATGCACGATGTCCGCATCCGTGAACCACAGATAATCGGCCTCGTACTTCGCTGCCAACTCGATCCCCTGGTTCAGTGCCCAGAGTTTCCCGGTCCATTCAGGCGGAAGCGGTGTCGCCGCGAGAACTTCCACTCGATCCCCGCGCCCACACAGCTCAGCCGACCTTCGCGCCAGCACTGCGGTGTTGTCCTCGCTATGGTCGTCGACGAGCACCACATGAAATTCACCTCCATAATCCTGCGTCAACAGCGACTCAACGGTTTGCGAAATCGTTTCTGCCTCATTGCGGGCGGGAAGTACTGCCACAACGCGGGGCCAATTCTTCAATGAACTGTGGGGCGCAATATCATCGTCATACAGGCGCAAGAGCCAGAACGACCCGCGAAAAAAGGTGAGAACAATCCAGATGCACAGCGATACCGCGGCTAGAATGATCGCAGCAGAGAGCACAGCCTATTTTGTCGCGGATTTTCCGTACAGCAAAGCCAGCTCTCAGGATTCATTGACAAAGCTTGTCATCCTGAGCGAAGCGAAGGATCTCAACCCTTCGGGCAGCTTCAACCCATCCGATTGGCGGGGATCTACGCCAAATCCTCCGCCCGAATAGGCAACCGCCGGAACCGCTTTCCCGTCAGCGCATAAAGAGCGTTGCACACCGAAGCCGCCACCACAGGCAGCCCGGGCTCCCCGATCCCCGTCGGTTCCTCGGTACTGTTCATCACGTACACTTCCGTCAACGGTGTCTCCGGGATCCGCGGCAGGTTGTAGTCGTTGAAGTTTGCCTGCTCTACTCGACCGCCTTTAATCGTGATGGCGTCGTACAGCATCGCGGAAAGCCCATAAATCGCCGCGCTCTCGACCTGCGCGCGCACTCCATTCGGGTTGATCGCGCGCCCGCAGTCCACCGCGTAGACCAGCCGGTTCACCTTGACGGCCCGATCCTTGATGCTGACTTCCGCGACGCAAGCGGTGTAGCTCTCAAACGAAAAATAGGACGCGATCCCGCGTGCCGTTCCCTTGGGAAGGGGCTTGCCCCATCCCGCTTTCTCCGCCGCCAGTTTCAGCACCGCTTTCTGCCGGGCCGTCCGCAGGGGCTTTCCTTCTTTCGGATTGCCAAAATCAGGAATCTCGCGATCTCCGCCAATCATCGCCAACCGGAATTCGAGCGGATCAGCTCCCGCAAGCGCTGCCAGTTCATCCGCGAACGACTCGACGACGAACCCGCTGGAAGAATGCTCCACCGAGCGCCACCACGCTCGCGGTACGCCTGACTTGGCTAACGTGTACTCGACCCGGTAATTCGGTGTCTGGTAGGGGATGAACGAAGCCGTTCCAAATTCCGAATTCTCCGCCTCCGCCTCGCCCTTGTCTCCCCACATCGCGTCAATCGACGTCGAGGTCTGGAAATGCTTCCACGTCGCGATCTTTCCATCACTTCCGATCGCCCCTTGCATCTTGTGATACGAGGCGGGCCGGTAGAAGTCATGCTGCATGTCGTCTTCGCGTGTCCACAGCACCATCACCGGCTTGCCCGTTGCCTTGGCGACTTGCGCCGCTTCCATCACGAAATCGGCCTGATACCGGCGACCGAAGGCCCCGCCCATCAGCGTTGTGTTCACAACCACCGACTCGGGCGGCAATCCGGACACCTTCGCAATGATCTCCTGTGCCCATTGTGGCGCCTGCGTCGGCACCCACGCTTCCGCGCGGTCCGCCTGGATGTGCACCGTGCAATTCATCGGCTCCATCGTTGCGTGTGGTGCGAACGGGAATTCATACACCGACTCGATCTTTTTCGCCGCGCCGGCAAAGGAGGCATCCGCGTCACCGTCGCTACGCACCACTTTTCCGGGCTTCGCCGCATTTGCCACGAACTGCTGACGCAGGGTTTCAGTCGATTCGGACGCAGTTGGCCCCTCATCCCACTCAATCTTCAGCGCTTCGCGCCCCTGCATCGCCGCCCAGGAATTGTCGGCGAGCACAACCACTCCGCCCGCCGTAAACGCGCCCTTACCAACGGCGTCAATCGCGATGACGTCCCGCACACCCGCGACCTGCTTTGCTTTCGCTGCGTCAAACGATTTCGCCTTGCCGCCAAACACCGGGCACCGCGCAATCACCGCGTATTGCATTCCCGGCACCCGCGCATCAATCCCGAATTTTGCGGAACCATTGGCCTTCGATTTGGCTTCAAATCGGTGCGTGTCGCGCCCCACGATTGTGAAATCGTTGGAATTCTTCAGTGGTACCGCCTTTAGGCCGGGAATCGGCAGTTTCGAAGCTGTCGGCACAAGCTGGCCGTACGTCAGGAAATTCTTCCTCGCCCCATGCAGCACGCCGCCGTCTTGTGCCACGCAGGTATCGCGATTCACATTCCACTGCGCCGCTGCTGCAGTGATCAGCATCTCCCGCGCCGCCGCTCCCGCGCGTCGTAAGGGCAACCACGACCCTGCCACGCTTCCGCTACCGCCCGTCCCGTGGTCATAGATTTTCGGATTCGTCGGCGCCTGTTCGATCGCCACCTGCTTCCAATCCACGCACAATTCCTCGGCAAGAATCATCGGCAGCGCCGTCATGATCCCTTGCCCCATCTCCGACTTGTCCAGAATTAACGTGACGTGATTGTCCGGAGTGATTCGCACCCAGGCGTCGAAGGGATTCACTCGCGGCTTTTCCTGTGGCTGCGCGGGATCGTCCGCGTATGCCGAGATGCGAAAGCCAACGAGCAGTGCCGCTCCAGCACCAGCGGTCACACCCGTCCTCAGGAATTCACGTCGATCGAGAGCAAAACGGTCGGCCATGATACACCTCACGACATGCCGCTCTACCTGCGGGCGGCAGCAATTTGAATCTACTTAGTGGCTTGTAGCGAAGCTGCGCGGTGAATCGCCTTGCGAATTCGTTGGTAAGTTCCGCAACGGCAGATGTTCCCGCTCATTGCGTCATCGATGTCAGCGTCCGTGGGATTCGCCTTCTTCGACAGCAGCGCCACCGCCGACATGATCTGCCCGGACTGGCAATAACCGCATTGCGGTACATCCTCTTCCATCCAGGCTCTCTGCACCGGATGCGATGCGTCTGATGACAGCCCTTCAATCGTCGTGACTTTCTTTCCGGACACACTCGATACCGGCGTGATGCACGAGCGGGTTGCTTCGCCATTGATGTGCACGGTGCATGCCCCGCACAGCGCCATCCCGCAGCCGAATTTCGTGCCCGTCATATTCAGAGTGTCGCGCAACACCCACAGCAGCGGCATCTGCGGGTCGACTTCGACGGTAGTCGGTTTTCCATTTAGCGTGAAAGTGACGGCCATGGGAACCTCCTGAGGGCAGGCACGTATCGTACAACAACGCGGGATTGGATGGAAATACGTTCAAAGTCGTCTAACATTGGTGCGACGGAGCGCCACTTTGCCTCCGAGTGCCTGGTTTTCCGTACTGCCCGTTTTCCCACCGAACTGCTACCATATCCGCTCTCGCGACGCCCCGCCCGCACGAGGTGGCAGGTTGGAATCAACCCATAATCTGATTCTCGCGCTGTTCCCCAAGGATCAGCACGCCAACGCCTCTCTCCTCCAATTGGCGGACCGGATGGAAGCTGTCATTCGCGCCGGCACTCTCCGTTCCCGGCTCGATGCTGTCGTGAGCCTGTTCGTCTGGCTGCGCCAGCGGGACGCGCGCATTCCTGAACCCACGTCCGTCAGCGACGCAGGCCCCTGGGCCGGCCCGGAATTTCGACGCGAAGGCGTTTGGATTGCCGTGCTCGACGCTTCACCGGAATTGCGCGACCGCTACGTTGCCGCTGTTGCCTCCATCCTCGAAGAAACTGACGGCACCTCCATGTTTGCCGAAGCCGGCTTGCCCACAGACCGCGGCCTGCTGCACGAATTCTTCGAGCGAATCTTCCGCGTTGTGTTGCCCGCCCCGCGCGAAGAAACCGATCTCGCCAAACTCTTCCTGCGCATTTTTCCCACCCATACCGAAATCGACCGTTTCTTCAATCTTCCGCCCAGAGAACTTGGCAAGATCGCCAGTGTCATCGCCCCCGTCGAGTATCCGGAAGCCTGGGAAAGGCCACTCGCTTCCTTACTAAATGCGTTTTGTCTTTTGGCGGCGCGTGTTCAGGGTCTCGGCCTATCGGAGAAATTGCGCGTCCGCGGGCAAGGCCGTCCGGTGCAGCAATCTCCCTTTTATCTCCTCCAACATGCCTCCGATGACCTGGTCGCCGCTGTTCGTGGCGGACAGAACGTTGCTGAAATAGCGCAGGCCTGGAAGTCTGCCGTCGCCGATTGTCGCACTGAGTTAAGTGTCATCGTTAGTCATCTCGACGAGAGTGGCGTAAACCTCGACATCGTTTACGCCATGGACGTCATCGAACAAAGCCTCAAACGCATGGAAATCATCTCCGGTGTGCTTGTGGCTCAGCCGGGCCCGCCGAAGATGATTACCTCTTTGCGTCTGACCCGCGAGGTGATTCGCGGGCGTTTGCAGGACCGGAGTCTTTTAGGCCTGGCCAACAACAGTTTTCGGCTCCTCGCCAAAAAAATCGTCGAGTGGGCTGGCAAGACCGGCGAGCACTATGTCACCAGCGGCCGCGAGGAGTATCGCCAGATGTGGTATGCGGCACTGGGTGGCGGGCTGCTTACCGTTGGAACGGCGGCCATCAAAATGATGGTCACGCACCACGGCTTGCCGCCCTTTGTCGAAGGCTTCCTCGCTGGCCTCAATTACGCCGTCAGTTTCGTTCTCATGCATGTCTTCCATCTAGCTCTGGCCACCAAACAGCCTTCCATGACTGGCGCCACGCTTGCCAACATCATTGAGCGCACGCAAGACGATCCCAAGCACGAAGAGCTCGTCTCCTACGTTCAACGCATTGTGCGTTCGCAATTGGCCGCTGCGTTGGGAAACATCATCGCCGTTGGCGTGGGTGCTGTCATCTTCAGCCTGCTCTGGCGGTGGACCTTCGGTACGCCATTCCTCACGCCGGACCTCGCTGATTACGCGGTCAAATCCATGAATCCAATCGGCAGCGGTACGGTTTTCTTTGCTGCATTGACAGGCGTGATCCTTTGGCTCTCCAGTCTCGCCGGTGGGTGGATCGAAAACTGGGCCGTCTATCACCAACTCCCGCGAGCTATCGCCGAACACCGTCTCGGCGCAGCCTTCAGGCCAGAAACCGTTCAGAGACTTTCCGAGTCCTTCGCCAAGAACATCGCACCGTGGGGCGGTTCGATTGTCTTGGGATTTATGTTAGGCATGACGCCTTCGCTCGGTCGTTTCTTTGGCTTGCCTCTCGATGTAAGACACGTGACACTCTCGACCGGCACTTTGTCGCTGGGAATTGTATCGCGCGGTTGGGAAGTGCTTGGCACCGGCACGCTAATCTGGGCCGGCTTGGGCATTGCCGTGACTTTCGTCATGAACCTCGGCGTCAGCTTCTATTTGGCGCTTCGTCTTGCACTGCGCGCTCGCGATATCACTGGCCGTGACTCTCGCGACGTGATTCGCACCCTGTGGCACCGCCTGCGCACGTCGCCGTCCGAGTTCTTCCTGCCCCCTGCCGCCCGCACGGAGTTGTCTCCCGCGGAGCCTACCGGATCTGCCCACTAGACTCGTCAGCGAGGAATGGGCGAGCATCAGCTTCGTATTGGAGTTATATGCTTGGGGTCGCTGGTTCAGGAGTGGACCGCGTGGGTGGCGGCGGCTCGTGCTCGACGCCCTTCCAGCCCACCGGGCGCCCGCTTACCGCTTCCTTCACAGACCGGAACAGTACGATGTACATCAGTTGCCGGTAGTAGAACCGCTGCAGCAACACGGGAACCAGCAATGCCCAATCCTCATGCCGCTCCAAGGCAAATGCCACCACGCAGGTCAGCACGTCGATAATCAGGAAGCCCAGGAAGAACACCACCGAACGCTGCACGTCTGCTGCCGTCCATAGCTGCGGTATCTGCGTGATGTGCAATTGCGCCAGCCCCCAAAGCAGCAAGCTGCCGAAGAACAACAAGTCCAGCACCGGCGAAATGAGCGGCAGCAGAATCTGAAATACGAAGATGTTTGGGAGCGCCACCCAGCCGAGCGTCCCATACTTTGGCCGAAACAAGGTATCGCGGTGCTTCCAGAACGACTGGAGCGTACCGAACGTCCAACGGAATCTCTGCCGGATTAGCGCGCCCGGTGTTTCCGGCGCTTCCGTCCAAGCGATCGCGTCCTCGTCATAAGTCACGCGCCAGCCCAGCCGCCGAATGCCAATCGTCAGGTCCGCATCTTCCGCGACCGTATCCGCCGTGATACCGCCGGCTTCTTCAATCGCTTTCTTCCGCCAAGCGCCCAGCGCTCCGGGCACCACCGTGATGCAGTTCAAAAGGTCAAACGCCCGCTTCTCCATGTTCTGGCTGGTGATGTACTCGAGCGCCTGCCAGCGCGTCAGCCAACGTGAGCGATTGCCAACTTTCACGTTTCCAGCCACTGCTCCCACGCTGGGATCGGAGAAATGCCGCAGCAGCTTCCGGATGGCGTCCGATTCGATTTCCGTATCCGCATCGATCGTCACCACGATTTCGGTCTTTGCATGCGACATCGCGTTGTTCAACGCCGCGGCCTTGCCGCGATTCACCTGGTGGATAATCTGCACCGCTTCATTTCGTCCGAAATTACTCTGCAACAGCTCCAGGGTCGCGTCCGTCGAACCGTCATCCACCACAATGACCTGAATGTCAGTCAGGTCCGATAGCAAAACTGAAGTAACCGTCTGCACGATCACCGACTCTTCGTTGTGCGCTGGAATCAAGACCGTCACGCCCGGTGGAGGTTCGGGAAGCTCGGCGTGATCCGGCCGCAGTTTTTCAATGATGGCCAGAATCCCCACGATCAAGGCGCGGCCGCTGACCAGGAAAATGCCCAGGATGAAGACCGTTGCGATGGAAATCCGGAACCACTGGAAAATTGCGAAAATCAGCCCGTCGGCGCGCGCGCTCAGCCGCTCGCGAAACGTCAGCGGCACCATCACGCCCGCTCTCGTTTTTCCGAGCAGGTCTGCCACCGACACGATCTGGTAACCCTTCGCGCGCAACCCGTC
>Ga0207780_1000076_pt1 | contig 23129 bp, 21 predicted proteins | sample LuqExpMetageno45_FD_187803 | JGI IMG/M metagenome (GOLD analysis project Ga0207780, IMG submission 187803) | Tropical forest soil microbial communities from Luquillo Experimental Forest, Puerto Rico - Sample 45 (SPAdes) | ecosystem: Environmental > Terrestrial > Soil > Tropical forest ...
CGAGCTTAAGGTGATTGCGGCTGTTCGGGATCACTGCGTCAATCGTCGTGGTGGGGGCAATGTTGTAGCGCGGCTGCAAATTGAGCGCCGGCTGCGTCAATTGGTAAAGCGCAACGATCTCGCGCCAGGTGTATTGCTGCGTGAAGCGGCCGCACATTCGGGAACCTCTACAGCCTGATTTCAGCGGTCGACACAAATTTAATTTCAGGAACGCGCCCGTTGCAATTCAAACACTTAAGGCTGAAAGCAGGTTAACTGCACCCTAACCTGTTGTGCGCGTTCTATTGACGATCGAGCAAATTAGCGAAAGTAATTGCGCAGCCCGGATCGGCGGGAACCGACCCGGGCCACTTGAACCGAACCGCCGGTGAGAGGGCAGCCCGGTCCCGATGATCTATCTAGCAAAAATCACCAGGATTCCGAGTCGGCCCTCCGAGGCATTCACAGCCATTGGAGATCGCAATGACCACTATGACATCACGCCGCGCCATCCTGGCCGGCGCCGCTGCTATCCCAGTCACAGCACTAGCATCATCTACACCAGCACTTTCGAAGGAGCCTGATCCGATCTTCATGGCCATTGAACGTCATCGCGTTAGATTCCATCGTCGGATGGAGACCGGCGAACTTTCTAGCCGCACGCCAGACTTCGGCCCGGAAGCTTCTAAGCCTGAGAACATCGCCATACACGAAGCGGCGGATAAGGCCATGCGCGACAACGACGCAGCCGCAATGGAATTGGCAGATACGCAACCAACAACGATGGCCGGTATTCTGGCGTTGATCGATTATGTCGAGGCGTTCAACCAGGGTGAATTTCGGCTCAACGACGACTGGTACTCAGCACCATTCAATTGGCCAAGCGCAGAATCATTCGACTTTGAAACTGACACGGACGAGGAATTGGGGATGGCGTACGCAGTGCTTCTGAACATTCGCGACGCGCTCAAAACGGTGGCAGCCTAGTCTTAGCGGTTGCACGAAATATGGCGCGGGGCTTCGGTTCCGCGCCACGCTATCTTTGCTTTAGAAGCTCCGAAAACGCCGCCCCTAATTGGGGCTGGACATGGGGCGCCACATATAATCCGGTAAGGACCACAGGAATCCAGAACAGGAAAAATGTGAGTTTGCCGCATCGATACTGAACCCGTAAAGGGTCCTCAGCGTCCGCCCGGCATTGACTGTGGCGGTTTCGACACCTGGGATCTTGCCTCGAGCTGCGGGGTCGATCAACGCTGGCGCTTCGCTGAAATCCATCACGCGAATCCGCGGTGCGGCGTCCTGCTCTATCATTAAATTGTCAGCGTGACGGTCCCAATTCCCAAGGAACAGATCAATCGCATAAAGGGCTGACAACACACTGCACGCTTCTGCCAGGGGCAATGTGCCAGCGAGGATCTTATAGCCAGAAAGACCACCTGGACCGCCATTCAACAGAAAACGAGAGCCAAAAAGAACACGGCCGGAACCATCGAGAATCGGCCGGTATTCTAAGACAGGCAGACCGGCGTGGTCAGCAAGGCCATGGCAAATCCACTCGCGCGCTCGCACCGGAGCGCCGCCGCTGTCATCCTTGAGCATGTAATCGAGGCCATCGTCGACCCGAGCCCTCACGAGCCGGCGTGCCGATGTAGGCGCCGCTGGGTAGCGCACAACGACTTTCCGGTAGAGAAGCTCGAGTTGGTTCAAACCTCAGCCCCCGAGTTTTGCCCGCAACCATTTTAGCCACTCAGGAGAGGTCTTGGGCCAACCGACTAACAAGTTTCAATTGGCATTGGGGCGTGCACACGCTATATACCCGGCGCGGATAGGGGGCCATTGCGGCCCCCTTGTCATTGAGGGCTGTTCTCTTTAAGCGATCGCGGCAGGAACGTTAGGCGATCAATTGGGGCACAAATCTCCGCGAAAATGGTAGCAAAACGGTAGCAAGTGCGATTTTCCGGTAGCGCGGCGTGCTATGAAAAGCTAATCAATTCAACGCCAAAGGAGTGTAGCTCAATGGCTAGAGCACCGGTCTCCAAAACCGGGGGTTGGGGGTTCGAGTCCCTCCACTCCTGCCAGGCGGAGAACCGGCGGTAACAGGAAGGCGCCCGCGACACGGGCAAAATCCGGCCGCGATAACTAAATAGAGACTCGTCTCGATCGAGACTTCGGTAATCAGCATTGGCTAAACCGGCTTTGGAATTAGGGCAACTTTGAATGGCAACCTCTCCGTTCAAATTTCTTCAGCAAGTCCGCGAGGAAACGCGGAAGGTCACGTGGCCTTCGCGCAAGGAAACGATGATCACGACCGCCATGGTGTTCGTCATGGTGGCGGTGGCCTCGATCTTCTTTCTGTTGGCGGATCAATTCATTCGGATTGCCGTCACCTTCGTGCTCGGCATCGTAAGTTAAGGCGAGATGAGATGAGCGATACTGCTGCCGCAACCTCCACGAACCGGCTCAAGCGCTGGTACATCGTGCATGCCTATTCGAACTTCGAGAACAAGGTTGCCGATTCAATCCGCGAGCAGGCCAAGCAGCGTGGGCTCGAGGAGCACTTCGAGCAGATCATGGTGCCGAAGGAGAAAGTCGTTGAGATGCGGCGCGGCCGTAAGGTGGAGGCCGAGCGCAAGTTCTTTCCCGGCTATGTCCTGGTGAAGATGGACCTGACCGATGAGGTCTACCATCTGATCAAGAACACGCCGAAGGTCACCGGATTCCTCGGTACCGATAAAAAACCGATGCCGATTTCGGAAGTCGAGGCTCAGCGCATCCTTCAGCAGGTGCAGGAAGGCGTTGAACGGCCGAAGCCGTCGGTTTCTTTCGAGGTGGGCGAGCAGGTGCGCGTGTCCGACGGGCCGTTTGCCTCGTTCAACGGCGTGGTTGAGGAGGTTGACGAAGACCGTTCGCGTGTGAAGGTGGCGGTGTCGATTTTCGGCCGTGCTACGCCGGTCGAGTTGGAGTTTGGTCAGGTGGAAAAGCTTTGACCAATAGCTGCGGGGGCTATAATCCTCCGCGGATCAAAGACGTGGGAGGTGAGGCGGCTGCCAACCGTCAAGATCCGCACCACTAACGGAGCGAGAGATGGCAAAGAAAGTCACTGGATTCCTCAAATTGCAGGTGCCGGCAGGCGCTGCCAATCCGTCGCCCCCGATTGGGCCGGCCTTGGGTCAGCGTGGCCTCAACATCATGGAGTTCTGCAAGGCATTCAACGCGCAGACCCAGAAGATAGAGAAGAACACCCCGATCCCGGTGATCATCACCACCTACCAGGATCGCTCCTTCACCTTTGAGATGAAGACGCCGCCGGTGTCCTATTTTCTTAAAAAGGCGGCGAAGCTCGAGAGCGGCTCCAAGACCCCCGGCCGTGAATCGGTCGGCCAAGTCACCAAGAAGCAGGTGCGCGAGATTGCCGAGCAGAAGATGAAGGATCTGAACTGCGCGACCATCGAAGCGGCCATGAAGATGATCGAAGGTTCCGCCCGCTCGATGGGCCTTACGGTGACGGAGTGACGGCCATGGCTATCGGAAAACGTACGAAGGCCGCTCGCGAAGGCATCGACCGCGAAAAAGCCTATTCGATCGCAGAAGCGGTCAAGCTGGTGAAGGAACGCGCCAAGGCGAAGTTCGATGAGACCATCGAGATTGCGATGAATCTCGGCGTCGATCCCAAGCATGCGGACCAGATGGTGCGCGGCGTGGTCACCCTGCCGAACGGTTCGGGCCGTACCGTGCGCGTTGGCGTGTTCGCGCGGGGCGCCAAGGCAGAAGAGGCGAAGGCCGCCGGCGCCGACGTGATCGGCGCGGAGGATCTGGTTGAGAAGGTCAACGGCGGCGCCATCGACTTCGACCGCTGCATCGCCACACCCGACATGATGCCGTTGGTGGGGCGCTTGGGTAAGGTGCTCGGTCCGCGCGGCATGATGCCGAATCCCAAGGTCGGCACCGTGACCATGGACATCACCAACGCCGTGAAGGGCGCCAAGGGCGGTTCGGTCGAGTTCCGCGTGGAAAAGGCCGGGATCGTCCAGGCCGGGGTCGGCAAGGCCTCTTTCTCCGAGGACAAGCTAGTGGAAAACATTAAGGCCTTTGCCGACGCGGTACAGAAGGCCAAGCCCGCGGGCGCCAAGGGCCATTACATCAACCGGGTGGCGATCTCCTCCACCATGGGCCCCGGAGTGAAGGTCGAGCCGTCCTCGCTGTTCACCTGAGACGATGCCCGGCATTTTCGCGGCGGGTGCCACGAAAATGCCTCTTGGCAAAGGCGGCGGGACGTTCTAAATAAATACCTATCGGGCGTGTCGGCCCTGTTTGTCGGCACGTCTTTGCGCGTCTTTGCAATTCAATGGTGATCGGAACGAATTCCTTTTAGAGTCCAATGGGCTATCTGAAGGGAAGAGCCCCGATGTCTTTGTTGTAAGGCGCGCAAGGTCGTTTCCGGTGACGGAAGCGGCTGACCTGTCCAAGACTGCCGGTGCCGAGGCCGTAAGGCGGACGCTTAATCCTGAACAGGGCCAGCATAGACGGGGGACACGACCCGAGTTTGCGCGGCTAATCGCTGCGCCAGTTTGGTTCGAACCTCAGAGACCCGTTTGCGGCGTACGCTGCTATCGGGGGGCAGGATTTTTGGAACGTCGTCTTGCCCGGTTCGCTTCGCCTGAAGGAAACCTGTGGGACGGCTGGTATCAACCCGGCGGCTCCCGCGTCATGCGACGAGCCGTCAAAACCGGAAAGAGCTTGCAGTGGATCGAGCGGCCAAAGCGGAGTCCATCACCGAACTGAGCGAGGTCTTCAAAACCTCGAACGTCGTGGTGGTGGCTCACTATGCCGGCCTTACCGTCGCCCAGATGCAAAATCTGCGGAAGCAGATGCGCACCGCGGGCGGCCACGTAAAGGTCGCAAAAAACCGTCTCGCCAAGATCGCACTCAAGGACACCGACGCTGCTTCCATTGCGCCCCTGCTCAAGGGGCCGACCGTGCTCGCCTACTCAGGCGACCCGGTGGTGGCACCAAAGGTGGCCGTCGATTTCGCCAAGGCGAACGAACACTTCGTCATTCTCGGCGGGTCGATGGGAAGGACAGCTCTGGACCAGAACGGCGTCAAGGCGCTCGCCTCGCTGCCGTCGCTGGACGAACTGCGCGGCAAGATCGTCGGCCTCTTGGTAGCGCCGGCAACCAAGATCGCACAGCTCGTCAACGCTCCCGCGGCCAAGGTCGCGCGCGTGATCCAAGCTTACGCCTCCAAGAGCGCTGCGGCCTGACGGCAAGCAAATTCAACTAGTTCGAACCTATAGGAACTGAACAATGGCTGACCTGCAGAAGATCGTTGACGAGTTGTCGAGCCTGACCGTGCTGGAAGCGGCCGATCTGGCGAAGATGTTGGAAGAGAAGTGGGGCGTCTCGGCTGCGGCTGCGGTTGCGGTGGCAGCCGGTCCCGCGGGCGCTGGCGGCGCTACTGCTGCGGCCGAGGAGAAGACCGAGTTCACCGTGGTCCTCGCCAGTGCGGGCGAGAAGAAGATCGAGGTGATCAAGGAAGTGCGTGCGCTTACCGGCCTCGGCCTCAAGGAAGCCAAGGACCTGGTCGAGGGCGCGCCCAAGGCGGTCAAGGAGGGCGTGTCCAAGGACGAGGCGGCCAAGATCAAGGCTACCCTCGAAAAGGTCGGCGCCAAGGTTGAGCTTACGTAAGCAACGCTTACTTAAGCGAAGTGCCCGGGCGAGCGCAGTGAGAACCGGGGATCGAGGCCAAAACCAAGAGGATTCCCGGGCTTTTTGGCCCGGGGGTCTCGCAGTTGAAGTTAAGCGGCGGCCGGCATTCCCGGCCCAAGAATGAGGCGGTCGTGGCCTGACCAAGTCGGTCACGATGAATAGTGTGAAGTGTGCGGTGGTTCGGGCGCGGCCCGAATCAAATAGAACCGGACAGCCCCGACGCTTGTCCCGATAGTCGCGATGGATTGCGGCTGTTAGGAGAGGCGCCCGCGCTGGCCGCTCAAATCGAATCGAGAGAGAAACGATGGCGCAGACGTTTACCGGTCGCAAGCGCGTTCGGAAGTTTTTCGGGTCAATCAAAGAGGTCGCGGAGATGCCGAACCTCATCGAGGTTCAGAAGGCGTCCTACGATCAGTTTTTGCTGGTGAAAGAGCCTGTCGGCGGCCGTCCTGACGAAGGCCTGCAGGCGGTGTTCCGCTCAGTCTTTCCGATTTCCGATTTCTCCAATTCCTCGCAGCTCGAATTCGTCAAATATGAATTCGAGCCGCCGAAATACGACGTCGACGAGTGCCGCCAGCGCGGCATGACCTATGCCGCGCCGCTGAAGGTCACGCTGCGGCTGATCGTGTTCGATATCGACGAGGAGACCGGTGCGCGGTCAGTGAAGGACATCAAGGAACAGGATGTCTACATGGGCGACATCCCGCTCATGACTAACAACGGTACCTTCATCGTCAACGGCACCGAGCGCGTCATCGTTTCGCAGATGCATCGCTCGCCTGGCGTGTTCTTCGATCACGATAAGGGTAAAACCCATTCCTCGGGCAAGTTGCTGTTCGCCGCCCGCATCATCCCCTATCGCGGCTCCTGGCTTGACATTGAGTTCGACGCCAAGGACATCGTCTATGCCCGCATCGATCGCCGGCGTAAGATTCCGGTGACGTCGCTGCTCTATGCGCTCGGCCTCGACGGCGAGGAAATCCTGCGCACCTTCTACAAGCACATCACCTACAAGCGCGCCAAGGAAGGTTGGCGCGTGCCATTCGATGCGAACCGACTGAAGGGCTACAAGGCGGTCAACGACCTGGTCGATGCAGATACGGGCCGTGTGGTGGTGGAGGCCGGCAAGAAGCTCACTGTCCGTCAGACACGCCAGCTCGCCGAGAAGGGCCTTAAAGCCCTGCGCATGACCGACGAGGAGTTGATCGGCCACTATATTGCCGAGGATCTTGTCAACGCCAAGACCGGCGAAATCTACATGGAGGCCGGGGAGGAGCTGGCCGAAAAGAACCTTAAGGCTCTGATTGAAGTCGGCTACAAGGAACTGCCGCTGCTCGACATCGACCACGTCAATATTGGCGCCTATATCCGCAATACGCTCGCCGTCGACAAGAACGTGACGCGCGAGGACGCGCTATTCGATATCTATCGCGTCATGCGTCCGGGCGAGCCGCCGACGGTCGATACCGCCGAGGCGATGTTCCGCTCGTTGTTCTTCGACAGCGAGCGTTACGACCTGTCCGCTGTCGGTCGCGTGAAGATGAACATGCGTCTCGAGCTCGACGCACCCGACACCATGCGCGTTGTGCGTAAGGAAGACATCATCGCAGTCATCCGCACGCTGGTGGATCTGCGCGACGGCAAGGGCGAGATCGACGACATCGACCATCTCGGCAATCGCCGGGTGCGCTCGGTCGGCGAGCTGATGGAAAACCAGTACCGCATCGGCCTCCTGCGCATGGAGCGTGCGATTAAGGAGCGGATGTCATCGGTCGATATCGACACGGTGATGCCGCAAGACCTGATCAACGCAAAGCCTGCTGCTGCCGCAGTGCGAGAGTTCTTCGGCTCGTCGCAGCTCTCGCAGTTCATGGATCAGACCAATCCGCTGTCGGAAATCACGCACAAGCGGCGCCTTTCGGCGCTCGGCCCCGGCGGCCTGACCCGCGAACGCGCCGGCTTCGAAGTGCGCGACGTGCACCCTACCCATTACGGCCGTATCTGTCCGATCGAGACGCCGGAAGGGCCGAACATCGGCCTTATCAATTCTCTCGCGACTTTCGCGCGCGTGAACAAATACGGCTTTGTCGAAACGCCTTATCGCAAGGTCAAAGATGGTCGCGTCACTGACGAGGTTGTCTACCTCTCGGCCATGGAGGAAAGCCGCAACGCGGTCGCGCAGGCGAATGCTGCGGTCGACGGCCGCGGCCGCTTCACCGAAGACTTGGTCGTTTGTCGTCAGGCCGGCGACGTGCACTTGGTGCCGCGCGACAAGGTCGACTACATGGACGTGTCGCCGAAGCAGCTCGTGTCTGTGGCGGCGGCGCTAATCCCGTTCCTCGAGAACGACGACGCCAACCGCGCACTGATGGGCTCGAACATGCAGCGCCAGGCGGTGCCGCTCGTTCGTGCCGAGGCGCCGTTCGTCGGCACCGGCATGGAAGGTGTGGTGGCCCGCGACTCAGGCGCCTCGATCGCCGCGCGCCGCACTGGCATTGTCGACCAGGTCGACGCTACCCGTATCGTAGTGCGCGCCACCGGCGAGACTGACCCGACCAAGCCGGGCGTTGATATCTATCGGCTGATGAAATATCAGCGCTCGAACCAGAACACCTGCATCAACCAGCGCCCGCTGGTGAAGGTGGGCGATCATGTCAACAAAGGCGACATCATCGCAGACGGTCCGTCGACCGATCTCGGCGAGCTCGCGCTCGGCCGCAACGTGCTGGTCGCGTTCATGCCTTGGAACGGCTACAACTTCGAGGATTCGATCCTGCTGTCCGAGCGGATAGTGAAAGACGATGTGTTCACGTCCATTCACATCGAGGAATTCGAGGTGATGGCGCGCGACACCAAGCTCGGCCCCGAAGAAATCACCCGCGACATTCCGAACGTCTCGGAAGAGGCGCTCAAGAATCTCGACGAAGCGGGCATAGTCTATATCGGCGCCGAGGTGCATGCCGGAGACATTCTGGTCGGCAAGATCACGCCCAAGGGCGAAAGCCCGATGACGCCAGAAGAGAAGCTGCTGCGCGCTATCTTCGGCGAGAAGGCCTCGGACGTGCGCGACACCTCGCTGCGGGTGCCGCCGGGCGTACAAGGCACCATCGTCGAAGTGCGCGTGTTCAACCGTCACGGCGTAGATAAGGACGAGCGCGCGCTCGCCATTGAGCGTGAGGAGATCGAACGTCTCGCCAAGGACCGTGACGACGAGCAGGCGATCCTCGACCGTAACGTCTACGGTCGTCTCGCCGAAATGCTCGAAGGCCGGACCGGCATCGCCGGTCCGAAGGGCTTCAAAAAGGACTCAAAGATCACCAAGGCTGTACTGGATGAGTATCCGCGCTCGCAGTGGTGGCAGTTCGCTTCACCGAACGACAAACTGATGGCCGAGATTGAGGCGATCCGGAAGCAATACGACGAGTCGAAGAAGCTGCTTGAGCAGCGCTTCCTCGATAAGGTCGAAAAGCTGCAACGCGGCGACGAGCTTCCACCCGGCGTGATGAAGATGGTCAAGGTCTTCGTCGCGGTGAAGCGTAAGATCCAGCCCGGCGACAAGATGGCCGGCCGCCACGGCAATAAGGGCGTGGTGTCTAAGATCGTGCCTGTCGAGGACATGCCGTTCCTGGAGGACGGCACTCATGTCGACATCGTGCTCAATCCGCTCGGCGTGCCGAGCCGAATGAACGTCGGTCAGATTCTAGAGACCCATCTCGGCTGGGCTTGCGCGGGCCTCGGTCTCAAGATCGGGCATGCGGTCGATGCCTACAACGCGAAGCATGATGGGCGTCCACTCAAGGACATCCTGAAGAAGATCTATGGCGACGACGACACCATCAAATCATTGGGCGAAGACGAACTGGTGGAACTCGGCGGTAATCTGCGCCACGGCGTGCCGATTGCGACGCCGGTGTTCGACGGCGCCAAGGAGGCCGACATCGAGAAGATGCTCGACCTCGCCGGCCTCGATCATTCGGGGCAGGTAACCGCGTACGACGGGCGTACCGGCGAGCCGTTCGATCGTAAGGTGACGGTCGGCTACATCTACATGCTCAAGCTGCACCACCTGGTGGACGATAAGATCCATGCCCGATCGATCGGCCCGTATTCGCTGGTCACCCAGCAGCCGCTCGGTGGCAAGGCACAGTTCGGCGGTCAGCGCTTTGGCGAAATGGAGGTGTGGGCGCTCGAAGCTTATGGCGCTGCGTATACCTTGCAGGAAATGCTAACCGTGAAGTCGGACGACGTCGCCGGCCGCACCAAGGTGTACGAGGCGATTGTGCGTGGCGACGACACGTTCGAGGCGGGTATTCCAGAAAGCTTCAACGTGCTGGTTAAGGAAATGCGGTCGCTCGGCCTCAACGTCGACTTGCACAATTCCAAGCTGCAGCGGCAGGGGCCGGAGACGGCCGAAGCAGCGGAATAAGCGCCCTAGCCGGGCCCAGAGGGTCCGGCCAACCACGCTGTTAATTGAGAGAAAGCGGCCGACATGGTTGGCAAGCGGAGAATGCGATGAATCAAGAAATCATGAATCTTTTCAGCCCGCAGGCGCCGGCTCAGGTCTTCGACCAAATCCGGATTTCGATCGCGAGCCCAGAAAAGATCCTGTCGTGGTCCTACGGCGAAATCAAAAAACCGGAAACGATCAACTACCGCACCTTCAAACCCGAACGTGACGGCCTATTCTGCGCGCGCATCTTCGGACCGATCAAGGACTATGAGTGCTTGTGCGGCAAGTACAAGCGCATGAAGTACAAGGGAATCATCTGCGAGAAGTGTTCGGTCGAAGTGACGCTCAGCCGCGTGCGGCGCGAGCGCATGGGGCATATCGAGCTGGCCGCGCCGGTCGCGCACATCTGGTTCCTGAAGTCGTTGCCGAGCCGCATCGGTTTGCTGCTTGACATGACGCTGAAGGACCTCGAGCGCATCCTGTATTTCGAATACTACGTTGTGCTTGAGCCGGGTCTTACCCCCCTCAAGGACCGCCAGCTTTTGTCAGAAGAAGAGTATCTAAAGGCGCAGGAGGAATTCGGTCCGGACAGCTTCACCGCCACGATCGGTGCGGAAGCGATCCGCGAGATGCTCAAGGCGCTCGACCTCGACAAAATGCAGGCCGAGCTGCGCGCCGAGCTGGCCGAGACCGACAGCGACATCAAGAAGAAAAAGTTCGCTAAGCGGCTGAAACTGATTGAGGCCTTCATCTCCTCCGGCAACAAGCCGGAATGGATGATCCTGACGGTGGTTCCGGTGATCCCGCCCGATCTACGGCCGCTGGTGCCGCTCGACGGTGGCCGCTTCGCCACCTCGGACCTCAACGATCTCTATCGCCGCGTCATCAACCGGAACAACCGCTTGAAGCGGCTAATCGAGCTCCGCGCGCCGGATATCATCATCCGCAACGAAAAACGTATGCTACAGGAAGCGGTCGACGCGCTGTTCGATAACGGACGCCGCGGCCGCGTCATCACTGGCGCCAACAAGCGCCCGCTGAAGTCACTCGCAGACATGCTCAAGGGCAAGCAGGGGCGCTTCCGGCAGAACCTGCTCGGCAAGCGCGTCGACTATTCCGGCCGTTCGGTGATCGTGGTAGGTCCCGAGCTCAAGCTGCACCAGTGCGGTCTGCCGAAGAAGATGGCGCTGGAGCTGTTCAAGCCATTCATCTATTCGCGGCTCGACGCCAAGGGTCTATCCACCACGGTCAAGCAGGCCAAGAAGCTGGTCGAGAAGGAGAAGCCGGAAGTATGGGATATCCTTGACGAGGTGATCCGTGAGCATCCGGTGTTGCTAAACCGCGCACCGACGCTCCACCGTCTCGGCATCCAGGCTTTTGAGCCCGTGCTGATCGAGGGCAAGGCGATCCAATTGCATCCGCTGGTCTGCGCGGCGTTCAATGCCGACTTCGACGGAGACCAGATGGCGGTGCACGTGCCGCTGTCGCTGGAGGCACAGCTCGAAGCGCGCGTGCTGATGATGTCGACCAACAACATCTTGCACCCGGCGAACGGCCAGCCGATCATCGTGCCCTCGCAGGACATCGTGCTCGGTCTTTATTATGTCTCGCTGATGCGAGACGGCATGCCCGGCGAAGGCAAGGTCTTCGGCGACGTGGCCGCGATCGAGCACGCTCTGCACGAAAAGATCATTCAGTTGCACAGCAAGATCAAATACCGCTGGGAGGGCGTGGACGAGAAGGGCAAGTCGTTCACCCAATGGTATGAGACCACGCCCGGCCGCGTACTGCTCGGTAACGTTCTGCCGCGTAGCGTTAAGGTGCCGTTCGACCTCGTCAACCGCTTAATGACAAAGCGCGAGATCTCGTCGATGATCGACACCGTCTACCGCCACTGCGGTCAGAAGGAGACCGTCATCTTCTGCGACCGTATTATGGCGCTCGGCTTCTATCACGCGTTCAAGGCCGGCATTTCGTTCGGCAAAGACGACATGGTGGTACCCAAGTCGAAGTGGGACATCGTTGAGACCACTCGCCAGCTCGCCAAGGAATTCGAGCAGCAATACAATGACGGCTTGATCACCCAAGGCGAGAAGTACAACAAGGTGGTCGACGCCTGGTCGAAGTCGACCGACAAGATCGCAGAAGAGATGATGCGCGAGATCTCGTCCACCAAGAAGGACGACAAGGGCCGAGACAGGCAGGTCAACTCGATCTACATGATGGCGCATTCCGGTGCGCGCGGCTCGCCGGCGCAGATGCGTCAGCTCGCCGGCATGCGCGGCCTGATGGCGAAGCCGTCGGGCGAGATCATCGAAAGTCCGATCATTTCGAACTTTAAGGAAGGCCTGTCGGTGCTCGAGTACTTCAACTCGACGCACGGCGCCCGCAAGGGTCTCGCCGACACCGCCTTGAAGACCGCTAACTCTGGCTACCTGACTCGGCGTCTGGTCGATGTGGCGCAGGACTGCATCATTACGTTGCCTGATTGCGGAACCAAGTCCGGCATCAAGGTGCGCGCAATCATCGATGCGGGCACCGTGGTGGCGTCGCTTGCCACTCGCATCCTCGGCCGCACCACGGCGGAGGACGTCAAGGACCCGTCGAGCAACAAGATCCTGGTCAAGCGTGGCATCCTGCTGCAGGAGCCGGAAGTCGATCAGATCACCCAGGCGGGCGTGCAGGAGTTGCGCATCCGCTCGGTGCTGACCTGCGAGGCCAAGAACGGCGTCTGCGGCGCGTGCTATGGGCGTGATCTAGCTCGCGGCACCCCGGTCAACATGGGCGAGGCGGTGGGAGTCATCGCCGCCCAGTCGATCGGCGAGCCGGGTACCCAGCTCACCATGCGCACGTTCCACATCGGCGGCGCGGCGCAGATCTCCGAGCAGTCGTTCATCGAGTCGAATTTCGATGGCAAGATCAAGTTCAAGGGCAAGAACGTTGCCAAGAACTCTGATGGCGACGTCGTGGCCATGGTGCGCAACATGGTCGTCGCGGTCGTCGACCCCGACGGCACCGAGCGCGCACACCACCGTATCCCATACGGCGCGCGTCTGCGCGTCGAGGACGAAGACAAGATCAAACGCGGCCAGCGCATCGCCGAGTGGGATCCCTATACCCGGCCGATCCTGACCGAGGTCGAAGGCTCGATCGGCTTCGAGGATCTGGTGGACGGGTTGTCGATGTCGGAGCAACTCGACGATTCGACCGGCATTGCCAAGCGCGTGGTCATCGACTGGCGCACCGGCTCCTCACGCAACCAGCAGGAGTTGCGTCCGGCAATCGTGATCAAGTCGGGCAACAAGACGCTCAAGTTGCAACGCGGCGGGGAGGCACGCTATCAACTCGCGGTCGATGCCGTCATCTCGGTCGATCCCGGCGCCCACGTGAAGGCGGGCGATGTAATCGCGCGTATCCCTACCGAAAGCGCCAAGACACGCGATATCACCGGCGGTCTGCCGCGGGTGGCAGAGCTATTCGAGGCACGCAAACCGAAGGATGCAGCGATCATCGCCGCGGTTGGCGGTACAGTGCGGTTCGGTAAGGACTATAAGAACAAGCGCCGCATCACCATCGAGCCGTCCGGCAAAGGTGAGGAACCGGCGGAATATCTGATCCCGAAGGGCAAGCACATCCACTTGCAAGATGGCGACGTCATCGAGAAGGGCGATTACATCGTGGAGGGCAATCCCGCGCCGCACGACATCCTCGCCATTAAAGGCGTCGAGGAACTGGCAGCCTACCTGGTCAACGAGATCCAGGAGGTCTACCGGCTGCAGGGCGTCAATATCAACGACAAGCATATCGAGGTGATTGTTCGCCAGATGTTGCAGAAGGTCGAGATCGATGACGCCGGCGAGACCGAGCTGTTGCAGAGCGAGCAAATCGACAAGAGCGAGCTCGACGAAATTAACGCTCGCGCCGAAGCCGAAGGCAAGAAGCCGGCGACCGGAGGTCCGGTCCTGCTCGGCATTACCAAGGCGAGCCTCCAGACTCGCTCGTTCATCTCGGCGGCCTCGTTCCAAGAGACCACGCGTGTACTCACCGAGGCTGCGGTCAACGGCAAGGCGGACACGCTTGATGGCCTCAAGGAGAACGTCATCGTCGGCCGCCTGATCCCGGCCGGCACCGGCGCGATGATGAACCAACTGCGCGAGGTTGCCACCAAGCGTGACGCGCTCATCCTCGAGGAGCGCGAGAAGGATGCCGCCAAGGCGGCGGCCGCTCTGGCCGAAGCACCGGCACTGCCGGCAGCAGAAACGGCAGCAGAATAAGCCACCTGGCAATCAAGACATCAAAAGGGCCGCCCGCAAGGCGGTCCTTTTTGTTGTCAGAGGAGGGACGACGCTCGGCGCTCAAGCCCGAATAGGCTCCGGTTGTGGTTGTATTTGACGCGATTGTCCTTTTGTCGTCGGCTGCCGATTGAGCGGGCATGGTCGCGGTGGTGGGAGTATGTTGGATGCAGCCGCATTGGGGGTATCGCGCGCGGCACCTGAAGCGGCCAGCCGCGGCGGAATTAACGCGCGTCGAACGCTCGATTTTTCAGCCCTTTTCACCTTGACTTGAGCGAACCCGGCCGATACATACGCCCCACTTTACGGCAGGCGGTGAGCTTTGCTTGCTCGGAACGGCCGCCCGGCTAACCCTTTGAGTTTTTGTTCTTTTCTCAAAGAGTGGCCGGCGCATCGCCTCGACGAATGAAGCTCAAACGCTGCCACTGACAGCACCTGTCAGATTCGAAGTGAATGTCCACGGTGCGCGAACCGCAACGTGGTCGTCCGAACGGAAAAGCGCCGCCGCGATTGAGCGGATGGCGCGATTTCGTTTTGCGTGCGGAAACGCCACGCAAGACAAGCGCGTGCGGACGTTTTCCGCGGAAGGATGCTGGGACTACAAGCCCAACAATGCCGGGCGCTCACGCCCAAACGAAGGTAGCGAAGGCGAACTATGCCGACGATCAACCAGCTGATTGCGAATCCACGTAAGCCGCTCCAGGCCCGCAACACGGCGCCGGCGCTGCAGTCCTCTCCGCAAAAGCGTGGAGTGTGCACGCGCGTCTATACGACTACGCCCAAGAAGCCGAACTCGGCGCTGCGCAAGGTCGCCAAGGTGCGTCTCACCAACGGCTTCGAGGTGATCGGCTACATCCCGGGCGAGGGGCACAATCTGCAGGAACACTCGGTGGTTATGATCCGCGGCGGTCGCGTGAAGGATCTTCCGGGCGTACGCTACCACATCCTGCGCGGCGTGCTCGACACACAGGGCGTAAAGAACCGCAAACAGCGCCGTTCGAAATACGGCGCCAAGCGTCCGAAATAAGGATCAGCGTCATGTCCCGTCGTCACGCCGCAGAAAAACGCGAGATCATTCCGGACCCGAAGTTCGGCAATATCGTCGTCAGCAAGTTCATGAACGCGATCATGTACGACGGCAAGAAGTCGGTCGCGGAATCGATCGTCTACGGCGCGCTGGAGACGATCGAGGGCAAGACCAAACAGAACCCGCTCGCGGTGTTCCAGCAGGCGCTCGACAACGTGATGCCGTCGATCGAGGTGCGCTCGCGGCGCGTCGGTGGTGCCACCTATCAGGTGCCGGTGGAAGTGCGCACGTCGCGCCGGCAGGCGCTCGGTATCCGCTGGATCATCGCGGCCGCGCGCGAACGTAATGAAAGAACCATGACCGAGCGGCTATCGGCCGAGCTGCTCGATGCGTCCAATAATCGGGGCAACGCAGTCAAAAAGCGCGAGGACACCCACAAGATGGCTGAAGCCAACCGGGCCTTCTCGCATTACCGCTGGTGACGACGAGCAACCCCAAGGAATAGAACTCAAATGCCCCGCGTCCACTCCATCGAGGATTACCGCAATTTCGGCATCATGGCCCACATCGATGCCGGAAAAACTACGACCACGGAGCGGATCCTCTATTACACCGGCAAGAGCCATAAGATCGGCGAGGTGCACGAGGGCGCCGCGACGATGGACTGGATGGAGCAGGAGCAAGAACGCGGCATCACCATCACCTCGGCCGCGACTACCGCATTCTGGAAGAACAAGCGCCTCAACATCATCGACACGCCCGGCCACGTCGACTTTACCATCGAAGTCGAACGATCGCTGCGCGTGCTCGACGGCGCGGTCTGCGTGCTCGATTCGAATCAAGGTGTCGAGCCACAAACCGAGACGGTCTGGCGCCAGGGCGACAAATACAAGGTTCCGCGCATCGTCTTCGCCAACAAGATGGACAAGATCGGCGCCGACTTCTTCAAATGTCTCGACGACATCAAGACCAGGCTGGGCGCCAAGCCGGTGGCCATCCAGCTCCCGATCGGTGCCGAGCAGAATTACAAGGGGCTGATCGACCTGGTGCGTATGAAAGGCGTGATTTGGGATGACGAATCCCTCGGCGCTAAATATCACGACGTCGATATTCCGGCCGAAATGCTCGATCAGGCCGAGAAATACCGCGAAGAGATGATTGAAGCCGCGGTCGAGCTCGATGACGACGCGATGACTGCCTACCTCGAGGGAAAGGAGCCTGACGAGGCGACCCTCAAGAAGCTGATCCGTAAGGCCGTGCTCACCGGCGCATTTTTCCCAGTGCTCTGCGGCTCCGCCTTTAAGAACAAGGGCGTGCAGCCGCTGCTCGACGCAGTGGTGGACTATCTGCCGAGTCCTGTCGATGTGCCGGCGATCAAGGGCATCAATCCCGACAATGGCGAAGAAGTCGTGCGCGAGCCCAAGGACGACGCGCCGCTGGCCTTGCTCGGCTTCAAGATCATGGACGACCCCTTCGTCGGCACCATCACCTTCTGCCGCATCTATTCCGGCACGCTCACTAGCGGCACCGGCGTGATCAATTCGACCAAGGAACGCAAAGAGCGGATCGGCCGCATGCTGCTGATGCATGCGAACAACCGCGAGGACATTAAGGAAGCCTATGCCGGCGACATCGTCGCGCTGGCCGGCCTGAAGGAAGTGCGCACGGGCGATACGCTGTGTGATGTCAAGGCGCCGGTGATCCTGGAAAAGATGGAATTCCCCGATCCGGTCATCGAGATCGCGATCGAGCCGAAGTCAAAGGCCGACCAGGAAAAACTCGGCGTGGCGCTCGCCAAGCTCGCCGCCGAGGATCCCTCGTTCCGCGTGTCGACCGACATCGAGAGCGGTCAGACCATCCTCAAGGGCATGGGCGAGCTGCATCTCGACATTAAGGTCGACATTCTCAAGCGCACCTACAAGGTCGACGCCAATATCGGCGCGCCGCAGGTGGCATTCCGCGAGAAGATCACACGGCGCGTCGAACACGACTACACCCACAAGAAGCAGACCGGCGGTTCCGGTCAGTTTGCGGCGATCAAGATCGTCTGCGAGCCGACCACGCCTGGCACGCCGTTTGAATTCGAGAACGAGATCATCGGCGGCGCGGTGCCGAAGGAATACATCCCGGGCGTCGAGAAGGGCCTGGAGTCGGTGCTCAGCTCTGGCGTGCTGGCGGGCTTCCCGGTGGTCGACCTCAAGGTCTCGCTCATCGACGGCAAATATCATGACGTCGACTCCTCAGCTTTGGCGTTCGAAATCTGCGCGCGCCAGTGCTTGCGAGAAGCCCTGCAGAAGGGCAGGCCGGTGCTGCTCGAGCCGATCATGAAGGTCGAGGTGGTGACCCCGGAAGACTACACCGGCTCCGTCATCGGCGATCTTAACTCGCGGCGCGGGCAAATCCAGGGACAGGATATGCGCGGCAACGCAAACGTGATCAACGCCATGGTGCCGCTGATGAACATGTTCGGCTACGTCAACAACCTGCGGTCCATGTCGCAGGGGCGCGCCACATTCACCATGCAATTCGATCACTACGCAGAATTGCCTGCCAACGTTTCTGCCGAAGTGCAGAAAAAATTCGCGTGACGGTCATAACCAGAAGGATCTGAACGGAGAGCCCCATGGCCAAAGAGAAATTCCAACGCACTAAGCCGCATTGCAATATCGGTACGATTGGTCACGTCGACCACGGCAAGACGACGTTGACGGCGGCGATCACCAAGGTTCTTGCTGAAACCGGTGGGGCGACCTTCACCGCCTATGACCAGATCGACAAGGCGCCCGAAGAGAAGGCCCGCGGCATCACCATCTCGACAGCTCACGTGGAGTACCAGACGGAGAAGCGCCACTATGCGCACGTCGATTGCCCCGGCCACGCGGACTACGTAAAGAACATGATCACCGGCGCGGCGCAGATGGACGGCGCCATTCTGGTTGTGTCGGCTGCCGACGGCCCGATGCCGCAGACCCGCGAACACATTCTGCTCGCCCGGCAGGTCGGCGTGCCGGCGCTGGTTGTCTATATGAACAAGGTCGACATGGTCGACGATCCGGAGTTGCTCGAGTTGGTCGAGCTCGAGGTCCGCGAACTGCTTTCGAAATACAATTTCCCGGGTGACAAGATCCCGGTCATCAAGGGGTCGGCGCTGAAGGCGCTCGATGGCAGTGACGACAAGATCGGCAAGGAATCGATCCGCGCATTGATGAAGGCGGTGGACGAGTACATTCCGCAGCCGGAGCGGCCGAAGGATCAGCCGTTCCTGATGCCGGTGGAAGACGTGTTTTCGATCTCCGGCCGCGGCACCGTCTGCACCGGCCGCGTCGAGCGCGGCATCATCAAGGTCGGCGAGGAAGTCGAGATCGTTGGCATCCGCCCGACCCAGAAGACCGTCGTCACCGGCGTCGAAATGTTCCGCAAGCTGCTCGATCAGGGCGAGGCAGGAGACAACATCGGCGCGTTGCTGCGCGGTACCAAGCGGGAGGAAGTCGAGCGTGGCCAGGTGCTGTGCAAGCCCGGCTCGGTCAAGCCGCACACCAAGTTCAAGGCGGAAGCCTACATTCTCACCAAGGAAGAAGGCGGTCGTCACACCCCGTTCTTCACCAACTACCGCCCGCAGTTTTACTTCCGCACCACCGACGTGACCGGCGTGGTGCACCTGCCAGCGGGCACCGAAATGGTGATGCCGGGCGACAACGTGGCGATGGAAGTGCACCTGATCGTGCCAATCGCCATGGAGGAGAAACTGCGCTTTGCCATTCGCGAGGGCGGCCGCACCGTCGGCGCCGGCGTGGTGGCGAGCATCATCGAGTAAGGACTGTGCTGTCGTCCCCCGCGAAAGCGGGGGACCCAATATCCCGCAGGCTCGCGGGTGAGCTGAGGGACTAGCGATTACTGGATCGTCCGCGTTCGCGGACGATGACAGTCGAGAGAGAAAAGCAGATGAACGGCCAGAATATCCGGATCCGGCTCAAGGCGTTCGATCACCGCATCCTCGATGCGTCGACCCGTGAGATTGTGAACACGGCCAAGCGCACCGGCGCCCAGGTTCGTGGTCCGATCCCACTGCCGACCAAGATCGAGAAGTTTACGGTGAATCGTTCGCCGCACGTCGACAAGAAGAGCCGCGAACAGTTCGAGATGCGCACGCACAAGCGCCTCTTGGACATCGTCGATCCGACGCCGCAGACGGTGGATGCGCTGATGAAGCTCGACCTCGCAGCCGGCGTCGATGTCGAGATCAAACTTTAAAGCCGGTGGGGACTTAAGATGCGTTCCGGAGTGATCGCGCAAAAGGTCGGAATGACCCGGGTGTTCACCGAGGCCGGTGAACACGTGCCGGTGACGGTACTGCGGCTCGCGCAGTGTCAGGTCGTCGCGCACCGCACCAAGGACAAGAACGGCTATGTCGCCCTCCAACTCGGAGCCGGCCCACGCCGCATCAACAATATGAACAAGGCGGATCGCGGATATTTTGGCAAGGCCAAGGTTGAACCCAAGCGCAAGCTCGCCGAGTTCCGCGTGAGTGAGGATGCGCTGATCCCAGTCGGCGCCGAGATCACCGCCGATCATTTCGTTCCTGGCCAGTTCGTCGACGTATGCGGCATTTCGATCGGTAAGGGCTTTGCCGGCGGCATGAAGCGCTGGAACTTTGGCGGCCTGCGCGCCTCACACGGCGTGTCGATCTCGCACCGTTCGATCGGTTCGACCGGCGGCCGCCAGGACCCCGGCAAGACCTTCAAGAACAAGAAGATGCCCGGCCATATGGGCGTCGAGCGGGTGACCACGCTCAATCTGAAAATCGTGAGCACTGACGTCGATCGCGGCCTGCTTTTGGTCGAAGGCGCGGTTCCGGGCGCCAAGGGCGGGTGGATCACCGTGCGCGACGCGGTGAAGAAGAGTCTGCCGAAGGAGGCGCCCAAGCCCGGCAAGTTCCGCGTTTCCAACGCAGAGGCACCGAAGGCCGAGGCGAAACCTGCGGAAGCGCCGGTGGCAGAAGCCGCAGCGCCTGCCGAGAAGGAGGGCGCGTGATATGGACATGAAAATCACCACCCTTGAAGGTAAGGAAGCCGGATCGGTCAGCCTGTCGGATGCAATCTTTGGCCTCGAGCCGCGCGCCGACATCGTGCAGCGGTGTGTCAACTGGCAGTTGGCCAGGCGCCAGCGCGGCACCCACAAGACCAAGGACCGCAGCGAGATCTGGCGCACCGGCAAGAAGATGTATGCGCAGAAGGGAACCGGCGGCGCCCGTCACGGATCGGCGCGCGTGCCGCAGTTCCGCGGCGGCGGTCGCGCCTTCGGTCCGGTGGTGCGTAGCCATGCCATCGACCTGCCGAAGAAGGTGCGCGCGCTTGCGCTCAGGCACGCGCTCTCCGCGAAGGCCAAAGACGGCGGCCTCATTGTTATCGACAAGGCCGCGCTGAAGGAAGCGAAGACCAAGGCGCTTGCCCAGCAGTTTGACAAGCTTGGCTTGAGCAACGCGCTGATCATCGACGGCGCCGAGATCGAGGCTAACTTCCGCTCGGCCGCGCGCAACATCCCGAACATTGACGTGCTGCCGGTGCAGGGCATCAACGTCTACGACATCGTGCGGCGCAAGACCCTGGTGCTCACCAAGGCCGCGCTCGATGTGCTGGAGGCACGATTCAAATGAGCACCAGCGATCCGCGCCATTACGACGTCATCGTCTCCCCGGTGATCACCGAGAAGGCGACCATAGCGTCCGAGCACAACAAGGTAGTGTTCAAGGTTCGCCGCAATGCGACCAAGCCGCAGATCAAAGAGGCGGTCGAGAAACTCTTCGACGTCAAGGTAAAGAGCGTCAACACGCTCATTCGCCAGGGCAAGGTCAAGGCGTTCAAGAACAAGATTGGACAGCTATCCGACGTCAAGCGTGCAATCGTGACCCTGGAAGAGGGTCACAAGATCGACGTGACCACTGGATTGTAAGGAGCGGTTTCCATGGCGTTGAAAACCTACAATCCGACCACGCCGAGCCAGCGCCAGTTGGTGATCGTCGACCGCTCCGGTCTTTACAAGGGCGCGCCGGTGAAGGCGTTGACCGAGGGCCAGAACTCGACCGGCGGACGCAACAACAGCGGCCGTATTACCTCGCGCTTCCGCGGCGGCGGCCACAAGCAGGCCTACCGCAAGATCGATTTCCGCCGCGCCAAGGTCGACGTGCCGGCGACGGTCGAGCGGCTGGAATATGATCCGAACCGTACCGCCTTCATCGCGCTAATCAAATACAAAGACGGCGAACTGTCTTACATTCTGGCGCCGCAGCGTCTGGCGCCGGGCGACACCGTTATCTCGTCCGAGAAAGCCGATATCAAGCCGGGCAACGCGCTGCCGATCGGTGCCATCCCGGTCGGTACCATCGTGCACAATGTCGAGCTCAAGATCGGCAAGGGTGGTCAGCTGGCGCGTTCGGCCGGCAGCTATGTGCAGATCGTCGGCCGCGACCAGGATTACGTCATCCTGCGTCTGTCGACTTCCGAGCAGCGCCTCGTGCATGGTCGCTGCATGGCGACGGTCGGGGCGGTGTCCAATCCGGACAACATGAACACTACCATCGGAAAGGCCGGTCGCCAGCGCTGGCGCGGCCGCATGCCGCACAACCGCGGCATCACCATGAACCCGGTCGATCACCCGCATGGCGGGCGCACCAAGGGCGGCAAGCACTGGACCACGCCGTGGGGCCAGCCGACCAAGGGCATGAAGACCCGCAAAAACAAGCGCACCACCAAGTTCATCTTGGTGAGCCGTCACGACCGCAAGAAGAAGCAGCAGTAGTAGGACTAAGGATATGACCCGTTCAGTCTGGAAAGGCCCGTTCGTAGACGGTTATCTGCTGCGCAAGGCGGAGGCCGCGCGCTCGTCGGGCCGCCACGAGATGATCAAGATCTGGAGCCGGCGCTCGACCATTCTGCCGCAGTTCGTCGGCCTGAATTTCGGCGTCTACAACGGTCAGAAGCACATTCCGGTGATGGTGACCGAGGAAATGGTCGGTCACAAGTTCGGCGAGTTCGCACCGACCCGGATGTTCTACGGCCACACCTCCGATCGCAAAGCCAAGCGCACCGGCGCCGGGCCGGCCGCTGCGGCGCCGGCCGCCGCGTCGGCGGCGAGCTAAGGACTAGAAGAGAAACGTCATGGGCAAGAGCTCACGCGAGCGGACCCTCGCCGACAACGAGGCCAAGGCCTCCGCCAAGATGCTGCGGGTTTCTCCGCAGAAACTCAATCTTGTCGCGCAGATGATCCGCGGCAAGAAGGCAGCGACCGCGCTCGCCGATCTGGAGTTTTCGCGTAAGCGCATCTCCACCGAAGTGCGCAAGTGTCTCGAGTCGGCCATCGCCAATGCCGAGAACAATCATGATCTCGACGTCGACGATCTCGTCGTCGCTGAGGCGCATGTCGGCAAAGCGCTAGTGATCAAGCGTTTCAGTCCACGCGGCCGCGGCCGGGTGGGCAAGATTCTCAAACCGTTCTCCCACCTGACCATCGTGGTGCGTCAGGTCGAGACGCAGGCGCCAGCGAAAGCCTGAGGAGGATTTTAGTGGGTCAAAAAGTCAATCCGGTCGGGCTGCGGCTCGGTATCAATCGTACCTGGGACTCGCGCTGGTTCGCCGGCAAGGCCGAGTACGGCACGCTGCTGCATGAGGACATCGAG
>Ga0207780_1000077_pt1 | contig 23053 bp, 16 predicted proteins | sample LuqExpMetageno45_FD_187803 | JGI IMG/M metagenome (GOLD analysis project Ga0207780, IMG submission 187803) | Tropical forest soil microbial communities from Luquillo Experimental Forest, Puerto Rico - Sample 45 (SPAdes) | ecosystem: Environmental > Terrestrial > Soil > Tropical forest ...
CGAAGGTTTCCGCGACGGCATCCCCTTCGCCACGCCCGTGTTCGACGGCGCGCGCGAAGCGGAAATTCGTCACTTGCTCGAAGTCGCGGGCCTGCCGCACGCCGGCAAGATCAACCTCTTCGACGGCATGACCGGCGAACAGTTCGATCAGCCCATCACCGTCGGCTACATCTACATGCTCAAGCTGTCCCACTTGGTCGACGACAAGATTCACGCTCGTTCGATCGGGCCGTACTCCCTCATCACCCAGCAGCCGCTCGGTGGTAAGGCGCAGTTCGGCGGACAGCGCTTCGGCGAAATGGAAGTCTGGGCGCTCGAGGCTTACGGCGCAGCTCACATCTTGCAGGAGCTGCTCACCGCCAAGTCCGACGACGTCTATGGCCGCGCCAAGATTTACGAGGCCATCGTCAAGGGCGAGCCGGGCATTGAGCCGGGCGTTCCTGAATCGTTCAACGTTCTCGTGCGCGAGCTGCAGTCGCTGTGCCTCGACGTTGAGCTGATGAAACGCCAGAAGCCACCGGTAGAGAAAGCGGCCGACTAAAAGTAATTGTGGGGGCGCGGCATGCTGCGCCCCATTTAGGCAAGACGTTAGCGAGATTGAGCAGTATCCAGTTTTACGGGTTCCAGCCGCCTCGGGCAGTGGCCAACGCTGCCAGGGCGCGTCCCCGGTGAAAGCCGGGGAGGGAGGAAATCACCTTGTATCGCAGCAGCCCTTATGATCGCGCCAGCTTAATCGCGGATTTCGATTCCATCCGCATCTCCCTGGCCAGTCCGGAAAAAATCCGTTCGTGGTCTCACGGTGAAGTCACCAAGCCCGAGACCATCAACTACCGCACGTTCAAGCCGGAGCGTGACGGTCTGTTCTGCGCGAAGATTTTCGGTCCGGTTACGGACTGGGAATGCTTGTGCGGAAAATACAAGCGCATGAAGCATCGCGGAGTGATCTGCGATAAGTGCGGTGTGGAAGTCACGCTCTCCAAGGTTCGCCGTGAGCGTCTCGGCCACATCGAACTTGCCTCGCCCTGCTCTCACGTTTGGTTCTTCAAGGGCCTGCCCAGCCGCATCGGCTATCTGCTCGATATCTCCATGCGCGATCTCGAGCGCATCCTCTATTTCGAAGCGTTCGTCGTGGTCGATCCCGGCGAAGTCGCCATCCTCAAAGAGCGTCAGGTTCTTCAGGAAGAGGAATATCGCAAGCTGCTGACCGAATATCCCGGCCAGTTCCAGGCCAAGATGGGCGCTGAAGCCATCAAGGAACTTCTGCGCCACGTCGATGTCGACAAACTTGCCGACGAACTTCGCGAGAAGATGAAGGCGGATCCTTCTCTCCAGAAGCGCATCAAGTATGCCAAGCGCTTGAAGGTGCTCGAAGCCTTCCGCAAGAGCGGCAACAAGCCCGAGTGGATGATTCTCGACGTGATTCCGGTTCTTCCACCGGAATTGCGCCCGCTGGTGCCTCTCGATGGCGGCCGCTTCGCCACTTCGGACCTCAACGACCTGTATCGCCGCGTCATCAACCGCAACAACCGGTTGAAGAAGCTGATGGAACTGCGCGCGCCCGACGTCATCGTTCGCAACGAAAAGCGCATGCTCCAGGAAGCCGTTGACGCTTTGTTCGACAATGGCCGCCGGGGCCGCGTTCTGCGTGGCACCAACAACCGCCCGCTCAAGTCCCTCAGCGATACGCTCAAGGGCAAGCAGGGCCGTTTCCGCCAGAACCTCCTCGGCAAGCGTGTCGACTACTCCGGCCGTTCCGTCATCGTGGTTGGTCCGGAACTCAAGCTGAACCAGTGCGGGTTGCCCAAGAAGATGGCTCTCGAGCTCTTCAAGCCATTCATCTATCACAAGCTCGAAGCGCAGGGGCACTGCACCACTATCAAGCAAGCCAAGGAAATGGTCGAACAGCAGGAATCCGTGGTGTGGGACATCCTCGAGGATGTTATCCGCGAACACCCGGTGCTGCTGAACCGCGCTCCTACTTTGCACCGCTTGGGCATCCAGGCTTTCGAACCGACGCTCGTCGAAGGTAAGGCCATCCGCATTCACCCGCTCGTTTGCACCGCGTTCAACGCGGACTTCGACGGCGACCAGATGGCCGTGCACATCCCGCTCTCACCGGAGTCCCAGGTCGAAGCGTCTGTGCTCATGCTCAGCTCGCGCAACATTCTTTCTCCGGCCCACGGTCTGCCTCTTGCCGTGCCGTCGCAGGACATGGTTCTCGGCATCTACTACCTGACCAAGTCCAAGCCCGGTGCCAAGGGCGAAGGCCGAGTGTTTGGCTCGACCGAAGACGTGGTTCTCGCGCTCGAAGCCGGCGAAGTGGAACTGCTCACGCCAGTCCGCCTGCGCTACTCCGGCGAACTCATCGACCTCACCACTGCTTACGATACTCAGGACGTGACGCACACCGAGCCCGTGCGTCTGGAGCGCCAGTTCATCCAGACCACTGTTGGCCGCGTAATCTTCAATTCGCACCTGCCCAAGCAGATGCCTTACATCAACGGCCTGCTCAAAAAGAAGGGCGTGCAGCAGCTCGTCTATTACGCTTACTTGCGCTTCGGTCTCGAAGCCACTGTAGAACTGCTCGACCACCTCAAGGCGCTCGGCTTCACTTACGCCACGCGTTCGGGCATTTCCATCGGCATCGACGACATGCTCATCCCGAGCGACAAGTACAAGCTCGTCGAAAACGCCGAGAAGGAGGTCGTCAAGGTTCAGCAGCAGTACCTCGACGGCGCCATCACCAACGGCGAACGCTACAACAAGGTCATCGCCATCTGGGGCGACGTGACCGAAAAAGTTGCCGACGAAATGTTTAAGGCCCTCGAATCTCAGGACCGCGAAGGCAACATCAACCCCGTTTACATCATGGCCGACTCCGGCGCTCGCGGTTCCAAACAGCAGATCCGCCAGCTTTCCGGTATGCGCGGTTTGATGGCCAAGCCCTCCGGCGAAGTCATCGAGACGCCGATTACTTCCAACTTCCGTGAAGGCCTCACCGTGTTGCAGTATTTCATTTCGACTCACGGTGCCCGTAAGGGTCTCGCCGATACGGCGTTGAAGACCGCCGACTCCGGCTATCTGACCCGCCGCCTCGTCGATGTGGCGCAAGACGTCATCATCAACGAGCCCGATTGCGGCACTACCGACGGCATTTACGTCGAGCCCATTATCGAGGCCGGCGTGGAAGTCGAGCCGTTGCGTGACCGCGTTGTGGGCCGCGTTTCCCTCGAGAAGATCAAAGACTTCGAGGGCAACGTAATTGTCGACGTCAACGACGAGATCACCGAAGAACTGGCCAACGCCATTCAGTCCGCTGGTATTGAGCGCGTCCGCATCCGTTCCGTGCTCACCTGCGAATCCCGCCGCGGTGTTTGCGCGCTGTGCTACGGCCGCAACCTCGCCACGGGCCGCATGGTTGAACTCGGCGAAGCCGTGGGTGTTATCGCCGCGCAGTCCATCGGCGAACCCGGCACGCAGCTCACCATGCGTACCTTCCACATCGGTGGTGCGGCGACCCGCGTCAGCGAGCGCTCCACCGTCGAAGCCAAGAACAATGGTGCCGTCAAGTTCGTCGACCTTCGCCACGTCGAAGGCCGCGGCGGCGCTCGCATCGCCATGAACCGCTCCGGCTTGATCGTCATTCTCGACGAGAAGGGCCGCGAAAAGGAACGCTACCACGTCGTTTACGGTGCGCGCCTCCGTGTTGCCGATGGCGACCAGGTCCAGCACGGCCAGATCCTCGCCGAATGGGATCCGTTCACCTTCTCGATCCTGACGGAAACCGCGGGCTCGGTGAAGTTCGACGATCTCCGTCCCGGTCTCACGATCGAGGAGCAGGTCGACGAGGTCACCGGCCTTTCGCAGCTGGTTGTGACGCTGCCGCCGGGTGACGAGAAGCACCAGCCTGCGATCCTGATCCGCGATTCTTCCGGCAAGGTCCGCAAGAAGTACCTCATGCCTTCTCGCGCCCACTTGATGGTGCAGGATGGCGATGAAGTCCAAGCCGGCGACGTGCTCGCGAAGATCCCGCGCGAAACCACCAAGACCAAGGACATCACCGGCGGTCTCCCGCGCGTTGTCGAACTCTTCGAAACCCGCAAACCCAAGGACCCTGCCGTCATTTCCGAAATCGACGGCACCGTCCGCTACGGCGATATTGCCAAGGGTATGCGCAAGATCTACGTCGAAAGCGAAGATGGCAAGACCTCCAAGGAATACGCCATCCCGCGCGGTACGCACATCAACGTTCAGGAAGGCGAGCACGTCCGCGCTGGTGAAGCGCTTATCGACGGCCCGCTCAACCTCCACGACCTGCTCGCGGTCCTGGGCGAGAAGTACACCCAGGCCTACCTCGTCAACGCCATTCAAGAGGTCTACCGCCTGCAGGGCGTCAACATCAACGACAAGCACATCGAAACCATCAGCCGCCAGATGATGCGCTGGGTCAAGGTCGAAGACGTCGGCGACACCACGTTCCTTCTCGAGGAGCAGGTCGACAAGTTCCGCTTCCGTGAAGAGAACGACCGCGTAATCGCCGAAGGGGGCCGTCCCGCTACGGGCCGTCCGCTGCTCCTCGGTATCACCAAGGCGTCGCTCTCGACCGACTCGTTCATCTCCGCCGCCAGCTTCCAGGAAACCACTCGCGTGCTCACCGAAGCTGCCGTGGCCGGCAAGGTGGACTACCTCCGCGGCTTGAAGGAAAACGTCATCATGGGCCGCCTCATCCCGGCCGGCACCGGCCTCGAGCATTACCGCAACATCCAGTTGCTGACGGAAGTGCCCATACCGGCTCCGGTCGAAGAGCTGCCGGAAGCCTCCGAATTCGCCGTCGACGATGCGGCGGGTCTGGAATTCCTCGGCGGCAAGGAAGAAGAAACCGAAGCCGACGCCGCCACCGAAGGCCAGGACTAAGCGACGTGGCATAGGCTTTAGCCTGTGCATTTCCCGGGAGCGCCAACCTCGTGTTGGCGCTCTTTTTTTGCCATTTGTAGGGACGGCCTTCTGAGGCCGTCCGCCAGCAGCAATCTAGCTCAACGAACAACGCCCCGGGGTCCATCCGGGGCGTTTTCTTTTGGAGTGCGCGGGTGCCCTAGGCTCGGTTTTGGGAACCAGGGTCTCGGGGTTGATCTCCGCTCGGCATATCTTCCCCATACCAAGTAAGATCGAGACGCAATGAAGAATCACTGGAGCGGATCGCTGGCAGTTTTCGCTGTGCTGGCGTTGTCTAGCGTCGCTCTGCTTCCTTTTTTGCCTTCCATATCGAAACCGGCCGACATCCGAACTATCAGTGGCCAATACCTCGTCGAATCCGTGGCCATTTGTTTCGAATGCCACTCAGAGCGCGACTTCTCCGAGCCCGGCTGGCCTATTCCTCCCGGCCGCAAAGGCAGCGGGCGAATCCTTCGCGGCGAAGGTACTCTGGACGCGATCGTCGCGCCCAACATCTCCCCCGACAAAGAAACGGGCATCGGCGCCTGGACCGACGAAGAAATCAAGCGCGCCATCATCGCCGGAATCGGCCGCGACGGGCGCCAACTTCATCCCGAGATGCCTTACCGCTATTTCAATCTCCTAAGCGCCCCCGAGCTTGATGCCATGGTTAAATATCTCCATTCCATTCCGCCGGTGAAAAACACTCTTCCCAAGATGCAAAGCCATGGTTCCGGCCCGAACGCGCCCCGAGTAGCCATGGACTCGATCCACCTCACGGCACATTCGGACGCAATCAAACATGGCCAATACCTGGTTCGTTTGGCCGGCTGCGAAACGTGCCATACGCCCCGCAGCGCCGACGGATTCATCCCACGCATGGACTTTGTCGGCGGTTCGGTCTTTCGCCACGGCAATGAAGAAGCCGACGCCGCCTCAAACCTCACGCCCGACCAAACTGGTATCGGTGGCCTTAGCGAACAGCAATTTATCGAGATTATTCGAACCGGCCATTCCCACGGGCGAGCCCTCAACTCCGCCATGCCGTGGCTCTTTTACCGCAATATGACCGATTCCGATCTGAAAGCCATCTTCGCCTACCTCAAAGCCCTGCCTCCCATCTCCCACAGAATCGACAACACGCAACCTCCCACCCTTGCCCCAAATGCCGCAATCGACACGGCCTCGGCGATCAAAACTAAGGCGACGCTAGTTTGTAAGCGCGCCAATGTGACTGCCGCACTCGCCAGTGCCGGGCAATCATATATGCTTGTTCCGAGAAGATAGACCAGTCACAAGAACCACAAAGCCAAACGCGAGTGGAGGCGGACGTGAAAAAGGTCTGGTCCTTAGTCGTTACGGCTGTGTGTCTGGCAGCCATCGTCACGCGCGCGACGGCGCAGCACGTGCCATTGAATCGAGGCCGCGACGCAGCCGAGCAGCGGCATGAAGATCTGTCCGCTGAAGCACGCACCATGCGGTTGTGGCAGGGCACTGCGCCCGGCGCGTTGGGCGACGGGGAAGAAGATCGCCCGACACTGACGATCTACGAGGCGTTCGAGCCGAAGGAACCCACTCCCGCAGTAATCGTGATTCCCGGCGGAGGCTACGGCTGGCTGGCAACGAATCATGAAGGGCGCCAACTCGCGAATTGGCTCAACGCGATGGGGATCACGGCCTTCGTGCTGCGCTATCGGGTCGGCCCGAAGTATCACCATCCTGTCGAATTGGGGGATGCGCAACGGGCCATTCGCATGGTTCGCGCTCGCTCCAAAGAATTCAGCGTGTTGCCCGACAAAATCGGCGTCCTTGGATTTTCGGCCGGAGGCCACTTGGCATCGACTACGGAAACACATTTCGACGCGGGAAACCCGAGCTCCGCGGATCCCATCGACCGCGTCAGTTCGCGGCCCGATTTTGCGGTGCTCTGTTATCCCGTGATTTCGTTCGTGACCGAATACGCCCACGAAGGATCCTGGCAGAACCTTTTGGGTAAGGATGCCAGCATGGAGCTACGCCAGAGCCTCTCCAGCGACAAGCAGGTTACGAAGAACACACCACCAACCTTTTTGTGGAGCTCCAGCACAGACACCGGCGTGCCGCCGGAAAATAGCGTCGCGTTCTACCTGGCGCTCCACAAGGCCGGAGTTCCGGCCGAGCTGCACATATTTGAGCAAGCACCTCACGGCGTCGGATTGGATTTGCAGGATCCGGCCGTCGGAGAGTGGGGGATCCTGCTGAGGAATTGGCTGAGAGTCCGAGGAATTCTGAAATGAGATTCAGCGCGCGAAGTTTCTTTCAGTTGTGTGTTCCGGTGCTTGTTTTTGCAGTTGCCTATTTGCCAGCGGGAGGCCAATCGCAAAGCACCGAACCTTGGCGCGCCGAATGGATTACCGCGCCCGGAGCGCCCGCGCGCGAGGAAGTGGTGCTTCACTTTCGCAAGGTCGTCGAGTTATCACAGTCCGTCGAGCATTTCGTTGTTCAAGTCAGCGCCGACAATCAGTTTATCTTCTATGTGAATGGCCAACGCGTCGGGACCGGCCCTGCCAAAAGCGACCTGGCGCACTGGCGCTACGAAACCTTTGATCTCGGCCCCTTTTTGCGTCGTGGGAAGAACGTGCTCGCCGCAACAGTGTGGAATTTCGGGTCGCGTGCGGCGGTTGCTCAAATGAGCGATAAGACCGGGTTCCTGGTTCACGGAATCGGCGATGCCGAACGCGCGGCGAACACCGATTCTACTTGGGACGCCGAAATCGAGCGGGGAATTGAGACACTCGCCACCAGCGTCCCCGGTTTTTACTACGCTGCGGGACCGGGCGAACGGCTGGACGCACGGAAATTTGACTGGAGCTTCAATCGCGAAGAGGTCGCCAACCAGAGCGGGTGGACCAAAGCGATAACCCTGGGCCGGGGCGCCGTGCGCTTCGAGAGGGACGCGCCAAATAATTGGCAACTCGTCGCCGATCCCTTGCCGCCGATGGAAATGCGCGAAGTGCCCGGCGGAAGGGTTGTGCGCGCGACTGGAGTAGCAGTGCCCGAAGGATTTCCCGCGAATGGATTCGCAGTACCGGCACGGACCAAAGCATCCGTTTTGATCGACACCTCAGCATTGCTTGTGGGTTATCCCGCGCTGTCCGTCAGCGACGGCGCGGGCAGCTGCGTCCGCCTCACCTACGCGGAAGCCCTCTATGGCGAAAAAGGTGAAAAAGGGAATCGCAATCAGGTCGAAGGGAAACACATCCTTGGCATTTCCGATGAGTTCCTTCCGAACGGTGCCGCGCACGTGGAATTCCTGCCACTGGGATGGCGGACCTGGCGCTATTTGCAGATCGATGTCGAGGCGGCCGATCAGCCAATTCGAATCGAAGGGCTGAAGGGCTATTACTCTGCGTACCCCTTTGAGGAAAAGGGCTATTTTCGATCCGATGACGAGTCCTTGACAAAGATCTGGGAGATTGGGTGGCGAACCGCACGAATCGGTGCGCACGACACCTATACCGATGCCCCCTATTGGGAGCGGCTGCAGTACGTGGGCGACACCAGAATCCAGGCGAACATCTCCTACGCCGTCGCCGGCGACGACCGCTTACCGCGCCAGGCCATCGATGCCATCAACAACTCCCGCATTCCCGATGGACTGACGCAGAGCCGCTACCCATCCTCGCTGGTCCAGATGATTCCTACCTTTTCCTTAATGTGGGTGGGGATGGTTCACGATTTCTGGATGTATCGCGGCGATCCGGAATTTGTCCGCCAGCAATTACCGGGAACCCGCACGGTGCTCGACTGGTTTATGGCGCGACAGCGCGAGGACGGTTTGCTGGGCAAAATCCCCTGGTGGCCTTTTGTGGATTGGGGCAAGGACTTTCAAGACGGCGTCCCCGAACAGGAACCGGATGGCGGGTCCAGCGTGCTCACGCTGCAGTTTGTTGAAGCGCTGCGCTACGGCGCCGCTCTGGAAGATGTGTTCGGCGACAAGCACGTTGCAGAGATCTATCGCGCAGCCGCCCAGCGTGCCGCTCAGGGTGTCTCAAAGCTCTGCTGGAATTCCGAGTTTGGCTTGCTTGCGGATACTCCGTCACAGCGGCACTTCAGCCAGCACGCCAACATCCTGGGCGTCTGGCTCGACGTCATACCTCCAGCGCAGGCACTGCAAGTCTTGAATAAGATCGTCTCCGCGAGCGACTCGACCTTTCATTCCCAAGGTCCGGTTCCTCCCATGACTCTGGCTACCTACTACTTCCGCTACTACCTCGCGCGCGCCTTGGAACATGCCGAGATGGGCGATCATTACCTCGAACTGTTGGATCCTTGGCGCGACATGGTCTCGCTGGGCTTGACGACCTGGGCGGAATCCCCGGAGCCCACCAGGTCGGACTCTCATGCCTGGAGCGCCCACCCGAATTTTGATCTATTGCGAATTGTCGCAGGCATTCAGCCGAAGCAGCCAGGCTTTGCCGCCGCACGGCTTGAGCCTCATCTCGGCTCCCTTCGACACGTCGAGGCGGCTCAGCCCACGCCCAAAGGAATGATCGAGGTGAAGTATAAGAGACAAAGTGACAGCATGGCCGCGGATGTGACGTTGCCCGAAGGCGTCTCCGGAGAACTAGTCTGGAACGGCCGCGTCACAGCTCTTAAGCCCGGGCAACAGCACTTGACCCTGCCAGACAAATGATCCGAGCGCTCGGTAGCGTCCGACTGGCGAGTGCTGAGTGCCGACTGCCAACTTGCTGCCCGTTCCAGCCGTCCCTTCGTACAGGTATACCTCACGAACTTATTGCTTCGTTGATACTTGCTGCCTTTTCCGTCCCCTTCCTATGATGAGAAGTCGCATACTTTGGCCCCGGCATCTGAATCTTTACGGAACGCATGAACGACGCTCCACAACCAAAAGCCGGCCCCCAGGACCGGTCCGTCCCGCAAGACCTGGGCAGCACGGTGGTGACGCGTCTCGAAGCCTACGAAAAGCGTCAGCACGAGCTTTGGGGCCTCACCTTTTTCCTTTTATTCGTCATCACCGCCGTTTTTGCCTGGTTCTCCTGGCCCACCATCAAGGCTGCCACGATTCACCTCGAAGCCCTTCCCATCGGCCTCGTCACCCTTGTGGGCTTGCTTGCCGTTTACATCTGGCGCAAAACCCAGCAGATCGCCGAGCTCAAAGGCATGGTCCAAGGCCTTGATCAGGGCGCCTCTCGCCCGCCCAACGACCAGCAACTCGAACAGCTCTTTCACATGATTTCCAAGTCGCAGCAAGGCTTTCGCGACTTGATCGATTCCTTCGACGATGTTCTTCTCGCTCTCAGCCTTGAAGGAGAAATTCGCGCCGCCAACCGCAGCTTCGCCGACTTTGTCGGCCTGCCCTTCCAGGAGATCATCGGCCTTCCGGTCACCCACTTTCTGACCGACGAAACCGGCATTACCGAAGACAAGCTCATGCGCGATATCGAGCGCTTCATGGAGCGGCGCTTCTGGTCCGGCACCATTCAGGTCCGCCTGAAAAAAACCGGCACCGTTCACCATTTCGAATGCGTCGCGCATGCCATGGTTCGCGACAACAAAGTGCACGGGCTCACTATCCTTGCCCGCGATATCACGTCACAGCGGCGCAGCGAGGCTCGCTTCACCGAACTCTTCGAGACGCTCCAGGAAGGCATCTACATCGTCACTCCCGACGACAAGATTCTCGAGGTCAATCCCGCCCTCGTCCGGATGCTCGGCTACCCCTCCAAGGAAGAGCTGCTCGCCCGGAAGGTCAGCGACATCTTCGTGGATGAGGAGCAGCGCAACGTAATCACCCGCGAAGTGAATCGGCAACCCGCTCCGGAGAGCCGTGAGATCACGCTCCGCCGCAAGGATGGCCAGGCCATCACCTGTCTGAACACCGCTTCGGCTGTCCGCGACGTGAGCGGCAAGGTTGTTCGTTACCAGGGCGCTCTCGCCGATATCACCGAGCGCCGCGCCATGGAGAAGCGCCTCTACCAGCAGCAGGAATTTGCCCGCCGGCTCGTCGATAGCTTCCCGGACCTGATTTTCGTGGTCGATCGGAACCGCAAATACACTTTCGTCAGCCCCAAGGTCAAAGAATCCCTCGGCTTCGATCCTCAAGAAGCGGTGGGCATGGTTTTCGGCGAGAACACCCACGTCGAGGAACGTGCCGCGCTTCTGCAGGTCTTCGACGAACTCCTGCAAGGCAAGCAGAATTTCGCCTCCATCGAGGTTCGCGTCCGCCACAAGCAGGGCGAGTGGCGCCGCCTCCGCCTCCACTTCAGCCCTCTTTTCAATGAGAGCGGGAAGATCGAAGGCGTCGTCATTTCCGGCCGGGATATCACCGAAGTGAAGCGCCTCGAAGAACAGCTGATTCAGGCCGAAAAACTCGCCGCTATGGGCCAGATGCTCGCCGGCGTCGCCCACGAACTCAACAACCCTCTCACCGCCATTCTCGGCGCCAGCGAACTCCTCCGCGATCGCCCCGGGGTCGACGAGAATACCAAGCGCCAGCTCGATATGACCCATCGCCAGGCGCGCCGCGCCGCCCGCATCGTGCAGAACCTCCTGGAATTCTCTCGCCCAGCCGCACCGCAGAAGAAAACGCTCGACCTCAACGCCATTGTCGATCGCACCCTCCAACTCCACGAGCACTCCCTCAAGCGCAACGACATCGCGGTCGATTTTCGCCAGCTCCCTGGACTGCCACCTATCATCGGCGACGCCAATCAACTCATTCAGGTCTTTCTCAATCTGGTCAGCAATGCGGAGCAGGCCATTCGCGAGGTTCGCCCCTCTGGCCGCATTCAGATCCGCATAGGCCAGTTGAGCCATCGTGTGTTTGCTACCGTGCAGGACGACGGCGTGGGCATCAAGCCCGAAGTCCTCGCCAAGATCTTCGATCCTTTCTTCACGACAAAACGGCCCGGCGGCGGCACTGGTTTGGGCCTCAGTATCTGCATGTCCATCATCCGTGAGCATGGCGGCGATATTGAAGCTGAATCGTTGCCCGCAGGCGGGGCCGCCTTCACCGTATATCTGCCGGTCGCGGAAACCGAAGCGCCGGTCTCACCTGTAGCGCGGGACTCGGACGGCCTGGGCCAGATGATGGCTCCCACTCTCGACCTGCTCAAAAAGAAAGCCATCCTCGTCGTCGACGACGAAGAGAGCATCCGCATGCTGCTTTCCGAAGGCTTATCTGTGCAAGGATTGACAGTCGATTGCGCGGGCACCGCCGAAGAAGCGCTCGGCCTCGTCCTGCGCACGAAATACGATGCGATCCTGTGCGACCTGAATCTCTCGGGCACAGGGCCCAACGCTGATGGCTATGGCGTCGCGCAACGCCTCAAAATTGCCTCCGCGCCGCAAAAACCCGAACTGATCTATATGTCCGGCGAGGTTATTGAAGAGGGCCAGGGCTCCAGCGCATCCGCCTCCTATCGCCGCCTACAAAAGCCCTTCCGCATCTCCGACGTCCTCAACACCCTGATGATCATCTTCTCCCGCATCCCGGTCTCCTCCACCAAGCGCTAGGTCGCAAATGAAGCGTATCTGGACCCTCGTTAACTCGACGTTGGTGGCGCTCTCGGTTTTTAGCGGCTACAACTCGATGGCCCCGGAGAGACTCCGTCACACCAACCCGGACTTCATCTTCTGCTTCGCCATCCTGCTAACCATGCCTATCTTTGCGGTCCTGAGTGTCGAATACTCGTTGCGGCGGTGGAAGTCGGACCCACTCTCCCGGCCGTCTTTGGACAGGAATCCTTTTAATTGGTGGGGCGATCCCCTCCAATCGCTGTTGTTCTCCACCTTCGTAGTGAGTGCAAATGGCCGTGGGCAGTGCCTTCCATCGCCCAGTGCTAAGATCTGTTCGTTTTTGGACGTTCGGAATGTACGTCTGCTTCGTTAGCGGGTTATTGCTGGGACAAATTCTGGTGTATCGGATCTATCGCGAACACATCGCGCCAACTACACTTCAGTAAGCGCGGGTGCCGCACCCTTGGTTTGTAAGGGTGCGGGTTTAGGGTCAGCATTACCGGGTCCAGCACCGGAACGAGTCCATCCACCTATTTCTTCTTGCTCTTCCCCGAATCTTCCGTTCCATCCAACCCAAAATCCCAAACGTAGTAGTTCAATCCATCCGGCAGCACTTCCGCGATGGCATACTCCCCGGGCGTCAGAGCTTCGCCCAACGTGAACCGGTACAGCCCTTGCGCCACTTCCCACCTTTGCAGCATGACCTCATTCCGGTTTGCGTTCATCTGCTCGCCAAACAGCGTGCTGATCGACTCAAGCTGCCGGCCGCTACGCGTCACCTTTGCCCGGACCAACACCACATCCGGCCCATTCTCCCCTGGCCGGCTGCTCTTGATAATCGGCGACGCGCGGTCCGGGTCCGGCGGCGCCTCGCGCAAATAAAACTCCGGCGTGGTCGTGCGCAGCCGCAGGTTCGCCCGAGTCCCGGGAATATTCACCGTCACCTTACCTGGCACAATCGGAATGGGTGAAAGCACCTGCTCGATTGACCGCATCCGATCCACTTTATTGTTCGACCCTGCCTGCTCCAGCAGCCGCACGGTCTTGCCCTCCACCACAAACAGCCCTTCGCCGCTTGGCAGGTACACGCCCTGCGCAACCGGCAAGCTCGCGTCTATATCCAGCGGCGCATCCATCTTTTTTGCCTCTTCGGACCGGTGTATCTTCTCCACGGTTGCCTGCGACGCCTTGTCTGCTTCGGCCGCATCCTTGGCGGTCGCCTCCCAGTCAATCATCTCGGCCGGAATCTCTTCCCAATCTCCACGCTCGGCGCTGAAATACCGCACCCGCTCGACATTCCGCTGGTATTCGCGTACGAGTTGGAAAGTTCCGTCTTTCAGGATCAGTTTCTGAGGATGACTGGATTTAGCTGGGTCGGTCTCGGTCTTTTTGGGACTGGGAGAGGTGTTCGTGCTTTGAGGCAAGGGACCCGGTTGCTGTTGGCCCCAGATCACGGCGCCACCGCATACCAGCAAAAGCTGCCCAGACACGGCAAAAACCGCAAATTTCAGAAGGGAACTACTGCCGGGAGTGCGCCGTCCAGCCATTCAGGAGTCCGATCAGCGCGCTCAGGTTGCCCTGCCCAACGCGCTACCAAGCCAAGCATAGCTCTGCCGCGCATAACGCCGCAAGGACGCTTCCCACTGACCATTATGAATTGGATGGGCATCCGAAGGACGAACAGGCGAGGTTCGAGCTAAACCGGAACAACCGTCTTTAGTGAGTGCAACGCGGGAACAACGTGGCCAGCACCATCAGGTCGGACAGCGTGAACAGCCACTGCTCTGCCTGGGCACCAGCGGCTTCCGCCGCCCGGGCGATCATTCCCAGATGACGGCTGCGCGCGAAGTTGTGCACATGCTCCACGCAAATCCCCGTCAAGGTAGCGACTTCCGCGTCGGTAAAGATCTTTTGACTCGACTTTACAGTTACCAAGGGAACCTCTCTATCTCCGCCGCTTCCGTCTCTGAAACTCTTCGATGTTCCGAAGAGCTTAGAAGACGCAAATTATCCCTGCAATAGTCGTTCCGTTTGAATTAGACGTAAACGAATCGTCTAGTACTTTTTGTTTGTCGTAGTTTTATTGGGGATATTGCGATTTTTCGCGGTGTCCGCGAGTGTGGCGGTACTGTCACAATTGACAGGATGCGTGTGAAAAAAAGTACTATTTTCGCGAAGTTTCTCCCACTTTTGGAAGCCGCACTCCGGATTTCGTTCACCTTGTGGGCGCGCCAATTTGCTCTGCCGCAAGTATCGCAAACCATTGACACGAAATTTGCATCCCATTCAATAGCGCGTTGCTACACTGGAAGTCTGCGCTGTCGTGAGTATGTCGACCAACAACGGAATGCATGCGCGCCCGCCGTTCCCAAAGTTAATTCAGCTGCGTGAGAAAAGATTTTTGCGCTTCCGCAACTTTCTGTTTTGCGGCGTCAGGTTTGTGGTTTGTCTTTGCTTGTGTAGCGCTGGCTTTCATGCCAGCTCTTCTTTACCGGCCGCTGACTTCTGAATCTTGGTTGGTCCGGTCCGCGCTCACAGCGCTGCCCCGCCGGCTTGTTCAAATGCATGCGCCAGCTGCAGCACCTTGGCCTCACTGAACGGAGCGCCAAAAATCTGCAGCCCCACTGGCAATTTCCCATCGAGCCGTCCACAAGGCATGGAGATGCCCGGCAATCCCGCCAGCGAACCTGTAACTGTATATATATCAGCGAGATACATTTGTAATGGGTCGTTTACCCGCGAACCCAAATTGAATGGCGGTATGGGCGAAGTCGGGGTCACGATCACATCCACCTGCGCGAAGGCCTTCCGGAAATCTTCGGCGATCAGCGTGCGCACTTTCTGACCCTTCAAGTAATACGCATCGTAGTAGCCCGCGGAAAGCACATAAGTCCCGAGCACAATACGCCTCTTCACTTCGGCGCCGAATCCCGCGCCACGCGTCTTGCGGTACATGTCGATCAGCGAGTCGCCGTTCACGCGCGGTCCAAACCTTACCCCGTCATACCGCGCCAGGTTCGAACTGGCCTCCGCCGTTGCGATGATGTAATACGCTGCGATCGCGTAGTCCGTGTGCGGCAACTGAATATTCCGCACATCGCACCCCATTTTCTTCAGCAGCTCTATCCCTGCGTCGATCTTCTTGCGGACGCCCTCGTCCATTCCCGCGCCGAGATACTCCTTCGGCACGCCGACCTTCATCCCGCTCACCGGCTTGCCGAGCGCGGCTTCGTATTCCTCCACCGGCGCCGTGGTCGATGTCGAATCGTTGGGGTCGCGTCCCGCGATGGTTCGCAGCACCGTCGCGACGTCCGTAACCGTATGTGCGAAGGGCCCAATCCGGTCGAGCGAGGACGCGAACGCGATCAGCCCGTAGCGCGACACTCGCCCGTAGCTGCCCATCATCGCGGGTATCCCGCAGAACGACCCCGGCTGCCGAATCGATCCGCCTGTGTCCGTTCCCAGCGAAGCTACGGCCATGTCCGCTGCCACCGCCGCCGCCGAACCTCCGCTGGAGCCTCCCGGTACGCACCCCGGCGCTGCCGGATTTTGCGTCACGCCAAACGCGGAGTTCTCTGTGGAACTCCCCATTGCGAATTCGTCGCAATTCGTCTTTCCAAGAATCACCGCGCCCGCCGACTCCAGCCGGTGCACTGCCGTCGCGTCATAGGGAGGGATGTAATTCGACAGGATCTTTGACCCGCAGGTTGTTCGAACGCCGCGCGTACTGATCACATCCTTCACCGCGATAGGCACTCCCGCCAGGGGAGGCAATGGCTTTCCCGCCGCCACCAGAGCGTCCACGCGATCAGCCTGCCGGTAAGCCCGCTCCTCGCACAAGATCAGGTACGCATTCAGCTGCTTATTCCGCGCTCCAATCCGCTTGAAATACTCCGCTGCCACCTCGCGCGCGGATACCTTCCGCGCCTCAATCGCCCCTCGCACTTCCCCAATCGTATTCATCGTCGCCATTGTCGTCTCAACCCAAACTCAAATTAGCCTTTGTAGGGACCGCCTTCGGAGGCGGTCCGCTGCGTTCACCTAGGCCGTGGCTCCTATCACTCTTCGACCAACAAAGAGGAACTGTCATCCCGAGCGTAGCGAGGGATCTGCTTTTTGCTCGCCACTCGCCACGCCTTATCTCTCAATCACCTTCGGTACCCGGAAATACGGCGACTCTGGATCGGGTGCATGCCGCAAAACTTCCTCCGCCACCGCGCACGGCACTACCAAATCCTCCCGCAGCGTCGCGTCGGCTTGCTGATCACTGGCCAACACCTGTGCCATCGGCTCGACGTCCGCCGTATCCAGCTCGTTCAGCTTGTCGATGTACTCGAGAATCTCGTCAATCTGCGCGCGGTACTTCTCTAGCTCCGCCTCGCTCAACTCCAGGTAGGCCAGCTCCGCCACCCGCACCACATCTTCCCGTGAGATTTTCATTGTCGATCCTTGATTGAACCCCAGCTGGCGCTGACTACCGATTGACAACCTCCGCAGTCTTCCTCGGATATCTCGTCGCCACGTAGTCGTCCACCAGCTTCTTGAACGCCGCCGCCAGCTCGTCGTACGTCCCTTCCAGCGTCACCGCCTTCTGCCCATCAATATACACGGGGCAACGTGGCGCCTCGCCCGTTCCCGGTAAGCTGATCCCGATGTTTGCCGCCTTCGATTCGCCCGGCCCGTTCACGATGCAGCCCATCACCGCCAGCGTCATCGTCTCCACGCCGTCATACTGCTGCTTCCACGTTGGCATCATCTCGCGGATGTATTCCTGCGTCCTCTCGGCTAACTCTTGGAATGTTGTGCTGGTCGTTCGCCCACATCCTGGGCAAGCGGTCACGCTTGGCGCAAACGACCGCAGCCCCAGCGCCTGCAGCAACTCGCAGCACGCATACACTTCCTCGCGCCGGTCCCCACCCGGTCGCGGCGTCAGCGAAATCCGGATGGTGTCCCCGATCCCTTCGGACAGCAGCACGCCCAATGATGCCGACGACCAAACAAGCCCTTTCATCCCCATGCCCGCTTCGGTCAATCCCAAGTGCAACGGCTGCTGCGTCTTGCTAGCCAGGTCGCGATAAACGGTAATCAGGTCGCGTGGCCGCGAGGTCTTGCACGAAATGATGATCTGATCGTTTCGCAGCCCCGAGTCCAGCGCCAGTTCCGTCGATTCCAGCGCCGAAAGCACCATGCACTCGTTAATAATCTCTTCCGACTCTTTCCCCAGGTCTTTGTCCGTGTTCTCCTGCATCTTGCGCATCACGAGTTCCTGATTCAGCGAGCCGCCATTCACCCCGATGCGCACTGGCTTCCCGTTGTCCACCGCCACTTTGCAAATCGTCGAAAACTGCTCGTCGCGCCGCTGCCCCGCGCCCACATTTCCCGGATTGATGCGGTACTTGTCCAGCGCCTTCGCGCATTCCGGATATTTCGTCAGCAACACGTGCCCGTTGTAGTGAAAATCACCAATAATCGGCACCCGGCACCCGGCGTCCAGCAACCGTTTCTTGATTATCGGCACGGCTTCGGCCGCCTCTGGCACGTTCACTGTCCAGCGCACAATTTCCGAACCCGCTTCGGCCAGCTCAACGGTTTGTCGAAACGTCGACTCCACGTCGGCCGTATCGGTATTCGTCATCGACTGCACGACGACCGGCGCGCCCCCACCCACCTGGACGTCGCCCACCTTCACGCCATAGGTTTTCTTCCGGGCATACCGCGTCCCGCTCAGGTCAAATCCCGCAATCTGGTTCAACATATCCATTTATTTTAGCATCTTCCGCAGTCTGCTCTAGCTTGAGCGAAAGCCTCGGAATACTGGCAACACTGAAACACGGCGCAGTGCCAACGTAATCGTTTGCGCATCGCGAGCCTACCAAGAAACCTTTTTGCGCTTACCCCTCCTAAAATCAAAAAAGCAGGTCCCTACTAGATCTCACGACGGAGATTCAACATGCGTTGGCTATTTCTCTTGTCATCAGTCTTTGTAATTCTCGTTTCACCATGCCATGCACAATTCGCTTCCTCCACCAACACCATCAGCATCACAGGCGATGCCGACGTGAAAGTCGTTCCGGACCGCGTGACAGTCACATTGGGAGTAGAAACGCGCACGAAAGATCTCCCGTCCGCTACCTCGCAGACAGACGCAGCCGTCGAGCGGGTTATCGCGGTTGCCCATCACCTGGGCGTTGACCCAAGCGACCTCCAGACCGACTTCATCCATGTCGGTCTTTCTTACAACAGCAACTCTCCTACAGTGATCGACTTCTACACCGCGACCAAGGCTATCCAAGTGGTGCTGAAAGACACCTCCAAATTCGAACCCCTCCTCAAGGAATCCCTGAAGGCTGGCGCAAACTACATCTATGGAGTCGAATTCAGCACCTCCGAGTTGCGCAAATATCGAGACCAGGCACGCGCCCTGGCCGTCAAAGCTGCCATCGAAAAAGCGCAGGACCTGGCTAAAGCCGGCGGTTTTACCGTGAGCCCTAAGCCCTTGTCGGTCACTTCCTATTCCTATGGTGGTGGCTCGTCCTACGGCCTATGTTGCGGATGGTCTCCTTACTACGGCTATCAATCCAGCCAAATGTCCCAAAACGTCGTCCAGAATGTCGCTTCCGGAGGCGGGTCGAGTTCCCCGGGAAGCGTCGCTCTCGGGAAGATTAACGTCACCGCCGCCGTTACCATGACCTTCCAAATCCAGTAGCCGAATGTCCCACCCACAAACTTCCTCCTGGCATTGAGTAAACGCCTTCGCCGGAGTACCATCCGAATCGAAAGCACGGATGCTGTTGGTCGGAGGATTCACCATGCCAGTCAAAGTCAAAAAGATCACCTTGTGGCGGAAAGAACTCGAAAACCGCGCCGGAACGCTCTCCGATACCCTGGAGCCGCTCGCCGAAGCCGGCGCCGACCTTCAAGTTGTCATGGGTTACTGCTATCCCGGCGAACGCTTCCGCGCCGCCGTCGAACTCTACCCTGTCAGTTCGAAGAAGACGACCAGCGCGGCGGAATCCGCGGGTCTCTCCAGTTCTGGGATTCCCGCCGTTCACGTGGAAGGCGATAATCGCACAGGACTCGGCCATTCCATCGCTCATGCCCTCGCCGAGGCTGGTGTGAATCTAGACTTCTTGGTCGCTCAAGTTGTTGGCCGCAAGTATTCGGCGGTCATCGGTTTCGAAAACGATGCCGACGCCAGCAAGGCCGTCAGCCTAATCAAGAAAGCCGTGTCGAAGAAAAAATAGCGTGGCCACCAACTTCAATTCGGCGGATTCCCCCGGCGAATCTCCAACGCCACCTGTGGCGTGGTCTCGCATGCGACGTTGGTGATGAACCGGAGCGTCCCGGCGTTGTCGCGGAACACGATGCCGTAGTCCTTCGAACTACCTAGATACTCGCCCCAATTGATCGGTGCGTACGACCTGCAAGCCGGTTGTCCATAGGCGATCTGCGGACTCGGGCTGGCCTTCGCTCTTCGCGCGTAAAACCAGTTCGACACCAACAACACCGGGATCAACGCCACTAGCACCCGTCCCATCGTCTCACTCATGAATTCCTCCCTGACTCTTTATAGCAAGATTCACTCCACCAAAAAAAGGGCCGCTGCAGGCAGACTGTTACGAAACGGACGATAGGATTAAGGAAAAAGCGATGCTTCGGGTTCCGGAGCATCGCTTTTTGATTTTTGCAGGATTGTACTGCTGTTCCGGTTCCTTCAGACGGTTCGCAGCGCTGAAGCCAGTTGGTGTCCTCCGAGGATCTTCCGCATCCTTTTCAGATTGTAGGCGGCTACTGCCAGGCTGATTTCAGTTTGTGCCCCGCGGAGACCGCGCAATAGGAAGCGCGGATGTCCGAAGATACGATATTTTAGATTCGCAAACGGATGCTCCACCGTGGATCGTCGCAGCCGCATCGCCTCTGGTGTGGCCCGCTGTTGCATGCGCTGGAGCGCTTCTTCGTGTAGGTGCCGTGACACCAAGCGCTGGGAGCTAGTCGTGCATCGCGGTTTTAGCGCACAGCTTCCGCACACTTCCGCTTGACCCATGTAGTACACCGAACGATCTTTCCGCACGAGCTGTTTGCGAGCCAGAGTCTGACCCGCCGGGCACCGGAACGTGTCGTTCTGCGGTTGATAAGTAAATTCCGTGCGGCCGAACAGCGTGCCATCTCCGTGACTGTTCACGCCACGGTTGGCCGGCACATGCGGCAAGATGCCCTGGGCTTCACAGGCTTCGGCCTGTTCTCCGTTCGAGTAGCCGGCATCCGCTATTACATTTAGCGTTTGCGCTGGCTCGCTTACCGCCGCTTCCGCCATGGGTTGCAGACTGCGATTGTCAGTGGCTTGGTCGATCACTTGCTGCACCACGATCAGCGCATGCTCGGCATCCACAGCCGCTTGCACGTTGTAAGCGGGCATTATGCCGTTCGTTGTCCGCATCAGACCAACTTCGGGTTCCGGATGTTGGCGTAATTTCTCCTGCGCGCTGGCCACGGCGCCGGGATCGATAACCACCTCATCCTGCCGATCGCTTTGTTCCAGTTGTTCAAGATAGCGTTCCAGTGCTTCGCGTTCGCGAACGCTTCGTGCACTGCTCACGGCCTGGAATTTCGAGCCATCAATGGCAATCCACTCACCCTTCACTAAACCCACCGAGCGCGCTAAGCGGACTAGTTCAGCTCCTGCAGCAGTTACCCCATCACGATGCAGTCGCCGGAACTCAGCAATGGTCTTGTGGTCCGGTGCCAACCGTCCCAGCAACCACATCAACTCGATGTTGCGCCGACACTCTGATTCCAACCGCCGTGAGGAACGGATCTGTTGCAAATAGCCATACAGGTACAGCTTCAGCAGGTCGCGCGGATCATAGCCCGGCCGCCCCGTCTCAGCTGCTTCGGCGCGCTCAAATCCTAATCCTGCCATGTCCAGCCGATCGACAAACGCATCGATTACCCGGCAAACATGATCATCAGGAATCAGTTCTTCCAAACATACGGGAAACAGCGTGCCTTGCGTCCGCCCTTCTCCCTGCACATAGCCCATAAAGAAAGATGCCCTCGCTTTTGCAAGGGCATCTTCTCATTTCTCCATCACTATTCAATCGGGTTTCGTAACAGTCTGGCAGGAGCGGCCCTTTCGTTTCCAAGCACTATGTAAAATCACTGCGGACCAGGCCACGGCTCGTCGGCGCTGCCTCCATAGATCGAGGGCACCTTCGAACCCATCGGCCTCAGGTACGCAGCCAGCTGCCCGCGGTGATGAATCGAGTGATTATTCACGAACGACAGATAGAACACCGCCGGCATATTGAACACCCCATAGAAATCCACTGGCGTGCACAACTGTTCCGGCGTCATCGCCCGCACCCGGCCCATGGCTCGATTGAAGTTCGCGTCATACCATTTCACCAGGTCTGCCACATTCTTCGGCTCTTCCTTGAACCGCGGCTCCATGTCGAACTTCTGGTCCGCGACTTCATCGGTCATCTGTACATCGCATGACGCGATATGCCAAGCCAACTCCCAAGCGGTCCGCGACTTCGGATCCAGCCGGAAGTCGCGCTTGTTGTCGAGTACTGCGCCTAGAACCTTCTTTGTTGTCTCCATTTCGCGCGCCAGGCCCTGCAGCATCACTTCGCGCAGGCCGGCGGCAAATTCAGGAGAAAGACTCTGTTGCGGTGCAGACATAATGCCTCCTAATCGGGTTTGCGGCAGAGGCCGGTTACTTCGGGGTTGTGATTCTACACCGATGCGGGTGGGGAATTGTTAAAAGTTGACGTCGAAACGTTTGGGATCGCAACGCGGCCAGTTGGATGTCATTCCGAGCGGAGTCCGCGAAGCGAGGAATCTCTCTTTTGGCTGGAGCCGCACCGGGCCCGTCACTGCTGACTTTGCATCTGGGCCAGTTCTGGGCTTGCTGGAACCGACTGCCTCGACGACCGGAACACCATCGCCGGTCCCAAATCTTCCGGCTTGGGCGAATCCACCTGTGACACCGTCACCAGCACCCGCAGCTCGCTCTCCGCTTCGCCGCGATGCACGCCTCGCGTAGGCGGCACATCCGCGTAGTCCCGACCAACCGCTACGCGGATATGCCGCTCGCAGCCAAGCAAATTGTTTGTGGGGTCAAACTCCACCCACCCTGCCTCTCCAAGATAAGCCTCCACCCACGCATGTGAGGCCCCCGCCGGCGACCGGTCGTGGCATTTGTCTTCGTGGTAGAGGTACCCGCTTACGTACCGGCAGGGAATCCGCAACTGCCGCACCATCGCGATCATGATGTGAGCAAAATCCTGGCACACCCCCTGATAACTCTCCAGCGCCTCCTCGATCGGCGAATCCACACGGGTCGTATTCGGCGCGTAATCAAAACGCTCGTAGATCAAACTGTTCAATTCCTTTAGCAACGCCAGCGGTTCGCCTCTGCCTTCAAGCCCGAATTCGCGTTGCAGGCCCGACAGCAGGTCCGACGGCCGAGCATACTGGCTGGGCATCAGCATCTCGAGATAATCGCTTTGATCCACCAGTTCATCCAATTCCTTCCACGAACTCTGCTCCATGCTCTCAACATCCAGGCGTGGCAACATCTCTACCGTGGCTTCCG
>Ga0207780_1000080_pt1 | contig 22843 bp, 16 predicted proteins | sample LuqExpMetageno45_FD_187803 | JGI IMG/M metagenome (GOLD analysis project Ga0207780, IMG submission 187803) | Tropical forest soil microbial communities from Luquillo Experimental Forest, Puerto Rico - Sample 45 (SPAdes) | ecosystem: Environmental > Terrestrial > Soil > Tropical forest ...
GCGGCTTCGGATGTGCAGCTGGCGTGGTGGAGGCGCGATCCCAACCGCCAGCCGGTTCGGCGACCACGGTAGCCTCGTCCGGCTGCGGCTCGGGCGCGAAGGCTTTGACCGCCTGCTGAGCGGCGGCCAGCGCCTCCGGGATTAGGTGATTGGCGACCTCGTCGCGTTTTTTGCCGGCTTCACGGTCGCCCTGGGCGGCCGCTAGCGCGAACCATTTGTATGATTCATCGTAGCTCTTGGTGGTACCGAAGCCGCGCGCGCATAGTACAGCGAGATTGTATTGGCTGTCCGCAATACCGTGCTGCGCCGCTTTGCGGAACCACAGCACAGCGGTGGTGTAATCCGGCTTGCCGTCGATGCCCTCCGCGTAGAGCACGGCAAGATTATGCATGGCCTTGCCATTACCCTTAGCAGCGGCAGCGAGATACAGCCGGCGGGCTTGGGCGAGGTTCTTGCGCACGCCTTGACCCTTTTCCAACAGGCTCGCGTAACGGAATTGTGCTGGCGCCAGCCCCCTATTGGCTGCCCGCTCGTACCAGCGCGCGGCCTCTTCAAGGTCAACCGGCACGCCGCGACCTTCCGCGAAGCGCACCGCGATTTCGAAGGCGGCGGCTGGGTCGCCAGCCATGGCGGCGTTGCGCAGGCGAGTCCCGCCGATGGCGATCGGCAGCTGGTCCCCGGCGGTCGCGAGCGGTGGAGGGACGGGCGGGGCATTTGGCCCGACCGATCCGGTGATGTCAGTCTTGCCATAATGCGGTGCGTTCAGCAGCGGTGGGCTCAGCAGCGGCGGCGCGGCTGATGGCGTCGCCGCGACCGCGAGCGTCGGTGCAGTCAATGTCGATAGCGGCGTGACGGACGCGGTGGGATTGGCGGACGGCAGCGCGAGCGGTGCAATGATCAGCGGCGCGGCCACAGCCTGCTTCGGCAGCTCAATCGGATTGACCGCCGGGGTCGAGGCGATGTCCTGCGGCTCGTCGGCGTCCGCGGGTTCGTTTTCGCTTGCGATCGGGTCCAGTGCCTCGGCGGTCTTGATATCGGCCGGGCTGCCGAAGTTGAAATAATTGCCGGCTATCTGCACCGAACCCACCGCCACGGCGATGATGCTGGCCGCGATGAACAGCGACTTGACCCTTTTTGCCATTTTCGCGCCCAGCGATGGCGCGTCGCGGTCCTCGCTGTCGACCGTAGGCTCGGTAACCGGCATCCGTGCGGGCGTAGCCTGCGCCGCAGCCTGCGCGGCGCGTCGCGCGGCAGCGATGAAACTGGATTTGCCGGCGCCGCCGCTGGCTCTGGAGTAGACGGCCGACGTGGCGTCGGCGGCGATGCGGGCGCCGGCGCGCAGCGGCGGCGGCCCGAAGCCCGGCTCGAGCGGCTCATCCGGCGACAGGTTGGGATGGTTCGGCAGCACGCTGACTGACGGCGGCTGCTTGGGCGGCGCAGGCCGATAATCGGTCACCCTGCGGACTGCGACATTTCCAACCGGCTGCTGTATTTCAGCGAATTCTTCATCGCTCACCGGGCGCGAGCGCCTGGCACTGCGGATGTCCTTTTCGATCGAGGCTAGGCGGTCGACGACATGGCCGAGCGTGCCATGTACCTGTTCGAGCGCATCCTGGGTGCGCGCAATGTTATTCTTGAGCGCATCGACGCTGGGCTCCGACTCCGCACGCGGGCCGCCGGCCTCCTTGTTGGCGTGCATGTTTTCGACATGCACCAACAGGTCGGCTAGGCCGCGTTCAATCGCCTCCAAATGACCGAGCCGCGAGTCGGAGGCGTCCAGCCGCTCCATCAGCTTGACGATGCGGTCCTCGAGATGCCCGAGCGCCAGATTGTCTCCGCGAGACTGCTGGATCAGATCGATTTTGTGAGAGAGCGAATGCATCTGCGCGTCCAGCATCGGCGGTACATCGCCGCTGCTCTGTGCGCGCCGTTCGAGGGCATCGGCCAGCGCCGCGATACGGTGTTCCAGGTTGTTAAGCGCGCTGGCGGTGCCGCCGGTGGCCGCCAAATGGTTGACCTTATCGGACAACGTCTGCACCTGGTTCGCCAGATGCGCGACGGCGTCCTCGGAGGCGACATGCGCCGTCATCTCGCGCAACGCGTTGATGGAGTGCTCGAGTTGCTTCAGCGTCGTCGGATCCTTCTGGGACACGACCAGATCAATTTTGTGCGCGAGCCCGGCCACCGCATTGTTGAATCCGACTAGGTTTTCCGCCGGCGTCAGCGAACGCACCGCGTCGCGTACCTCGGCAAGCCCGCGTTCGATGCCGGTGAGCGCGATGTCGCCGATGCCGGCCTGGCGGCCCTCCGCGATGCGCTGGGTGAGGCCCGCGATCTGCTTCTCGATCGCTTCGATGGCGCGGCGCGGCACGGCGTCATTAAGTGCGCGGCCGATGTCGCCGACCTCGGCGCGCAGGGCGTTGATCGCTTCCTCAATACCTGGCTTGCGCAGCGTCTCGATCTGATCAGTAATCCGTCGTAGTTGGTCTTTGAGGCCAGAGATGTCCTGCATCGGTGCCGGCGTCAGTACCGAGGCAGGCGACGCCAAGGCGGCCGGCGTCATCGACGGTGACGGCATGCGCGTCGGCGGCATTTGCCGCGTCGTACCCGGCTGGTTGTTGAGCACGCGTTGGCGGGCGGTTATCTCTGCAACCGCTCGGTCGAGCGCGGGTGACAACGGCGCGCTCGGCATCGGCGCCGCCGCCAGCGAACTTGAGTTGTTGACGAACTGGTCGAGCCGTTGATGCACGTTGGCGAGTTTGTCATCATCGTAGTTGTGCGCGGGCGCTTGCGCGCCGTTTTCGGCTGCTTGAGGTAGGGTGACGGGGTTCAGCCAGTCGTCCAGCGACATGCCCGCTTGGCGGACGGCTTCACCCTCCGTCTCGCGGGCTTCCGGCTGGATGCCTTTCACACTCCACGGGACGCCGAATTTCATGCTCACACCCGCATTTGAGGTGGAGGCGCAAAGAGCCTGGATTGACTCTCGTGGAACCGGCACGTGTTAACGGCAGGTGGATACGTGCGCGGTTCTCTGTCCACACACCGACTTTTTCCTGGTTGCGGTAAACAGGCCGTTAACGTTTGACAGATGTCTCAGATATTGCCGGGGGCTTCGGCGTGAGGCGCAGCTTAACGCGGCTGAAAGCCCGATCAGTCACGGTTGGGTTATGTGTGGCGGCGCCGAGTAGCGTTGCTGCCCTTCTTAATTCGGTCGCAAGCGTCTACTAGTTAACGATTCGTTAACCGCGATTGCCCTGCCGGTCTCCCGGGAGACTTTTCATGCCGACCTACCGAGCACCCGTCGACGATGCACTGTTCCTGCTCAACGACGTCTTCCACTTCGACCGGTACAGCAATCTGCCCGGCTTCGCCGATGCGTCGCCCGACGTTGTGGAGGCGATATTGCGCGAGGCGGGCAAGTTCGCCGAAAAGGTGCTCACGCCTCTTAACCGTGTCGGCGACAAGGAAGGCTGCAAGCGTGCGCCCGACGGCCCTGTGACCACGCCGACCGGATTCAAGGAAGCCTTCGGGCAACTGGTTGAGGGCGGCTGGATCGGCATCTCGGCGCCGGCCGAGTTCGGCGGCCAGGGCCTGCCGGCCACCATGACGACGATCGTCAACGAATTCCTCTGCTCGTCCAATATGGCCTTCGCCATGTATGCCGGGCTCACACAGGGTGCCATCGCCGCGTTGCTCGTGCATGCCGGGCCGGAGCTGAAGGCAAAATATCTGCCGAAGATGGTGGAGGGCACGTGGACCGGCACGATGAATCTCACCGAGCCGCATTGCGGCACAGATCTCGGACTACTGCGCACCAAGGCGATAAAAAGAGGCGACGGCAGCTACGAGATCACCGGCACCAAAATCTTCATTTCGGCCGGGGAGCACGATCTTGCGGAAAACATCGTGCATCTCGTGCTGGCGCGGATAGAAGGCGCGCCGGCCGGCGTCAAGGGTGTCTCGCTGTTCGTGGTGCCGAAGCTCAAGGTCAATGACGGCGGTTCGCTCGGCGGACCGAATGGCGTGAGCTGCGGCTCGATCGAAGAGAAGATGGGTATCCACGCCAATTCAACTTGCGTGATGAATTACGATAGCGCCGTCGGATGGTTGGTCGGCGAGGAGAACCGCGGGCTCAACGCCATGTTTACGATGATGAACGAGGCGCGGCTCGGAGTCGGTGTGCAGGGTCTCGCGCTCTCCGAGGTTGCCTATCAGAATGCCGCGACTTACGCTAAAGAGCGCTTGCAGGGCCGCGCGCTCACCGGCGCCAAATATCCCGACAAAATCGCCGATGCGATCATCGTGCACCCGGACGTGCGCCGCGTGCTCATGACTATCCGCGCCTTCAACGAGGCCGGCCGCGCGCTGCTGATCTGGACCTCGCTCAAAGGCGACGTCGCCCGCCGCTCCGAGAATGATAAGGAGCGCCAGAGCGCCGACGACCACATGGGCCTGCTCACGCCGGTGATCAAAGGTGTGCTCACCGATATTGGGTTTGCCAACACGGTCATGGCGCAGCAAATATTCGGCGGCCACGGTTACATCGCCGAGCACGGCATGGAGCAGTTCGTACGCGATGCCCGCATCCCGATGATCTATGAGGGTGCCAATGGTATCCAGGCGCTTGACCTGGTCGGCCGCAAGCTCGGCAAGGACGGCGGACGCGCGGTGATGGCCTTCTTTAACGAGGTTGACACTTACATTAAGGAGAAGAGCGCCGACGACAAGATGAAGCCTTATGTTGCGCCGCTTGGGCAGGCACTTGGCCATCTACAGCAGGCTTCAATGTGGTTCATGCAGAATGCAATGGCCAAGCCTGACAATGCCGGAGCCGGTGCTACCGACTATATGCACATGTTCGGCCTGGTCGCGCTCGGCTACATGTGGGTGCGAATCGCGGAAGCCGTGTTGGCGAAGTCCGCCAATGGTGCTGCCCCGACGATGAAGACCAAGCTCGTCACCGCCTGTTTCTTCATGGAGCGGGTGCTGCCGGAGACTGCCGCGCAGCTCGCGCGCATTACGTCGGGCGCAAGTTCGATCATGGAATTGCCAGATGAGGCATTCTAGTTCATCGATTGGCTTCTCTTCGGCCCAGCGGACGAAATGGCGTGGGAGAGATTGGCTGGGGGTCGCGTCAGGCTGCTGCCAGCGCGCCGCGGCGGGTCGTGCGTAGCAGCAGCCAGCTCATAATTGCGACGTTGACCAAGTTCCAGCCGAGACCATTGAGGAATGCCGCCTGATAAGATCCAGTGAGATCGAAGATCGCGCCCGACATCCAGCCGCCCAGCGCCATTCCGATCAATGTCGCCATCAGCACAAGACCGACGCGGGTGCCGGCTTCCTTGGGCGAGAAATATTCGCGCACGATGATTGCGTAGCTTGGCACGATGCCGCCTTGGAACAATCCAAACAATGCGGAGATGATGTAGAGCGAGATAAGGCCGTCGAACATCAGGTAGAGGATCAACGCAACGCCCTGCAGCAGCGAGCCGAGCAGCAACGTGCGTAGGCCGCCGATGCGGTCGGCGATGAAGCCGGAGGCGACGCGGCTGACGATGCCGAAGCCGAGCATCAACGACAGCATCTCGGCGCCCCGCGCCACACCGTAGCCGAGGTCGCTGCAATAGGCGACGATGTGGACCTGCGGCATCGACATCGCCACGCAGCAAGCGACGCCGGCGATGCACATCAGTACTTGCAGGGTCAGCGGTGAGAACGGAACTGCCGCTTGCCGTCGGGCGGCTTCCACGCCGGCCGCGGCTTGGGTGTGATGCTCGATGTGCTGGCGTAGTGGGGATATCAGCGGCAGCATGCTAAAAAGTAAAAACACGCCGATCCCAATATGCGTTGCACGCCAGCCCACGCTCGCTATCAGGTGCTGTACCAGCGGCGGCCAGATGAAGCCGGCTAGATAATTGCCGGCGGCCGCTATGGCGACCGCGATGCCGCGCCGGCGCATGAACCAGTGCGAGATGTCGGCGATCAGCGGTCCGAAGCTCGCCGAGCAGCCGATACCGATCAGCAGTCCATGCGCGAGCGCGACCTGGGTCAGGCTCACAGAATAACCAACGCCGAGATAGCCGAAGCAGAGTGCCAGTGTGCCGAGTGTGAGCGGCACGGCAATTCCAAAGCGATCGGCGAGGCGGCCCATCAGCAGGCCGCCGCCGGCAAAGCCGATCATGGCGAACGTAAAGGGCAGCGTGGCCGCGGCGCGGCTGGTGCCGAAGTCAGCCTGGATCGCCGGCAGCGCCACCATGTACGACCACATGCCGACGCCGCCGATGGTTGCGAGCAGTCCGGAGACGGCAAGCCGCAGCCAAGCGGCCGTGGAGTCAATCGGATCCGGTTCGACGGCATTTGGTGGATTCACGGTACTGATAAATCTCGGTTGATAAGCAATCGCACTCGTAACATTGCGTCAGCGCTGCGGCCAGAACCCCAGCAATTCCAAAGGCGCCGGGCTCCACCTTATAATTATTCTAAGCTGCTGAAATTAAATGAGTTTCGACTTGATTTATGTCAGGGACTGTCCCACTTGAAAATGCGAACTATTCCTATAAGCAATGTGAAAAATTCCTAAGAGCAGGTCGAGAGTCTCATGTCAGGAATGTGCCGAATGTCGAACAGGGATCATCGCGTGCCGTTGGGTCTGGCAAGAAAGGGATTCAGCGGCCGCATCGACGCGGTGGGCACGGCAGATGCGTCGTTCGGTGTTCCGGCGAGCGAGATCGAACGCCGACTGATCGAACTGGGCTTTGTCGAAGGCGCGCGTGTCGAGATCCTGCATGAAGGACTGATCGGCCGCGATCCAATCGCGGTGCGCGTCAACGACGCCACCGTCGCACTGCGGCGTCGCGAGGCGATGGCGATCCTCGTCTCTTAAGACCTTGAGTCGATTTGAATGACTGCAGTGAGCGAACCGGGCAGTTGGCATTTTGCCCTGGTCGGCACGCCGAACAGCGGCAAGACCGCGCTGTTCAACGCGCTCACCGGCAGCCGACAAAAAGTCGCCAACTACCCTGGCGTCACGGTCGAGCGCAAAGAAGGCATCATCCAGACTCCTGCGGGCAATCGCGTCAACCTGATCGATCTGCCCGGCACTTATTCATTACGCGGCCGCAGTCCCGACGAGGAGATCACCCGCGACATTGTGCTCGGCCGGCTCGCGAGCGAAGCCCGGCCTGACCTGCTGCTGTGCGTCGCCGACGCTACCAATCTGCGGCTGGCGCTGCGCCTAGTGATCGAGCTCAGGCAGGTCGGCCGGCCAATGATGCTCGTGCTCAATATGATCGACATCGCGCGCCGCCGCGGCATCGAGATTGATCTCGACCGTATGTCGCGGGAACTCGGCGTGCCGGTGGTCACCTCGATTGCCGTGCGCAAAGGCGGCACCGAAGAACTGACGCGGCGGATGGACCAGATGGTGGCGAAATTCGCGGGTCCCGCCGCTGTCAGCACCTGGAAGCCACCGTCCGCCGCCGATCTGCGTGCCGCTCAGCGTGAGGCCGATCGGGTTATCGCCGCCGCGGTCGGCATGCCGACGCAGCCTGATACGCTCACCGCCAAGGTGGACGCTGTGCTGCTACATCCAATCGCCGGCCTGGCAATTCTGCTATGTGTGCTGTTCGTGATGTTCCAGGCGGTGTTTGCCGGGGCGAAACCGTTGATGGATCTGATCTCCAACGGCTTCGGCGGGCTCGGCATGTTGATGCACGATGTCCTGCCAGCCGGCCTGCTACAGAGTTTCATCCAGAATGGCGTTATCTCTGGCGTCGGCAATGTCATTGTGTTCTTGCCGCAGATCCTGATCCTGTTTCTGTTCATTTTGCTGCTTGAGGATGTTGGCTACATGGCGCGCGCGGCGTTCCTAATGGATCGCATCATGGGCGGCGCCGGCCTGCATGGCCGCGCCTTCATTCCACTGCTGTCAAGTTTCGCATGCGCCATTCCCGGCATCATGGCGACGCGCGTAATCGACAACCGGCGGGACCGGTTGACCACGATCCTGGTCGCGCCGCTGATGACCTGCTCGGCGCGCATTCCGGTATATACGCTGATTATCTCCGCCTTTATTCCAGACCAGCAGATCTGGGGTTGGTTTGGTTTGCAGGGGCTGGTGATGTTCGGACTATATACCGCCGGCATTTTCAGCGCGCTCGCGGTGTCGTTCGTCATCAACCACTTCCTTTGGCGCGAGGGCTCGACGCCACCTTTCATGCTCGAATTGCCGGACTACAAATTGCCGCGCCTGCGCAGCATCGCGCTCGGCATGTACACACGCGCAATGATGTTCCTGAAGCGCGCCGGCACCACAATCTTCTCGATGATGGTGCTGATCTGGTTTCTGGCCTCATTCCCGCGCCCGCCCGCAGGTGCCATCGCCCCGGCGATTGATTACAGCCTAGCCACTATGATTGGGCGCTGGATCGAGCCAGTGCTAGCCCCAGTCGGCTTCAACTGGCAGATCAGCGTTGCGCTGGTGCCCGGCATGGCCGCTCGCGAGGTGGCGGTGGCCGCGCTCGGTACCGTTTATGCCATCGAGGGCGGCAAGGAGGCGGCTGAGCAGATTGGCCAGATGTTGGCCACCAAATGGAGCTTGGCGACGGCGCTGGCGCTACTGGTCTGGTACATTTTCGCGCCGCAATGCGCCTCCACGCTGGCGGTGATCAAGCGCGAGACCGGCAGTTGGAAATGGATGGCGGTAACATTCGGCTACATGCTGGCGCTGGCCTATCTCGCCGCCTTCGTCACTTACAATGTTGCGGTCTCTCTGGGCGCGGGCTAGAGCGGTGGCTATCCCGGCGTTAGCGTTAAGGCGCCAAAAAGAGGCGAATCGCAATGTCCGCCCTTAACCTACCGCGCCCGGCGTGGATGACCGAAGACCTTGTCCTGCTCGAGGAACAGGCGCACCGCTTCATCACCGACGAATATGTCCCGCATATCGACCGCTGGCACGAAGCCGGCATTTATGAGCGCGACGTGTGGACGAGGGCGGGCGCGGCCGGCCTCTTATGCGCCTCGATGCCAGAAGAATACGGCGGCGCCGGCGGCACATTCGCGCATGAGGCTGTGATTAACCGCGAACTCGCACTCGCTGGCTTCGACACCTTCGGCGCTCCACTGCATTCGGGGATCGTAGCGCCCTACATTCTTCATTACGGAACCGAGGAGCAGAAGAACCGTTGGCTGCCCAAACTCGCAACCGGCGAACTGGTCGGCGCCATCGCCATGACCGAGCCGGGCACCGGCAGCGACCTGCAGGGCGTGCGCGCCACCGCGCGCAAGTCCGGCAACGGCTATGTGCTCAACGGCTCGAAGACATTCATCACTAACGGCCAGCACGCCAATCTCATCATCGTCGTCGCCAAGACTGATCCGAAGGCCGGCGCCAAGGGCACCTCGCTGATGGTGGTTGAGACCGACGGCACGCAGGGCTTCCGTCGCGGCCGCAAGCTCAAGAAGCTCGGCATGGATTCCGCCGACACCTCTGAGCTGTTCTTCGAGGATGTACGATTACCGGCCGAGGCGCTGCTCGGCACCGAAGAGGGTCAAGGCTTCTACCAGTTGATGAAGGAACTGCCACAGGAGCGGCTGATCGTCGCCGTGCACGCGGTGGCGATGATGGAGCGCGCGCTCGAGATCACCATCGACTACGTCAAGCAGCGCAAGGCCTTCGGCCAGGCCATCATCGAGTTCCAGAACACTCAGTTCGAGCTCGCCGAATGCAAAACCGACACCACTATCGCCAAGATCTTCCTCGACCACTGCATCGGCCAGCATGTCCAGGGCAAGCTCGATACCGTCACCGCCTCAATGGCGAAATACCGACTGACCGAAACACAAGGCAAAGTGATCGACCGTTGCCTGCAATTGTTCGGCGGCTATGGCTATATGGACGAGTATCCGATCTCGCGCATGTACCGTGATGCCCGCGTCTTGCGCATTTACGCCGGAACCAATGAGATCATGAAGCTGCTGATCGCGCGGAGTTTGTGAAGGCGCGGCAATAAGTGGCAGCGGAAAGGCTGGAGATAAGCTCATGCCCGACGCATTCATTTACGATCACGTGCGCACGCCACGCGGCCGCGGTAAATCCGATGGCGCGCTGCATGAGGTGACCGCGCTCAATCTGGCAGCGCAGGCGCTCGCCGCCGTGCGCAACCGCAACAATCTAGACTCTGCGCAGATTGACGACGTTGTGCTCGGCTGCGTCGATCCAGTCGGCGAGGCCGGCGGCAATATTGCGCGCGCTGCCGCGTTGGTGGCGGGCCTGGGCGATAGTGTTGCCGGCATCTCGATTAACCGCTTCTGTGCCTCCGGGCTCGACGCGATCAACTTCGCCTCGGCCGAGATCATGAGCGGGCAGCATGAGATGACCATCGGTGGCGGCGTGGAATCGATGAGCCGCGTTGGCATCGGCGCCTCCGGCGGTGCCTGGCCTGTCGATCCCGCGATCGCGGTCAAGACTTACTTCCTGCCGCAGGGCATTTCCGCCGACCTGATTGCAACCAAGTATGGCTTCTCGCGCGACGATGTCGACGCTTATGCGGTCGAAAGCCAGAGGCGCGCCGCTAAATCCTGGGAGGAGGGCCGCTTCGCTAAGTCGGTGATGCGAGTGAAAGACGTCAACGGCCTCACCATTCTCGCCAAGGACGAACATATGCGCCCCGGCACTACCATGCAGTCGCTGGCGCAGCTGCAGCCTTCGTTCGTGCAGATGGGCGAAATGGGTGGCTTCGACGCCGTGGCGATGCAGCGCTACCCGGAAGTCGAAGCGGTCAACCATGTGCACACGCCGGGTAATTCCTCCGGCATCGTCGACGGCGCTGCTGCCGTGCTGATCGGAAGCGCGGAGGCGGGCAAGCGCAATGGCCTGAAGCCGCGTGCGCGCATCAAGGCCTTCGCCAATATCGGTTCCGAGCCGTCGATCATGCTGACCGGGCCGATCCCGGTGACCGAGAAGGTACTCAAGAAATCCGGCATGTCGAAGAACGACATCGACCTGTGGGAGCTGAACGAGGCCTTCGCGTCGGTGGTCTTGCGCTTTATGCAGGCACTCGACATTCCGCACGACAAGATCAACGTCAACGGCGGTGCTATCGCCATGGGTCATCCGTTAGGGGCCACCGGCGCCATGATCCTCGGCACTGTGCTGGATGAGCTCGAGCGCAGCAACAAGTCGACCGCGCTGGTGACCCTCTGCATCGGCGCCGGCATGGGCACCGCGACGATCATCGAGCGAGTCTGAGCGGGTCGACATATGCCGAAGATCGACATCGAGAGTATCGTGCTCGATACCGCGACCGGATATCCGCCGCCTTTCAACAAGGCGGTCGAGGGACGCTCACGCAAGCGACTCGGCAACGCCGCCGGCCTCTCCCAGTTTGGCGTCAATCTATGCCGGCTCAAGCCGGGCGCCGCATCGTCGCAGCGGCATTGGCAGCATAATGAAGACGAATTCGTCTATGTGATCGAAGGCGAAGTCGTGCTGTGCGAGGACAACGGCGAGACCGTGCTCAAGCCCGGCGACGCCGCGGCCTGGAAGGCTGGCGTCCCGAACGGCCACTGCCTGATCAATCGCTCCAATCGCGACGCGGTATTTCTCGAAGTCGGCACGCGCGCGCCGAGCGAGCTGGTCACCTATCCCGACATCGACATGGTGTTCGAACGCGACGCCAAGGGCCGCCGCTATCTGCACAAGAACGGCGAGCCGTATCCGCCATAGGAGCCGAGGCCATGAGCAATTTCAAACTTGATGTGGACAGCGACGGCATCGCGCTCGTCGCCTGGGACATGCCCGGCCGTTCGATGAACGTGATCGACATGGGCGTAATCGAGGAACTCTCCGGCATCGTCGAGAAGGTCGCGGCCGACGCCGCCATGAAGGGCGCGGTGATCACCTCAAGCAAGGACACGTTCTGCGGTGGCGCCGACCTGACAATGCTGGAACGCATGTCTGCGGTGTTCGCCGATCTGCTAAGGTCGAAGGGCGAGGAAGCGGCCGCCCAATTCGTATTCGACGAGAGCCGCAAGCTCTCAAGCCTCTATCGCCGAATCGAGTCCTGCGGCAAGCCCTGGGTCTGCGCGCTCAACGGTACCGCGATGGGCGGCGGCTTCGAACTCGCGCTCGCCTGTCATCAGCGCATCGCCGCCGATAATCCAAAGACCCGGCTTGGTCTGCCGGAAATCAAGATCGGTCTGTTCCCCGGCGCTGGCGGCACCACGCGCATCGCCCGCATGCTGCAGCCTGCCGACGCGTTGCAGTTTCTGCTCAAGGGCGACCAGCTCAAGCTCGACCGCGCCAAGGCGATGAAACTGATCGACGCATTGGTGCCGGCCGGCGATCTTGTCAAGGCCGCGAAGGACTGGATCAAGGCTGGCGGCAAGGCGCTGGCGCCGTGGGACGTGCAGGGCTTCAAGCTGCCGGGCGGTCCTGTCTATTCGAAGTCCGGCATGATGGTGTTCCCGCCGGCCAACGCGATCTACCGGCGCGAAACTTATGACAATTACCCCGCGGCGCGCGCGATCCTGCAGACAGTCTATGAAGGCCTGCAGGTGCCATTTGACACCGCGTTACGCGTGGAGTCGCGCTATTTCGCCAAGATCCTGCGGTCGCCGGAAGCGGCCGTCATGATCCGCACGCTGTTCGTCTCCATGCAGGAGCTCAACAAAGGGGCGCGCCGGCCACCGGCTGAACCTGCGTCTGTGCTCAAGAAGATCGGCATTGTCGGCGCCGGCTTCATGGGTGCCGGCATTGCGCAGGTGAGCGCGGCAGCCGGCCTGCAGGTGGTGCTGATCGACCGCGATCAGGAAGCCGCCGACAAGGGCAAGGCCGGACTGCACAAGGCGCTCAGCGACCGCGTGATGAAAGGCCGCATGAAGGGTGCCGAGCGCGACGAATTGCTGGCACGCGTCGCGCCGACTTCCGATTACGCCGCATTGACAGATTGCGACCTGGTAATCGAGGCGGTGTTCGAGGATCGCAAGGTGAAGTCCGAGGTGATCGGCAAGATCCAGGCGTTGATCGGCGAGAAAGCAATCTTCGCCTCCAACACCTCGACTCTCCCGATTACCTCGCTCGCGGCCGAGTTCACGGATCAGCCGCGCTTCATCGGGATCCACTTCTTCTCGCCGGTCGACCGCATGATGCTGGTCGAGATCATCCTCGGCAAGAACACCGGCGGCAGGGCGCTCGCCGTCGCGCTCGATTACGTGCGCGCTATCCGCAAGACCCCGATCGTGGTCAACGATTCGCGCGGCTTCTATACCTCGCGCGTGGTCGGCACCTATATCCGCGAAGGCCATCTGATGCTTACCGGCGGCGTACCGGCGGCGATGATCGAGAATATTGGCCGCATGGCGGGCATGCCAGTCGGCCCGCTCTCGCTCAATGACGAGGTGGCAGTTGATCTGGCCTGGAAAATCCTCAAAGCGACCGAGGCCGATCTCGGCGCCGCCGCTATCGATGCGCGCCAGAAGGTGCTGCTGGAGGAGATGGTCGAGAGGCGCGGCCGCTTCGGGCGCAAGAACGGCAAGGGCTTCTATGATTATCCGCAAGGCCAGCCGAAACGGCTGTGGCCGGGGCTGACCGAGCTACAGCCGAAGACGCTCGATCCTGATACTATCGATGTGCAGGAGTTGAAGAATCGCCTGCTGGCAATGCAGGCACTGGAGACCGCGCGCTGCTTCGAGGAGAAAGTCTTGACCGACGTGCGCGAGGCCGATGTTGGCTCCATCCTCGGCTTCGGCTTTGCGCCGTTTACCGGCGGCACTCTCTCCTACATCGACATGATGAGCACCAGGAAGTTCGTTGCGCTGTGCCGCGACCTGGAGAAGAAATACGGCGCGCGCTTTGCGCCCAACAAGCTGCTGATCGAGATGGCCGATAAGAACGAGACCTTCTACGGCCGCTTCACTCCGGCGAAGAAGAAAGAGGCGGCATAGTAATTTTTTCGCTCGTCCCCGCGAAAGCGGAGGTCCAGGCGCCAAGTTGACCGATAGGTTACTACTGGATTCCCACTTGCGCGGGAATGAGCGGAGTTTAACGGCAATGCCCTCGCACTCCCGCTCCCTTTTCCGCTGGCGTGAGATCCCTGGCAGCGTCTGGGCGCTCGGGCTGGTGTCCATGTTCATGGACATCTCCTCCGAGATGATCCATGCGCTGCTGCCGCTCTATCTGGTCAGCGTGCTCGGCGCTTCGACGCTCACCGTCGGAGTGATCGAGGGCATCGCCGAGGCTACCGCCTCGATCACCAAGGTCTTTTCCGGCGCGCTCAGCGATTATCTGGGCAAGCGCAAATGGCTGGCCGCGCTCGGCTACGGCCTCGCCGCCGTGACCAAGCCGGTGTTCCCGCTCGCTAACAGCATCGGCTGGCTGACCGCCGCGCGCTTCATCGATCGCATCGGCAAGGGCATCCGCGGCGCGCCGCGCGACGCACTGATCGCCGATCTCACGCCGGCCGACCTCCGCGGCAACGCTTTCGGCCTACGCCAGTCGCTCGACACCGTCGGCGCGGTGCTTGGGCCGTCGCTGGCAGCCGTATTCATGGCAGCGTTTGCCGACAACTTCAGCACCGTGTTCTGGATCGCGGTCATCCCTGCCTTTTTCTCGGTCGCGTTGATCGTGATTGGCGTGCACGAGCCCGAGCGGAGGCTTGGCTTGCGCAAGGTGCGCGCTCCGCTGTCCGGCCGCGAATTCGCGCGCCTTTCCCGGGTCTACTGGATGATCGTCGTCGTTGCTGCCATTTTCACGCTGGCGCGCTTCAGCGAGGCCTTCCTGCTGCTGCGCGCGCAGTCGGTCGGAATGCCGCTCGCTGTTGTACCCGCCGTGTTGGTGGTGATGAACATCGCCTACATGTTCACCGCCTGGCCGGCCGGCGTGCTGTCTGACCGCCTCGGCCGCTACGGCGTCATTACCGTGGGATTTGCGCTGCTGGTGCTGGCCGATCTCTCGCTCGCCATTGGTGGCGGTATCGCTGTGGTGATGGTTGGCGTGGTGCTGTGGGGCCTGCATATGGGGCTGACGCAAGGCCTGTTTTCTGCGTTGGTTGCCGATACTGCGCCGGAGGAATTGCGCGGTACGGCCTTCGGCGTGTTCAATCTTGTAAGCGGCATCGCCATGCTGGCCGCGAGCATCATCGCAGGCTGGCTGTGGGACATCGCGGGTCCGGTCGGCACCTTCCTTGCCGGCGCCGCATTCACGGCGATCGCCCTGGCGGCGCTCCCATTCGTGCGGTGGAAGGCGAAGCGCAGCTGAACTTGATCCCGCTTACTCCTGCGAAAGCCGGGGGTTGAAATCTCTCTCGCGCGAGAATGAGCGGAGTTCTCGCTCATACCACTATTGTCAGCCGTCTCGCCGCGCGGGTGACGCCGGTATAGAGCCAGCGCTCGCGGCTGTCCGGAAACGCGAAACTCTCATCGAACAGCACCACGTCGTCCCACTGCGAACCTTGTGCCTTATGCACGGTGAGCACATAGCCGTAGTCGAACTCGTCGTAGGGTTTACGCCGCTGCCAGTCGATCTGCTCGATGCCGCCGGAAAAACATTCCGGCCGCACTGAAACCTTGACACCGCGCGTGGCGGTCTCGTCGTCGGGCAGCAACCGCAGCGTCATGATGCCGGTCTTGCGGCCGCCGCGCTCCTTTACCGCCCACAGCCCGCCGTTGAACAGGCCCTTCTTGCGGTTGTTGCGCAGACACACCAGCTTGTCGCCGGCCGCCGGCATGGCGTCATCGAAGCCGCGCCGCTCGCGCATCCGCATATTGTAGGCGCGCCGCGTGGCGTTGCGTCCAACCAGCACCTGGTCGGCCTCTAGCACGCGCTGCGGATCGAGATCGTTCTTGCGCAACACCTGCGTCTCGCCATAGCGACGGGGCTCGATCGGCTCACCCTGTCGGATCTCCATCGATAGCCGCACGATCGGATCGTCGACTGCCTGCCGGTGCACTTCGGTGAGCATGACATCCGGTTTCGCTTCAGTGAAAAAACCGCCCCCCTGGATCGGCGGTAGCTGTGCCGGGTCGCCCAGCACCAAGAGCGGCACGCCGAACGACAGCAGGTCGCGGCCAAGCTCGGCATCGACCATCGAGCATTCGTCAATCACGATTAGCTCGGCCTTCGAGGCGGGCGCCTCGTCCCATAGGTCGAAGCTCGGCACTTCCTCGCCGCTTTCGCGCGCGCGGTAGATCAAGCTGTGGATAGTAGATGCGCCGCGGCAGCCCTTGCCGCGCATCACGCTCGCCGCCTTGCCGGTCAAGGCGGCGAACTTCACCTCGCCGTCGACATGTTCGGCGAGGTGCTTGGCGAGTGTGGTCTTGCCGGTGCCGGCATAGCCGAACAGGCGGAACACCTGGGAGGTGCCAAATGATCCCGGCTTAGCTGCGAGCCAGCGCGCTACCGCCTGCAGCGCGGCGTCCTGATGCGGGGAGAACTGCGGCATGGGCCGACATCAATAGAGCAAACCGAACGGTGAGGAAAGAACAAAAAAAGAACACATTTTTCTCCGCCCCCACAATGTTTTCTGTCGTCCGCACATAGGCGAGGTCGCTCGACATGATCCCTATATGATGATGGTCCTATGTCTGTCCGGTCCGCCGAGGGTGCTCCATTCCTCTATTTTGGGAAACGGAAAAAGGGATGACGGCTTCCCGGGGCCGCAAAGAAATCGGGTGATCCCGCGTGCCCAAGCGCGACGGGCGACACAACTCTTCTCGCATTGCCCTTTACCGTGACCCATGTTTAGGTCGCCGCCCTTTGCGCATATTTCCGAAAAGTGGCTATCGGTTTTCGGCGAAGATTATGCGCGAACAATAGAAGTGCCTTGGACGCTTGCATGGCCCGTGACCAGATCGACATGACCCCCATCGAGACGCGCGACGAACTCGTCGCTTGGCTCGAGGCGGGCTGCAAGCCGAAGTCGAAATTTCGTGTCGGCACTGAGCACGAGAAGTTCGCCTTTACCGTCGCCGGCCACCAGCCGGTGCCTTACGCCGGCCCGCGTGGCATTCGCGCGCTGCTCGAAGGCATGCAGCATCATCTCGGCTGGGAGCCGATCATGGAGGGCGAGAACATCATTGGCATGTTCGACGTTACCCACGGCGGCGCGATTTCGCTCGAGCCGGGCGGCCAGTTCGAACTATCGGGTGCGCCGGTCACCAACGTGCACCAGACTGCTTCGGAATTGTTCGCGCATCTCGCTCAATTGCGCGAAGTGGCGAAGCCGCTCGGCATCGGCTTCCTCGGTCTCGGCATGACGCCGAACTGGTCGCGCGCGGACATGCCGGTGATGCCCAAGGGCCGCTACAAGATCATGACCGCCTACATGCCGAAAGTCGGCTCGCTCGGCCTCGACATGATGTACCGCACCTGCACGGTGCAGGCGAACGTCGACTTCTCCAGCGAAGCCGACATGGTGAAGAAACTGCGCGTTTCGCTCGCGCTGCAGCCGGTGGCGACCGCGCTTTTCGCCAACTCGCCGTTCACCGAAGGCAAACCGAACGGCTTTCTGTCGTTCCGCTCGCAGATCTGGCGCGACACCGACAATGCGCGCGCTGGCATGCTGCCCTGGGCGTTCGAAGACGGCATGGGCTTCGAGCGCTGGGTCGATTATGCGCTCGACGTACCACTGTATTTCGTCAAGCGCGGCGAAACTTATATCGACGTATCCGGCAAGTCGTTCCGTGATTTCTTCGCCGGCAGACTGACCGATCTGCCGGGCGAACGGCCTACCATCTCCGACTGGGCCAATCACCTGAGCACAATTTTTCCCGAGGTACGGCTCAAACGCTATCTGGAGATGCGGGGTGCCGACGGAGGCCCATGGCGGCGGTTACCCTCGCTTACCGCCTATTGGGTCGGTCTGCTCTATGAAGATGAAACGCTCGACGCTTGCTGGGATATGGTCAAAAACTGGAGCGCCGAGCAACGGCAGAAGCTGCGCGATGAGGTGCCGCAACGCGGCTTCCGCGCCGAGATCGGCAACACCAACGTGCTTACATTGGCGCAGGAGACCGTACGGCTCGCCTCGCGCGGTCTGCAACGCCGCAAATATCTCGACCGCAACGGCCGTGACGAGACGCGCTACCTGCGCCCGCTTGAGGAATCGATCGCACGCGGAATCACGCCGGCGGAGGAATTGCTGGAGCGCTATTTCAACGACTGGAACGGCTCGGTCGAGCCGTTGTTCGATCTGTATGCGTACTAATCCGCTTCATCCTGAGCAGCATAGCGAAGCGATGCGTCTCCAAGGATAGGACGGACTCATGGTTCGAGACGCGGCCTTCGGCCGTTCTTCAACATGAGGCCGCTATTCCGCCGCCTGCGCTTCAGACAAATTGTCGAGCGACGACACAATGTGACCAGCAAGTGCGTCCGCGAGTGCTGAGCCTTCATGTGCGTTGCGCACCAGCCCGATGCGGCAGCTCGGCAGTTCCGGAAACCCTTCTGCCGCAGTGAGTACGCGCATACTCGGCCGCAATCCCGACTCGGGCAGCACTGATACCGCGAGGCCGGCAAGCACGGCGGCCGCCACCGCGCCGGCATTCGAGCTGGAATAGAGCACGCGATAGGGGCGGCCGATCGACTCCAGCCGCTCGATTGCGATGCGCCGCCATGAGCAGGCCGGCCGTCCGAGTGCGAGTGGCAGCCGCTCGTCGAGATGCGTCGAATGCCGGTTCGAAGTTACCCATAGCAGCCGCTCGCGCCGGAAGGTTTCCGAGGCGCGCTTAGTCTCGCAATTGGTGACGATGGAGAGGTCGATCTCATTGGCATCGATGCGCTCGAGCAGGTCGACCGACGGCTCGCAGACCACCGTCAGCTCGACGCCGGGATATGCGCGCGAGAAGCGCGCCATGATCTCGGGCAGGTAGCGGTCAGCGTAATCATCTGGAACGCCCAGCCGCACGCGTCCGGACAGCTCTGCGTCGGAGAAGGCGGCGATGGTTTCAACGTTGAGCTTTACGATGCGGCGGGCGTAATCGAGCAGCCGCGCGCCATCCTCGGTCAGCTTGGAGGCACGGCCATCGCGCACGAAGATCGGCCGCTCCAGTCGTTCCTCCAGCCGCTTCATCTGCATGGAGACAGCGGACTGCGTCTTGTTCACCACTTCGGCCGCCTTAGTGAAACTGCCGGTCTCGGCGATGGCGATAAAGGTGCGCAATTGATCAATGTCGAGCAGCGCGGTCATGGGGGCATCTCCCAGCGTCTCGCATGGCTAAAACAATATCACAAATTATCATATATTATATTAAAAACATTCGTTTAACTAATCAATCGCTGCGGTGCAATGTCACGTAACCAAATTTTCAGGTGGGGCCGATGCGCGGGCAGAATACCGCTTCAAACCGCGACCGAAGGAGACTGACATGAGCGCCAACCTCCCCATTTTACCCGTCGCCGGCGGCACCTTGCTGCGCGTGCTGGCCTTCTTGCTCGCCATGGTGACCCATTGGCTAAAGGGACTGGCGCAGGCGCGTCGCCATCGGCGCGAAGCCAAGGCGCTCGCTGGCCTCGACCGCCGCATGCTGGCCGACATCGGCATCACGCGCGCGGATGTGTGCGACGCCTTTTCGGGGCCGTTCTGGGAAGACCCAACCGCGCTCTTGCGCGAGCGCGCGATCGAACGCCGCCTGCGCCGCGTGACGAAATCATAATCGAAACGGCCGACCCCTCTCATCGGCCGCCCGATCCGAGCCCCGCGATCATCCCCTCTCGCGGCCGGATCAAGCGCCCGCCGGTTCCTCCGGCGGGCGCATCATTTGCGCGGGAGACAATTCGGCAGACTGTGCGTTAACATGCGGTTCGCCAGGGGCGGTAGACACAGCGCATGATCCCGAAAAGTAGACACCAGTTTTTGGAAAAGATCATGCGCGATCGAAAAAGACGCGCATGCGCTTCATTCTAATTGTGTCCGGCGCGCTTGCGCTGATCTTTGCCGGACTTATTCCAAGCGCGCGCGCGCAAACGGGCTTCGACCGCCGCGGCGGCGACTATCTGCATGTCCAGATCAAGAGTGGCGATCCGGCCGACTGCGCCGCGCGCTGTGAACGCGATGCGCGCTGCCGGGCCTGGAGCTTCTCCTATCCGCGCACCGCCAACACGCTGGCGACCTGCTGGTTGAAAAATCAGGTGGTGCCGCGGGAGGAAGACAAATGCTGCGTGTCGGGCGTGCGTGGCGCCGGCGTGATCGAGCCGCGCAAGGGTCCGCTGGAATTTTCCATCGATCGCGTCGGTGGCGACTACCGCAACTTTGATCTGACGGCCGAGCCGACCGGCGAGGCGTGCAAGGCCACCTGCGAGGCCGAGAACAAATGCCGCGCCTGGACTTATGTGCGACCCGGCTATATCAGCGCTTCAGCGCGCTGCTATCTGAAAGACAAGATCACGCCACCGCATCGCAAACCGTGCTGTATTTCCGGGGCGGTGCGTTAATTCACCGCGCTGAAGAAGCGCGACAGCCGCAGGCCGGATGGCCAGGTCCAAATCGGCTTGCTCTTGATGCCGAGATCCCACGACCCGACGATGCCGTCGACGCGGCCAACCAGATTGTTGACCGGCAACATGCCGACGCCGCCGAAACGAACTGGAACGCGGCTGTCGGCTGAATTATCGCGGTTGTCGCCCATCACAAACACATGGTCGGCCGGCACCTGGGTCTCTGGCATATTGTCGAGAGGCTGCTCGGCGACAATCTTAAATATCGTGTGCTCGCGATTGCCCGGCAGCGTTTCGATGAAACGCGCAGCCGGCATCATCGAGCCGTCCTCGGCCTCCGCCTGGCCGATGCCGGCGGCGCGCATGCTGACCGGCTCGCCGTTGATGAAGACGCGGCTGTCACGCAGCGCGACGCGATCGCCGGGCAGAGCGATCACCCGTTTGACCCAGACTTGGGCACGGTCGCCCGGCCAACGAAACACCACCACGTCGCCGCGCTTCGGTAGCGCGCTCCAGATGCGCGATGTGTTAGGCACTGGTAGAATCGCGGGCAGAGAAGCCCCGCTGTAGCCATAGGGATATTTGGTCGCCAGTAGTTCATCGCCGATCAGCAGCGTCGGCTCCATCGATCCGGACGGCACGTAGAACGGTTCGGCGATCGCGGTCTTGGCGGCGGTCACCACCAGAATGATGCAGGAGAAGTCGACCAGCGCCTTGCCCCAGCCGCCGCTGCGCGTCGTGTGCGACGCGGTCTCTTTTTGTTTGGTTGCCATCAGGCCGTCCCACCGACGGTGATCTTGTCTATGCGCAGGCTCGGCTGGCCGACGCCGACGGGCACGCCCTGGCCGTTCTTGCCGCAGGTGCCAACGCCGGGATCGAGCGCGAAGTCGTTGCCGATCATCGAGATGCGATGCAGATCGGTCGGCCCGTTGCCGATCAGCATGGCGCCCTTTACCGGAGCACCGATCTTGCCGTTCTCGATTCTGTAGGCCTCGGTGCATTGGAACACGTATTTGCCCGAGGTGATGTCGACCTGACCGCCGCCAAAGTTGACTGCATAGAGCCCGTTTTTTACCGAGGCGATGATTTCTTTCGGGTCGTGCTGGCCAGCGAGCATGTACGTGTTAGTCATGCGTGGCATCGGCACATGCCCGTGGCTCTCGCGCCGGCCATTGCCGGTCGGCTTCATCCCCATCAGCCGCGCGTTCTGGCGATCCTGCATGTAGCCGACCAGGATGCCGTCCTCGATCAGCACGGTGCGGTTGGTCGGCGTGCCTTCGTCGTCAATAGACAAGGACCCGCGGCGCTGCTGCATGGTGCCATCATCGACCACGGTGACGCCCTTGGCGGCGACGCGCTGTCCCATCAGGCCGGCGAAGGCGGAGCTCTTCTTGCGATTGAAATCGCCCTCCAAGCCGTGACCGACCGCTTCATGCAGCATCACGCCCGGCCAGCCGGAGCCGAGTACGACATCCATCTCGCCGGCTGGCGCCGCCACCGCCTCGAGATTGACCAGCGCCTGGCGCACCGCTTCGTCGACCGCGTTTTGCCAGGCATGCGTCTCAACGAAGCGCTGGTAGCCCTCGCGGCCGCCGAAGCCGTAGCTGCCGCTCTCCTGGCGGTCGCCGTCGCCGGTGACGACCGATACGTTTAGCCGCACCAGCGGACGGATGTCGCGATAGCTCTCGCCGTCGGCGCGCAGGATTTCCACCACTTGCCAAATGGCGGCGATGCTCGCGGTGACCTGCCGAACGCGCGCATCCTTGGCACGCGCATAAGCGTCGATCTGCTCCAGGAGCTTTACCTTCGCTTCGAACGCCGGCTCGCCCAGCGGATTGTCGTCGCCATAAAGTTTGCGATTGGTGCGCCCGGGCGGTTCTGCATATTTGCCGCTATGGCCGCCTTTCACCGCGCGCACCGCCTCGGCGGCGCGGGAGAGTGCCGCTTCCGACAAGTCGGAGGCATGCGCATACCCGACTGCCTCATCCTTGACCGCGCGCAGCCCGAAGCCCTGCGCAGTGTCGTAGGTTGCCTGCTTCAGGCGCCCGTTATCGAACACCAGCACTTCAGATTGGCGATATTCCAGGAACAGTTCGCCGTCGTCGGCACCCTCCAACCCGCGCCCGATGAATTGCCGCACCTTGCCGCGGTCGAGCCCGGCCCGGTCGAGCAGGGAGGAGATTTTTTCATCCATGGCGCTTGGTTCCTTCACTCGTCGCCGTCAGCCCACAAATAGGGCGTTCGCGGCAATTTGGCGAGGGCCAAGCGACAGGTAGAATCGATGACGATAAATCTTAGGCCGCCGTGCTCGCTGGCGCGCTCACCGGCTTGCTGATCCTGCTGTTTCTCGGCAGTTGGCGCAGCACCTTGATCATCACGATTTCAATACCCTTGTCGATTCTCGCCTCGATC
>Ga0207780_1000083_pt1 | contig 22506 bp, 22 predicted proteins | sample LuqExpMetageno45_FD_187803 | JGI IMG/M metagenome (GOLD analysis project Ga0207780, IMG submission 187803) | Tropical forest soil microbial communities from Luquillo Experimental Forest, Puerto Rico - Sample 45 (SPAdes) | ecosystem: Environmental > Terrestrial > Soil > Tropical forest ...
ACTCTTCCCATCGCCGACTTTTGCAACAAAATCTGCCACTAAACGACAACGCAGCACGTCCTGCCAAAAGCGGCCATTCGCGGGTATTCCTGGACATATCCGTTTTGTGGCAGAAGCGGATATCGGACCCTCGGCTCAAATTAACGAAGAGGCTGCCAACCGCAGCCATAACGAGTTTGCTGACTGCGAAACGGACTAGCGTGCCTCTTTAGTTCACGAGCTTTTTGAGCGGATATCGCTCGCTCGCGTAGAGAGCCTGAATATCCTTGTAGTCGAGGCGCTGTTCGTCAATCTCAATGCACGCGCCAAGCAACAACAGCTCCGGAAGCTCCTCGACCGCAAAACGAATGGCATCGGCTGCCGTTTGGAAGCGGCGATAACTGGCCTTCTTGGCACTCTTGCGATTGCGCCCAGGATACAACTCGGCCGGTGCATTGTAATCGAATTTGTCCACGCTGCCCTCCAGATCATTCGCCGATGCGAATACTTTGAAACAACCCTTTAAATGTGGGGTACCAAAGGCGTGTTTAACAGGGCGGGTAAGCGCTTTCTTGTCCGACGCTCGTACTTGTCCGCTTTTACACGGAAGTCGCAGTCGTCCGATTGATTTCAGGAGTACTGGAGGGTGGCGTTCTTTGCGATCATCAGCGTATCACCGCGGCCACTGCAACATGCCCGAGCCAGACTGCCAGAAGGCACAGGACGAAAGAGAATAGACAGTTCGCGCCCGCCCAAAGCCATTCTCCCTCGCGCCATAACGCGTACGTTTGAAGGCTGAATGAGGAGAAAGTTGTGTACCCGCCGCAAAGACCGACCATAACAAAGATACGCACTTCAGGTCGGATCAAGAATGGCCCCTCCGCTGCACTGAGCGCGGCAAACGCCCCGATGATAAACGAGCCTACGACATTCACGATTACCGTGCCCCACGGAAACCACTCACCTATGAGACGCGCAGCAAATCCTGAGCACCAGTAGCGTGCCATACCCCCAAGCGCGCTGCCGATCGCCACCCAAAGATAATTCATTAGAATTTTCAACCGCTTCCGAAAGATGGCGACCTCAGACGAGGCCGGCGCGCTCTTTGAGGCCTTCTTTGCCGTATTGCAGCACTTGAACCTTCTCTAAGGTAATAAGGCCGCTTGCCATCATCGTATCGAGCACGAGCAAGAACTCATTTATCTTGGCCTCGGTGTCTACGATTTCCACCACAATCGGAAGATCGAACGAAAGCCGCAACACTTTGGCGGTATGCAGCCGGCTAGAGTACCCGAACCCCATCGGACCGCGAAGTACGGTGGCACCAGCTAGGTGCATTTCTCTGGCCTTCTGCACAATCGCCTCGTAAAGCGGTTGATGCTCATAGCGGTCATCCTCTCCAAAGAAGATGCGCAAGAGCATTGCGTCTTTGGGTACATTCATATTCACGCTCCTGTTTCGGGTGCTGCCGCGATGCCGGACGCGGGTTCGCGCTTATTCTTTACCTCATTGTTTGCGTCGCCCAGAAAATGGCGGGGAAGGTAGAACGCATTCGCGATCAGGGTTGGCACAACCGCGCTACCGATCACGGCTGCCACGAGCCCCGAATATTGCGCCTCGTCGATAAAGTTGGGCTTCGCTGAGCAAAGTGACCTCCATTGAAGTGATCTCGTCTTTATTTTTTTGGCTTAGGCGGCCTCTCTGTTACGGATCGCATGCCACTCGGCCAGGGCAGCACCTGTGCCAAGAATGAAGACAAACCAAATTAGATCGGTCGAATAGCCAAAATAGTAGGCCAATAGGCTGACGACCCACATCGCTGCCACGAGCCAGTTTGCGATCATCAATGACAGCGAAAGCCCAGCCATAGTTCGCCTTCTCTTGGGCGATGGTAGGAGCAAAATAACTCCTACCGACGCCCTTGCGTCCGGCAGGAGTCATCAGCCGTCCGGCGGTTCTCGGGGGCCCCATCCCCATCAACGTTGGCCAAATCATATGTGCGTTGCACCAAGCGTCAAGGAAACGTTGGGCTTTAAGCGAGGCTTTACTGCTTGTTTGTAGCTTTGGCGATATGTTCGCTTCTCTAATCGGCCGTTCTGGGTCAAGCGCTTTCAGGCTATCCACCACTGCAGCATTGCTGCAGCATTGGTCGGGTGCGGTCACGTGTTCGGCCTGTTGATGCGGCTGGTGTGGCCGCTGGCCCCAATGCTCTGCGCGGATCGGGTCCCAATCGAAAGCACGCACTTCAAAGTGCGATGACCCAAGCGGGTTCTCCCGATCCCCGGAACGACCGTACCTGCATTATGTCGTCATGCCCTCGCCAATTCGTTGAAGCTTTTAGCCTCGCTGCCTATGCCGCCGGCTAGAGCAATCTTGGCTCCTTGTATCTGTCGCCATGAACCATGATGGCCCAAGCCATGCGGGCGATCTTGTTGGCAAGTGCAACCGCGGCCACCTTCGGCTGACATTGCTTTACACGCGCCGGCCGGCCGGACTATTTGAAGCGCGGGCGAACCACAACGCAGCGACCGAAAACGTTATAGGGGGTGGGCCCCGACGGATATCAAAGACTGGGCTAGACTATGGCGAAGATAATTGACGGTGTGGCGGTGGCCGCCAAAATCCGTACCGAATTGAAACGACGTGTGGCCGTCCTCGGCCACCGCGGGATAATGCCAGGCCTTGCCGTGATCATGGTGGGCACCGATCCGGCGTCGGCCGTGTATGTGCGCAACAAAATGCGGGCTTGCGAAGAAGTAGGCATCAGATCATTAAGGTTCGACTTCCCCCAGCAAGTTATGCCGAAGGAAGTTCTCGCGCTGATCGAAGACCTTAATCATCGCTCCGATATTCACGGCATCCTGGTTCAGCTTCCCCTTCCGCCTCAGTTCAAAATTTCTGAGGTTCTCAAAACTATTTCTGCGGACAAAGATGTTGATGGATTCCATCTCTACAACGTAGGGGGTCTCGTGGTGGGCGGAACCGTGTTTCCGCCCTGCACACCATATGGCGTTGTCAAATTGTTGGAGTACGAGCGCATCCCCCGTGGAAGGGAGGAATGTGGTCGTCGTCGGCGCCAGCAACATCGTGGGAAAACCAATGGCCCTCATGCTGATGCAGAAGGATGCCACCGTCTGCATTTGCCATGCGAAGACTCGCGACCTGGCGCAGTTCACAATCCTTGCAGACGTCCTCGTCGTCGCGGCTGGTAGACCAAATTTGATCGTACCTCAGATGGTGAAGACCGGAGCCGTCGTCATCGACGTGGGCATCAATCGATTGACCGACGGGCGACTCGTCGGTGATGCCGATTTCGAGGGCCTATTGCCGAAAGTATCCCACATAACTCCCGTCCCAGGCGGGGTCGGGCCGATGACCGTAACCATGCTACTCGCGAACACCATCGGGTCCGCGGAACGCGAATCCAGCGGACCATTCGTGCGGCAGCCGACGAACCGCAAAAGAGAGGCCGCCTGTTAGCACCCCCTCTACCGGTAAGTTCGTCAATATCTGAACTCCCACCGGAATCTGAGCTCCCACCGGAAGTCGAAGATCGGTAGCAACACCTAGGTCGAGTGGCCGGTCGGCATCGGCGACAAGGCTAACGAAGGGGTCGCCAACAATGTGGCGGAATCCCCCTGCTGCGGCGCTTGCCACACGACCGAACAATGCGTTGCCCTGTGTCCGGGTTAGCCGGCGGTGTTGTAGCCGCCAGGCTCTCCGCCTTGCCCATTTGATCCAGATCAGTACTGCCTCGGTCGACTCGCACTATTCAACATCAGCTGATGTTCTGCTCTGACTAATCCCGGAGCATTAAAGCAACATCGGCCGAGCCTAAGGCGATAAGCTTTCTACGCTGTAACTGACTAAGTTAGCGTACGCGTCTTGGTGGTTCTTAGTACCCAGTGATTTTGAGTGCCAGCGGCCCCAGCGCAGCACAAGATGCGGCTGGGGCCACGGGCGTGGGCGCACTGGATCTGTTTGGGATGCAAATAGGGGCCGGTAACTCAGGAGATTTTCTTGTTACCGCCCCACTTTCCGCGCCAAATCCAAAAAAAGAATGTAAAATAAAAATTATGAGGCTGGCCGCGATCGTACTTCTGTTCGTTCTTACCGGATGTACACCATTCGGTACCGACTTGTTTCGCCAAAACGAACCCAAGCCCGTGCCTCTGGAAGACGAAGTCGTTCCACAGAACTCTCCCCAAGCCGGGCCCGCTTCGAGCGTCCCGCTGTCATCCCCCGCAGCACGGGCCGCAGCACCCACCGATGCGACCGCGACAAGCGGCGATGGATTACTGGATTGCGTAACTGAATCCTGCAAAATCAATTGCTCGCCTAAAATAAAAAAACAATTTCAGCCAAAATGGTGCGCGCGATTTAAGGAGCCAGTCGAATGATGCCACACTGCTACGACTTGAGCCGTCCGCCTTTCGCAACAGTTCTCAAAACAATTTCGCAATAAAAATCCGTTCGCTGCCCCACGGCGCGACCCGGTGGGGGCGGTGCCGGCAGCAAACAACAGAAATCAAGCGTCCGGCGCCGGGCCGCACCAGCCGGGCAAATAGATTGCCCCCTGACTTTTGGCCAACTTCATTGCGGTTTCCAGGGCGTTATCAAAATCGTTCTCGACAAGCTTGCGCTTTATGTGGCGCCGGAGGAAATCCGCCCACAAGAACTCGCTGAACGGAGTTGTATCCTTGGCAAATCCACCTGCGCGTCTCAATTCCCCAGCGAGCGACCGAAATGGATCGTCTATTAAGTCACTCACCGATCTTGGAATGTCTTTATAACCGCAGCGGCGACCTTGGTCGTTGAAAGGATGCATCCAGTTTCGATTATCGAGAACGACCCAGAATGCGCCGCTCTCAAGCATACTTAGGTTTGAAACCACCGTAACCATCACATCCTTTATACCCTCGTCGTGAAGAGCGCGCGCAAGATGATGGTGATCAATGACGTAGTGTCGATCCTTAGGGCCGAGAACCACTGGAATCATGTGAGTGCCGAGAAACTTCGCGCCCTTCCTAGCCTTCATCTCCCGCCAGCGTTTGCGTTTCGCGTTTACTTCACGCATTCCAACGGTGATTTGAGTTGGACGCAAATCAGCAATTGCGACTGGTTTGAGTTTTGGTTCTCGAACGGCAACCATAGGGTACTCCTTCGAATATTGATGCTTCGCGAATAACTACACTTTTTAATTAAGGCTAAGTTCCGGTCGGTCGAGCACCGACTCAATGGATGTCGGCGTTAACCGTCAGCAAGCTCACGATCTTGACGCGAAAGCCCGAGTGATGATTTGCCGGGCTTGCCTAATGCGAACGGATATCCTGTCCGGCCATGCGTGTCCGCAGCGGCCGAGATACGTGTTTCATTACGGCCCTCTCACACGAATCGTATCAATTCCCGATTCGCGCCGATTCGGTTCAAGTGCGCACGAGTGGAGCCGCAATTCCAGTCACTCGATCTTCTTTATGTTGGCATCACGAATGACTTTGCTCCACCGCGCGATCTCCGTCTTCAGCTGGCCAGCGAACACGGTGGGCGGCGTGGCGACCGGCTCAAACCCAATCTCCGCCAGGCGATCCTTGACGTCCTGCCGGGCGACCGTTCGTGCGATCTCGCGATAAAGCAGATCGACGATATCCTGCGGCGTGCCTGCAGGCACCAGGACGCATTGCCAAAAATACGACTCTTGATCAGGAATTCCAGCTTCCGCCAGAGTTGGGACATAGGGAAATTCGGGCGCGCGACGGCCGCCGGTCACGGCAAGGGCGCGCAGCTTACCCTCCCTGATATTCGCCGCAGCCGAGGGCAGCGCCACCAACGACACTGGCGTGTGCCCGCCGATCGTCGAAGCGATTGCAGGAGCGCCGCCATTGAACGGGACGCGCACCAGATCGAGGCCGAACGACAGCTTGAGCAGTTCGGCCGCGAGCTCCCCCGTAGTGCCGGTCCCAGGCGATGCATAGCTGTAACGACCGGGATTTGCTTTCACTAAAGCGATGAACTCGGCGAGCGTGTTCGCGGGGAACGAAGGATGCACGACGATCACCTGCTGCGCGACGGCAACGAGAGTGACAGGGGTGAAGTCCCGGACGGGATCGTACCGAAGCTTGGCGTAAAGCCCGGGATTGACCACGAAACTGCTAGTCGGAGCAAGAATCGTATAGCCGTCAGCGGGCGTCTTTGCAGCCGTGGCGGCGCCGACATTGCCGGCCCCAGTCGGGATGTTCTCGACGAAAAACTGCTGTCCGAGGCTTTCGGAGAGATGCTGCATCACAATCCGCGTGATCATGTCCGGCGGTCCGCCGGCGGCGGAGGCGACGATCACGCGCACAGGACGCGTCGGATAGGACTGAGCCCACAACTCCTGCCTGCAAGCGAGACCAGTCAGGCCGGCAGCACCGACCCCAATGAAACTCCGCCGGTTGGGCATCATCGGCCATCGCCTTCCGGCTTTTCGAGTACCATGTTCGTACGACGACGCAAACGTAGGATGGCCCGCCTCGAGAAAAAGAATGCGCTGAAAGAGGCACACGTGCAAGTCGCCACCGGCACGGGCTTCTTCTTAACCGCTGCTTTCAATACTCGCAAAGTAGAGGACAAATGTTTGCGCGAATTCTCGCCCGCTGACGCGTTCGCTCACGCCAGCGGATTGAGTGCATGAGTGTGTTCGAAAAACCACTGTGCCACTGACGTCCGGGATGGAGTGAACTGCCGCAAGGTTAGCTCGGGTCAGAAGCGGATATGCCGAGCCGCAATCGCAATGTCCACTTCCCCCAAAAGCGGGCATTTATACGTGGCTCTTGCGCAGCTGCATTGCGTTTGAACAATCAGCATTACTGTGTGAGATCAAAATTTTCCAAACATTCCGTCATCAAGAGACTCGCCTCTACTTAATTGACAGATCCAGCGCTTTTACCATGTTGCCCCACTTCTCAACTTCGGCTTTAAACATGGCATCTGCTTGAGCCTGCGATCCATTGATCGGATTGAAGCCGATAGTTGTGAGTCTCGCCTGAACGTCCGGCGTCTTGACGATCTCGTTGATCGCAGCATTCAACTTCGCGGCAATCTGCGGGTCGGTCTTGGCCGGCAAAAAGAAGCCGACCCAAGATTCAGCGGTGAAGCCTGGGAAGCCCAACTCCGCATAAGTTGGAACATCCGGCACAACGGCCGCTCGCTTTTCGGCCGCGATGCCAAGCCCCTTGAGTTTACCTGCGGCGATCTGTGCGGCCGCTCCGCCTCCGAGCGTTGTCGCGAGTAGGTCGATCTGGTTGCCTAGGGTCGCGTTGATCGCTGGCGCCCCGCCCTGGAACGGAATATGCACCGCTGGAATCTTTGCGAGTACCTTGAAGAAATACTCGGCTTCGATATGCGAACCGCTTCCAACACCGGCCGAGCCAAAATTGATGGTCTTGCCCTGCGCTGCCTTGACGAAGTCCGCGAGGTTACTTGCGGGATTACTCGGGCTCGTTACCAACGCTTCCGGACTCGACGCAACGATGGCGACCGTTTTGAAATCGCTCGATGAGAATTGCCTGGTTTCGCGCAGAGTCTCATTGATGGCCAGCGCCGTGGTGGTGACCAGCAAGGTGTAGCCGTCGGGCACGGCTCGCGCGACAGCCATCGCGGCAATGTTACCGCCAGCCCCACCGCGGTTTTCGACAACGACACTCTGCTGCAAGCGCTCGCTTAAGCCTTGCCCAATGATACGCGCCAGTGTGTCTGCTACCCCTCCTGCGGCAAAGGCGACGATAAGCGTGATCTTGTTCGCCGGATAGGTTTCGGCGCCCGCCCTTCCCCCGGATAGGGCGAGTGTTGATGCGGTTACCATCGCAAGGACAAGACGGACGATGCGCGGACAGGTCATGCGCGTTCCCCTCAGGCACGCTGGCCGTTTTTTGCTTATACCAAAATTACAAACATTCGCCAGCGCGCTGGCTACTGACCTGACATGGCTCCTTTGAAAAACCGAAAATCCAGGTCCGCGCTCGCAATCGAGTTTGGGACCAATGACGGCTGAGAGGTGCGAGGAGTGTCAACAGTCGACGTCTTGGCCCGTGATTTGCATTTCGGCGGACACCGCAATTTTGTGCCGATACGATCATGGATGCCAAATTTCCCCTGCTATATTTGATTATTATCGCGATGATCACGTTTTTTTATGCTGACCATGAGAGCGTAGACCATGTGAAGCACATGTTTATCGGTCTGGCGACGAGTAAAATTCATGGTGCAGCGGAATAGATTTTAGGCAAGAGTTTAAAGATCAGGCGGACCGCACTTCTAGCCGGCTTGCACTATCTATTTGGTATTCGCTAAAATATTGTCTGTTGCCAATAGACCTTTTCTCCTGGGAGCTCCGACGCAGCAAGTTCCACACCGCAACAGAGAGTTTCACGCATTTTCTTATAACGGAACACAAAATCGCAATCTGTACACGACGGCTTGTCCGGCGCTGGGTGAGATGCGATGTCGCAGTTCGGGATGAAACGAAATCATCGCGCAAATCGACGAAATGGCCCTGATGACTCCAAGCCAATATCGATAGCCTGTCTCCGGCAATCAGTTTTTGGACAAGTGGGACCCTGGTCACATCTCTAGCGGCACAGGGCTTGCATGTCCCCTAGGAGACCTGGGGGCAGATATGGATGCACGGAATATTTCGCCTGCTGGTGGGGGCACACGCACTGATGGAGTCGCCCCCGTTGCCCGACCGCCGCTATCGCGGTTTTTAGAGTTTTGCCATATCGAAATTGCAGGAGATAACAGCGGTGCCGTCGCTAACTATATTCCTGAACTCGCTAAAGCTGATCCAGACCATTTTGGCATAAGCGTCGCCACCACCGATGGTTATTTATACGAAGTTGGCGATAGCGCAGTTCCCTTTACCATACAGTCGATCTCTAAGGCCTTTGTTTTCGCGCTCGCGCTCGAGACGGTCGGGACAAAGCGCGTGGAAAGTCTCATCGGGGTTGAGCCGAGCGGCGAGGCCTTCAATTCGATCCGTCTACGGGCGGACAATCGCCCGTTCAATCCGATGGTCAATGCAGGTGCGATCGCCTGCTCCGGTTTGATCTACGACGTGGAGGGTACCGATGCATTCGACCGCATCCTTGTAACACTCGGCCAGTTCGCCGGTCGGAAACTATGCGTGGATGAGGCTGTATTTGCATCGGAGCGCGAGAGTGGTGATCGCAATCGCGCGATTGCCTATCTTTTGCGCAACTATAACGTAATTAAAGGCGATGTTGATGGCGTTCTGGATGTCTACTTCCGTCAGTGCTCGGTCCTTGTAACCGCACGAGACATCGCTATCATGGCGGCGACCCTCGCCAACCGAGGCGTAAATCCAATCACGAGTGAACAAGTCATCAGCCCGTATGTCGTTGCGCGGACCCTTTCCGTGATGACAAGTGCGGGAATGTATGATTATGCGGGCGAATGGATTTACAGAGTTGGCATACCAGCAAAGAGCGGTGTAGGCGGCGGTATCATCGCAGCGCTGCCTTCGCAACTCGGACTCGGGACGTACTCTCCACTGCTTGACAACCATGGCAACAGTGTACGCGGCCTTAAAGTGTGTCAAGCCTTGTCATCACATTTCGATTTGCATGTCTTCAATCGCAGCGGTGATGTCAGAAACGGCATCATCGCCGATTATGATATCGGTGCCGTCTCGTCACGTCGCAACCGCCAACCACTTGAGAAACAGATTCTCGATGAGCACCACAATAATTGTTGCGTATTTGAACTGACCGGAGGGCTCTCCTTCGGCATCATTGAATATCTGTCGCGCCGGCTAGTACGAGAAAGACCACGCGCCCAGCTCGTCATCATTGACTTCCGTCGCGTTCCCTCAATTACCAAAGCCGCGGCTCAATTGCTCAAAGACAGTCTAAGCGATTTGATAATAAACGATACAACCGTCATTTTGTCTGGCATACAAACGCAATCCGCGGTTGGCGCTACTATTTACCGATTAACAGAGCCGCTGTTGAAACTACGGAAGTTCTCGCTACTCGATGAAGCTATCGAGTGGGCTGAAGATCAGATCATCTATCGCCACGGTGGATATGGGCATCTGAACGATCCGACAACGCTGCTCGAGCAGCAATTACTCTCGGGCTTAACGCGCGACGAGATTGCGACACTCGCCGATCTTATGGCACCGCGAACATATCAGGCTGGGCAACGCATCGTAGAAGCTGGAGAACAAGCATCGTCCCTGTTTTTCCTGCAGAGCGGCATGGTCAGCGTCAAGCTACCAAACGGCGCCCGCGTGGCCACACTTGTCGCAGGCATGGTGTTTGGGGAGATGGCGTTGCTCGAAGACCATAGGTCTGCCGATGTATGGGCCGATACATCAATTCAGTGCCTCGAACTGCCGCTCGATGTGTACGCGAGCTTTCGTGAGAAACACCCCGAAATCGGCGAGCGCATAGTCCGTAATCTAGCCGTTCTACTAGCCAAGCGCCTGATCCAGGCCAACAAGAAAATTGATTTGCTGGCTTCGTACTAAGGGCGGCAGTCGAATGGTCGCTCTTGTCCCGAAGCACGGATTTTTGGGCACCTGTGTTTATTTCCGGCGTTGCGGGTTACGCGAACTAATCGTGGACATCGGTGTTCGATAGAGATCGACCCGGCGCGGACAATATATGGTTGCCGTTCAACGACGTATTTCCGAGCTCCCCGGCCCTTGAGCGCCCCCCCAAAAGGGAGGTCGGACCTGACAGCGCTGGTTAACAAATTGCTCCTGAGGGGCCCGTTTCACGCGGTTTTGCCGTAACTTATTTCTGATTTTTGTCATGTATCTCGAACTAAATTGGACGCTTACATGCGGGACCGCCGTAAATCCGCGCGCACGCGCGTATTCAAAAATGCCAAACTCTTCATTGGCACATCTTCAGTTGTTGACTGCTTAGTCGGCAACATAACAAATACCGGTGCCCGCGTTCAGATCGCGAACACAATCAATCTGCCGGAGGAGTTGGGAATTACGTTTGATGGCGGCTACTCAGTACGGCCTTGCCGACCCATATGGCGCACAGCAAACGAAGCGGGCGTGGAATTTCTTTAAGCAGCGATTACACTTGCGTAACGACGCCTTGCCAACCAGGGATCGTCATCGGTGCCATTAGCGAGACGTCATTTAGACTTACAGAAACTCTCAATATCTACCGCGCATCAAGAATTTGTACCCGGCGCTTAGCACAATGCGCGTTTTCAGTCGGTTGGCAATAATTATCAACTTCATTACCTTGGTGCTTTCGTCCGCTGGGCATGCCGGCTGTAGCCCCGGATATGAAAGCTGTGAGCCTTCAGTACATGAAGTTCGGGCGAAGATAGAACAGGCACTTAACGCGGCTTTTCGTATCCCTCCGCTGAGTACCGCCTTGCTTGATCGTGGAACACGATGAAAACATAGGCGTATGACTGACCATACGCCTAGTCGGAAGGTCACTCGCCTTGAGGTGATCTCGGCGGGTGCTCGGCGCCGGTGGACATTGGAAGAGAAGCGGCGGATCGTGGCGGAGAGCTACGACGCACCGCGACTTGTGTCGGCGACGGCGCGGCGAAACGGCCTATCTGCGAGCCAATTGTTTATGTGGCGGCGGCTGGCCCGCGAGGGGCGCCTTGTCGGGGGAGATGAGCCTATAACGTTTGCGCCGGCGATCATGGAACTTTCGACAAGTAATCGGCCGACATTGCCGGAATGTGTTGAAAGCGAGAAGAGCTCGCTATGCTCACAGAGGCCAAGTCCGGTGCCAGGTCGGATGGAGATCGTGCTGTTGCGCGGGCATCGCGTGATCGTCGACGATCGCGTTGATGCGACGGTGCTAGCGCGGGTTATTGCGGTGTTGGAGCGCCCATGATCCCGGTCCCGATCGGGGTGCGGGTGTGGCTGGCGAGCGGACATACCGACATGCGGAAGGGCTTTGCGTCTCTTTCTTTGCTGGTACAGGAAGTGCTGCGGTGCGATCCGCTGAGCGGTCATCTGTTTTGCTTTCGTGGACGCCGTGGTGATCTCTTGAAGGTGATCTGGCATGACGGTCAGGGAGCCTGCCTGTTCACGAAGCGACTGGAACGGGGCCGCTTCTTGTGGCCGAGCCCGGCCGACGGCGCGGTGAGGATCTCCTCAGCCCAGCTCGGTTATCTGCTCTCTGGAATCGATTGGCGCAATCCGCAGCAAACATGGCGCCCGACATCGGTAGGCTGATGGATTTGCTTTGCAGATTCTGACGAATATGATTCTCTCAATGGTATGACATCGGCGTTTGATCCTCTGCCATCCGATCTTGCCGCCGCTCATGCGATGATCCTCGCCGAGCGTTCCGCCCGTGTGGAAGCCGAGGCGGTTGCGGCTCGCGCCCAGGCGGTAAATACCGGCACGGAAGCGCTGATCGCCCATCTCAAACTTGAAATCGAGAAGCTTCGCCGGGCGCTTTACGGCAACTGCTCGGAGCGCAAGGCGCGGCTCTTGGAGCAGATGGAACTACAACTGGAAGATCTGGAGGCGGCAGCGACCGAGGACGAACTGGCGGCCGAGAGAGCGGCGGCCCGAACGCAGACGGTACAATCATTCCAGCGCAAGCGGCCTTCGCGCAAGCCATTCCCGGATCATCTGCCGCGCGAGCGCGTCGTCATCGCCGCGCCGGAAAGCTGTCCCTGCTGCGGGTCATCGAAGCTGTCGAAGCTGGGTGAGGATATCACCGAGACACTGGAGGTGATCCCGCGGCAGTGGAAGGTCATCCAGACAGTACGCGAGAGATTCTCGTGCCGAGAGTGTGAGAAGATTACGCAGCCGCCGGCGCCCTTCCACGTCACGCCGCGCGGCTTTGCCGGACCGAACCTGCTGGCCATGATCCTGTTCGAGAAGTTCGGCCAGCATCAACCACTGAACCGTCAGAGCGAGCGATATAGGCGCGAAGGCATCGATCTGAGCGTATCGACGCTGGCGGACCAGGTTGGGGCGTGCACAATGGTCCTGCAACCGCTGCATGCGCTGATCGAGCGCCATGTGCTGGCTGCCGAACGGCTACATGGCGACGACACGACCGTGCCGATCCTAGCCAAGGGCAAGACGATCACCGGGCACATCTGGACCTATGTCCGTGACGACCGGCCGTTTGGCAGTCGGGCGCCGCCGGCGGCGTTGTATTACGCCTCGCGCGATCGAAGGCATGAGCATCCCGCCCGCCACCTTCAGGACTTCGCCGGCATCCTGCAGGCAGACGCCTATAGCGGATACAACGAGCTCTACGATCCGTCGCGCGCTCAGGGGGTAATAACGGCGGCACTTTGTTGGGCACATGCCCGCAGGCAGTTCTTCGAACTGGCCGACATTGCCGCCAATGCACGGCGTGGAAAAAACGCGGCGGCAATCTCGCCGGTTGCGCTGGAGGCAGTCAAGCGCATTGACGCGCTGTTCGATATCGAGCGCGGCATCAACGGCCTGAGCGCCGAAGAACGCCTTCGTGTACGCCGGGAGCAAAGCGCTCCCCTTCTGGTCTCTCTGGAAGCGTGGCTGCATGACGAACGATCCCGCCTGTCGCGCTCGGCCTCGGTCGCCAAGCCGATCGATTATATGCTCAGGCGCTGGGACCGGTTCGCCCGCTTCATTGAGGATGGCAGGGTCTGTCTCACGAACAATGCGGCCGAGCGCGCCCTTCGCGGATTTGCGCTGGGACGAAAATCGTGGCTCTTCGCCGGTTCCGAACGTGGCGCCGACCGGGCGGCGGCCATGACCACGCTGATTATGACGGCCAAGCTCAACGACGTCGATCCGCAGGCTTGGCTCGCCGACGTGCTTGCCCGCATCGCCGACATCCCGCAGGCTCGGCTTCCTGAACTGCTGCCGTGGAACTGGAATATCGGTCAGGCGTTCATGGCGCCGGCCGCGTGAACAGCACCTGAAACAACTTTTCCGCCCGCCGCAGGCCTTCGTCACTCAGAATCACAGACTTCGCTTTGTTTGCCGGGTCCGCGATCAAACCCTTCTGATGCAGCCGATCCAGAGCGCCCCAATCGAAGCCCTTCCAGGCGCGCCTCTCGTCATGCAACGTTAGCCATAAAAGCCCTAGAACGGCGTCGTCGATCTTATCAAGGTCGATCTCCATGCGCGAAGATTAGCACGGATAAGCATTGACTACCGCGGCCCAGGCCAGATGGTTACGACGCGCCGAACCTAAACCGCGGTCCTCACCGGAGGCTTACGTACATGAAGTTCGGGCGAAGATAGAACAGGCACTTAACGCGGCTTTTCTAACGCCGCACTCGATAGTCTCATTGGAGAAACTCGATGGTCGTCACGCTGAGACGCATGGCCGCAAAATATTTGAAATGCGGTTTTTAGCCGTGATAGAATATTCCGGCGACAGGCTGATTTGCCGAATGGCACTTTGTCCCGAAATGCATAACTATTTGGTGGAAATCGACGAGGCCGCAAAAAAAGCAACAATCGCAGGTTGGCTTTTTTTTGAACAAGCGGGGCGAGGATGGCGCTAGACAGCCGAATGTCGGCTGATAATCCTTAGCTAAAGCCCCAGGACATTGCCCGGAGCTTTTTTGTTTCAATCGCTAATCAATCACGCTGCGAGATTCATAGCCTACCGCTTACCGCGCAAGCCGCACAGAAGTCCCTTTATTGAATCATGATGTTCGCGTGTTTTACGATCGTCGCCCCAGTTTTCGACTCGTTATCGATTAAGGCACAATAGCCATTCCGTGCCGCAGCATCACAGTCGGGTCAGCCAGTTTCCGCCACGCTCGGTAAATTGGGCAAGGTCTACGGGCGCGCTTTGGTGATTACCGCCATCGCGCACACTTACGTGTAGTCAAATAGCCCCGCCACCGATGACACCGCTTTCAACGCGTACTTGTCGGTCGAGCCTGTTTGGCGGCGGCCGATTAGTGACCTCCTTGGCTCTTGTCTTTTTTGCTGCCTTGCGCGCCTTTACCGGCCTGGACGCCCTGAATGCTCCTCCCAGTCTGCATTCCCTGAACGCGACTGCCGGTCTGGATGTTCCTATTAGTCTGAACGCCCTGGATGTTCCTATTAGTCTGAACGCCCTGGATGTTCCTATTAGTCTGAACGCCCTGGATGTTTCTGTTAGTCTGAACGCCCTGGATGTTTCTGTTAGTCTGAATGCCCTGGATGTTTCTGTTAGTCTGAACGCCCTGGATGTTCTTATTAGTCTGAATGCCCTGGAGGTTCTTGTTAGTCTGAACGCCCTGGATGTTCTTGCCCGTCTGGATGCCGGGAACGCGGCTGCCGGTCTGGACCCCGCTGATGCCTTTTACGCCGACACTGCCGAATTGTCGTTGAAGGTTTGTGTTCTTGAACGGCACGTTGCCGTGATGAGCCGCGTTGAACTTCCAGTTCTGGAATTGCCCGCCACCGGTGGCGTTAACTCTGTTAAATCTACTGTAGAGTACGGTGTTCGTCTGGATCGCCGCGTAGCCCGCATACCCCCAATTATAATGGTACCACAGAGCAGGCCCGACGAAGAGCGCCGCGCCGAACCCAAATGCAGGCCCGACTGCCCACCAGGGCGGATACCAAAAGAATGGCACATATCCTGGTGACCAGTAACTGCTTCCATAAACAATCACTGGATCATAGACCGGAACATAAATGTAATCCGGTTCGATCGGCTCGATCACGATATACTCTGGCGGCCCTACATAGTCCGCGCTCGGCGGCGCAGCGATCCTGCTGACCTTCTGCTCCTTGCTCGACTTCAGATTACCCGTGATCTCTGCTTGTTTGCGCAACGCTTGAATTGCACTCTGAATGTCGTTGGGCTGAGCCAAAAAGGCCTCACCGAGCTGGTTAGTCCAGTCCAGTTTTTCGTTCATCATAGCAAGCACTTGCGGAACCGACGTTAATCCCTTGACACTTGGATCCCACGGTTGCTTTTGCATTGCATCTTCAAGAGCCGCACCTTTAAGGTTTGGATTTTGCTCGGACCAACGCGCTGCTATCGCTACTTCGAGTGGATACGTAGATGCAGTCAGTATCTGTGCCAGCAAAGCATCGGGATAGAGCGCAATCGGCGCGACCAGTTGCTGCAGCTGCTGCTGAGTAAGGACTTGCTGCTGAGGCTGCAACTGCTGCTGGGGTTGCCCTTGGCCCTGCGGATCCTGAGCCAACGCAGGGCACGTAGTGCCTAATAAGGCTGTCGGTATCACCAAAGCCGACATGAAGTAGTACCCACCGATCCCTTTCGACCAGGCTGACATGAGGAACGTCCTTTGTGGCTTCAAATAATCTAATCTTACACATAAACTCGAAAATTTACTACGCTCCTTACTGAGGCTGCGATTTGAACAGTTTTCACGCCTTCCAGTTTACGTCGTAATTAAAAAATTGTTGTCGATCTGGACTTGCGTGTAAAGCTCTTAACCGCGTCACGACCGCCCGGTAGACGCGGCATCGACATTAAAACTGCAACATTAGCTACCGCGCCAGAACGCCCTTTAGCTTCAATTGACGCCTATAGGCCGGTTGGTGAGTTTATGCCTTCGTGCCATCTATTTCTGAAGCACCAGCCGGCGTCGCAATTAGCCGCCTGTGAGCACGTGGGCACCAACACGCAATCCACCTAAGACAATTGTTTAGTGGGTCCAGGCGCCGCGGCGATTGAACGCGAAATTGTCAGAATAAGACATCACGCGCCGCGCCGTGGGCTTTGTCTCCGATACCTGGTAGGCGATGCCGTGGCGCTCGCAATAGGCGACCGCCTCCTCCTTGCTCGGAAAGCGCAGGCGCAGTTGTTGGTGCATGTCACTGGACGAGGTCCAGCCCATAAGTGGCTCGATCTGCCGCGGTTCCTCAGGCTCGAAGTCGATCACCCAATCCTTAGTCTTCGCTTGGCCGGACTGCATTGCGGTCTTGGCAGGCTTATAAATGCGCGCGGTCATGGGGAAACCGTTTCCTAGATGTCGATGCCCGTATAAAACGATAGCCGGACACTGGCAATGTCCCGCCAGCCCTGCCCATGCATTGATTTGGCGCAAAACCTGCCGCTGAACTGGGATGGGCTCCACAATCGGGCCTGGAGGATTGGCAGCGCGTTTATGGTAACAGGATCGCCGTGGCGGTCGTCCAACAATTGAGGGCCTCAAACAAACACGCTCATTGGAGGAAACCAACATGCGTCAATTGCTTGCAGCTTTGCTCGCTGGTGCCTTCCTCGCCGCTCCCACCGATTCACATGCGCAGTCAACTTCCGAATACCCAACACGGCCGATCCGCATGGTCGTCGCTTTCGCGCCCGGTGGCGCCACCGATACACTCGCCCGCTTGTTGACCGGCGTGCTCAGCCAGGAGCTTGGGCAGATGATCTATGTTGAGAACATCGCCGGCGCGAGCGGTTACATCGGCTGGCGTAACGTCGCGGGTTCCGCGCCGGATGGTTACAGCCTGCTGCTTGCGGAAAATGCCATCGCAATCCGGCCAGGCTTCAAGGATTTGACGCCGCCCTTCGATCCGGTCAGCCAGCTGGATGCCATTGCCTCGGTGGCGTATTCGCCGCTCGCGCTATGCGTGGCCAGCACTGTGCCGGCCAACAACGTAAAGGAGTTGCTTGCGCTGTCGAAATCGCAGAGCAAGCAGCTCAATTATGCCTCCGCCGGTACCAGTTCTGTTGCCACGCTGGTCTGGGATGTCGTGCGCGACGGCGCTGACATCGACGCGCTAGACGTCCCCTATCGCGGCGGGGGACCAGCAATGGCTGCGATCATCGCAAACCAGGTCGACATCATCATGGCGTCCACCCAGGTGGCGAAGCCACTGGTCGAAGACAAGCGCATCAAGGCGCTGGCCGTCACCAGCAAGCAGCGCTCCCCGGCCTTACCCGACGTACCAACATTGGAAGAGGCCGGCGTGAAGCATGCCGATGTCGATTTGCAATTCTGGTTCGGTGTGTTCGCGCCGAAAGGCGTGCCGGACGCGATCAAGACAAAACTGGAAAATGCCATCAAACAGGCCCTGCAAGCACCCGCCTTGCGCGACCGTTTGGCCCCACTCGACATCACCCCGGAATATGCTCCGGCGGAAAATCTGCAAACGCGCCTGCGTAACGAGATTAAAAACTGGAGCACCTTCATCGAGGCCAAGGGCCTCAAGGCGAACTAGGAATTTCCATGAGCCGCGGACCTTGGATTGATCATTTTGGCGACAACTTCCTCTGGTCGAATGCGACGCTGATCCTGAAAGGCATGGCGCCCTATGGCGTGGTCGCGCTCGAAGAAATCGACCGCGTCTGCGAGAAGCTGCGGATGCGGCAAAGCGACCCGCACGCTTGGCAGGAAGAATGGCGCGCGATGGGTGAACGCGTCGACGCGCGCGCGGCTGCCGCTCTGGCCAAGGGCCACACGATGACAGCAGGCAATTATTACCTGCGCGCCGGCATCTACCACTACAACGCCGAACGATTCATCTCGCCAAGCCCGGAAAAGCGGGCGCAGGGCGAGATCGCTTATCGATGCTGGCACACTGGCATCCGCCTACGCGAGCCAGCGATCGAATTCGTTGAGGTGCCCTATGAGGGTACCACGCTGGCAGCGCTGTTCATGAAAGGGAGCACCGATGGCCGTCCGGCGCCGACCATCGTCGTCGTGAACGGCATGGATAATGCCAAAGAGATGAGCATCTTTTTCGCAGGTCGTGAGTTCGCGCGGCGCGGATTCAATACTCTCTGCCTCGACGGCCCCGGCATGGGCGAGATGCGGCGTATGCGTGGTATGCCAAGCCGTTACGACTACGAGGTGCCGGGTACGGCGGCCTTTGATTACCTTGCGACGCGGCCGGACGTCGATACCAAGCGTATCGCCATCTTCGGATACAGCTTCGGCGGATATTACTCCTCACGCATTGCCGCGTTCGAGAAACGCTATGCCGCCTGCGTCGCGCTGTCCGCGCTGCATTGGGACCTGGCGGACTGGCAGGAGAAGATCCGCCAGAAGAACGCCCGTTCGCCGGCCACGGTCGCGCAATCGAATTTCCAGTTCCGCTGGGTGGTCGGCGCTGAGACACAGGAAGAAGGCATTGCCATCGCCAAGAAATTCACGCTGAAGGACGTGGCGAATAACATTACTTGTCCATTCCTGGTCACCCATGGCGGTAATGACCGAGTAGTGCCGCTCCAAAATGCCCAGAAGCTCTACGATGCGGTCGGCTCAAAGAAAAAAACGATCAAGATCTTCACCACCGAAGAGGGTGGCGCCGAGCACGCCCATGTCGATAACCGGCAGGTCGGTATTGATTTCGCGGCCGATTGGATCGCAGACAACATGTAAGTGGTGCGTGTGATTGATCAGTAGCTCGGGAATGTCCGCTAAATCCCAAAGCGGAAAACCCATCCAAACGGATTAGCCTAGCAACGCAGCTGCACCTCAGGCCGTCGTTCCAGCGGCAGTGGTTCTTTCCGGCTAGGGTAAGACCTCACGGCGATCCCGCAGGCGCGGCTCCATTCTTGACCGTAACTGCGACAATAGGCCATCATCAGCTGCAGTAACAACTTCGATCAATTCATTGGCCTCTGCGAGACGCGCTACAGTTACGTAGTCGGCCCCGGCGGCGTAGAGTTCTTCGATCTGCATGAATACGTCGGCGGTGGCCACAATTTTCGCATTCGGATTAACAGCGCGCACATAACGGACCAACTTTTCGTTGCTAGTGCCCTTGAGTAGAGCATCCGGCACGCTTGAAATGACTATTTCTGCTTCTGTAATTCCCGCGTGAGAGAGCGTCTCCGAGTGAGCAATGTCACCGTAGATGACTTTTACGTCACGAGATTGCAGCGTGTGGAAAACCTGCGGATTGAAATCCACAACGCAGAGCTGGCCGAGTAGCGCTGCGTGTCTTCTCTCCAATTCGCTTAGAAACGAACTTGCAGCGCGGTAGAATCCTAGAAGAACGATTCTACGCTTGCCATCCTTATCGCTATCGGCATCTGCCTCGAGATGGTCAAGATCGCGCAGGCCGATCCGCTTCAGTCCTGCCACCGTCCCTCGGGAAATTAAATCACTACGCATCATGAGGAACGTGCTCAAAACAGCCAACAATACAAATGCGAAAGTTTCCGCGCTGGCAACTTGCGGAGAAATCTGGCCAGCCTGCTTTCCGACTTGCACCAAAACAAGTGAAAATTCACTTATTTGTCCCAGATTGATGGCTGGCAATATACTCGCGCGGAGACCCTGATCTAAAAAGTAGAGCGGCGGGAACACAGTGACCCATCTGCTGACCATGGTGAAAATAACAATGAGCAGTGCCAGTCCAATTGTCGCGTCAGTCGGCAATGCAATAGTCATACCGAGTGCAACGAAAAATAACGTGATGAAAAAATCGCGCAGAGCAGTAACCTTCGCTGTCACATCGAGCGCATAGGGGAACGTTGAAAGCGATACGCCCGCAATGAGCGCGCCCATTTCTCGCGATAGCCTCAAGAATTCGGCAAGTTCTGCAACGAAAAAACACCACGCCAAAGCTCCGACGATCACAAGCTCCGAAAGCCGTGCGATTCGGTGAAAGAAGAACGGTAGCACGAATCTGCTGATTAAGAGTGTCGCCGCAATCAGAACGGCGACACGACCAGCAGAAATCAGTAAGACCGTAAATTGCAAATCATCAAGGCTGGGCTGCACTGCGAGAAAAAGTATCGCGAACAGGTCCTGAAGCACGAGCACGCCCAAAGTGATACGACCTGGCACAGTGTCAAGTTCGCGTTTGTCATAAAGGACCTTTACAATAATCACTGTGCTGCTCAGTGCCACTCCGGCGCCGAGATAAAGTGCATCCCAATTGCCGCCCCGACCAAATGGCATCCCCATCGCTAAAAAGAAAATAGTTCCAAGAACGTAACAGCCAAGGATTTGAGCGCCTGCAGCGATAAGGATGACCTTGCCGGTCCGTACAATCTTTTTTAGATCGATTTCCAGACCAATCATGAACAGCATGAAAATGAGGCCAAGCTCGGCGATTGTCGTTATGGACTCCGGAGACCTGACCCAACGCAGGCCGGATGGTCCTAACGCAAAACCTGCCATTAGATACGCCAGCAACAAAGGCTGCCGAAGGAGATGAGCGCCAACCCCAACGAGCCACGCCATCAAAATCGATAGGGCCAGATCCCGAATTAATTCGTGCATCTGCCGTTCCTCAGCATTTCATTTTCTCAGTATAACCAAGTCTGACGGAGGGTGATGGACAGCAGAAATTTCGACTGACGGCGCATGGCATCGCTATTTGATGCATCTTCGCGGGAGAGGAACCCGTCCGGCATGAATATGTTATTTATTCGGCGGAATGGTCATCCCGAGTCGAACGGCGACACCAAATACGTCCAAGCAACGACGAAATGATGTATTTGCAAGCTGCTGTGAAGTCATCAATGGTGTCGCGATTATCCTAACTGCCAGCGTATTGGATCGTTAGGTCATCGCCGGTCGTACCAAATGGCGGATCAGCGTGCCGCATGGCCCCGGCGAAAAGGATCCCAAACTGCGCTGGCAATCAACGCGATGTAATCACGTCGCCGCATGTGCCCCCGTTGGGACCACGTTTTTATAATGAGAAATCATAGCCGGTTGTGACCGGGCGGCGAGGGAGAAATAGCAAACAACCGGCCTCAAATGCTGATCGGGCCCGTCCACTTTGAGCCATATCCACTTTACCCCTAAAAGATGGGGTAATCGGCCGGCCGATTAGAGAAGCAGACATTGAGCGGCGCCACCAAGTCAGCATTTGACTTGCCAGTTTTGTGTCCACGCCTTAGTGGCGTAAGCGGCGATCACGCAGGCGCTGTTTCATGCCTAAAGGCCGTCCGTCACTTCTGAACGGACCTGTTACCGAATTCTGGCATGAACAAAGCGCGATCGCTGCTACCGGACTTGCTACCGAACTCGGTGGCAGAAGGCGGGATGCGCACGGACCACCGCCCCGTGATTGCTCGAAAAAGCCCGATGCAGTGGGACCTAAGGGGACAGTCGAAAACTTATGAAGACATTCGCAACCGAATTTAGAGTGCGGTGCGCTGGCGACCGCCCTAATCTGTCTGAAGCTGATCGCAAAATTTGTTCGGGAGTAAACCGGCGGCGACCAGGTGGCGACTAGGGCCAAAGAAGAAGGCCACCCCCGATGGCGTCCTTAAAAAGTTACGTTATTATAAAGACTTAATTGGTCGGGGCGGCAGGATTCGAACCTGCGACCCTCTGCTCCCAAAGCAGATTGTTATAGGCGACAACACCGGACACCCGCCGGCATCCGGTGTGCTGATTCACCCCGTAATTATTGGTGAAATTGCTTGTTGTCTACCCCTGTCCGAGACATTGCCTGACACCACCAGACATGCTATGAGCGTTACCCCTGCGTTACCCCAAAAACAGGGACCACCCTCTGCTTTTTGACAGAGCGGGCGCGAGGCCGGGGTAACGCGGGGTAACAGGAGGGCAGAAACCTGCCAAAACTCACAACAATAAGTGTCGAGGCCGTGAGGCCAGACGCGATCCGGC
>Ga0207780_1000086_pt1 | contig 22422 bp, 14 predicted proteins | sample LuqExpMetageno45_FD_187803 | JGI IMG/M metagenome (GOLD analysis project Ga0207780, IMG submission 187803) | Tropical forest soil microbial communities from Luquillo Experimental Forest, Puerto Rico - Sample 45 (SPAdes) | ecosystem: Environmental > Terrestrial > Soil > Tropical forest ...
TTGGGCAACCTTCTACGCGGATGGTTTCGCGGACGACCAATTCACGCCCGTGGCCTACTGGGACCGCTCCGCTTGGACTGGCGGACTTTATATTTCGCACCTTCCAAAGATCCCCAAGCTCGATCTGAGATTGGAGGGCGTGTATTCCGACGTTCCTGCCGGTGGCGCTATCGGTAATGGGTTCTTTTACTATAATGGCCGCGAACGGATGGGCTACAGCAACGACGGAAACCTCATCGGTAGTTGGATTGGGCGAGATGGTCAAGGTGCTCAGGTCTGGTCCAATTATTGGTTTACACCAAAGAACCGCATTCAATTCAATTTCCGCCACGAAAAAGTGAGCCAGCAATTTCTGCCCGGCGGCGGCTCACTCACGGATTTTGGAGTACGGGGCGACCTCTGGTTTCAGAATGGTGTGGGCGTTACCTCGACATTTCAGTACGAACGTTACTTGTTCCCAGTGATCCAGCCTGGCGCCGTCCGAAACATAACCGCTTCGGTCGAGTTGCAGATTCAACCTCAAAAGATCTATCGGCCATCTCTCCACTACGTGACCGGAAGATCAGTCCCAGCTCCAAATTCAAATTGAAAGCCGTGCTGAGGTGTTGCGTCGTCATTCGAGATCGCTCCGGACGTGCGGCAGTAAAGGTCAGCTAATCCGCCCTTACCATTCATCTTGAAAGGAGTTTCCAGGACGTTTACTAGGCGGCATGCGTCCCACCTTCGCTGTTGTGGCTCCACCGCAAGGTATGCAGTTATTTACAGGAAAGAGAAGTCGGCGTCTTCGACGAGTAACCTAAACGGGGGAAAATATCCGGGATCCCCTTTCTTGTGAAGCTTTGCTGACACTCCAACATCCCACCCCCAAGATCGATTGAGGCTCCCATGAAGCAAGTAGTTCTTCTGGCAATTATTGTTTTGGCTGGCTTGCAACTGTTTACGGTAGGTGTTGCCTGCGCGCAACCGATTGCAGGGTACGTCTGCCCTGTGTCTAACCCATCGACGCGGTGGAGTTGCGCTCACAACTTCAGCGACATGGATGTCCTTGTGCAGGTCTTCGATCCCAATGGCAAGCTTATGGTCCCCGGCAGTGTGAAGCGGGTGGACCCGAACAACGTAGAGGTAAATTTCGCGAACCCCGCCGCTGGTTCAGTATTGGTCATTCATATAAGTAGTAGCGCCAACCCTGTAGGCCGCGCGAACGCAACGACACCTAGTCTGACAAGCGGCATTGTTTGGACCGGGCCGAGCACGAATAAATACACAAAGTTATCGCAGGCGCTAGCAGATCCTCTCTGCAGCACCGTAATTTCGAGCTGCATGGTTAATCTTGCCTCTGACTTCGATGAATCGATTGCCTCAACCTACACGTTTGGCAGCACTGAAAATCAGCGTGCCGTGGTTCACGGCTTGCCGGGTGCCAATTTTAGATGCAAGGTTACGAATGGCACGCCTTGTTTCAATCTGAACAATCAGAGCGGCATCGTAGGGGAACTTCCCGGCGGCCACTTCAATGGTGGCGATACGCAGTTTCGGGGCGGCTTGGGCATTATGGCCGCACCCGGGTCGCACGTGCCTTGCGTGATCTGCAACGTAAACACCAACAATAATAACTCATATATTCGGCTGGAGAATTTCTTCGCCGGCGCCTCCAGTGGAGCCAACGTAACTGGAGCGATCGTCGATTTGAACAACCTACGGAATCAGGCCGTTTTGCAGAACTTTTTTGTAGAGGGCGCCCCAAACGAAGGCATCCGTATTCACGGAGCGGGACCGTTGAACGTCGTCAATGTCTGGGCCGGGGGCACTGGAACAGGAAAGAGCCAGCCATGTAGTATTACGGCCGATAAGTTGATCCAGACCGTTGCCGTGCAATGGACAAGCGGCATCTGCAATACGCCGGGTCCCAATCAGCCGATGATGAAAATCGACGGGGGCGGGGGCAACCCCTACGGTCCCACGATGGCGGCCATAGGTATCAACGGCTTGTTCATGGAGGATGCCAGTCCGATCGGGAACGTCTCTGACGCCGTTTTGATCAAAGACGCGGCCGCAGTCCACGTGCGCGATAGCTTCGTCCAAGGGCCGCACACAAATAATGTGATCCATATCCAGGAGTCTCCTTCGAGTTGGGGGATTACTAGCGCTATTAGCGCGTCCAATATTTGGAAGGCGAATGATAACGGAACATTAGGCAATCTCGTTCTGAATGACATTAGCGGGTTCTCGAACCAAGCTGCCGATCTCTTGTATTACGGCTACGGCGGCAGGCCAGGAACAAACATCATGCCCTGGACGCTGGATTACGCCAACTTCCAGATCGTCCAGGGAGGTAATCGAATTCTCTCCGTCCCAGGAAACACAGGCACTGACAAGATTCCGGTGAAATACCTCTTCAACGCGAATGGCTCCGCCGTGTTTCGTAGCTACTTGGACGGAAATCAAACGATGCTGGACCTCGATACGGGTAAGAGTGGCGTGGCGAGCACTTGGATGGACTTTTCTGATCGCGGGGCGGCGAAGTGGCGGTTCATCAAGGACAATTTCAATAATTTCTCGATCTACGATGTTGTGAACAACAAGGTGCGCCTGGATTTCTTGTCGCAGAATGGCGCCGTGGCTGCGGCTCCCGGTTGCCAGCTGTGTCTTGCCAACGGTGAACACATTGGCTGGCGCGATGCCGCAAATGGTTCAGACCACACGGTAGGAGAAATTCAAAAAGTCTCGGCAGACATCCACAGCTGCTCTACCACGGGCGGCACAACACCTTGGACGGGAGCGGCGAACTGCGATGTGACGTGGCCCTCTTCTTTCGCCGACACGAATTACATCCCGAGCTGCACGGCCGGACCGGTGGCCTTGGGCATCCCGATTCTGCAAGGAATCTCTAAAGTGACGGCCACCAAAGTGACGGTACTGATTCAACAAGCCGGGAGTTCCAGCGCCGCGTTTAAGTCCATTTTCTGCATCGGAATCCACAATTAGTGTCATCGGCTAGTAATGTGCCGTTAAACGAGTGCGAGCTATCATCCCGACACTCGCAATTGTCACACCCAAGAACCTATGCGCGGCAAGGGGGCTTATGCGCGGCAGAAGCTTGTTCAACCTCGGTTCGTATTTCGGGCTCGCGGCCCTGTTGCTCGCTTGTGGAGGTGGTAATCCTCCTGCAACAATTCCCTTGGGCACCTCTAAGGTCAGCTTGACAATACACGATTCGCCGCCGAGCGGCGTGGCGGTGCTTTCTTTTCAGATCTCGGTAACTGGAGTGACTCTGAACCCAGTTGCTCAGGGAATTGGTGTCCCTAACAGTGGGCCGGTGTCGATCCTCGAAGCTCCCGTCAACGTGGAGTTGACTCAGCTAGTGACGGACCGGGCGTTTCTCACTGCTGGGAGTGTTCCCGAAGGGACGTATGGCACCCTCACGCTCACCTTTGCCAATCCCAAATTGACTATCCAAAACAACTCCGGCAGCGCGATAGGGAGTTGCGCAAACGCTGCTATTTGCGAGCTAACTCCCAATCTCGTCGCGGCATCGGCCACATATCCCATCTCTCAAGGGCTTACTTCGATCTCATTAACGATTTCGCCGAATACGCCGGTAGGACTAGATGTCGACTTCGATCTAACCCAGTCTCTGCAAAGCGATCTCACCATCGCTCCCTTCTTGACCATTACGCAACTGCCCAGTTCATTGAGCCTACAAGACCAGCCGTATTTTGCTGAGGTCGATAACCTTCAAGGCGAAGTCAACAATGTGAACCATGTCGATCGGTTCACTCTGTTCATGAACAACGGCCAGGCGCTGACCATTTTCCTTAACAATACGCCCGGTTACGGCTTCACCCCGGACTCGGGTGGTCTGAACGATCTCCAGACCGTTCGGACGAACACATTGCTCCAGCTCGACGGCACACTGGTGGCTACGGGAGTCTATCTTCTACAAACCGCCGACCAGGCCAAACAGCGGGCAGAAATTGTAGGGACCGTGGCGAGCGTAGACAGTCCCTCACAATTCCACATGGTAATGCACGACGCCTTTCCACCTATCACTGGCATTCAAGTCGGCAACGTGGTCTCGGTGACAATTCCGGGTCCCGCCACCTTCAATGTCGCGGCCGACGGTTTGAGCTTGCCTTCGGGGCTCAGCTTCGCCAGTCCTTCCGACTTGATGCCTGGCCAAGAGGTCCAGGTTTCCATTGCCGGCAGCGCCAGCGGCAACGCTACCGAGGTCATCACCGACCAGATCACGCTGCGCATGTCCCAAATCGCCGGCACTGTCAGCGCAACCGCGAATACGAGCAATTTTACTCTCGGCAATCTCCCCGCTTTATTTACCAGTACAACCATCCAGACTACCGTCGTGCCCGAGACAACGCTCGAAAACCTTACGGCTATCCCCCTTTTTCAAAACGTTGCGGTGCGCGGGCTGCTGTTCAACACCACCGGCTCACCAACCTTAGTCGCTGGAAAGATTTCCCAGCAACCCGCTGGTTCGATGTAGTCAAAGAGAAGTGGCCATGATTTGAGAGTAGCGGTGGCAAAAGATGGTGCGCACCCGTGCCTCGTCACCTGTTGCTCGGTCTTGGCTCTTCACGGAAGAAGTAGCTCAGACCAATTTCTGACGCTTTAGCGCAAGCCGTCGGTTTGAGTCGAGGAAAGCACGCCGGCAGAAGCGCTCTTGTCACGCGTGTGTTCCGGCAAGGGACGGACCGGCATGCTTCCGAGATAAGCCAGGATGCCGCGATACAGGCCCTCGGTAACGCGCTGGCGCTGCTCGTGTTCCGTCAGAAGCTTCTCGTCGGCGGGATTGCTGAGGAAAGAAATCTCCGACAGGACGGCGGGCATATTTGCACCAGTGAGGACGATAAAGGGAGCGCGCTTCACGCCTCGATTGGTTTCCTGGTGGCTAACGAGTTGCAGACGTTGCGAGAGAGAGTTCTGAATGTCGGAGGCGAGCTGGCGGGACTCAGCCATGTTTTCGTTGCGCGTAATCTTCTTGATCAGGTCAGGGAGGTTATGGAGAGAAGAGTCGCCGACGGCATTCTCGCGCGTGGCGATTTCGCGGGCCTCTGGCGATGCCGCGAGGCTGACGTAATACGTTTCGACGCCACGGATTTGGCGGGTATCGCTGGAATTGGCGTGGATGGAAATGAACAGATCGGCCTGCGCGTCATTGGCGATGGCGGTGCGCTCTTCGAGCTGAAGATGCCGATCGTCAGTGCGCGTATAAATGACCTCTGCGCCGGGAATGTTTTCCTTGATCATGCGGCCAAGGCGAAGAGCCACGTCAAGGCAAAGATCCTTTTCCATGAGGCCGGACGGGCCGATAGTGCCTGTGTCATATCCACCATGGCCTGGGTCGATGGCGATGCGGTTGATTTTGAGACCCAGTTCGCGGGCAAGAGAGAGCCGAGGGCTGCTGGTGACTTCCATACGTTCCGTGGCGCTGCGATCGGGGGTCTGGCGAATAGCCTCGTGGTTCGCGCTGGGACTGGTGAGGTTCAGCGGTTGCGACGATGGAACGATTGGAACGCGTTCCGGCAAGCTTGGCGGCCTGGTTGCGGATTCACTGGACCCGGGTGGAGACGTGAGAGGCGCGATATCAGAGGAAGCCTTGCTTGCGAGAGTTTGCGCCGGGATCGTCGCAGTGGAAATGCCTGGGCGAATGGATTCGGAGATTCGCTTCGCCGCCAGATAAGGAAGTGCGAGAGTAGTAGCGGCAAGAGCGGCTACCGCAGCACGGCGGAGCAGCGATTGGCTGAGGAATGGGAGCGAAGAGATTCTATTACGGGACTGAAGCCGTCCCTGCGGCATTGGATGGAGCCTGCCGGACACGGTGATATTGGGTTGCGATGACCGGAGTTTTGAAACAGTTTGCGGTGCTTCACCAGAATCGAGTTTCTGTGCGGCCTTCTCGACAATTTCCGCAGAAACTGTATGGCAACCCGTCGCATAGGCTTCCAACAATGCGCGGAAGCAGATCTGGTTGATGTTGCGCGGAATACCCTGGCTGCGTTCTGCAATAAGCGCGAGAGCTTCGCGTTCCAATAGGCCGATACCCGGATGGCCTGCAACCCGTAAGCGATGCTGGATATAGGCGGCGGTTTCCGGGCCAGAGAGGGGCTCGAGGGACTTTGTTGCGAAACTCAGAGGAGATGGGCTCCCCCGCAATTTGTCCAACAGCTTGGGCCGACCGGCCAGGATAACAGAGAGACCAGCGTCGGAATCGGCCCAACGGCTTATCGCATTGAGAATGGTTGGGTCAAGGTCTTCGGCGTTGTCGACAACGAGAACGTAGTTCCTGTCAGTACGCGTGTCCCCAGAATGAAGATTGTGACCCAGTGAAGGCGAAGCCTCGCCTCGGACAGTCGCATCTAGCTCGCTCGACAGGTAATCGAGGAGCTCGGGTGCGGAAAGGTTCGAGTGAGGCAGAAGAATCGCACGGGTGGAACTGGGGAGGTTCGCCAGAAACTGATTGAGGAGCGTGGTTTTCCCTGCACCGGCAGGACCAAGCAATGCGAAGACGCCATTGGGAGACGCAGCGGCGTGCCCAAGCGAGTCCAAAGCTTCGGACCGGTTGCGGCTCGAGTAGAGATAAGAAGGGTGCGGCGAGACGCTAAACGGCTGCTCTCGCAATTGGAAGAAATCGAGAAGCATGGGGACAGCCTCCACTAGCCGGATGGTCCACAGTTTACGCGGTTAGCGCGGACATTGGAAAGGCCTGCTAAAGGACAGGTGTGCCAGGCGCGTTCACTTGGACACTTATCGGCAATCAGTCACAGCGCGGAGAATGCCGTGGGGTCTATAATCTGCGTTTATGGGTCAAGGTGCCTCGGTGCGGTGGTCAGGGCGGTTGGTCCTTATTCTGGCGATGTTCTGCGGGCTTCCCGCATTAGCGACGACAACTTTGGTCGGCGTGGTTCGCGACGCAGCGGGTAAGCCCGTGGAAGGGGCCACCGTTGTCCTGGCATCCAGCGCGGCAGAATTGCAGGCCATGAGCTCTGCAAACGGGGAATTCCGTTTTGCCTCAGTCGCCCCACAAAGCTATCGCGTGCGTGTGCTAGTGGCTGGAAAAGAGTGGCGCGCGGAGAGCGATTTCGCCGTGCAGGGCGGCATGATGCTACAGCTTGTGCTATCGGGCACCGACCAGTCCTTAACGGTAACAGCAACGTCTGCGAAGGCGGACACGAAGGGGAGCGGCGGGTCGACACTGTCCAGTACGGAAGTATCGAGCCTACCCCTGAATACGCGCGATTTCAGCAAGTTGCTCTTGCTCGCAGCCGGCACAATGACGGACGCAAATGGGTCCGCGAACTTCACCCAGCAATTCACGGTGAACGGGCAACGCGGTACCGCATCTGTATTCGCTATGGACGGTGCGGATACGAGCGATCCGGAGATGGGCGGCGCCACGTTTTCCAATTTCAACGTGGATGCGATCCAGGAAGTGCAGTCGAATGCGGGTGCGATGCCGGCGGAGATCGGGCGAGGCGCGGCCGGATTCACGAACGTTGTAACGAAGGCCGGAGCGGACCAGATACACGGCAGTTTTTTCGAGTTTACGCGGAACGCGGCGTTTGACGCGCGAAACTTCTTTGACCATATCAATCCCGAAGACCCGCGGCGTATTCCGCCTTTTGTGCGCAATGAATTTGGCGCGACGAACGGCGGGCCGGTGGTCTTACCGGGGATTTACGACGGACGTGGCAGGACCTACTACTTCGGCGAATACCAGGGTTTCCGGCAGGTGTTGGGGACGACACAGGTTTTCGCGGTACCGACCGCCGACGAGCGGAACGGCATCGATACCGCGACGTACAAGGGCGACACGCTGTACGTTCCGGTGAACGCGGAGATTGCGCCCCTGCTGAACCGCTATCCGCTGCCGAACGATCCCACGGGAGCATTTGGCGCCCGGACTTATGCCACATCGTCGAAAGTAGTGACCAACACCGATCAGTTCTCGGTGCGGATCGACCACAGATTAACGGATAGCGCCCAGTTGTTTGGACGATTCAGCCTGAATCAGATCGACGGTCCGACGACGAACCCCGACCAAACGGCAATTGATCCGAGCTTTGGAGTGAAGTTCTTTGACCATCAGAGAAGCGCAGCTGTGCGCTGGGCGCAGACGGTGACGCCGAGGTGGAGTTTTACGACCGAGTTCGGGTACATCCGCAGTACTCCATTTTTCCCAACAACGAACACGGTCGACCCAGCGCTCGCGTATGGAGATGGTTTGTATCAAGGGTTCAATACTGCGGACGGATCGATTTTCGGGTCGTACGGGAACGTGTACCAAATGAAAGCCGATGTGACCTATGTTCATGGAACGCACACCATCCGAATGGGCGGGGAAGCTCGGCTGAACAAGGACGCGACCATTTTCGGGATGAATCCCAACGGCATTTATACGTTTGGGGGAGGTACCGCCTATTCGCCGGTGCAGATTCTGTCGGCGAGCGGGCAGCACAATATCAACGTAGGCGATCCACTGCCGGATGCCTTGACGGGTCTGTTAACCGCGACTCCGTACGCTTACACCGTGACGGCAGCGGCGAGCGTAACCCCGAAGGGCGACAAGTTCGACGAAGCCGCTGTACGGCGCGAAGCATACAACTTTTATGTCCAGGACTCCTGGAAGATTTCACCGCGCTGGATGCTGAATTACGGGGTTCGCTACGAGGTGAACAGCCGGATTAAGGAAGCGAAGCACCGCACGTCGATCGGCGTTCCGGTGAAAGCCGGTGAGAGTGATGTGTCATTCACAACCTCGGACGCGAACGTCATTTATTTGTATAACCCTCAGCCCGTTTATCCAGTCGACTGGAGCGGCCTGGGTCCGCGCGCAGGAGTGGACTTTTCGGCAACTAAGCGAACGGTTTTTCACGCTGGGGGAGCGCTCACCACATTGCTCCCAAATCTGTGGTTCGACAATTATGTAACCGGCGGAATCCCGCTGGTGTTTCAACCGATCATCACCGCGACAAGGGACACCGCGGTGCCGTTTTCGAATACCGCGGTGCCACTCCAGGTGCCGGAAGCCTACGCGATCAATGGACAGCCGCTGTTTCCAAACGGGGACAGTTCTAAAGTGGCAGCGAATACGCAGATCGACATCGAGCGGCTCCAGAACGATTTGAAGAATCTCACCGGACAAGTACAGTTGCTGACGTCAGGAACGATCTGGCGCGGATTTCGGAATGGTTACGTCGGGACGTACACATTTGGAGTTGACCACGACTTTGGGCCAGTCAAGGCCAGTGCCGCGTATGTGGGGACCTCAGGAATTCACCTCGCGAGCGTGTTTTCGCCAAACGGCTACAACGGGGCAGAGCCCGCATTCGCTCCATTCACGCAGTTCGATGCCCAGGGGCATCCGGTGGGCGGGTTCGGGCCGATTTCGCTGATGAACAGCGGGTCGCACTCCAGCTACAACGCGTTGCAGACAAGCGTGAGCCAAAGTTTCTCGCCCTACGGATTGAGTTTTCAGGCGAGCTACACCTATTCAAAGTCGATGGATGACGTAAGCGCGTTGCTGGGAGGAGTGTCAACGAACGCCGGGGTGATTCTGCAGACGCTGCCACAGGATCCGCTGAATCCGCGGGCGGAGAAGGCCGTGTCCGTGTTTGACGTTACACACGTTTTTTCGCTGAGCCTGATTCAGGACTTGCCACTGAACAAAGTGGAGTTCCTGAGGCCGCTCGGACGCTATTTGACTGACGGATGGCAGTTCTTGAACATCACGACGCTCACAACAGGCCCGCCGTTCAGCGTGTATTCGGGAATACAGCAGACGGGGATGGGAGCGGGAGGTACAGACCGGCCAGACTTGGTGGCGACGCCCGATTTCTCGACCGGGCGCAAAATTAGAGAAGACTATTTCGGGCGCGGCGCGGACAATGCGTCGTTCTTTTCGTTGCCAATAGGAGTTCCAGGCGGAACGGGGCCGAACAGTGGGAGATTTGGAACCTTGGGGCGAAACACGTTTCGCGGGCCGGGATTTCATCAGTTCGATGTTGCGTTGATTAAGAACGCGTCGTTTGGAAGGCGGGGCGGCGGCGAGTGGGGGATCCTGCAGTTCCGTGCGGAGTTCTTTAACGTTTTCAATATCGTGAATTTCGGGCTTCCGTCAAATACCGTGCTGGGCAGCGGATTCGGAACCATCAGTCGGACGGCGGGATCATCGAGACAGATTCAGTTCTCGCTGAAGCTGGTGTATTGACGGACACAAGCCCGCAAAGCAGATTCCTCACTTCGTCCGGAATGACATGAACCGAGGTAGGCTGCGACCGCGAAAACGGCGATGAATCGCCGCACTCCAAAATGCGCAGAGGCTAAAACCTATGCTACGCGTGGGCGGGGGCGCAGTGCACGGCGTCCAGCGCGCCCCACAAGGCGTCTAAGGCTTGGTTGGTTGTGGCAAGAATCTCTTCTTCGTCGTTCTCGCCTTGAACGTGCTGCTCCAGCCAGTTACGCCAAGCTTGGCGATGATTTTTGTCGGCTTCTTCGTGAATGGTGAAATAGGCCAAAGCTTTCGCTGAAGTAACGCCGTAAAACTTTCTCAGGCCGTCGATTTTCGTGCTGGCGATTTCCGGCACCTGCGCTTCGTAGGCGTAGAGAGCCGCAACCGCTTCGGCAACGGGGCGATCCCCGACAATTTCGCGGAAGGTTTCGACAACCGTCTGGGTGCCCGGGAGGGAGGGGCAGCAGGTGATGTCCTCTTCATTCACGCCGAGCGTCGCGGCGAAATCGCGCCACAGTTTGGGATGTGGGCGCGCAGGATTCTCTTCCTCCGCGAGATTTTCGAGAACAATATCCCGAATCGGACCTTCCGTTCGGGCGGCGAGCACCCGCAGATGCTTCGGGAAAGCCTCGACGTGCCGGTAATATTGCGCGGCGTAGAGTTGCAGGGCTTCGCGAGACAGCTTGCCCATTTGCCAATCCTGATAGAACGGATGCTTCAAAAGACTTTTCTCTGCAATCGCGGCGTCAATCTTTTGCAGGAGCGCGGAACTCTGCATAGTTTGTCCCTCCGGTTCGGTCATAACGCGGCATGACGTAAGCCAGCCGCCGTGTCTGCAGTTGAGGGGAGGGATTGTAGCAGAATTCCGTCCAAAAACACTGTGAGAAAAGGTGTCTTCCGACAAAAAAATGCTCATGGGGAATCCAATTTCTCGCGAAAAAATGCCGCGTTGCAAATGAAGGAGTTAGGATTCTCTGGCGTGAAGGCGGGTGATGTCGGCACCGAGAGAGGAAAGCTTTTCGACGATGCGCTCGTAGCCGCGGTCGATGTGGTAGACGCGATCGATGATCGTTTCGCCCGAAGCGATAAGGCCTGCAAGAACGAGCCCGGCGCTGGCGCGGAGGTCAGAAGCCTGGACGATGGAGCCCGAGAGGGGGGAGGGGCCCCGAACAACGGCGCGCCGGCCGTCGATGGAGATATGAGCGCCCATGCGCATCAACTCGCTGGCATGAAGGAATCGATTCTCGAAGATGGTCTCGGTGATGACGGAGGTGCCGTTGGCTTGTGTGGCGAGAGCCATATATTGAGCCTGCATGTCGGTGGCGAAGCCGGGATATTCCTCGGTGGTGACGTCGGCAGCGACGAGTTTGTGGCCGTCGTGGACGCGAATCGTGGTGTCGTCGAGGATCTGGATGGGTACGCCGGAGGATTGCAATTTGGCGATAATCGCGCCGAGGTGAGAGGGGTTGCAGTTGGCGATGGTGACGTCGCCGTTGGTGATGGCGCCCGCTACTAGAAAGGTGCCGGCTTCAATGCGGTCGGGAATGATGGAATGCGTGGCGCCGTGGAGTTTCTCGACACCCTGAACTTTCAACGTGGAGGTGTCGTCACCTTCGATCCGCGCGCCCATTTTGCGTAGCAGATGGATCAGGTCTGTGACTTCCGGTTCGCGGGCGGCGTTTTCGAGAATTGTCGTCCCTTCGGCAAGTGTCGCAGCCATCAGCAGGTTTTCCGTGCCGGTGACGGTGATTTTTTCGAACACGATGTGTGCGCTCTTGAGGTGTCCGTTGTTGGGGACCTTGGCTTGGATATAGCCGTGTTCGGTGGTGATGGCGGCGCCCATTTTCTCGAGAGCCGCGAGGTGGAGATCAACGGGACGAGCGCCAATCGCGCAGCCGCCCGGTAGAGAAACATGAGCTTCGCCGGAGCGAGCGATAACCGGCCCAAGAGTGAGAATCGACGCGCGCATGGTCTTGACAAGTTCATACGGCGCAACGGCGTGATTCAGCGCTTCCGATTCGATCGTGTAGGTGGTTGAAGGAAAGGTGGGAACAACGACGTGGGCGGACATGAAGGCGAGCAGCTTGCCCATGGTGATGATGTCGCGGACCTGGGGGATGTTGTGAAGGGTCACCGGTTCGCGGGTGAGCAGCGCAGCGGCCATCAGCGGAAGCGCGGAATTTTTTGCGCCGCCGACTTCCACCCGGCCGTGAAGCGGCTTGCCGCCGCGAATGCAGAATTTATCCATTTCGTCGAGAGTCCATTTATTCTGCGAGGGCCCGGCGCAGGTTGCCGCCGGCCTCGTAGAGAGCTTTACGGGCGAGCTCGGCTGAGAATCCCCGCTTGAGCATGACAAGGGCGACGCGGAGATTGTGTTCGGATTGACGCAGAGCGTGTTCAACAGCCGACAGGTCCCTTCCGCTGGCTTCGATCAGGATGCGGCCAGCGCGATCCTTAAGCTTCTTATTCGTGCGGGTCAGGTCGATCATGAGGTTGTCGTATGCATGACCGAGCCGAACCATCGAAGCAGTGGAGAGCATGTTGAGAACCATCTTTTGCGCGGTGCCGGCTTTCAGGCGCGTGGAACCGGTCAGCACTTCTGGGCCAACATTGGGAGCGATGGCGATCTTTGCGGATCGTGCGAGAGGAGAACTCGGGTTTGCGGTGACTCCGATCGTGAGCGCGCCTTTGCGCTTTGCATGGTCGATTGCAGCGAGGACATAGGGAGTGGTACCACTGGCGGCAAGTCCCACCAGCGCATCGTTCTTACTGAAATGAATCTTGCGCAGGTCGCGCAGTGCTTGCGCGCGATTGTCTTCGGCGCCTTCGACTGGAAACCGGATGGCTTTAGGGCCACCGGCGATGAGGGCACGAACCAGCCTTGGAGAAACTCCAAATGTGGGCGGGCATTCCGAGGCATCCAGGACGCCCAAACGGCCGCTGGTGCCGGCACCGATGTAGAGCAGGCGGCCACCACGGCGGATGCGATCGACGATGCCGTCGACAGCACGGGAGATGGCGGGGAGTTCGCGGGCGATGGCGCGGGCAATGTGCGCGTCCTCGCGATTCATCAGCCGGACGATCTCTAGCGAAGACATGTGATCGAGATTGCGAGACGCCTGATTACGCGACTCAGTGCGGCGCCGTTCCCGCGGCGGAGCTTTTCTAGATGAGGGCATCACTAAATTATAGCGACCACGGGAGTGTGTTTGGAAATTGGCGGCGAATAGAGCAACTCGGTTTCGAGTAAGTGGGATGCGCACTCGTGAGGTGTGATAGAACTGAGAAGAACTCAAGTAACACAAGCTGATTGAAAGCCAACCTCATGGAAGTTTTGAAGAAGCTGTTCGAAGAACATTTCCATCGCGCGGCCGAGCAGATCATTGCGCTCCAGGGGGAACTGAGCGCGTCCGGCCGGAAGATCATCCGGCTGAAAGGTGGCGGGGTCGGCGCGATTGGCGTGCTGTATGGCGTGCGGGAAGAGAATGTGGCATTCCTGGAATTTTCGCGCCATTTTCGCAAGCACGGCTTGCCGGTACCGGAGATTTATGGCGAGGATTTGAACCACGGCGCGTACCTGGAAGAGGATTTGGGCAATACCACGCTATTTGACCTGTTGACCCAGAATCGCAGCGGAGACACGGTTTCGCCGGAAGTGATGGACGCATACCGGAAAGTAGTGGCAGTGCTGCCGCGATTCCAGGTCGAGGCGGGGCGCGACTTGAATTACAAGGTGTGCTATCCGCGAGCGAGTTTCGATAGGCAATCGATCTCCTGGGACTTGAATTACTTCAAATATTACTTTTTGCGGCTGGCAGGCATTCCGTTCAATGAACAAGAACTGGAAGACGATTTTGGGCGGCTGACGGATTATCTGCTCACCGCGCCGAGCGACTACTTTTTGTACCGCGATTTTCAGTCACGCAACGTAATGATGCGTGGGGGCGAACCTTGGTTCGTAGATTATCAGGGCGGGCGCAAGGGCGCGTTGCAATACGACATTGCATCGCTTTTGTACGACGCGAAGGCGGATTTGCCCCCGGATCTTAGGCTGAAGCTCTTGGACGACTATCTCGACGCGCTCGAGAAACATGTGAAGGTCGACCGCGAAGAATTTTTGCAGCACTACTACGCATTTGTGTACGTGCGGATTCTGCAGGCGCTCGGGGCGTACGGCTATCGAGGGTTTTTCGAACGCAAGGCACATTTTTTGCAAAGCGTACCCTACGCGCTGAAGAATTTGCGCTGGCTGCTGCACAACGTGAAACTGCCGATCGAGCTGCCAACGCTGATTGAAGCCTTTCGCAGCATGTTGGGTTCGGAGAAACTGCTCGGGCTGGCGTCCGAGGCGGACAATCTCGCCGTGCGAATTTTCAGTTTTTCATTCCATCGCGGTATGCCCCAGGACGAGACCGGGAACGGCGGTGGATTTGTCTTCGATGGCCGCAGCCTGCCGAATCCCGGGCGTGAGGAGCGGTTCAAGACGATCACGGGGAAAGACGCACCGGTAATTGAGTATTTGAACCAGCAGGAAACCGTACACCAGTTCCTCGCGAGTGTGTTCACACTGGTGGATTCGACGATCGAGAATTACAAGCAGCGCGGCTTCAAGAACCTGATGGTGTCATTCGGCTGCACGGGTGGGCAGCACCGGTCCGTGTATTTAGCCGAACAACTCGCGAAGCGGTTGCGCGGACGCAATGGTCTGGAAGTGGATCTGCGGCACGTGGAGTTGGAGAAGATGGCGGGATGAAGGCCATGGTGCTTGCGGCCGGGCTGGGAACACGCCTTCGGCCGCTGACAGATCACAAGCCAAAAGCGCTCATCGAAGTAGGGGGGCGGACGCTGCTGGAGATTACGCTGGGTCGCCTGCGTGCGGCGGGCGTGAGCGAAGTGATCATCAACGTGCACCACTTTGCCGAGATGATCGTTCAGTTCCTCAAAGCGCATGACAATTTTGGGATACGGATTGAGATTTCACGGGAAGAAGTGTTGCTGGACACCGGCGGCGGATTGAAGAAAGCGGGTTGGTTCTTTACGGAGGGCGCGAGCGATGAGCCATTTGTCCTCCACAACGTGGACGTGATTAGCGGGATTGATCTAGCGCGGATGGTAGAGCGGCACAAGCAGCGAGGCGCGTTAAGCACTTTGGCAGTGCAGGAAAGAGAGACTTCGCGTTATTTGTTGTTCGATGAGCGGATGCAATTGTGCGGCCGGCGGATGGGGAAGGACGGAAAGCCAGAAATGCTGCGGCACGCGCCGGAAGTGAATGCGTTCGCGTTCACGGGGATTCATGTGGTTTCGCCGCGGATGATTGGGATGATGACCGAAGAAGGAGTTTTTTCGATTATTCCCACATATTTGAGGTTGGCTGCCGCAGGGGAGAAAATCTTTGGGTTTCGCGCGGATGACTACTATTGGCGGGATTTAGGGAAGTTGAGCGAGTTGCAGCAGGCGGAAGAGGATTGGCGGAAGAAGCTGTTCGTGTGAAGCGTTCTCAGGCCTTGATTTTGTAAACGTTGTGATCGTTGCTCAACAAACGGTACAGTCTCAGCACGACAATTAAGAGAACAAAATACTCGCCGATTGATAGTGGTGACCACAAGAGTATGCTGACCCGCGTGTTTGCGGTGAACAGAAAACCAAAGAGTATCCAGACAAGTAGGCAGTGGGCGGCGCCGCAGATTCCGAGCGCCGCCCAGAAGGCCTTTCTATTCAGAATTGGGGGTAAAGGTAAATCACGAGACCGAACGGCATTACGCTCGCGCACGCGACACTCGACCACTTTCGATCAACTCCAAGCCATTCCAGGAGAAGCAAAACGGCAAACCCAATGATCACCAAGGCAAGCGCGAGCAAATTATCTTGAAAGCTGTGTCGCTTCTCTTTCCCGTCACTGCGCTGCTGGGTCATCGATTACAACCATCAAGGATGGGTGACTTCGGAGGCTAAGCCGAGGGCTCTCATGATGGCGTCGTGGACCGCCGGGCGGACCTGGGCGATCTTCATGTTCTCTCGGGTGGGATTCACGCGATTCGTTAGTAAAACCACAAACAATTGACGGTCAGGATCGATCCAGATGGTAGTGCCGGTGAAACCAGTGTGCCCGTAGCTGTGCGCGGAGAAGTAGTGGCCGCTCGAACTGCTTGCCGTAGGGACAACCCAGCCGAGTGTGCGCTCGTTTTTTGAGATTGGTTGAGGCGCGGTGAACTCGGCTATGGTGGCGCGCTTCAGGATGCGTTTGTGCGCATAAACGCCGCCATTCAGCAGCATCTGACAAAAATGCGAAAGGTCCGGCGAGGTGCTAAAGACCCCAGCGTGTCCGGATACTCCGCCAATCGTGTAGGCGTTCTCGTCATGCACTTCGCCTTGTACGAGGCGGTGGCGGAGTTGGTTATCGATTTCGGTGGGTGCGATCTCCGGCCAAAGCTTTCTCGCCGGATTGTACGTGGTGTCAGTCATCGAAAGCGGCGAAAAAATGTACTCGTTCGCGAGGACATCCAGCGGCTTGCCAGTGAGCCGCTGAATAATTTCCGCCATGAGAATGATGCCGAGATCGGAGTAGACCATCTTGGTGCCAGGCTCATACTCGAGCGGTTCGACGAAGATGCGGCTGAGGGTGTCCTGTTTGCCGGTGGACGTACGCCAATATTCTTTGAAAGGTGGCAAACCAGACGTGTGCGTCATTAGGTGGCGAATCGTAACCGCGTGCCGCCAGTCCATCTGCGCGCCGCTGCTCAGCCATTCAGGAAGATAACGTTCGATCGGCGTGTCCAGATTGAGCGGTTGACCGAAGTCGCCTTCAGCGAGTTTTTCGACAAGCGTCGTTGTAACTACGACTTTCGTGAGCGAGGCGAGATCGTACATCGTGTCGACTTTGACGGCCGGCGAATCCGCGTCATAGGTGAGCTTGCCGAAGGCATGATAGGAAACCTTGCCGCGATAACCGACCGCGAGCGTGGCACCGGGAAAGGCTTTGTCGGCGATGGCGTCTTCCACGACTTTGAACGCAGGTTGCAATTGCGCTTCCCCGCGCACATCCATGCGTTGAAGCGCCATGGGATCGGCAGGAACCTCGAGACCGTAGCCGGCTTTCAGATCGATGCCGGGGATTGTTACGGGCAGATGGCCGCGAATCGGAATCTCACCAAAGAGCGCGCGAGTCAATGAGATTTGCGCGACGTCGCTAATGCCGAAGGCGGATATCCACGTGTCGGATTGCGGGAAGCGTTCGATGAGATAGGGGCTGCCGAGTCCAAGAGTTATGACGGGCTTACCAGATTTGTAGATTTGGCTGATGACGGGCATCTGGTCGGCCGGGACATCAATGTCGCCTTTGCGATCGCTGACGCGGACAAAGAGCGCGAGGATGACGACATCGTACTCTGACGGCGGAGGGAGTTTGAGAGCATCGGCACGGGAGAACTTGGTGTCGGCCCGAAGAGCGATCAGCGAGTCGAAACGAGTGCGAAGTTGCGCTTCCAGATCCTGGCCAGGGTACGGTTCAGGATCGGCGTAGAGCGAGACAAGCATTGCACGTGATGGCTTGGTGCCATCCAGAGGAAGCAGATGAGCCTTGTCGCGCAAGAGCGTAATCCCGCGATCCGAAATCTCTTGCGCTGCATTCTGCCAAGCTATGCTGCCGAATTTCTGGTCAAGACCGGCAATGTCGACCAGGCGATTCTGATTGAGACCGAGGCGAGCCTTGGCCTCAAGGAGGCGGCGAACTGACGCGTCGAGGCGATCGGTGCCGATGCGGCCGGATTGCGCGGCGGCGAGAAGTGCTTGGTACGCCGCATCAGGCACTGGAGGCATCAGAAGCGCGTCGGCGCCAGCCAGGAATGCACGCACGGCAGCGTCACCGGGAGCGTAACGGACCGTGATGCCGCCCATGTCGAGCGCGTCGGTGATGACGAGTCCCTGAAAGTGAAGTTGATTTCGCAGCAAGTTCGTGAGGATATTCGGCGACAGAGTGGCGGGTACGGCGGGATCGGGTTCGAAGGCCGGGACGTTGAGGTGGCCGGTCATGATGCTGCCCACGCCGGCGGAAATCGCGGCGCGGAAGGGCACGAGTTCGAGGCGTTCCATGCGATCGCGATCGGCTTTGATAATGGGAAGATCGATGTGCGAATCCGTGGCTGTGTCGCCATGGCCGGGGAAATGTTTAGCGGTGGCGAGCGCGCCATTTTCCTGGACGCCACGAACGAATTGCGCGACGAATTCAGACACGCGCTGCGGATCTTCCCCAAAGGACCGCGTGTTAATAATCGGATTGCCGGGATTGTTGTTCACGTCGCATACCGGAGCGTAGACCCAGTGAACGCCGACGGCACGCGCCTCGAGAGCCGTGATCTTCCCCATAGTGTAGGCGTCGGGAGGATTACCCGCGGCAGCGAGAGCCATCGCGGTTGGAAAAGATGTGCCTTCGTCCTGCCGCTGGGCCGTGCCGCGTTCAAAGTCCGCGCCGATGAGCAGTGGCAGCTTTGATTTGGATTGCAGCATATTGGCAAGGACGGCGGTCGGATAAGCTTGGTCTTTGACGATACCGAGCGGCGAGCCGTGGGTGATAGTAATGAAGCCGCCCACATGGAGGTCGTTGATGTCATGCGTCATGCTGGCGAAGGCGTCGGAATCGGTGGGAGTGAAGCTGCCGTGATACGTGGTGAAGAGAAGTTGGCCGACCTTTTCCTCGAGTGACATGGCCCGCAACGACGATTCGACCCACTTGGTCTGTTCGGCGGTGAGCGGAGTTAGCGGAGAAGTGGCGTTCACGGCGCCAGTGGTCGACTGCGCAGCGGCACGTTTGGGAGCTTTAGACTTATTGCTGGTGCGCGCTTTGGCGGTCATAAAGGATAGAAACACGACGGGCACGAGTAAAACTGCGGCGTAAAGCCTAGTCATTTGCGGGAGTCCCCTGGCCGCACGCCCTGCGCCTTGAGTGTATATAGCACGCGCACGCGGCGCTCACAATGAAGGTACGAACGGCGCGTTCCAGAATATCATTGGAATCTATGAAACCAATGCTGAGGCTAGCTAATGCAAAAAGAATCGCGCGCGCAAGCGCAGTGTTGATCGTCGGTACGGCGACCATTGTAGGACCTTTAACCCTTGGCGCGCAGAAGAAAAAGTCGGGCGGGGCCGGCGGACACCGTGCAGGGCGTGTGCAGCCCGGCCTCGATGTGTTGGAAGCGCAAAAATTCGCACTGCTGAAGGGGAAGAGAATTGGCCTGATCACCAATCACACTGGCGTGGATTTCAACGGGAAGTCGTCGATCGAATTGCTGGCGCACGCGCCTGGTGTGGAATTGGTGGCGCTATTCAGCCCCGAGCATGGAATCGCGGGGCACTCCGACGAGAATGTGGTGTCGTCGAAGGATCCGTCGCCCGGCCTGCCGATCTACAGCTTGTACGGCGAAAGCAGGCGACCCACAGCGGAAATGCTGAAAGGGCTCGACGCGCTCGTCTTTGATGTGCAAGACGCGGGCGTTAGGTTCTACACCTACACCACCACTATGGGCTACTGCATGGAAGAAGCGGCGAAGGCCGGCATTGCGTTCTACGTGCTGGACCGGCCGAACCCGATTAGCGGTGAGATTGTCGAGGGCCCGATGCTCGACGCGGACAAGATGGCGTTTGTGGCGTACTTTCCCGTGCCGGTGCGGTATGGGCTGACGATTGGCGAATTGGCGCAGTTGTATAACACCGAGAATCACATCAATTGCGAGTTGCACGTCGTCGCGATGAAGAACTGGCATCGCAACTATTTTTACGAGAGCAGCGGTATTCGGTGGATTCCCCCTTCGCCGAACTTGCGGACGATGAAGGGTGCGGTCCTGTATCCGGGCCTGGAGATTTTGCAGAACGCGGGTGTGTCGGTGGGCCGGGGAACCGAAGCGCCGTTCGAGGAGTTTGGCGTGCCGTGGATGAACGGCGAAGAGGTGGCGACAGCGATGAACGCGCTGAATCTGCCCGGCGTGCGGTTCGCGAATCAGCCGTTCATTCCCGTGAGCGGGCTGTACGCCGGCCAACGATGTGGAGGCGTTGGGATTCGCGTGAACGATCGCGCGGCGGTGCGGTCGATGCGCGTGGGATTGGAGATTGCTGCACTGCTGCAGAAGAAGTACCCGGAACATTTCGACGTGACGAAGACGCTGCTACTTCTCGGGAATGAGAAGACCGTGGATGAATTGAAGGCGGGGACCGCTCCGGAGAAGGTGATTGCGGCATGGAGCGCCGACCTGGCTGCATTTGAGGCAGTGCGGCGGAGGTATTTCCTGTACAAGTAGTCCTCGTTCCAGGGGTGGGCGGATTAGGTACTATTGACAATCTGTCGGTTATATATAAGACTCTTACATATAAGACGCTGAGGCAACATGATCCGGACGGAACTCAAACGCGGGACAGCTGAACTGGCGATCTTGAGCGTGCTGGAACGCGGCCCACTGCACGGATACGAGATTGGACGGCAAATTGAGGCGCAGTCTCAGGGTGCGCTGCGGTACACGCTGGCTGCGCTCTATCCGTTGCTCTATCGCATGGAGCAACGCAGGTGGTTGGAAGCGGAGTGGGAGACGGGCGCGAACGGCAAGCGGCGGCGGTGTTACCGGCTGACCGTTAAGGGGAAGAAGATGCTGGCTCCGATGCGAGCGGAGTGGACGGATTTGTTTAAGGTATTGCGCCGCGTCGCGAAGGTGTCGCATGCGTGATTGGCGGAAATTCGTGCGGCAACGAATGGCGGACTCCGGCGATGCCATCAGTGAAGATGTGGTGCGGGAACTGGCGGAACACCTGGAGGATGTGTACACCGGATTGTGTGCGTCCGGAATGACGGAGGCGGAAGCACTACTCCGAACACGCCGGCTGGTGCAGAACTGGCTGGAATTGCAGCAGTCCATCACTGCAGCGAGGCAGGAGGGAATGATGAACGAGCGCGTGGCGAAGTTCTGGCTACCAAGTCTGGTGACTTTGTTATTGGGGTGGGGAATTTTAGCGATCCTGATATGGGCTGGAGTGCAGCCTTGGATGACCCACCCGGCGGAGGCGCGAGGGTTAGAAGTATATGTACCATGGCTCATTGTGCAGCCGCTGGTTGGCGCGCTCGGCGCGCATTTGGCGCGACGAGCGAATGCGACGGGCTGGCGACTCTACGTGGCGGCGGCATTTCCCGCCATCGCGGCTGCCGTGGTCTTTCTTATTTTAATTCCTTGGGCTGTACTGGTAGACCGCAACGTCGGCCCGGATTTTCGATTTGTGTCATTTGCAGCAAACACGATCAGTTGGGTCATTCTGCCAGGGTTGATGCTCTGTGCGGGCGTTGCGGTCGAAAGACTGCGCCTGACTAAGTGTGGGACCTAGTGTAGGTTCGCAGCGGACGGCCTCGGAAGGCCGTCCCTGAAATCCCGCCCAGGAATACAGCGATTCCACGCTTGAGAATATGCTACAGTCCGCACTATGCGGATAGTGTCGCTACTGCCGTCGGCTACGGAAACTCTGTTCGCACTGGGTTTCCGCGACGAAATTGTCGGAGTGAGCCACGAGTGCGATTTTCCTCCTGAGGCTCTGACAAAGACGCGCGTGGTAACCTCGCGAATCCCCAAAGATGCAACTCCGGCGGAGATTGACCGGATTGTGCGCGAGCACGTGGAGCGTGGAGAGTCGATCTACGCGGTAGACAAGGATTTGATGGAGGAATTGCAGCCGGAATTGGTTGTCACGCAGGATTTGTGCCACGTATGCGCGGCGACGCCGGAAGAGTTGGGAGCGGTGCTGGCGCAGATTTCAGCGCGGCCGGAAGTGTTGAGCCTGGATCCACTCGATCTCGGAGATGTGTGGCGCGACATCTTGTGGATTGGGGAAGCCACGGGGCGGCGCGAGCGCGCCCAAGAGTTCGTCGAGCATATCGGAGCGCTGCTGGCTCAGATTGAGGTAGATGCAGCCTCTTTTCGCAGGCAGCCGAAAGCGGCGGTGCTCGAGTGGCTCGATCCGTTTTATGTTGGGGGCCACTGGGTGCCGGAGATGGTGGAAGCAGCGGGTGGCGTGGACGTGATCGGAAAGGCGAAGAAACCGTCGCACCGGGTGACGATGGAAGAGATCATCGCGGCCGAGCTGGCCGATGGGCGGCGGATTCTCAGCCAGAACGATTCAGCCGTGGCGTTCATTCCCTATTTCGCTCGTTA
>Ga0207780_1000090_pt1 | contig 21753 bp, 22 predicted proteins | sample LuqExpMetageno45_FD_187803 | JGI IMG/M metagenome (GOLD analysis project Ga0207780, IMG submission 187803) | Tropical forest soil microbial communities from Luquillo Experimental Forest, Puerto Rico - Sample 45 (SPAdes) | ecosystem: Environmental > Terrestrial > Soil > Tropical forest ...
CGAAACTGCGGGACCCTTTTAGTGTGATGATCCATTTCTTTTTGCCGCAGCGCAGTTTTGGCAGTTGGCGGAAAACAGACTTTTTCAACAGAATCGGCCATAAGCAAACATGGCGGATCATCATTTCGATCCAACCTGCCCGTCAATTTGTAGTTCTGCAGCCAGCCGCGACCCCATGACTTGCGATCTGGGGTCGGGAGCTCGAATCCCTTCAGTAGTGCCAATAAAATAAAAGACTTAGCTTAGATCTCGTCCGCGCTTAGATCTCGTCCACCTGATCTTCCCAGAAAACCGCCTTGGGAAGACCATGGGAAGAAACAATTCGTGATTAGTGTAGCGGCCGAACCGAATCGGAGAGAGGTAAAAAGCCATCCGGCACCTCGGCGGCGAGACGCAGGTTCTTGACCAATATCCCGTAGACGTCCGGATCCGTGAGCCGTCGCCTTCCCGAAGCGAGCTACAATTCCACCACCGACACGTTGTCGATCGAAACCAGTTGCTGCCTTTGGCGGATGTCACTTGGAGCGGCAACAGCGATACGGGACTGTTTCTCGATGATTCGATGGTGCTCGTGCCGCAGCCGAGTTCGCTATTTCTCTTTGGCACGGGATTGTTAGGCTTGGGCCTGCTGGCGGCAGCGAAACGCCATCGGAACAAGCGTCTGGCGATTGGCGATTAAGGGCAGCCGGCCCCGGAAGGTCAAAAGGGCCGTGAGAAAGTGCTGCGGCCTTTGTGCGGGAAGGCCGCAGCACCGGACCCAGCACGACTTTCTGGCTGACTGGGGGACGAGTGTCGTCGCTGAGGTCAGTCAACTAACGTCGGCTCCTCGCGTGCGTTGCGTCGGGCTCTAGACAGAAAACAAAAACAAAAAGGACATTTGCGCTAATCCGGATTACCGGCGTCGAGCCACTAACCTGAGCAGCCCATCGAACTTGCTCGGCCCGGGCGGCGGCCTCATGCTGCTAAGCCTGAGCCTTCCGACCGGCGCTAGGCCGAACGCGCTGCCAAACTTCAGCATGTCGGCCTGAATAGAGAAATATTTTTTAACCTGAACCCACCAACTGCGCGGCGTACCGCTCGCAGTTCTCGCAGACGAACACGTTCACGTCGTTCTCACGTTTTGATAGTACGACGTGCTGCTTGCTGTGCCACCGCATTGACCGCTGGCAATTCTGACACTTCGGCGGTGCAACAGACCACGCCAAACTGAGCGACATCACCCCACCCCCCCTCAGCCAAGGAATACGGACGGTGCAACTCGGCTGTGTCGGATTTGGGACGTAAAGTCCCGCTCGCAAACCTGTCGCCTCAACTTGACGCTGCGGCATTAAGGGCACGCGAACCGCGTCTCGGCTAGGCTCTCTGAGCTTGAGATGGAGGTCCAATGCGCCGCGTGTGGAAGCTTGTGTTGGCTGCCGTGGGCGTGCCGCTCGTCGGCGCGGCCGTCCTGGCCGCACCGTCGACAGGTGAACTCATGATCGCGCTGACCTGCCGAAGCGCACCGCAGACGCAGGATTGTATCACGCGCATGCGCGCGATGGGGCACGTGTGGGCTTCTTGGAGCTTCTTCGATCGCCGCGCCTTCGATCGCGCTAGTTATTGGTATCGCCGACGCGAAGAGCAGTATCGATCCTCATCCCAGAGCGGATCGGCGCGTCGCACCCCAATTTCGCTCGAGTCGCGTTGACGGCGCCGAACGGATTGCCGGCGCGTGCCAGTCGCAATCGTGTGAGGAGCGTGCTGCGGCGGCTAGTTGACCCCCAACCTACGTTACGGAACATCTTCCTGCGACGCGGGGCAGACGTGAACGAGGGGGACTGGCCTAGGGGCGCGTGTCCGCATTGTCAGGGTGGTGAATTGCGCTTTTGGCTAAAACTTGCCCCCACCGCACAAGATGAAGGTACTCACCGCGTTTATCGATGCGAGGCATGTGACCGTTTCCATTGGGTGTTCGAACCAGCCGGTAAGCGCACGTAGCTTCGACATTCCTGCATTTAAACCTGTATGTCGCTGTATGGGATCGGCACATGGGCCAAAGCGCATTGGCGCGCTCCATGTCTAAACGCGGAGATGCTGAACCCACCCCCTGGCATATGGGGTCGCGCAGGCTCTGGAAGACTTGCACTTCGGACCTCCTGGCCGCCTATATTGATGCGGTCATGCGGGAGGCATCCATGCTGCGTTTTGCGAGTTTGCTATGTTCGTTGATCATTTCGATGTCGGTGGCGACGGCGCAGACCACCGCTCCTCCCGATAGCAGGCTGAACAGGATCGCGGCCGAGAAGACCTTGCGGATCGCCTATCGCTCCGATGCGAGACCTTTCTCTTTCCAGAATCCAAGCAACGAAGCGTCCGGCTTCGTCGTCGATCTGTGCAGGCTTGTCGTTCTATCGATGCAGCATCAGCTCGGCGATGTGCCGCTTACGATCGAATGGGTGCCGGTCTCGGTGCAGGACCGTTTTTCGGTGGTCGCAAACGGGAAGGCCGACATGGAGTGCGGATCGAGCACGATCACGCTCGGGCGCATGAAGGAGGTTGACTTCTCAAATCCGGTCTTCGTTGAAAGCACCGGCCTCCTCGTCGTGAAGACGTCCGGCGTCGACTCTTTCGAGCAGATGGCGGGCAAGAAGATCGCGGTGATCTCGGGAACGACGAACGAAGCCGCGGTCTTAAGCCAGGTCAAGGCGCGGAGCCTCCCCATTTCCGTTCTTTCGGTCGCCGACCGCGATGCCGGAGTCGCCGCGCTTGAATCGGGGCAGGCCGACGCATTTGCCAGCGACAAGCTGCTGCTGCTCGGTTCGCAGGTGAAGCATCCGGAAGCGCTCGCACTATTGCCCGAAGACCTGTCGCTCGAGGTTTATGGCATCGCGCTGCCGCGCGGCGACTGGGCATTGCGGCTCGCCGTCAATACGAGGCTCGCCCAGATCTATCGGTCCGGCAAGATTGTGGATGTGTTCGGCGTCTGGTTCGGCCAGGTCGGCCTGCAGCCGGGCGCGCTGCTGAAATCGCTGTATGCGATCAACGCGATCGCCGACTGATCGCGGGCCGATAGGCCTTCGTTGCGCGGCGCGGCCAAGCCGCGCATAATCTCGCCCAAACGAGCGGAAACCGCTCCGCAGGGAGAACGTCATGCAACGCCGCAACGTCATTACAGCGGTGCTCGCCGGCATCGGCGGCCTCGCCGCAACGGCGAGCACGCGCGCGAAAGCCGAACCGACGACGCCAGACAAAGCCAAGGCCGCCTATCACCTGTCCGATCTGGACAAGGTCAATTTCGTCCTGGGCAACATCCAGAATCACTATGACGGCGTCGGCGGACCGGACAAAGTCGCCATCGCGCTAGTCGTGCACGGATCGGCGCTGAAAGCCTTCCATTCAATCTCCGCTCTGCCGGATATGGCCGAGCGTTTGCGGGACCTTGCGAAATCTGGGCTGAAGCTGAATGCCTGCGGCAACACGATGAAGGCACAGAAGGTCACGCTTTCCGACCTGCTGCCCGGCTTTGTCGAGGCGAGCGAAGGCGGCGTGGTGAAACTCGCGGAACTACAGGCGCAGGGCTACGTGTACTTGCGGCCGTAGCGCGGGTTTTCAACCGCGCCGCGGGACCGCTAGAATACCTCTCGAGAGGAACAAACAAGGAGCTTTGAGCCATGACCGCCAATCCTGGCTTTGTGGCGGCGACCACCAACCACGACGCCCTCGGTGTGCATTCGCTCGACCAATTCGTCCTGCAGGTGCCGGACGCGAGCAAGGCTGAGGATTTCTACGGCAACTTCGGCCTCGACGTCCGCCGCGACGGCAATTCGCTGGCGATCAAGACCTTCGGGCACAATCACCGCTGGGGGTCAGTTGTGGAAGGCGCGCAGAAGAAAGCGCTGCATCACCTCTCCTTCGGCTGCTACGAGGAGGACTTCCAGCGCCTGCGCAAGCGCATCGAGGATCAGGGCGTCAAGCTCGAAAATCCGGCGCCGGGTTTCGAGACCAACGGCTTCTGGTTCCGCAACCACGAAGGCGTGCTGATCGAGGTGAAGGTCGGGCCGAAGGTGTCGCCGGACCAGAAGGCGGACAGCAAGTGGATCACCGTCGGTCCCGGCGTCGCCGCCGCGACCACGCGCGAGAAGGCGCCGCCGGTGCGCCCGCGCCGGCTCTCGCACGTCTTGATCTTCACGCGCGACGTTGCCGCGTCGATCAAGTTCTACGAGCACACGCTGGGTCTAAGGCTCTCGGACAAGGCGTCCGACATCGTCGCCTTCCTGCACGGCATTCACGGCAGCGACCACCATATGCTCGCTTTGGTGAAGTCGAGCGCGCCCGGCTTCCATCACTGCTCCTGGGACACGGCCAGCATCAACGACATCGGCCTCGGCGCGATGCGCATGCACGACAAGGGCTACCAGAAAGGCTGGGGGCTCGGCCGGCATGTGCTCGGCTCCAACTACTTCCACTACGTGCAGGATCCGTGGGGCAGTTTCTCCGAATATTCCTGCGATATCGATTACATCCCCAAGGACGAGCGCTGGCCTGCCGGCGACCACAAGCCGGAGGATTCGTTCTATCTCTGGGGTCCGGACGTCCCGCGCGAGTTCACGATCAACTACGAGGCGGGCGAGAGCTGAATTCCGCGAGGACGAATCTCAGCCCGCCCCCGCCGTCCATGACTCTGTCGAGTGTCGCAGCCGCAGAGCCATGGCGGAAACAGCAAGCACGATTGCGAACGCCAGCCCGACCGCGGCGGCCGTGTTCACCTTCAACACAAGCGCGGCGCCCGAAAACATCGTCGCCACTGAGGCCAGCCGCCATTTGGGATGCGGGTGCGTGCCGCCCGCAAGCCGCGATTCCGAAGCGAGCGCGGTCAGCGTCAATGTCAGTACCGTCGTATTGAGGTCGGGCACGGCGAGACGGCGCGCCGCGGCGTTTTGATTGCCCATCGCAATCCCCAGCAATGCGATCAGCAAGTATCGCGTCGCCAGATCGCCGGTGTCCGGAAGGACCACGGCCGCGATCACCGATCCGCCGAAGGCGACGATATTGATGCCCATCACGACTGCCAGTTAGCGCCCACGATGTGCACCGAACCGGTTTGCGCACCGGCCGCCTGTCGCCGCGCCGAGTAGAAAACTCGCGAGCGCAAGGCTGGAGGCTGCTATTGAGAAGTCGCGCGCGTCGGCAACGGCGAAGGCGAGAAAGAGCACGTAGCCGGTCATGTTCGCCACAAACACGTGGTCCAGACGAAAGAAACTCACCGCATCGACGAGGCCCGTCACGAGCGTCAACGCGAGCAGCAGAACGGGAAGCGGACCGTGGCCTCTCTGTTGCAGCGGCTGCGCCATATCCTTCCCCCGCTCACCCCCGCGAAAGCGGGGGTCCGGTTTCTGGATTCCCGCATTCGCTGAAATGAGCGGAGAATATAGCGAGCCCAATCCGCGTCAAAAATTAGAAATTCACCTTGTCGCCGCCCTTAAGCGACAGGATCTCGCGCGCTTCATCGGGCGAGGCGACTTCGAGGCCGAGGCCCTCGATGATCTTGCGCACCTTGGTGACCTGCTGCGCGTTGGACTCGGCGAGCTTGCCGGCCCCGAGCCACAACGAGTCCTCCATACCGACGCGCACGTTGCCGCCCATCGCCAGAACCTGGGCCGCCACACGCATCTGCGCGGCGCCGGCGCCGAGCGCCGACCATTCGTAATTGTCGCCGAGCAGGCGATCGGCGGTGCGCTTCATCATCATGATATCTTCGGGATGCGGGCCGATGCCGCCGAGGATCCCGAACACGCCCTGCACGAACAGCGGCGGTTTCACGAGACCGCGGTCGAGGAAGTGGCGCAGCGTGTAGAGATGGCCGACGTCGTAGCACTCGATCTCGAAGCGCGTGTTGTTCTCGGCGCAGGTTGTGAGTATGTATTCGATATCGGCGAAGGTGTTCTTGAACATGCCCTTCTTCGAGCCTTCGAGATACGGCTCTTCCCAATCGTATTTGAACTTGCCCTTGTAGCGCGGGATCATCGGATAAAGCCCGAAGTTCATCGTGCCCATGTTGAGCGAGGCGACTTCCGGCTTGAACGTCGCCGCCGGGCGCACCCGCTCTTCCGCGGTCATCGTCGGCGCGCCGCCGGTCGTTATGTTCACAACGACGTTCGATCGCTGCTTGATCACTTTGAGGAACGGCGCAAAAGCTTCCGGCGACTGATCGGGCCGTCCGTCCTGCGGATTGCGCGCGTGGAGATGCACGATCGAAGCCCCCGCTTCGGCCGCACCGATCGCGGCGTCGGCGATCTCCTGCGGCGTGACAGGCAGATGCGGCGACATCGATGGCGTGTGAATCGAGCCGGTGATGGCACAAGTGATGATGACTTTACGCGGCGCAGCCATGAGCGTTTCGTCCCTTCGAAAGTATGTCTTCTTGTCTGACAAATAGACGTGGGCGCGGCGATCCTAGAGTATCAGCCCGGTGAAAGTCACCTTCGCGACGCGCAGGGCCGCTCCGTGAATGATGCAAGCAAAAAGGCGACGCGGCCCCTTTTGGTCGGCACGATCTGCGGCATCCTTGCCGCACTCGGTTGGGCGGCGGGCTTCGTCGCCGCCAAGCATGGCGTCGCGGTCGGCTTGACGCCCGCCGATCTCGCATTGCACCGCTACTTCTGGTCGGGTCTGTTGCTGATGCCACTCGCACTGCGGCAGGGTGTTTTGCGACTCGGAGGCATTGGCTGGGCACGCGGGCTCGCCTTGGCAATTCTCTCGGGCCCCCCGCAGGCGATGCTCGCTTATACCGGCTTCATTCTCGTGCCGCTGGGACACGGCACGACGATCCAGCCCGCCTGCGCGGCGCTCGGCGGCCTCATCATGGCCAGCCTGATCCTACGCGAGCGCGCAACGATAGAACGCATCGTCGGCGGCGCGATCATCGTGGCAGGACTGATCGTCTTCGGAATCGAGTCGCTCGCCACGCTCGGCCGCGACGGCATCGGCGGCGATCTTCTCTTCGCCGCGGCGGGGTTGTTCTGGGCGTCGTTCGGGACGTTGCTGCGGCTCTGGCGTGTGCCCGGCATGCAGGCCGCTGCCGTGACGGGCACGCTGTCGGTGCTGGTGTTCGCGCCCCTGCACGCGATTTTCATCGGCTACGGCGACATCCTTCGTGTCGGCTGGCAGGAAAATCTCCTTCAGATCGTGGTGCAGGGCATCATCGCCGGCGCGGTGCCGATCTATCTGTTCGCGCGCTCGGTGATCCTGCTCGGTGCCGGACGCGCCGCGACATTTCCGGCGTTGGTGCCGGGCTTCTCGCTGATCATCGGTTATCTCGCGCTCGGTATCGTGCCAAGCCTCGCGCAGGTCGCAGGGCTTGCGATCGTGCTGATCGGATTCCGGTTCGTGGTGCGATAGGCGCTAACGAAGCAAGTCGCTCGGTGGCGGCACGTTGCCTCCGCCTCCGCAGTTAGCAGCCAGACAGCCGATCCCTGCCCCTACAGCCGCACCGCCGCCGACGCAGACGGCGAACAGCAAAAGGACGTTGCCTTCATGAAAAGTGCCTACCGGCGTGTCGCTTGCCTGCCAATCCATATAGAATTTGGCCGCGACGAAGCCCGCAAAAGCGCCGGCCACCATTCCTCCCTTCATCCGTTTCAAGGTCGGAATCTCCTCCGGCTCCGGAGCAATCTTCGGAGCCGGAGGGACGGAGGGCACGCCGCTTTTCTTGGGGCCATCGGATCATTCCGGTCCCGCGTATTTGCCCGCGGTATCCGGGAACATGCACTTGACAATCTTGAATTTGGAGATGTCGACCGTCGCATCCATGTGCAGGAAGATCACAGCGTCGCGCAGGACCTTCTCGATGCCGAAGTCGAGCATGATGCCGTTGCCGCCGTGCAGTTCGACTGCGTGCTGGGCGACCTTCATGATCTCCTCGGACGCGAACATCTTGGCCATGTTGACCAGCATCTCGGCATCCGGCGCGTTCGCATCGACCGCGTCCGCCGCCCGCTCCAAGAGCGCACGCGTCGCCTCGATCTTGGTCGCCATGTCGGCGATGCGCAGCGCCACCGCCTGATGCTTGATCAGGATGCGTCCGCCCTGCACGTAGTTCTGCACATATTGCGATGTCGCCTCGAAGGCGCGAACCCCGACGCCGAGATTCTTGGCGGCCTGGATGATCTTGCCGGGACGGAAATACACGCCCGCCGAGCCCATTGCGTTGTCGCGCACCAGTAGATGGTCGTCGGGCACGAACATGTCCTCGAACACCATCTCGCCGTTGTTCATGAAGCGGCAGCCGAGCGTCTCGTTGCAGCGCGCGACCGTGAAGCCCTTGGTGCCGCGCGGAACGAGGAAGGATGACGTGCCCTGCAGCATGCCGACTTTCGGATTCGTGTTGGCATAGACGACATAGAGGCTCGCGTCGTAGCCGTTGGAGATGAACTGCTTGCGGCCGTTGACCACCCAGCCGCGGTCGACCTTCACCGCCTTCGTCTGCATTGCGGCTTCCGGCACGTTGTAAGGTAGCCAGCGGTCGGAGGCGCCGCGCGGCTCGGTCAAGCAGTGCGCCATCAGAAATTGCGGGTTCCGCACGAGCTCGGTGAACCACTTTTCCTGCAGATGCTTCGGCGCGGACTGCCGCAGCAGCACCGACACTTTCCAATTCTGCACCATCTTGTCGGCGAGACCGGAATCGCCGCGCGCGATCTCCTCAGCGACGATAGCGAAGGTCTTCACCTCCGTGCCCATCTCGAGCTCCACGCCGCCGTATTCCTCCGGCACGCCAAGAGTGCGGATTCCGATCTTCTCCGCCTCTTCCAGGATGTACGGCGGCAGCCGATCTTCCGGAACCATCGACCATTCGCGCTGCCAGTTCTCGCGAATGAACGGCAGCACCACGCCGTCGACGAAATCGCGGCAGCTCTGCCGCATCATGCGCAGTTCTTCAGACAAGTTCCGGTCGTGCATCGGCATTTCCCCCAAACAACCCGTCCCGCGCGACCCGCGCGGGTTCAGGCGGCCGGCAATTTAGACCGGCGTCGCGGAGGATGGCTATGGGGTGCGGGAAATACAGCCCGGCGGCAGTTCACGCCGCCTTACGGTTCACCAGGAATTCGCCCATGCGGTCAAGCGCGCGGAGAATGTTCTCGGTCGAATTGGCGTAGGACAGCCGCACATAGCCTTCGCCGAGGATACCAAAGTCCGGTCCGCCGATGATCGCGACGCCGACATCTTCCAACAGTGTCGAGGCGAGCGCCTTCGCTTTCCAGCCTGTGTGCGAGACGTTGGGGAAAGCGTAGAACGCGCCCTTCGGCGTCGCGCAGGTGACGCCCGGAAGGCGGTTCAAGCCTTCAACCACGACTTTGCGGCGCCGGTCGAACTCGGCGACCATCTTGTAGACTTCGTCCTGCGGACCGGTCAGCGCGGCAAGGCCTGCAAATTGCGCGGCCGCGTTGACGCAGGAATGCAAATTCACCGCCAGCTTGCGCGCGTAATCGTAGAGCTTGCCCGGCCAGACCGCGTAACCCAGCCGCCAGCCGGTCATCGCGTAGGTTTTCGACCAGCCGTTGAGCAAGATGAGGCGGTCGCGAATGGCCGGATAGGACAGCAGGCAGACATGCGTCTCGCCGTCATAGACCATGTGGTCGTAAATCTCGTCCGACATGATCGTCACGTCCGGCCAGCGCGCGAGTCCAGCGACGAGCTTGTCGACTTCGGCTTTCGGCGTGACGCCGCCCGTCGGATTAGCCGGAGAATTGACAATCAGAAGGCGCGTCTTCGGCGTGATGAGCTTCAGCGTCTCCTCGGCCGAGAACGCGAACCCGTTCTCCTCGCGGATCGGCACGGGCACGGGTGTCGCGCCGGTGAACTCGATCATCGAGCGATAGATCGGGAAGCCCGGGTCCGGGTACATGATCTCGACGCCCGGCTCGCCGAACATCAGGATGGACATGAACATGGTCGGCTTGCCGCCGGGCATGATCATCACGCTGTCGGGCGAGACCTCGACCTTGAAGCGCTTGTGCAGATCCGCGGCGACGGCCTCGCGCAATGCGGGGATACCGGTCGCCGGCGTATAGCCATGGTGCCCATCGCGCAGCGCCTTCACGGCGGCTTCGACAATGTGCTCGGGTGTGCGGAAGTCCGGCTGGCCGATGCCGAGATTGATGATGTCGCGCCCCTGCGCCGCGAGCGCGTTGGCCCGGGCGAGCACGGCGAAGGCGTTTTCTTCGCCGATGCGGTCGAAGGCGGCGATCGTTTTCAGCATGGTCAGATTCCTGCAGGCAAAAGGGCCCGCAGTTCACCCGATCGGCCCCCGAAAATCAAACCGGTTCAGTTCTCGCCGCCAAACCGGCTGCCGATGTCGCGCCAGATCTGCGAACGGATGAACGGATCAGGGTCGTCGCCGAGATAGGTGCCGTCGTTGTAATAGAGCGGGCCGGCCGGGAACTTGCCGAGGCCGTAATGCGCCGGCGCCGCCTGGCCTGCGACCCGGACAATATGTGTCTTGCTGTACTTGACGGTGTGCTTCTTATGTTTGGCGGTCTCGGCGTGAACCGGCAAAACGACCAGCACGGCGGCTGCGGTGGCGAGAACGGTGAAGCCCTTGAGCATGACGCGCTCCCTTCGTGGACACGCCAGCTAATCCCCAGCTTCAATCACCGGCAACGCACGACCTTGCGAGCACGGCCAAATTAACGGACCCGATATTCAGAGTGCGAGCAAGTCGCGGGTGGCATCGGCGAGGCTCGGCGTACCCGATAGCTGCATCGCCCGCACGAGTTCGGCGCGGAAATGCTCCATCACCTCCGCGACGCCCGCGGCACCCCGAAGCGCGAGCCCCCAGATCACCGGGCGGCCGATCAGCACCGCGCGCGCTCCAAGCGCCAGCGCTTTCAGCACATCGGTACCGCGACGGATTCCGCCGTCGACATAGACCTCCGCGTTGCCTTTGAGCGCAGGCGCAATTTCGGCAACTGCCGCCGCGGTCGTGATGGTTGTATCGAGATGGCGCCCGCCATGGTTGGACACGATCACTGCGCGCGCGCCGTGCTCGACGCAGGCCACGGCATCGTCGGCGCGCAACACGCCCTTGACCAGCACCGGTATCCGCGAGCGCTTCACCAGCCATTCCAGTTCGCGCCATCCCGCCGGATAGATCACCCTGCCGACGAAATCGGGATGATACGCCGTGCGCGCCATCGGCTGGCCCGGCATGTTGATGTTGCGGATTTCGGGCGTGGGCTCGTGTTGCTCGCGCGCAGCGCGCGGCGACCATCCCGGCGCGGGCGCGTCGACCGTGAGGACCAGCGCGGCGAAGCCATTCGCGGCCAGCCGATCGATCAGCGCTTCGACTTCCCCGCGGTTCGGCCAGTAATAGAGCTGAAACCATTGCGGCGCGCTTTCGCGTTCCGCCGCGACGTCTTCGATCAAGACGTTTGAATTGCTCGCCATCACATACGGCACTGCGGCGAGTGCCGCGCCACGCGCGGTCGCGCGTTCGCCTTGCGGATGAAACAGCTTGTGGCGCCCAGTCGGCGCGATCATCAGCGGCGTCGGCATGCGCTGACCCAGCACGATCGTGCTTGTGTCGATGGTCGTCACATCGCGCAGGACACGTGGTCGCAGCCGCAGCGCACGCCAGGCCGCCGTGTTCTCGGCGAGGCTAACCTCGTCGTCGGCCCCGCAGGCGGCGAACGCGTAAGACGCCGGCGCCATCAGCGCCTTGGCCTGGCCCTCAAGCGCATCCAGATCGACGCAGTCCATCGTTGCTCCCCGTTTTGGCGCGCGAGTGTGGCAAAGCGCCAAGCCCTGCGCCAGCATCAACGGCATTCATCCATTCATCAGCGGATCACGTTGTTCTTTCGCGCCGGGGCATGGCAGTTTGCGCGCCGGTCAGGAGCACCGATGAGCCCGTCAGAGCCGCAATCCGAACCGCATCCCGACACCGGCCAGCCGATCGGCCTGCCGGTTGACAGCACACCTGCCAAACGTCCCGGCGAGGTCGTGCTGCAAGGCTGTTACGGCCATCTCGAGAAACTGAAGCCCACGCATGCGTCCGCGCTCTGGGCGGTATTCAAAGGACACGACGCGGTCTGGACCTACATCTCCAAAGACGGACCGTTTGCGACCGAATCCGAATTCACCGTCTTCATCGCGATGCGCGCCGCCGCGTCCGACCCGTATGCCTACGCGATCGTCGATCCCGGCGGGCAACCGCTCGGTTATCTCACGCTGATGGAAATCCGTCCCGAGATGCGGACAATCGAAGTCGGGCACGTGCTGTATTCGCCCGCGCTGCAGCGCACGCCGCTCGGCACCGAGGCGCAATATCTCATCGCCCGCTACGCATTCGAGACGCTGGGCTATCGACGCTTCGAATGGAAATGCAATGCGCTCAACGCGGCTTCGCGGCGCGCGGCCGTGCGCTACGGATTTGTGTTCGAGGGCGTGCTGCGCGGGCAAATGATCGCGAAGGGCCGCAGCCGCGACACGGCTTCGTTTTCGATGCTCGACACGGAATGGCCGGCGCGCAAAGCCGCCTTCGAGCGCTGGCTCGCACCGGAGAATTTCGACGCGCAGGGATGCCAGAGCGAAAGTCTAAGCGATCTGAACGGCGCCCATGCATAAGCGGCGCGCGCTCAACAGCAGCCGCGAAACCGGCCTTTCCCGACGGCATAGCGCGCATTCTGCCGTTCGATGAAGAACTCCTCGTAGCTCATCACCGGCTGATCCGGATGAGTGGTTCGCCGGTGCTCGACATACGCCTGATAATCGGGAATCCCGATCATCAGGCGCGCCGTGCGCACCGTCCATTCCTTCATGGTCAAGAGATCAACCACGACCCGCTCCGGCGATCGCAACGGGCAAGCCGACTTCGATTGCCGTCGGTTTTGGATTGCCGATCGCGCGGCGGATGCCGATGATGCCATAAACCGCCATGGCAACGACCACGGCGACGAAGACGATCGCCAAGGTGGCGTCGACATAGTCGTTGAAGATGATGCGCTGCATCTCCTCCATGGTCTTGGCCGGCGCAAGGATCTTGCCGGCGGCAGCCGCTTCGCTGAACCGCTGCGCGTGCGCGACGAAGCTGATGGCGGGCGACGAATGCAGCACCTTTTGCAGTCCCGCCGTCAGCGTGCACACCAGCAACCATACCGTTGGCAGAATGGTCACCCAGGCATAGCGCTGCCGCTTCATCTTAAAGAGCACGACGGTGCAGAGGATCAGCGCGATGCCTGCGAGCATCTGGTTGGAAATGCCGAACAGCGGCCACAGCGTATTGATACCGCCCATCGGATCGATAACGCCCTGGTACAGGAACCAGCCCCAAGCCGCGCATGCCAAGGCAGAGCCGATCACGTTGTTGGCCCACGATTCAGTCTTCTTGAATGCGGGGACGACGCTGCCGACGAGGTCCTGGATCATGAACCGCGCGACACGCGTGCCGGCATCGACGGTCGTCAGGATGAACAACGCCTCGAACAGGATGGCGAAGTGATACCAGATGCCCATCATTAGCCGGCCGCCGAACATGCCGGAGAGGATGTGCGCCATGCCGACTGCAAGCGTCGGCGCGCCGCCGGTGCGTGAAAGCAGGGTCTTCTCGCCGACGTCCTGGGCGAGTTGCGTAATCATGTCGGGCGTGATCGCAAAACCCCAGCTGGAAACCACCTGCGCCGCCTGGGCGGCGGTGGTGCCGATGACGCCGGCGGGGCTGTTCATCGCAAAATAGACGCCCGGCTCAAGCACCGTCGCGCCAATCATCGCCATGATGGCAACGAACGACTCCGTCAGCATGGCGCCGTAGCCGATCGCCGCTATCTGAGTTTCGTTCTCGATCATCTTTGGCGTGGTGCCGGACGAGATGAGCGCATGGAAACCGGATACCGAGCCGCAGGCGATTGTGATGAAAAGGAATGGAAACAGACTGCCCGACCAGACCGGTCCGGTACCATCGATGAATTTGGTGACGGCCGGCATTTTCAATTCGGGATGGACCAGAATGATGCCGACGGCGAGCAGCGCCATCGTGCCGACCTTGAGGAATGTCGACAGATAATCGCGCGGTGCGAGCAACAGCCACACCGGCAGTACGGAAGCGACGAAGCCGTAGCCGATGATACCCAACGCCAAAGTCTCGCCCTTCAGATCGAAGTATTGGGCGATCGCAGGAGTCTCGGAAACCGTCTTGCCGTAGACCAGCGCGCCAAGCAGCAACACCACGCCGATGACCGACATTTCCGCAATTTTTCCGACCCGAATGAACCGGGCATAGATGCCCATCACGAGTGCGATCGGAATGGTCGCGAAGACAGTGAAGGTCCCCCACGGGCTGCCGACGAGAGCTTTGACGACCACCAGCGCGAGAACCGCGAGCAGAATGACCATGATCAGCAGCACGCCGACGAGTGCAATGCCGCCTGCCACCGGCCCCATCTCGGAGCGAACCATGTCGCCGAGCGAGCGGCCGTCGCGCCGGTTGGACAGGAACAGGACGGTCATGTCCTGAACTGCGCCGGCGAACACCACACCGGCAAGAATCCATATCGTGCCTGGCAGATAACCCATCTGCGCCGCAAGCACCGGTCCAACCAATGGGCCGGCGCCCGCTATCGCCGCGAAATGATGGCCGAACAGGACGTACTGATTGGTCGGCACATAATCCAGACCGTCATTGTGGACGTACGCGGGTGTCTGCCTTGTGGGATCGACGCGCAGCACCTTCTCGGCGATAAACAGCGCGTAAAAGCGATAGGCGATGAAATACGTACACAGCGCCGCGATCACGAGCCAGGCGGCGCTGATCGTCTCACCTCGTGACAGTGCAACAATCCCAAAAGCCACTGCACCAAGAGCAGCGATCGCCATCCATAGGAGCTTTGGCGTTGTTGTCTTCTTTGATTTTGGCGCGATGGATAATCCGGCCATGGGAAACTCCTGGCTATCAACAATGTAGCCGCCGGCGAAAGGAAAAATTCGCCAAGCGTCATTTCAATTCCGTGTGGGCACGCAATATGCTCGCGCGCACGGAACAACGATTGATCCAGGTCAATACGATCAACCGCCGCCGCGCTGAGCGGCCTGCCCCGGTTCGGCGCTCTCGGTCAGCGCTTTGTTTACGCGGATCGATCCGTGCCGATTTGAGGCGTCAGCTTCTTGCTCATTGGCGCCGAGTGGATGCTATGGTTTGCCCGTGCCGTATCGACCCTGTCGGTCGGGCGGACCATTTGCCAAGGGGACCTGAATGCACATTCTCATCACCGGCGCAGCCGGCATGATCGGCCGCAAACTGACCGAGCGGCTGGTGATCGACCGCGCGCTCGGCGATCAGCCGATCGACAAGCTGACCCTGATCGACATCGCTGCCCCTGTGCGACCGCCGGGTTTCTCCGACCACGTGAAAACGCGTGCCGCCGACCTCGCAGATCCCGGCGTCGCGGAAAAGGCGATTTCCGAGCGGCCGGAGGTGATCTTTCATCTCGCGGGCGTCGTCTCCGGCGAGGCGGAGACAGATTTCGAGAAGGGCTATCGCGTCAATCTCGACGGCACGCGCGCGCTGCTGGAAACGGTCCGACGCGCAGGCGGCGGCTACAAGCCCAAATTTATTTTCACTTCCTCTATCGCCGTGTTCGGTGCGCCGTTCCCCGAAGCCATTCCGGACGAGTATCACCTGACGCCGCTAACCTCCTACGGGACGCAGAAGGCAATTTGCGAACTTCTGCTGGCCGACTATCACCGGCGCGGAATTCTCGACGGTGTCGGCATCCGGCTCCCCACCATCGCCGTGCGCCCAGGCAAGCCGAACAAGGCGGCCTCGGGCTTCTTCTCCGGAATCATCCGCGAGCCGCTTAGCGGTCAGGACGCGATCCTGCCCGTCGGTGACGACGTGATGCACTGGCATGCGAGCCCGCGAGCGGCGGTCGGATTCCTGCTGCATGCGGCAAGCCTCACGCGCGAAGAGCTCGGCAGCCGCATCAACCTGACGATGCCGGGCGTCTGCTGCACGGTGGGCGAACAGATCGCGGCGCTGCGCCGTGTGGCCGGCGACAAGGTAGCCGCGCGCATCCGGCGCGAACCGGACGAGCTCGTGGCTCGCATCGTCTCCGGCTGGCCGCGCCGGTTCGACGCGAGACGCGCGCTGTCGCTGGGGTTCACGGTCGAGCCAGATTTCGACAGCATCATCCGGGTGCATGTCGAGGACGAATTAGGCGGCAAAATCGCCTGATTTCTATGGTGAAAAGCACTTAGCTTGCACCCCTTCCCGCAATCCTTACATTGCCGCCTATGACCTACGTCGACGCCACGCTGGCGCCCCTCCGCAAGACCGGACAGATCAAAGTCCACGGCCCCTCCGCCTTCGAAGGCATGCGCAAGGCCGGGCAATTGACCGCCCGCTGTCTCGACATGCTGGCCGAGCACGTCGCACCGGGCGTGCCGACCGAAAGGATCGACCGGCTGGTCCACGAATTCGCGATGGCTCACGGTGCGCTACCCGCGACGTTGATGTATCGCGGCTACCGCAAATCGACTTGCACGTCCCTCAATCACGTTGTCTGCCACGGCATTCCGAGCGAGAAGCCGATGAAGGAAGGCGACATCGTCAATATCGATGTCACCTTAATCCTCGACGGCTGGCACGGCGATTCCAGCCGCATGTATCCGGTCGGCGAGATCCCGCGCCGGGCCGAGCGGCTGATCGAGGTGACGCACGAGGCTATGATGCGCGGCATTGCCGTGATCAAGCCGGGCGCGACCACCGGCGACATTGGCCACGCTATCCAGACCTATGTCGAAGCGCAGCACATGAGCGTGGTGCGCGACTTCTGCGGCCACGGGCTCGGGCGTCTCTTCCATGACGAGCCGAACATCGTGCATGTTGGCCGGCCTGGCGAAGGCATCGTGCTCAAGCCAGGCATGTTCTTCACCGTCGAGCCGATGATCAATCTCGGCCGTCCGCACGTGAAGGTGCTGTCCGACGGCTGGACCGCAGTCACGCGCGACCGCTCGCTATCGGCGCAGTTCGAGCACACAGTGGCGGTGACGGCGAAGGGCGTCGAGGTGTTCACCTTCTCGCCTGCCGGCCGCGACAAGCCGCCCTATAAGGCCTAGCCAAAATTTGAAAGTTTAGATGCCTCGCGCTTGGGAGCCGGCCGGGCGCGTGCGGCATTTTGCGGGGCAAGAGCAGCCCGGCTCGCAACATCAGCCCAAGCAATGACGCCGGCTCCAATCGCTCAGCCGGATGGCGTCACGACGCAAGTTGCCGTGGGCTGCGGTGCGGGAAGAACACGAGCTAACGGCATCTGCGTGGCCCAAACCATGATCCGTCAGACCCGTCGTTGCGCACGATGTAACGGTGGCGTTTGCGTCGTGTGGAGGAAGTCGGCCACACTCTCAGCCGTCTTAGGGCCCAGCCGGACGAACCCGCGTCGCATCAAGCCGACGCACGAGAGCGGCGTTGAGACCCTTTGTATGAACGACGCAACAGTGCAAACAGACTCCCTCCGGTCGCCGCTCCCACCAGATAGGCGGCGGCAATCAGGATCGCGAAGGGCATACGAACGCTGAACTTTAGAAACGACAGCGTGACGACCTCATGATTCTGAAGAATGAAAATCAATGTGATGGCTGAGAACAGAATAATGACGGTCAGGTGAATCCAGCGCATGGCAGCCCCCTTTCGCAGATGAGAAAGGAAAAACGCACCATCGGAATGATGGCCAATCCTACCGAAGTCGTAAAGCGGTTGTGACGACGGCGGGCGGGAATGATCGGCAGGACGGACATCCGTTCGGTGGCCGCGATTCTAATCAAACAGCGGACTGACGGCCTATCTCGACCATGGCATAAAGCCGGGCATGGCGAGGTAAGATCACTTCGCGTCCGGATCCTCGATGCGCTCCGGCTCGGGATTATCGTCGGGTTTACGGCCCGCGGCGTCCGGATTTTGCAGGAACAGCACGCCGATGCCAGGCGTCGGCGCCTCGTAGATGCCGTCCTCCACTTCGCTGAACTCGGTCAAAGTGCGGCCGTCCGCATCGAGCAGCCTCAAGAGGTCGCCGTCTGGAAACGTCCAGCCGGCCGCGGTTGCGATGATCGGGAAGACGGCCGCGCAATTCTTGTCGAACTCGACCCGCCAGCCGACGGCGGCGCGCGTGTTCTTAAACGTCGCCGTGCAACTCTTGTCGCGCTCGGCGTTGGACAATTCCCACATGCCGACCATCCCCTGCTCGGACTCGCTCGGTGTCGGTGTTGCCGCTCTCTGCGCCACCGCGGGACCCGCGATCAGGAGAAGCGCGATCAGGCCCGCCATGCGCATGCGCAAACCCCTTCGCTATCGCTTCGGAGGATAAGGCGTCTCCGGTACCGGCGTCAGCGGCGGCTTGCCCACCGTCCAGGCAAGCAGATTATCGACCACGAGTTGGTCCATCGCCGCGCGCGTCACCTCGGTGGACGAGCCGAGATGCGGAAAGAGCACGATGTGCTCCATCTCCATCAATTCCTTCGGCACGTGCGGCTCCTTGGCGAACACGTCGAGCCCGGCGGAATAGATGGTGCGGTCCTTCAAGGCTTCGATCAAGGCCGGCTCGTCGACCACCGAACCGCGCGCCATGTTGATCAGGACGCCGTTCGGGCCGAGTGCCTTCAGCACCTCGGCATTGATCAGGTTCTGCGTCGAAGCGCCGCCCGGCACGATCACCATCAAAGTGTCGACGTCCCGCGCCATGTCGAGGAGCTTCGGATAATATTTGTAGACGACGCCGTCTTGCGGATTGCGCGAGTGATAGACGACCGGAACGCCGAACGCTTCCAGCCTGCGCGCGATCGCCTTGCCGATGCGCCCCATGCCGACCATGCCGACGGTGCGGTTGCGCAGCGTCGCCTTGGTGAGCGGATAGGCGGCGTTCGGCCATTTGCCGGCACGCAGGTAGCGATCGGACTGCGGGAATTCGCGCACGGTGCAGAGCAGAAGCCCGAGCGCCGTGTCGGCGACTTCCTCGTTCAGCACCTCGGGCGTGTTGGTGACGATGATGCCGTGCTCACCCGCCCACTTCGCGTCGATGTGGTCGTAGCCGACGCCAAAACTCGAAATCTGTTCGAGCTTCGGAAAACGCTGCATGAACTCGGCGCCGATCTTGTCGGCCGTATAGGCCACGGCGAGCGCGCGGACCTTGTCGCCCAGCGATTTGACGAAGGCGTCGCAATCCTTTGCGTCGAAGAGAACATGCAGATTCACGTGCGGAGAAAGGCCGTTGACAATGACCGGCTTCTTGTTGCCGACGAGAAGGACGTCCGGCTTCTCCGCCATGCGTAGAGCTCCGTTCAGACTAAGAATGTGACCGGATTTTCGACCAATGTCTTAAACGCCGCAAGCAGCTCGGCGCCGAGCGCGCCGTCGATGACGCGATGATCGCAGGAGAGCGTCACGGTCATCTGGCTGACGAACTTGGCGCCGCCGTCGGCAGTCTCGACGGGAGCGCGGCGTGCCGCCCCGACCGCGAGGATGGTCGCATGCGGCGGATTGATGATCGCGGAGAACTCGCGCACGCCGTACATGCCGAGATTGGAGATCGCGCTGGCGCCGCCCTGGTATTCGTTCGGTTTGAGCTTCTTGTCGCGGCCGCGCGCGGCGAGATCGCGCAGCTCGGCGGAGACTGCGCTGAGCGATTTGGTGTCCACGTTGCGCAGCACCGGCGTGATCAGCCCGCCGTCGAGCGCCACCGCGACGCCGATGTCGGCATGCGCAAACCGTAAGATTCGGTCCTCGGCCCAAACCGCGTTCGTCGCCGGCACGCGCATCAGCGCCGCGGCCCAGGCTTTGACGACAAAATCGTTGAGCGAGAGCTTGTAGCCGGGCTCGCCGCCGGCGCCCTTCGGCGCGGCCGCGTTCGCTTCCTCGCGCATCGCCGCCAGCCGGCCGATCTCGATGTCAGCCGTCAAATAGAAATGCGGAATGGTCTGCTTCGCCTCGATCAGCCGCGTCGCGATGATGCGGCGCATGCCGTCGAGCGGCACTTCCTCGTAAGCGACGCCGTCGAACAGCGCCTTCACCTGCGCCGCGCCCGGACCGGTGCCGCGCGCGACGGCGGCCGCCGGCTGCGCCTGCTCGACATCGCGCGCGAGGATGCGGCCGTGCGGCCCCGAGCCGGTAAGATGCGCAAGGTCGATGCCGCGTTCGCTCGCGAGGCGGCGGGCGAGCGGCGTCACGCTGCGTCCGCCGATGTGGGCCGGGCCGTAATTGCGCGCGGGCGTGCGCACCTCGCGGAAGGGGTCCATCTGCGGGTAGGCGAATGTGCCCCCCCTTCGCTCATTCCCCCGCAAGCGGGAATCCAGCTCTTTGCGGATCTGAGCCATTTGACTCTGTACCTCCGCATTCGCGGGGGTGAGGGGAGTTTTGGGCGGCGGCGCGCCGGCATTGCCCTGCGTTTGCGTCGGCGTCTGCGCGGCCCCGCCCTCGCCGGCGATCACCGCGACCACCGCGCCGACCTTGGCCGTCTCGCCGACCTGAAAGCGGATGTCGGTCAGCATGCCGGCGAAGGTCGCCGGCACTTCCATCGATGTCTTGTCGGTCTCGATCTCGAACAGATTGTCGCCCGGCTTCACCGCATCGCCGGCGGACTTGAACCATTTCGTGATCTTGCCCTCGGCGACGGTCTCGCCAAGCTGCGGCATCAGGACGTCCATTCAAGTCCCCCGACAACTCTCCGACATGCCCCGCGCCGGCGGGCCTCCCGCCCTTGCGGGCCAAGCGTGCTGGATCGCCCGCCTTCGCATGCGATGACAGTTTTGACTACCAAACCACCGACACGTACTGCGTCTCGAGAAATTCCTTCATGCCTTCCGCGGCGCCTTCGCGGCCGAGACCGGACTGCTTGGTGCCGCCGAACGGCGCGGCCGGATCGGAGACGAGCCCGCGGTTCAAGCCGATCATGCCGAAATCCAATTTCTCCGACACGCGCAGGCCGCGCGAGAGATCCTTGGTGTAGAGATAGGCGACCAGGCCGTACTCGGTGTCGTTCGCGCGCCTGACCACCTCGTCCTCGGACTTGAACGTCTGGATCGAGGCGACGGGGCCGAAGATTTCCTCGTTCAGCATCTTGCAATCGTCGCTCACGTTGGTGAGCACCGTCGCGGGATAGAAGTAGCCCGCGCCCTCCGGCATCTTGCCGCCGGTCAACACTTTTGCGCCCTTCGACACCGCGTCGTCGACGAGTTCGATCACCTTGTCGCGGCCTTCCTTGTTGACCAGCGGCCCAAGCTGCACGCCTTCATCAAGACCGTTGCCGACCTTCAGCCCCGCCATCTTGACGGTGAGCTTGTTCGCGAACTCGTCGTGCACGCGCTCGTGCACGTAGAAGCGGTTCGCCGCGGTGCAGGCCTCGCCCATGTTGCGCATCTTGGCGATCATCGCGCCGTCGATCGCCGCATCGATGTCGGCGTCGTCGAACACGATGAACGGCGCATTGCCGCCCAACTCCATCGCCGGCTTGATGATGTTGTCGGCGGCCTCGTGCAGCAGCTTGCGTCCGACCTCGGTCGAGCCGGTGAAGGAGACGACGCGCACGCGCGGATCGTGCAACATCGCGGACACGACCTTGCCCGACGAGCGCGACGGAATGACGTTGACCACGCCCGGCGGCACACCGGCCTCTTCCAGCGCCGGCATCAGCGCCAGCATGGTCAGCGGTGTGTCGGACGCGGGCTTGAGCACGACCGGGCAGCCGGCGGCGAGCGCCGGACCGATCTTGCGCGTGGCCATCGCGGCAGGGAAATTCCACGGCG
>Ga0207780_1000091_pt1 | contig 21712 bp, 21 predicted proteins | sample LuqExpMetageno45_FD_187803 | JGI IMG/M metagenome (GOLD analysis project Ga0207780, IMG submission 187803) | Tropical forest soil microbial communities from Luquillo Experimental Forest, Puerto Rico - Sample 45 (SPAdes) | ecosystem: Environmental > Terrestrial > Soil > Tropical forest ...
TGAGGAAACGTCAGACTGGAGAGGGCTATGGCCTTCGAAGGGTTGCGTGAGCCGCTTCCGGTCCGCCAATGCGCTAGGCGCATAACTTGGCAGGATGTGCCGGATGCTCGCTGAGCAAATTATCAATGGTGTGGTGCTTGGGAGCATGTATGCGCTTATCGCGCAGGGCTACACACTGGTGTTCGGCGTGCTCGACAAATTGAACTTCGCCCACGGGGAAATTTTCATGTTGGGCGGATTTATTTGCGTTGCCAGCATCGCGCTCGGCGCCTCTCTGCCAATCGCCATTCTGGTGACCGCCATAATCGCCGGCCTGCTGGGACTGGTGGTCGAGTTCATCGGGTTCCGCAAATTCCAATCACCTGATGCTCATTTAACCGCTGCACTGAGTTCGTTTGCCATCGGCCTCGTGATCATCGATTTGTCGCAGAAGATATGGGGCGCCGAATCCGTTGCGGTCACGCTACCGGGCACCCTGCAGACCGCGGCCGTGAGTATCGGCGGTCTCAGAATTGTCGTGCTCAGACTTGCGATTCTGGTCATCTCACTGCTGTTGATGCTCGCGCTCTATGTGGTCGTCACCCGATCCAGCCTCGGGCGCAGAATTCGCGCGGTCGCCGAGTCACCGACCAAAGCCGCACTCTTTGGCATCAATGTCACACGCATAAATCAGCAGGTGTTCTTTGTCGCCTCGATGATGGCCGGACTGGCGGGTCTCGCGCTCGCGTTGCGTACTGGCTACGCCAGCAGCGATGTCGGCTTCACCTTCGGCCTGAAGGCACTCGCTATCATGGCGATCGGCGGCATGGGTGACCTCCGCGGCGCCCTGATCGGAGGCCTGCTCATAGGTGTGCTCGAAGCGCTCGCCTTCCATTGGGGTTTGGGACAACTCGCCGACGTCTTTGTTTGGCTTCTCATGATCGTGATCTTGTTGATGCGGCCCTCCGGCCTATTCGGCACGCTGATCTCGAAAGAGGTGCGGGCGTGATTCAGGACTATATCGTCTTCGTCGGGGTGAACATCGTCCTCGCCTGGAGCGTCTACGTGATCTTGCTCGCCGGCAGCCTCTCATTTGCGAACGGCGGGTTCATGGCTATTGGCGCCTATGTTTCAGGAGTGCTCACAGTAAAATTTGGCTTTCCGCTTGTGATCGCCGCGCTGATTTCCGGAATCGCCGCCGGATTAATTGGCGTACTCGCCGGTTTCCCTGCGTTACGGACGCGCGGTATCTACCTGATGCTGGTGACCGTGGGCATCGCCGTTTCGGTCAAAGCGGTAATCGAATCGATCGATTATGTGGGCGGCATCCAGGGTTTCGGGGGCATGGTTGGCACGACCCCCTGGCACGTCGTCGGCCTCGTCGGACTGGTTGGTGGTGGGTTGGCACTGCTGTCGAGATCGCCATTGCAGCGCATCCTCGATGCCGTGCGGGAAGACGAACTGAGCGCTGCTTCGCTCGGCATCAATCCGATCTATGTAAAGCTCACCTGTTTCGGGGTCGGCGCTTTTCTGGCGGCCGTCGCCGGCAGCTTCTATGCGCATTATCTCATTCATGTCTCGCCGGATCAGTTCGGCATCGTACTTTCGGTGTTCATCGTGCTCTACGCCGTGCTGGGCGGCACCAACAATATGTGGGGCCCGCCGATCGGCGCAGCGATCATGACGTTGACCCCTGAGTTTGTGCGCGGCCTCGAGGCCTGGCGGCCAACTGCTTTCGGAGTCGTCATTCTTTGTTTGCTTTTGATCCGTCCCGACGGCTTGCTGGCATTTCGTATTGCCACGACACGCACGAAGGTCGTGGCCGGCTCAAAACCCAAGCAATCAACCTAGGCATCGATGCGTCAATGGATGTATACCCGCAGTCAATTTTGTCTGTCGACGGCTTAAGCAAGTCGTTTCGCGGCTTGACTGCGCTCGATCAGATCTCGCTAGACGTACGCCGCGGTGAAATCCTCGGGCTGATGGGTCCGAATGGCGCCGGGAAATCCGTTTTCATCAACGTCATCACCGGGCTTTATCCGGCGGATTACGGCACCGTTCGCTTCCTGGGTCGCGATGTTACTCGTTTGCCAAGCTACGCGTTGGCCCGGTTGGGGATCGCTCGAACCTACCAGAACATCCGCCTGCTGCGGCGGATGACCGTCCTCGAAAACGTTCTTGTCGCGATCAAGGATCACGTCAATCGACCGCTGCGCTCTCTCTTTATAATACGTAACCGGTCTCGCTTCGTGCGAGCAGCAACGACACTCCTCGAACAATTTCACCTGGCGGACAAACGGGACTGGCTGGCCGGCTCGCTCGCCTATGGTGAAGCGCGGCGTCTCGAGATTGCTCGCGCGCTCGCCGGCAAGCCCTCGCTCTTATTCCTTGACGAGCCTGCTGCCGGCATGAACGAGCGCGAAACCGAGGAGCTGGGCGACACGATCAGAGCCTCGCGCAAATTGCTCGAAGCCATGGTCATTGTCGAGCACGATGTCGCCATGATGCGGGGGCTGGCGGATCGTCTCGTGGTCATGGATGCCGGGCACAAGATTGCCGAGGGCAAGCCTGGCGAGGTTTTGGCCGAGCCCAATGTCATCGAAGCCTATCTGGGGACGGATGAGGCCGATGAATGAAACGCCGGTGCTCGCAGTCGATGAATTGCATGTATCCTACGGTCCTATCCGGGGGCTTCGCGGCTGCTCGCTTGAGGTTCGCCGCGGTGAGGCGGTTGCCGTTGTCGGCGCCAATGGCGCCGGCAAGACGACGCTCCTGCGCGCCATCTGCAATATGCTGCCGTGGACCGGCGCCATTCGCCTCGATGGTGTGCCGACCAACCACAAGGCGACGCACCGCCTGGCGCGCGAGGGCGTTCTGCATTTGCCGGAGAACCGCGGAATTCTTGCGACCCAGACCGTCCTCGAAAATCTCCAACTTGCCTTCGACAGTTACCCCTCGGACCGGCCGTTTGCCGCCGCGGTCGAGGATGCCTTTTCGCATTTTCCGCAACTCAAGGAGCGGCAAAACCAGCCGGCCGGCAACCTCTCTGGCGGCGAACAGCAAATGCTGGCTCTGGCCCGCGCCATCATCAGCACGCCGAAAATCCTATTGCTGGACGAGCCATCGCTCGGCTTGTCACCGCGCATGGTGCGCGAAGCCTATCGCGTCCTCCATGGTTTCAAAACACGCGGCATGGCGATCTTGCTGGTCGAACAGAATGTCCATGCCGCGTTGCGTTTCGCCAATCGCGGCTACGTGCTTCGCCAGGGCGCGATCGTACGGCAGGGCGATGCCGCCGCGCTCGCGGCGGATAGCGAGCTGTTCAAGCAATATCTCGGGTTCACATAAGCAAACGGGGAAAATGCCATGATCAACAGACGGAATTTTGCCGCAGCATGCGCGGTGCTGGCCTGCGCGCTTGGAAGTCCAGCATTGTTCGCCGCTGACAAGCCACCGATCAAGATCGGCGTCAGCGTACCGCTTTCGGGATTTCAAACTCCCAACGGCACGATGTACCGGATCGGCATCACCATGGCGGTTGAGGACGTCAACAAGGCGGGAGGCGTGAACGGTAGCCCGGTCCAGCTCGTCATCGATGACGATCAAAGCCTTGCCGATCAGGCGGTACTGCTGTTCCGCCGGCACGTGGCGGACGGCGTTGTCGCCTCGCTTGGGCCGATTTCCGGTACGACCTGGGAGAGCGTGGCGCCGCTCGCCAATTCGATGAAGGCGCCAGTGCTCAACTATACAGCCCTAAAGCCTGGCATTTCACAGAAGCCCTACGCGCTCCGCCTGCACCCACCAGACGACTTGATGGTTCCCGAAGGCGTTGCCGAGTTCGTCAAGAAGTTTCCCAATGTCAAGAAGATCGCCGTCGGCGGCGATCTGAAGGAGGCTTCCGGGGCCTCCGGCATCAAGGAATTTCAGAAAGCAGCGGCTGCGCATGGCTTGCAGATCCTGGATACGGTCGGATTTGACACGCGCACCACCGACTTTTCGCCGACCGCAATCAAGATCCGCGGACTTGCGCCCGATGCCATCTTCGTCAGTGCCTTTCCGCCCAACGTGTTGGCGCTGTTGAAGGAGCTCGACACGCAAGGCTTCCAGGCGCCGGTCTTGGTGAATGCGCTGATCTGGCCAGGCAATTTCCCGCAAGTGGTGACTGCCGGAGCGCAGAACATTCACACGATCGGTTTCAATACAAATGAATCAGCACCGGGAATCAAAGGGCACGACGAGTTTGTTGCACGCTACGCCAAGTTATCGGATGAAACAAAAATTCTAGCAAAGCCCGCCAACTCGGCCAATGCCTCGCTCGCCTACGACGCGGCGATGATGCTCATGGGCATCATGCAGGAGAAGAAAATCGATGGAACAACCGACGTCCAAACGGCACGCGACGAGATCGCAACTGCACTGAATGCCTTGAAGTCCTGGCATGGCCTTAACGACATCACCATGAAGGACTCGGGCGACGGCTATATCCGCTCGCATCTCCTCGACATGGACGTTGCCGGCAAGACTTGGAAATACAGTCTTCCATCGAGCACACGTTAGCTCCCATGAAAAGGTGTGAGGGTGAGACCAGCGGTTTCACCCTTGCACCACAAGAAGGCAAGGCGTCGATAACAGAACCGAAGACGCAAAGAAACGTACAGAACCGAAGACGCGAAGACACGGAGGTAACGCACATGCTGGGCACACTACGCGACAGCTTTGCCGGCAACGTGCATCGTTGGCCCGCCAGGATGGCTGTCATCGCCGAGCAGCGCAGCTACACCTACGGCGAACTCAATGCGCGTGTGAACCAGTTTGCGAACTTCCTGACTGCCCTCGCGGTCAAGAAAGGCGACACCGTCGGATTGCTCTTGAATAACTGCGCCGAGTTCGCGATTGGCTTTTTGGCCTGTCAAAAGCTCGGAGCCGTTACCTCGGGCTTGAACTACCGATTGTCGGCGGGTGCGCTTGGCTACACCGTGCAGCAGGAGAAGTTGAAGGCCGTCCTGTTCAATTCCACCTATTCCGACAAAATTGTCGAGATCATCAAGGATGCCGATTTTTGCCGCTTTATCGGCGTGGGCAATCCGCTCCCGGCCGGCGCACTCCACTTCGAGGATTGCGTGAAATTGCCCGTCAGCGAGCCGGCATGGGTCGAACTCAAGGAAACCGATCTGTGCAATGTCATTCACACCTCGGGCACCACTGGCAGGCCTAAAGGTGCCGCCTTTACCCACGAGTCCCAGATCCTGACGGCGATCCAATATTGCCTCGAAATGGGCCTGGATCGTGGTCATGTCGGCATGAGCCTCGCACCCGTCGTCATCGGCGCCGCCACGAACTTCTTCGTCGCTTATCTATTTGTCGGCGCTGCGCAGGTGATGATCGGAGAATACGAGGCTGCCAAGGCCTTGCGATTGAGCGCGCAGCACAAAGTCACCGAGTGTTTTGCGGTGCCCACACAAATGCACCAGTTGGCTGATGCCAAAGGAAAGTTGACCGATCTCGATACCTCCTCGCTGCGGCTCATGCGCAGTGGCGGTTCTCCGCTACCCAAGACGCTGCTGCATCGTGTGCGCAGCACCCTTGGCTGCGAGGTTCTCAATACCTATGGAACGACCGAGAGCTGCACGGCCATTACCGGATGTCACACGGGGCTGGATCCGGAGCCGAAGTGGGAGAGCATTGGCAAACCAAGCTATTTTCAGGAAGTGCGCGTCATAAAGACCGAGGGTATCGAGACATCCCCTGATCAGCTCATTTCGATTCCCGGCGAAGGGCAGCTCATCAATCGCGGCCCACAAAGCATCACGGAATACTATTGCACACCGCTCGAGAAGCTGCGCGCGAATGACGGTTGGCAGTATGCGCGCGACATCGTGCGAGTCGACAGCGACGGCTACATCTTCCCGATCGACCGCATCGACAATCTCATCATCAGCGGGGGCGAGAACATCTACCCGCAGGAAGTCGAGTTCTTCCTGTCCAAACATCCGTCCATTGCTGATGTCGCCGTAGTCGGCGTCCCGGATGAGAAGTGGGGTCAGATTGTCAAGGCGCTGATAGTCCGTCGCACCCCGGACCTCACCGCTGACGAGGTGAACCGCTACTGCTTGGCAAGTCACGATCTGCCGCGCTACCGCCGACCGAAGATCATCGAGTTCGTCGACGCCTTGCCTCGTAACGTGCTCGGCAAGCTCGACCGAACCGCTTTGCGCTAATCCAATCAGGGGGCAGCGATGACGAAAGAGTCATTTCAAAGAGTATTTCGGGAGGGCGTGGCGCCCACCAAACACGGCTACCCCGGCCTTGGTTACAAACTCACCAGAGAGGAGGGGATGATTATCGAGCACGATATTGCCGTGCCGATGCGCGACGGCAAGAAAATATACATCGACGTCACGCGACCCGAGGGTCAAGAGAAAGTCCCTGCACTCATCGCGTGGAGTTCGTATGGCAAGCACCGACCTTTCCAGTACGGATATTTCTTCAAGGAAGGCGGCGTCAAACGCGAATGGTATTCGAAATACACGAACTTCGAGGCGCCCGATCCCCTCTATTGGATACCCCGTGGCTACGCCGTCATCAATGTCGACCCGCGCGGTGCCTGGCAGTCGGAAGGCGACGCCATCTACTGGGGACATGAAGAGGGTCGCGACGGCCATGACCTAGTTGAATGGGCTGGCGTGCAGGAGTGGTGCAATGGCAAGGTCGGACTGACCGGCGTCTCCTACCTCGCGATCGTTCAGTGGCTGATTGCGGCGACGCAGCCGCCACACTTGGCGGCTATCAATCCGTGGGAAGGCTTAAGCGACATGTACCGGGAATTCGCTTTCCACGGCGGCATTCCGGAAACGTTCTTTACACCGATATGGCAAAAGTCCGTCTCATATTCGGTGAACCGGGTGGAAGACGTCCTTGAGATGATGAAGGCGCATCCTCTGTTTGATGAATATTGGGCCACCAAGGTCGCTGATTTTTCCAAGATCGAGGTACCGGCCTTTGTTGTAGCGAGCTGGGCAGATCAAGGCCTTCATCTGCGCGGAACGTTAAATGCGTTCAACCGGATCGCTTCGAAGGATAAGTGGCTGCTCATACACGGCCGCAAGAAATGGGAGAACTACCACCAACCCGACAGCGTGGAAAAGCAAAGAGCGTTCTTCGACCGGTTTCTCAAAGGTGCCGACGATGAAGTCGTAAAGTGGCCGAAGATCCAGCTCGAAGTACGCGACCGTTACTACGTCGGTAAGACGAGAAACGAACGTGAATGGCCGTTGGCGCGCACAAAATACAAGAAGTTGTTCTTGGATGCGCGCAACGGCTCATTAAGAACCGCGCCGGCCAAAAGCCGCTCGCAAGCCCGCTATGACGCCCCAGGCGACGAGTCGCGCAGTCCCGCAGCCTACCGGAATGAGCGCGCGCAATTCGATTACGTCTTCCGTCAGACAACCGAACTGACTGGCTACATGAAGCTACGGCTATGGGTCGAGGCCGATGGCGCAGATGATATGGATCTCTTCGTCGCAATTCAGAAGTTCGACCGCAATGGCAAATACGTGCCGTTCGCCGCCTTCAGTGCGTTGGAAGACGGGCCGGTTGCCCTCGGCTGGTTGCGCGCCTCGCACCGCGAGCTCGATCTCGAGCGCTCGACTCCGTACCAGCCGTGGCTACTGCATCGGCAACAGCTCAAGTTGAAACCACGCGTACCTGTACCCGTCGAAATCGAGATTTGGCCCTCTGGGACACGCTTTGCCGCCGGAGAAAGACTGCGTGTCGTCGTGCAGGGCAGCGACATCTACAAATACGCTCGCTGGATCGTCTTAGCCCGACACCCAAAGACTATCAACGCGGGGACGCATGTAATTCATACCGGTGGTAAGTACGATTCCCATCTACTGATCCCGGTCATTTCACAAAAAGCCTGAGCGAAATTGTTAGCAGTCCCGGTCGCGTGGGTCCTTAATCGAATTTTAGGTTAGCCGCCTTGACAATACCGATATATTTCCGGATGTCGGCATCAATCATCTGCCGGAATTTGTCACCCGAGCCGCCGTCGGGGTTAACCCCCATCGCCTTGAGCTTGCTCTGCACGGTCGAATCTTCGAGGGCGCTTTGTAGCGCGACCTCGAGCTTCTTGATGATTGTAGGCGGGGTGTTCGCTGGAGCGAACACACCACTCCAAATTTGGACGTCCACTTCCGGATAGCCGGCCTCGGACATAGCTGGAACGGTCGGAAGTATGTCCGCACGTTGTGATCCGGTGACGGCCAATGCACGGACCTTGTTTTCTTTAATCATGGGAATTGCCGGCGGGCCGTCCACAAAGCCGAACGAAGTCTGTTTACTCATGACGCTGAGGAGGATCTCACCGCTACTCTTGTAAGGAACCGCTACGCCTGGCATTCCTGTTTCCAGTTTCATAAGCTCCGATGTAATGGTGAACGTTGGTGAAGTGGTTGCATAATTCGCTTTGTCGGAGTGCTCCTTCGCCCAGACGACGAGTTCTTTGACAGACTTGACGGGCCCGTTCTCCGCTACGACGAGGAACAACGGGAAGTGAGCGATCATCGACAGAGGCACGAAGCTCTTGGTCGGGTGGTAACGCAGGTCCGGATAGATCGCCGCAGCGATCGACATGGCGCCGGCTGCGCCGACTAGCAAAGTGTAGCCATCGGGCGATTGGCTGGCGACGTATTCGCTGGCGAGGCGCCCACCGGCACCCGGCTTGTTCTCGACAATCACCGACTGGCCGAGGATATCCTGCAGCTTTTGCGCGATCAGCCGCGCAAAAATGTCGTTGCCACCGCCGGGGGCGAAGCCGACGATCATTCGGATTACCCTGTTGGGATAGGAATTTGCCGCATCGCCTTGTGCGTGTGCCGGCAACGCCGCCGCTGCCGCAAGCACCAGCACCAGGATGGCCTGACGGGAAATCAAGTGTAGGATTTTTCTTAGGTTCATCGAAGTCCTCCCCCGTCGGTCAATGTCGTCTTCGCAAATCGATCAGCCGAATGTCAGCATCGGCGGCAGTGGTTTCGAATTCAAGGGCAAACGTCGAGCAAAAAGCAAACGAAACGCGAGTTGGCAGCCAAAACCAACCCACTCACGGCTGGACCTTCCGAGCCCCAGGCCCTATAAAATTCTACAGACGTCTGATTATTATCTAGGCACTAAATTTATCAAGGAAATCCTGCCGAAATTTGATTCAGATCAAAAACGCGCGAATGAGGGCAATGTGTGGTGTGTCATGTGTCGCAAGAGGCTGCTGAGCGGCTAGGCGAGCAAGAATGCTGACCTCCTTATCTAGCGGTGCGCCAACCAACGTCCGTTGGGACGAGGTGGTCGATTCGGCCTTCGTGCAGTCCTCGGTGGTGCCCGCGGTCCAGTCACGCCGTGACGAACACGGATCGGCATGCGACCTCCGTGTGCATGCGCAGTTATTTGGTGCGCTGGCATCGATCACGACTGAACGAATGCTAAGCCTCGTTGTGCCGAAGCCGGCGACAGTCGCTACGGTCGTTGCCGCGTTGGGCGCGCGCCTGGGCGATGCGTTCCTCGCCCGCGTAGTCGATGAAACCGGTGCCAAGCACCGCTATTGCCGGCTGTTCGTTGGGGGCGTTCCGATCGAGGATCTGCGAACCCCCATCAATGCCGATTCAATCGAAATCGAAATGATTTTGCTCGTCGCGATCGAGGGCGGCTAGCCGAGGCTGCAGGGAGATTCACATGAACATGATGAATGTCATGAACACAACGGCTCAGCCGATAGATGACGTCTGGATCCCTTCGAGTTGCTCCCTTTGCTATGGCACGTGTTCGATTCTTGCGCATCGCGTCGATGGGGTGGTTGTAAAAATTGAGGGCAACCCGGAGAGCGCCGTTGGCAAGGGCCGTCTCTGCGGCAAGGGCGTGAGCGGGATCATGACTCACTACGATCCTAACCGCCTCACACGTCCCTTGCGTCGTACTAACCCGAAGAAGGGTTTGAACGAGGACCCGAAATGGAAAGAGATCAGCTGGGCGGAGGCGCTCGACGAAATTTGTGCGGTATTGAAGAAAGTGCGTGCCGAAGATCCGCGTAAGTTAGTGGTCCAGCGCACCACCACAGTCACCGCAAGCCGCATTCCATTCCAGACATTTGCTGCCGCATTCGGGACGCCGAATTTCTCGGTGTCCGGTGGCGGTCAGCATTGCGGCAACGGTGCCCATCTGATCAGCGGCATAATGCACGCCTCTTGGTCGGTCGTGCCCGACTTCGAACACTGCAATTACGCGATCTATTTTGGTGCTTCAAAAGGCCACTCGGCCGGCCATGCCTCCTGTTCGAACATGGGCAAAGCAGCGGAAGCGCGTGCCCGCGGAATGAAGATGATCGTGGTCGACCCCTTCTGTAATTTCGCTGCAGCGAAGGCGAGCGAGTGGGTGCCGTTGCGCGTTGGCACCGATGCCGCGCTCGCGCTCGCAATGTGCAACGTGATGGTGAACGAACTCGGGATCTACGATGGTCCTTATCTCCAAGCAAAGACCAACGCGCCCTACTTGGTCGGACCAGACAAACTTTACGTTCGCCATCCCGAGACGAAGCAGCCACTTGTTTGGGACGCGCAAAGCAGCACCGCGCGCCCGTACACCGATGTCAAGGCTGCTGATATGGCGCTCGAAGGGGAGTTCACGGTCAACGGCACGCCGTGTCGTCCATCATTTCATTGTCTACGCGACCATCTGCGTAAGTTTACGCCGGAATGGGCGGCAGAGATATCGACGATCCCAGCCACAACCGTACGCCGTCTTGCCAAAGAATTTGGCACCGAAGCCCGTGTTGGCAGCACCATCGTGGTCGATGGTGTGACGCTGCCCTATCGACCGGTTGCGGCGATCGCCTTTCGCGGGTCGCAGGGCCACATGAACTCGGTCTACAATTTCTACGCGGTCGATCTTCTCAATCATCTTGTCGGCGCGGCGGATGTGGTCGGCTCCTGTCTGGGTTTCAATCCCGCCTGCCACGGCCATCCCGAAACTGGGAAGCTGCGCTACATCCCGAGCGCCGGTCCAGACGGGTTGATGGTGACCGGCATGTGGATGGGCTACCACTACCCGTATCCGCCTTCAGAGCCACGGTTGCCGACCAATCTCGGGCTGCAAGATCTGTTTGTCCTCGGGATGACTTCGCCGTTCCTTGATTCCACTGACCGCGAGGAAATGTGGGAGAGATTCGATCTGCCCTACCGTCCGGAAGTGATGGTCAATTTCGGCGCGAACTTGGTGATGAGCATCGCCAACAAGGAGACGGTTGCAGCATCGCTCGCCAAATATAAGTTCATGGTGTCGTTCGACCTGTTCCTCACCGAGACATCGAACTTTGCCGACATCGTGCTACCGGACTGCAGCTATCTGCAATCGCTCGATTCGCGTTCGAACTTCCCGTTCATTTTCAGCCTGCCGGCCGGCATGGGTGAATGGTGCTGGCCGATTCGCCAGCCGGTGCTGCCGCCCGATGGCGAACAGCGTAATTGTGCAGACGTCCTGCTCGAAATCGCAGACCGGGTTGGTTTCCGCGCTGACCTCAACGCCGCTTACAATGCCTCGCTCAAACTCCAGGCGCCACATCGATTGGAAGGGGAAACCCGTTATTCTTACGCACAGATCTGTGACGCCGAGTTGAAGAACAATTTCGGTTCTGAGCGTGGCCTTGAATGGTTTAAGGAGCAGGGCCTCATCAAGTGGAAGAAGAAGCCGGCGGAAGTCTATTGGCGCCCCTTCGTTGACGTGCGTGTGCCTGTCTACTGGGAATTCATGCTGCCGATCGGCAACAAGATCGCCGCCATTGCCGAACCGCGCGGCCTCAAGATTCCGATGGAATATTACCAGCCGTTGCCGGACTTCCTACCGTGCACGTCGCATTGCTGTCAGAAGCCCGATTTCGATTTTTATGCCTTCTACTACCGCGACATCGTCCACACCAACAGCTTCACCATGGAAAACCCTTGGCTCGATGAAGCGGCGCGGCTCGATCCATTCTCGTACACGATCGCGATCAATCGTGCGCAGGCGCGAAAAAGGGCGCTCCACGACGGCCAACTCGTCTGGATCGAGAACGAGGCAGGACGCAAGGTCAAAGGACGATTAAAGCTTACCGAAGCCATTCATCCCGAGGGCATCGGAATTGGAGCGATGTGTGGTCACTGGAGCGATGGGATGCCGGTGGCGAAAGGCAAGGGGGTTTTCTTTAACGAGTTACTCGAACTCGATTGGGCACACGTGAGCCCCGTCAACAATAACCTCGATCTGTGCGCAAAGGTGCGAATTGTGCCGGCAGAGGTGACGCCATGAGATGGGGAATGGTGATCGATCTTAAGCGCTGCATCGGCTGCTACGGTTGCCAGCTTGCTTGCAAGGCTGAGCACGGCACTCCACCTGGAGTTTATTACGCACGCGTACTCAAATCCGAAGAAGGCCAATATCCCACGGTTCGCAATCTTTTTCTGCCGGTGCTTTGCAACCATTGCGAGGATCCGCCGTGCGTCGAAGCGTGCCCGACCGGCGCCAGCTTCAAATGGGAAGAAGACGGCATTGTCGATATCGATCACGATCTGTGCGTCGGATGCCGTTCTTGCATGATGGCCTGCCCTTATACAAACCGCTACTTCAACGACCAGGTCCCGCACTATCATCCGCAAGGCGCGACACCGTATGAGGCCGCGCGGGCAGCACCGCACCCGTCGAACGTAGTAATGAAATGCAATTTCTGCCGCGACCGCGTTCGCGCAGGCAAGCCGCCAGCGTGTGTCGCCAATTGTCCAACCGTGGCCCGCATTTTCGGCGACCTCGATGATCCGACGAGCGAAGTATCGCGGCTGATCAAGGAACGCGGCGGGTTCACGCTTCATCCCGAAGTCGGCACCGGCCCATCGGTGTATTACTTACCGGCATGAGGAGGCCCTGATGACCGAAATCAGCGCCAAGTACGAGCAACTGATCGAGGATCTGCGTCGTGATTACCGGCCGCAGCGTGAATGGGGCGAAGGCCGCGGTGTGTTCTTGGTGATTGGACATTTCCTCGTCGGTGTCGCCGCAGGAGCGTGGCTGTTCGGCATAATCTTCAATTATGTTCCCGGCCTCGTTGCTGGATTTCTGTTGGCTGGGGGCGGTGGCATCGCGCACCTGGCCTTCCTCGGCCGGCCCGAACGGTTCTGGCGGATGGTGCGCCATGTCCGCACCGCCTGGATTTCGCGCGGGTTCGTCGGGCTCACACTATTCCTCGTCGGGGGCGTACTCTACCTTCCGCCTCTCGTACTAACAGGTTGGCCATGGGCTGCTGATTCCATGCTCGGGTACCTCGGCTGGGGAATGGCGGCGTTCGGCATGGTGGTGCTCATTGTGTATATGGGCTTTGTCTACACGGCGTCGAAGGGCATCCCGTTCTGGAACTCGCCGCTACATCCAGTCCTTTACATGGCCTACGCGTTGCGCGGCGGCATCGCCGCGCTGCTCGTAACCATGGCGCTGTTCAACGCGCCGAGCGTGGACGCCACGAGTCTGGTCACCATCTGGATTGCTGTCACCGCTGTTGTGATCGTCCTGTTTGCACTTGAAATTCAGGGCGCGCTTACCGGCGGCAACCCGGCAGCACGCCGTTCCGTGCGCGAAATGCTAGCGGGCCGCATGGCGGTATACTTCTACGGCGGCACGTTGCTGATCGGCCTGGTGGTGCCACTGGCGCTGCTCAGCGGGCATATCGCGCCGCTCAGCGTCGGCATATTGGCGGCAATCGGCTTGTTCTCAGCGCTCGGCGACTTCTTTATGAAATACACTACGATCCGGGCCGGTATCTATCTGCCACTTCGGCCACGGCAAGGTCGTCACGTTGAGTGATCGAGTCTCGAATGCCGCTTCGGGCGTGCAGAGAAACGCCCTTGTGCTCCAGAATGCATATTCGGCGTTTCTCACGACGAGTCTCGGCAAAAGCGCGCTATGATCCTGAAATGCCCGCGCGCCGCCACTTTTCGTGCCGGCGTGGAAGCTCTGCCTCTTCGGGCGGTCACGCTCCCGGCGAGGACGTCGTGAACATCAATGAGCGCATCGTGGCCGGCGAGGAAGACCTTTAGCATTTCAAGGAATGCAGCTCGCGACTCGCGCGGTAATCCGCGCAAAACCCGATCCCTCGCCCGCGCTGCCGCCGGACCAATTGCGCGCAGGAGATGCTCGCCAGCGGCGGATAATTTGAGCCGCATCCTGCGCTTGTCGTATCGGTTGACGACGCGCTCAATTAACTTGCGCTGGCTAAGCGCCTTGATCACGAGAGCCGCCGTGGAGCGGTCGAGACCGACCAAGCGGCCGAGAGCGATCTGGTCGATCCCGGGAAATTCGTGCAGGGCACGCAGGCAACCATGCTGGGAAGGCGTCACGTTAAACTCGCTGCATTCATCGAGGAATATTGCGGCGGCTACTTGGTGGCAGCGTTTCAAAAGAAATCCGGGACGGCCGTACAAATCCTCAAGAGAGTGACTGGGTGCCATGCTTTGACCGATTTTCCTGTTGGTAGGAATCTTGCGAACGGAATCGAAAGTAATCGACGCATGAGCTGCTTGCAAACTGTCGGAGCAAATTGCGGTTGCGGCGTCTTGAGCCCGCTATCACTCGCGCCTCAATCGCCGTCGGGGCACGTCCCCTACGCATATTGAATCCTAGAGGAGCATCTAATGAGCATTCAGGCCGAACGAGTTCATTATCCCATTGCAACCGCGGAATTAGAGCGTCGCTGGAATGCCATCCGTGCCGCGATGAAGGAGCGTCGAATCGACGTCCTTGTCATGCAGAATAACAATGACTTCATGGGCGGATATGTGAAGTACTTTACCGACGTTCCAGCCACCCATGGATATCCGGGCACAGTTATTTTTCCGCGTGATGATCGTATGACGGTCATTATCCAATCAAGGTTTGGAGATGACCAGCAACTACCCCCTGAAGGTGATGGCTACCGGCGAGGGGCAAAGAGAATTCTTGGCGCTCCGTATTTCGTTAGTGCCCACTATACCTTGACTTACGATGCAAACCTCGCCGAGCAGGCTATGGCGTCCTATGCCGGCGGGACGATTGGGTTGGTTGGACGTGGGACGCTTCCGGTTTCCTTCGTCGAGAGCCTTCGGAGTGGCAAACTTTCGAGTTGCACGTTCGTCGATGCAACTGAGATGGTCGACCAGATCAAGGTCATCAAGAGTGATGAGGAGATCGGCCATATCCGGCGTACCGCAGCCATGCAAGATGCTGCCATGGAGGCCGCGATAAAGGCGGTGGCACCGGGCAAGCGAGAGATCGAGATTGCGGCGATTGCCGAACACTACGTGCTTGACCATGGTGGAGAGCAGGGACTTTTCCTCTGTTGCTCGCACGCCCCGGGCAAGCCGACCTATTGGGGCAACCGGCACTTGCAAAACCGGACTCTGCGGCCCGGCGACATGTTCACCCTGTTGATCGAAAGCAATGGCCCTGGCGGGTTCTACACCGAGATCAGTCGGACCTGCGTCCTGGGCAAGGCGACCAAGGACATGAAGGACGAGTTCGCCTTTCTACTCGATGCACGCCGCTTTACCTTGGAGCAGTTGAAACCTGGGGCTTCGTGCAAGAGCATCTGGGACGCTCACAACGCGTTCCTGCGCAAGTTTGGTAGGCCCGAAGAGCAGCGGCTTTATTGCCACGGCCAGGGATATGATCTCGTCGAACGGCCCTTGGTGCGCTACGACGAGCCTTTGGCTATCGAGGCCAACATGAACATCACTTGTCATCCCTCCTTCGTCTCGAGAGGAATCTTCAACACCATCTGCGATAACTACTTGATCGGCAAACACGGCGTGGTCGAACGGCTGCATAAACTACCAGAGACGCTAACCGAGCTTTGCTAAAGCGACGGTTCTTCGCCTTATGCATCGTGGTTGTGCGCCATCTCAACGCGATCAATGCTAACCGCTACGACGCGGTGCGGGGGAGTCCGCACGATTCAAGTCCAGCGTATAAGGATTTCACTCATGCTCTGCGGCTGAGCGAGCGCGGACAATCCGTTTGCGCATGCCCTCGGGCAGGGTGATGACAACGTCACCATCAACAACTTGGATCCTCACCGGATGTAGCCGCATGCGCGGATTGCCTTGGTGCTGCCCAGTGCCGATGTCGAATTCGTAGCCATGCCAGGGGCAGACGACGTTGGCCTGATCCTTGGAGAAGGCCAGACCCAGGCTGGTCTTGTCATCCGCGATCAGCTCCTGCACGCGGGCGATGATCTTGCCCTGACACACCGGTCCTCCCATGTGCGGACAGACGTTTTCAAAGGCAGTGAATTTGCCGTTTCGGCAAAACACGCCAACTTCCGTGCCGTCGACCTCGACCACTTTGCGGCCCGGATCCGGGAAGGCGGGCGCCTTGCCAATTACGACATCCTTCATGGGGCACACCTCGGGATGTTATCTCGCGCGGCGGTACCACATCGACAGGTCGAATAGGTTGAGATCGACCGCTCGCATCATCTCGGTGACGAAAACGACGACTTCGGTCGGCGTGATCTTGTCGGCCGACACCGGCGGAGACGGCACCGCCTCGGACTCGGCGTTGGCCGCGTATAGCTTGATCGCCGCCGTGAGCACGCGCTCGAGTTGGTCGCTGGCGATGCGTGAAGCCGCGGCGCACGACCGCGCACGGTCAGCCACCTCCACGAACGCTGCAGCAATGCTTCCGAATTCTGCACCGGGGCTCGCCGCCGCAGGGGTCAACTTTGCTCTCTTCGGCATTTTACGCCTCCCCCGATCGAGCAGCGCGTACGTCTCGAGCCCGCGGCCGCATCCGCTTTACTTCCAGGTTGAACACGCGAGCCGCATTCAGACCGAGGATGTTGCGCTTGCCCTGTTGGGTCAGGAAGGGGATGGTGGTGATGGCGCTCGGCGCGTCGAAATCCCAATGCGGCCAGTCGGACGCGAAAAGCAGTTGCGTGTCCGCATGCATGGCATGGAAGGTGGCCTCGAGCAGCTTCATATTGCTCCTCTCCAGCGGCTGGCTCGTAAAGTACATCTCGCGGATGTACTCGCTCGGCGGCCGCTTTAGCATGGGTGCCTCGCACACGCGCATCATGAATTCATGATCCAGCCGCTGCATAATAAATGGCACCCAGGCGAGCCCGCTTTCGATCCAGACTACCTTCAACTTTGGGAAACGCTCGGGAAGCCCGTTGATCACCCAGTTTGTCAAATGGATGAGGCTGTAGTGCACGAAGGAAATGGCGTGCATGGAGATGAAGCGGTTAAGCTGCAGGAACGATGGGTCGCCCCAGTGGAAGCCTGAATGGAAGCCCAGGGGCTTGCCCATCTCCTCGATCAACGAATAGAGCTTCATGTATTGGTCGTGGTGGACGGGCTTGTTACGCGTAGCGGTAACCGCGAAGCCAATTACGCCCTTGGCCTCACCGAAATCCCTGACGATGTCGAGACAAGCCTTTGGGGTATTGAAGGGCAGGTAGAGCAGCGCCTTGATGCGCTCGTCCTGGGGCAGAATGCGCTCGATTAGCCACCGGTTGTAGGCGCGGCCGACGGCGGCCTCGATGTCGTCCTGGGGGTGCATGCCGAGCACCAGCATGGGCGTCGGGAATACTACCTGGTAGTCGAGACCCATCGCATCCATGGAGCGGCGCGCCAACTCAGTGAAGTGGTGGCATTCGCTGCCGTCAACTGCCTCGGCCAGGGCCACCTGGTGGGGGATGCGCCCGTAGACGTTCTGGAAGAGGGTGCCCGGCTGGGCGTTGAGTAGCGCCGTGGTGGTGCCCGGCCGCGCCATCATCGCCTGACCCATCTGGCGGATCACGTCGTTGTCGATCAGGTTGATGATCTCCGGCCAGAACTGCGTCTCGGTAACGTGAGCGTCGATGTCGACCAGAAAGTAGTCCTCCAGCTCCTCGGCCTGCATGGTCGCATGTGAGAGGATGTCGCGCGTATCCGTTTTGATCGTAATCTCGGGGAGCTCTCGGACCTTGCCTACCGCTCGCTGCTGCAGCATCGCAGGTTCTCCTTTATCGGCTGCCCAAGTTCCTACTGCGCCCCGACCATTCAAATCCTCAAAACTGGGGATCTTCCTCGTGTTCTTAGGCCTTTTCAAGCTTGCACGCTCATTTAGACAGATCCGTTATGATCAGGCGACGGGTACCTGCTCAAAAATTACGTCGAGACGGCTCAAAAACCGATTCCGGAACATAGCATTCTCTATTAACACTCCCGCGCTGATAGCTGCGCCTGCGCGGGCACTATGGGGGTGATTGCATGGACATATCGCTTGGATTGGCGCTGGGATTGCTAATTTTGGGCAGTGCGATTGGCGCCGCAGTAACTGTGCAGGTCGTGAGAGAACTCTACCAGCGCGGTTTTGAGGCCGGTCAACGAAAGGCAGGTCAAAATCTCTCTCTAGAAGAACTTCGCACGATCCACTGGCTCGCAATCAATGGCTTCCGACGGCTGCTGCTGCTTCACGAAAAAGGCTCGGGCGGTTTTCTGTCTAAAGCAAGTGCAGAGGCAGCGCACCAGGCGTTGGATCGACTTGAGTTCTATCTTCCGAAGAAAGACGTCAGGGACAATTCCTTTGATAGAATGCGTGACCTCAGCATGCACTTCCCCGAAGGTCCGCTCGACCCGGCGCATGAATACCTGAAAGAAACCCGGCTGCAGAAGGAGCCCTAGTCTCGGCGTGTTAAAGTTAAACAGATGGGGAGTTCCACCGGCACGTGAGTGCCATGAAAGTGGGCGCTCTTACGGTGCCACGACTGGGAGAAGCCAATCGTGTAAACAGTTACGTGCAATCGGCCTTGATATTGCGAAGCATGATCTCAAACCGCCCCGGCCGCCCTCCGTCCACCAGCCCTCGCAAAACCGGCTCGTCTCATGTACCTGCCGCATCGCGCGGGGTGCCTAAATAGGCTTCCAACACCTTCGGGTCGGCAAGGACGACATCGGGCGCGCCCTCAGCGATCGTCTTGCCGTAATCGAGCACATGGATCCGGTCGGCGAGGTCGGCGATCAGCTGCATATCGTGCTCGATCCAGATCATCGTCATGCCGAGCTCGTTCTTGATGCGCAGGATGAAGCGGGCCAAGTCCTCGCGTTCTTCGCGGTTCAGCCCGGCGGACGGCTCGTCGAGCAACATGACAGTCGGCTCCAACGCCAGGGCGCGCGCGAAGCCGACGATCTTCTGCAGCCCGAAGGGCAGAGCGCCGACCAACGCATGCCGGTAACGCTCGAGTTCGACGAGGTCGATGATGCGCTCGACGGCCTGGCGGTGGGCGATTTCGGAGCGCCTCACACTTGGCAGGAACAGCATTTCCGCCAATGGATTGGTATGGATGCGCGCATGTCGTCCGGCCAGCAAGTTGTCGAGCACGCTCATCTGCGCAAACAGCTCGCCGTGCTGGAACGTTCGCGCGAGCCCGAGGCGCGCTATCTCGTGCGGCGCCCGTCCGCCGATGTTGGCGCCGCGTAATTGGATTACACCGCTGCCGCGATAGATACCGCTGATGCAATTAAGCGCGCTGGTCTTGCCGGCGCCGTTCGGCCCGATGAGCGCAAACAGCTCGCCGCCTTCGACCGAAAAGGAAATATCATCGAGGACGGTGAGACCTCCGATGCGCAGCCGCAGGTGCTCGACCGCGAGCTCAGCCATACCACCTCCGTGATCGGCGATATTGCTTGATCTCGCGGTAGGAGCGGCGCTCGCCGGCAACCTGGCCGAGGTAGAACTCCTGTACGTCCTGGTGGCCCTTGAGCCGTTCGCGATCGCCATCGAGCACGACGCGGCCGTTCTCCATCACATAGGCGTAGTCGGCGATTTCGAGCGCTGCGGCGGCGCTCTGCTCAACCAGTAAGATGGCGATGCTGAGTTCGTCGCGGATGGCCGTGAGCCGGCGGGTGAGGTCCCGCACCACGACCGGAGCCAAACCCAGCGACAGTTCGTCGACCAGCAACAAGCGCGGCCGGCACATGAGCGCTCCGGCAATCGCCAGCATCTGCCGCTCGCCGCCAGACAGAAAACCGGCGGTGCGGTGCCGCAGCTCGGCCAGCGACGGGAAGAAGTGATAAGCGCGTTCTGTGAGCAGCGTTCGTTCGGCTGTGGTCTCGTTGCGTGCCACCGGCGCGGTCAGATTCTCGGCGACCGTCAGGTTGGGAAATACCTTCTCCCGTTCCGGCACCAGCACGATGCCCCGCGCCGCGTTTTCATGCGGCAGCCGGTTCTCGATGCGGACGCCGTCGAAGGTGATCGCGCCCTCCGTCACGCGGGCGTCGTCGAGGCCGAGAAAGCCCGAAATGGCGCGCAATGCTGTGGTCTTGCCGGCGCCATTAGTGCCCAGGAGCGCCACGATCTGCCGCGGCGCCAGCGAGATGGTGACGCCTTGTACGGCGGTGATGACCCGCTTGTAGACGACCTCCATCTTCTCGACGTGCAACAGCAGTTCGCTCATTTTCGCAACCCCGCCAACGGCCGGTGTTTGAAGGGCCAAAGTAGGAAGTAATTCTGCATACGTCGCCAGACACCGACCAGGCCGAGCGGCTCCAGCACCAGGAACAGGATCATCACCACGCCGAAGGCGGCATAATTCACGGCGAAAATATCGCCAGCCAGCTTCTGCACATCCGGCAGCAGTCCGAGCAGGTCCTCGATGGCATAAGGAAACAGCGTGACGAAGGCGGCGCCGAGCAGAGCGCCGAGCAACGAGCCCATGCCGCCGATAATGATCATTGCGACGTATTGAATGGACAGGAACAGATCGAAGGCCTCGATCGAAACGAAACCGCGATAGTAGGCGAAAAGACAGCCGGCTACCGATGTCATGCACGACGAGATGATGAAGGCGAGTAGCTTGTAGCCGGCGATATTGATGCCGAGCGCTTCCGCCACCGGTTCCCGCGCATGGACAGCGCGCCAGGCGCGGCCGGAGCGGCTGCGCAGCAGATTGATGCAAACGATCAGGCTCAGCGTCGCCGCAATCAGCAATACGAAGTACCAGCCGCGTCCGTCGCTCAGCTTGAAACCAGCGAGACTTGGGGGCTCGACAACAATGCCGGTGGAGAAGCCGCGCTTGGTTTCGTATTCGCCGCCGAGATAGATGACGACGAAATGGAGGGCCAGCGTGCTCACCGCAAGGTAAAGCCCACGCAGGCGCAAGGAGGGCAGGCCGAACACGAAGCCGAGAACCATGCCGCTCACCGCGGAAGCCGGCAGCGTGATCCAGAACGGTGCATCGACCTCGCGCGCCAGGATCCCAGTGGTGAAGGCGCCAGCGGCAATCAGCCCGGCATGGCCGAGTGAAATCTGTCCGGCATAGCCGGTGAGCAGCATCAGCGACAGTGCACCGATCGACGCCAGGAAGACTTGGCAGGCGAGGTCCATCGCGAATGGCGAGGCGAGGAAGGGGAAGCCCGCGAGGAGAAAAATAACGACCAAGAGACTCACGCGTTCGGCCCGCGTCTGAACGAGTACAAGGTCCTGGGCGTAGTCGGTGCGGAAATAGCCGCTTGCGCGAGGCGCCGGCCTAAACACGGTCAAGCTCCTCGCGGGTGCCGAACAGGCCCCAGGGCCGCACACCCAGCATGGCAATCAGCACCAGAAACGGCACGACGTCGGATAGGAGCGGGTCGACGTAATAGATCAGCAGCACCTCGGCGCTGGCCACGATCAGCGCGCCCAGCAGCGCGCCGGCCAGGCTGTCAAGCCC
>Ga0207780_1000095_pt1 | contig 21403 bp, 11 predicted proteins | sample LuqExpMetageno45_FD_187803 | JGI IMG/M metagenome (GOLD analysis project Ga0207780, IMG submission 187803) | Tropical forest soil microbial communities from Luquillo Experimental Forest, Puerto Rico - Sample 45 (SPAdes) | ecosystem: Environmental > Terrestrial > Soil > Tropical forest ...
GCGACGCCACGTCCATCTGCGCGTCAACGATCAACGTCTTCCCGGCGGTGATTTCGATAGCCTTCGTGAACAGCGAAAAGCCCACGTAGGTGACGGTAACGGTGTACGTGCCCGGTTTCAGGCCATTGAGGAAGTATTCCCCTTTGGCCCCCGACTTCGTAAGAATGTTGCCGGGCTGAAGTTCAACCTCCGCACCATTCAAGATCGAGCCGGAAGCATCGGTAACGTGGCCAGAAATTGCGCCACGGTCGGATTGCGCTAGCGCGACTTGAGAAAACATCGCGGCAAAAACGAGCGAGAGAAAACACAACAGGCGGATTGCTAACTTCATATTCAGATCCCCCACACCCCGAGAATCGAGCAAGATCGTAGCGGAACGAACCGGTTCCTGATGCCAGTAGAAAAGGGTGCGCTTAATCCTTTATGAACGTAGGTCAATAATTGGTTAAAGAAGTGCTGAAAAAGCTTTCAGATAAGTATTCCCCTCAGGAAGCAACTGCAGGAGATACCTGGGTTTGCGCGGGTTCCGCGGCTGCTGCACCCGCAAGCGCCAAAGGCAGTCGCAAGCGAAACAGGCTGCCGGCACCGAGCAGGCTCTGCACTTCAATGGTGCCGCGATGGGCGGCAGCAATCCACGAGGCGATCGACAATCCCAATCCCGCTCCCGGGATATTGCCGGACCTGGAAAGATTGGCACGGAAAAACCGATCGAAAATGCGCGGTTGATCTTCCGGGGCGATACCGATTCCCGTGTCTTCCACTTCGATGACTGCTTCGCCGTTCTCGTCCCACGAACGCAGCCATACGAATCCCGATGCGGAAGTGTATTTGACCGCGTTATCGATGAATACGAGAAACAACTTTTCAAGTGCCGCAGGGTCGCCTTTCACAAGCAACTCCGACGCGCCCAATCTCGGCGAGAACGACACACACTTCGCATTGGCAAGAACGGAAGCCTGCAAGGACGCTTTTTGCAGGATGGCGGAAATGTCGGTGACCTCGAATTTCAAGTTGGAGCTTTCTCCGTCGGCTCGCGCAAGCGTCAGCAGCGATTCGATCAGCCCGGTCGTGCCTTCAGCTACGTCGAGAATCCGGGCAAGAGATTCGCGGTACTCGGCCGCCGAGCGCGGACGGCGCAACGCGATCTCCGCGTCCGTGCGAATCACCGAGATGGGCGTGCGGAGATCGTGCGAAGCGTCCGCGGTAAATTGCGTGATGCGTTTCACGGAGCGCTCGATGCGGTCCAGCATGGCGTTCAGCGTTTCGGTGAGGCGGCGAAGTTCGTCGTGCGCTTGTGGCACTTGCAAGCGGCGCGACAAGTTCTGCACTCCGACGTCTCCGGCGGACTGGATGATACGGTCCACAGGCGCAAGAGCGCGTCCGGCGAGCCAATAGCCCAACAGGCAGGCAAGCACTACCAGGAGCGGCAGGAATTCCTTCTCGATCAACCGGAAATGGTCCAGTGCCTGGTCGAACGGCTCCGTGGGCACGGCTGCATTGATCACAAAATCTTCACCGCCGGAGGTAACGACCTGCTGCGCAATGCGGTACTGCAATAGAGCCAGGTTGATAGTGAGGTAAGAGACTTTCTCGCGAGAAGGTTGGGGCAGCGGGAATTGCGGCGCAGAAAATCGTCCGGAGGCAAAGATCACGTTGCCATGCAGATCGGTGACTTCAAAGATCGCGCCGTTCGCCCAGAGTTCCGAAAGTTCACGCAGTTCGCGGCTGACTTTCGCAATCCCGGCGGGCTGCGATTTGTCGATGACGCGGCGGACCGCTTCGAGATTGTCGCGGGAAGCGTCATTGACCGTGGTTTCAATGCTGCGGCGAAATCCCAAATCGCAAATCCAGAAAAAGGCCAGGAAGGACGCCGCCAGCACCGCGAAATACCACAGCGTGAGGCGGGTGCGGATGGTCAGTTGCATCAAATACACGGCGTCGCCACGTTTCCGACGGAATAACCAAATCCCCGGTGGGTCTGAATCAGCGGAGTTTGCGGAGCGCCGTCGATTTTCTTCCGCAGCAGTCGTACGAAGGCGTCGAGATTGTTCTCACTGGCTTCCCCCTCATTGCGCCAGACGCTCGAGAGAATCTCCTGCCGGGTGACGATGCGATTGGCGTTGCGAACCAGCAATTCCAGCAGCCGGTATTCCGTCATCGAAAGATGAAGCTCTTCCCCCGCGCGAAACACGCGGAACGAGCCCAGATCCAGAACCAGGTCCTGGTGTTGCAGCACATTCTTCTTGTGGAACTGCCGCCGCCGCAACAAGGCGCGAAGACGCGCCAGCAATTCCTGAAAGGAAAACGGCTTGGTCAAGTAGTCGTCCGCGCCCGCATCCAAGCCGCGCACCACATCCGAAAGTGTGTCGCGGGCGGACAACATCAGAACAGGCGTTTCCGACTCGCGCAGGCGCAATTCGCGCGCGACATCGACGCCGTTCAGCCGCGGCAGCATCACGTCGAGCACGATCGCATCAAATTTCCGCGAAGAGGACAACTCCAGCGCAGACTGCCCATCCCGGGCAACGCTGACGTCGTAAGCCTCCTCCTCCAGCCCTCGCTTCAAGAGGCCCGCCATTTGCGGTTCGTCTTCAACAATCAGGATATGCATGTTCTTGGTGCGCTATCCCTTGTATGCAACTCGCATGAACGTTCCGTGAACGTGCCGTTACGGCTTCGTTTCACCGTGAGCAGCATTCGGTGTCGCGGCGCGAGATGGAATGGTGACGGTATCCGGCGTGGTCCAATTCTCTTTTCCACCCACAATTTCCAACCGGTTCATCGTGACCAGCACACGCTCAGAGCTGACATCTACCAGAAGGTAGTGATAATTGACCCCATTGCTTTGGAAAAGGTCGGCCGGCTTGCGCGCAATCTGGTACGGATGCGCACCACCTCCTCCGGTGACAAAGTAAGTTACACCGCCATGCTCATGATGCTCGTAGTTGTGAACGTGGCCACTGAACACAATCATCTGCGCGCGCATGTGTGGTTGGCGCGCCTCCAGCATCTTTGCCAACGATTCCTCGCTCGCACGGGCCGAATGGCCGCCGCCATACTGCTTCTCATCCGAGGAACTAGTGTAGGGAGGGTGATGCAGCGCGATAAAGACGAAGTCGACCGAGTTCGCATACAGATCCAAATGCCGCTGCAACCAATCGCCCTGCTCGCCAGCGACTTCATCCTGCGAGCTGTCCAGTACCAGCAGCACACAGTTGCCGAAACGTACGGAATAGAATCGATTCTGCTCGACGGCCGGAAAGCGCGCGAAGTACTTCGTCAGGGCGCCTCTACCTCCCTTGAGGTCGTGATTGCCCAAAACCGGATACACAGGAATTTGATGGTCGCGCCACGCTTTGGATTCCGAGTCCCAAACCTTCCAGTCTGATTCATCCGCTCCGGTGTAAACGATGTCTCCGCTGATGGAGATGAACGCCGGCCGCTCCTTGTCGATCGCAGCCACCAATGCCTGGCGCACCGCCGGGTTCGCGGGCGTCGTATCGGCGGGATCATGAAAGCGCGTATCGCCGAAAGCGACGAAGCGAACCGCACCACCGCTCGGCAAGTCCAAGGTGTAGTCGCTTCGAGCATTCGCGTGCGCACTTGGGTCCTTAGGAAGCGAGCCGCAAGACAGCGCGAACCCGAAGACCAAGAGAACAAACAAAATCGTTCTGCGTTTGACTCCCATACAAACGAATGTACGGCAATGCCCTCGAGATGGAGTTAACGAATTTTCAGATTTTCGGATTGTCCCCGGAGCCCTGGCACATCGTGCAATTCGTGCCCGCTAGCGAGAAGGCGAATCCCATAACCGGACACTTCGCGGTCTTCCCACGCTCGCCCCCCAACATAACCCGCGCACCATGAGTAGTTTATCGAGAGGAACACACGGTCCCTGGCATGCGTTTATGCCCAGTAGAGACACCTTATCTATGGACATTCCTCGCCCATCAAACGCACGAGCTAAATTGATTCGCAGAATCGTGATGTTGACCGCTGCTGTGCTTCTCATTGGCGGCGTCACCTTCGGACTTTCGCGCCTGCGTCCGGCCGCGCCGTCCGTCGATCGCGCCACGGTCTGGTCTGATGACGTGAAACGCGGCCCAATGGTTCTGGAGGTTCGCGGCATCGGCACGTTGATCCCCGTGAACATCGTCTGGATTCCTGCACAGACGGAAGCCCAAGTCGACAAAATCGTTCTGCGCCCCGGCGCGATCGTCAAACCCGATTCCATCATTCTCGAGCTGAACAATATCACCCTGAAAAAGGACGCACTCGACGCTGAATTCCAGCTCAAAGCCGCGGAAGCGGATTATGCCAACCTGCAAGTGCAAGTGAACAGCGACCTCTTGAATCAGAAAGCAGCGGAGGCCGCCGTCCGCAGTGAATACGAACAGGCCAAGATTCAATACGAGGTGGACGAAAAGCTGTACTCCGAAGGAATCGGCTCCATCGTGACGGCCCGGCTTTCCAAGGTCAAACAGGACCAGCTCGCGATTCGGGCGCAGTTGGAAGGTGACCGCACCAAAAATACCGCCGATGCCGCGCAATCGAAGTTGCAGGCGCAAGCGTCGCACGTGCAACAACAGCGCGCGCTCTATGAACTGCGCAAGGCCGAACTGGACGCGCTTCACGTCCGGGCGGGAATCAGCGGCGTGCTGCAGCTCGTTCCCGTAGAAGAGGGACAACACGTGACGCCGGGCTTCAATCTGGCGCGGGTTGCGGATCCCACGAAGTTGAAAGCGGAAATCAAGGTTGCCGAGACGCAGGCAAAAGATGTGGTGATCGGGCTCAAAGCCACCGTTGACACAAGGAATGGAATTGTCAACGGCCACGTTTTCCGCATCGATCCCTCGGTGCAGAACGGCACAGTCACGGTGGATGTCGCGATGGACGAAACTTTGCCACCAGGCGCGCGTCCCGATCTCAGCGTCGACGGCACGATTGAGATCGAGAACCTCAAAGACGTGCTGTTTGTCGGGCGGCCTGTGCATGGAGCGCCGCAAAGCACCATCAGTCTCTTCAAGCTGACCCCAGACGGTTCCGAGGCCTCGCGCGTCAATGTGAAGATAGGCCGCAGTTCGGTGAATACGGTCGAGATCAAGGACGGCTTGCAGGTCGGAGACCGGGTAATTCTGTCCGACATGTCGCAATGGGATAACAACGATCGGATTCGATTGAAGTAAGCGCGCAGGTTAAGCGTTTCTCCGTTTGGAAGATCGGTCGATTTCCTTAGGGTGTAGGGGGTGGCGGTATGCTGACTTTCTGGCACGACCTTCGATACGGATTGCGGATGCTAGTGAAGAATCCGGCGTTCAGCGTAATCGCCATAGCCACGTTGGCGCTGGGAATCGGGGCGAACACCGCCCTCTTCTCGGTAATCAATGGCGTCTTGCTGAATCCTCTGCCGTATCCTCAGGCCGATCGGCTAGTCGCGCTGTACTCCAAGACCGTGGAATTCTCCCGCTCATCGATTTCTTATCCGAATTTTCTCGACTGGCAGCGCGATAACAAGTCCTTCGCTGCGCTGGCGGCTTATCGAAGTGACAGCCTCAACCTTACCGGACAAGGTGAAGCGGAGAGACTTCGGACCGCGATGGTGTCCTGGACGTTCTTCCCGGTCCTGGGAGTCAACCCGGCGATGGGACGGAACCTCACCGAGCAGGACGACAAACTCGGAGCAGGACCGGTTGCGCTCATCAGCGACTCCTTGTGGAAACGAAAGTTCGCTGAGTCGCGGGATGTTGTCGGGAAGACAGTAAGTTTGAACGCCAAGCTCTACACGATCATTGGCGTGCTGCCCGCAAGTTTTCACTTCGAGGGCAACAACTACAACCCGAAAACCGATGTGTTCGTGCCCATTGGCCAGTGGGACGAAAAAATCTTTCAAGACCGCCGCGTCGGCATGGGTATGGACGCGATCGGCAGACTGAAGCAGGGTGTGACCTTTGATCACGCCAACGCGGAGATGTCCGCGATTGCTGCGCATCTGGCGGAGCTCTATCCCGACACGAACAAGAATTCCGGTATTACGCTCATCCCTCTGAAGCAGAACACCGTGGCGGACATCCAACCGTATCTTCTGGTGCTTCTCGCCGCGGTGGGTTGCGTGCTGCTGATCGCGTGCGCGAATGTCGCGAATCTTCTTCTGGCGCGAGCCATGGGCCGGACGCGGGAATTCGCTATCCGGACCGCACTCGGCGCGAGCCCGCTGCGCATGGCGCGCCAGGTACTGACGGAAAGCGTTCTGCTGGCACTGGCCGGCGGCACCGTGGGACTGTTTCTCGCTGCCTGGGGTACGCAAGCGGCTATTCACGCGTTGCCCGACGCGCTGCCGCGAGCCAACGAGATTCATTTAAGCGCTCGCGTGCTGATTTTCGCTCTCGCGACTTCCATCCTCACCGGCATCCTCTTTGGATTGATTCCCGCGCTCAAGACGGCTAGCGGTGATGTTCACGAAACCCTGAAAGAGGGCGGCCGAGGAATGAGCGGAACGCGCCATCGCGCGCAAAACTCCATCGTGATTCTCGAAATGGCCATCGCGCTGGTTTTGCTGGTCGGAGCAGGCTTGATGATCCGCAGCCTCGCCAAGCTCTGGGGCGTCAATCCCGGGTTCAGCGCCGAAAATGTGCTGAGTTTCAATCTGGCTTCGGCACAACCCTTGGGCGCAACACCCGCAGCGACTCGCGCGGCTTTTCGCCAGTTACACGATTCGATCGCATCGGTGCCCGGCGTTCAGTCCATTTCCCTATCGGTCGGCTCGTCGCCGATGAACGGTGATTCAGAGTTGCCGCTGTGGCTTGAGGGAGAAGCAAAGCCCGCGTCGATGTCCGAGATGAAATCGGCGCTCTTTTACATCACCGAGCCGGAATACCTGACAACGATGAAAATCCCCTTGAAGCGCGGGCGTTTTCTGACGCTGAGCGACACCGAGAAATCGACATTTGTGGTGGTCATCGATGAGGAGTTTGCAAAACGCTTTTTCGGCAACACTGATCCTATCGGCAAGCATGTGAATTTCGACATCTTGAACAGAACCGGCGAGGTCGTCGGCATCGTCGGACACGTCAAGCAGTGGGGGCTTGATGAAAATCCGAACACTCTGGTCCAGGCGCAGTGCTACATGGCGCTGGCGCAAACGCCGGACGAGGTGATGTCTTTACTTGCTCACGGATTGGAAGCCTATGCGCACGTGGAGCCCGCCATGTTGGCCAATGCCAGCCCAATTCACAAGGCCGTAACTGCCGTGAATGGCGACATCGTTATTTATGGTGTGGAATCCATGACCGGCGTCATCGCCGACTCCATTGCAGCGACGCGATTCCTGATGACCGTTCTGGCCATCTTTGCCGGCGTGGCTACATTGCTCTCCTGCGTCGGAATCTATGGCGTCATCTCTTATGTTGTTGGCCAACGCACCCATGAGATCGGCATCCGCATGGCTTTGGGCGCGGACCGCGCAACGGTCCTGCGCATGATGCTGAAACAGGGCGGGCGACTCGCGCTGTTCGGAGTTGGCGGCGGCGCCACAGCGGCGCTACTGTTGGCGCGTTTGATGTCCAAAATGCTGTATGGCGTAAACAGCTACGACCCACTGACATTTCTTGGTGTGATCTTGCTGCTGACCTTCGTGGCACTAATTGCGTGTCTGATTCCCGCGCGGCGCGCTACACGCGTCGATCCCATGGTTGCGTTGCGGTACGAGTAGGAGAGCGCTATGGAGAAAATGTGGCGCGACTTGCGGTTCGCTTTGCGGATGCTCGGTAAGAATCCCGGATTCGCCGCGACCAGCATCTTCACCCTGGCGCTGGGCATCGGCGCCACCACGGCAATCTTCAGTGTGGTGTATGGCGTGCTGCTTCGCCCGCTTCCCTATCGCGACGCGAATCAGATCGTCCGGCTCTGGGAGCAAAACGAGCGCGGCGGTCATATGAATTTCGCCGATCCCAATTTTGAGGACGTGCGTTCCCAGAACCATTCCCTGCAGGCTCTTTCCGAATTCAGCGTCAGCATCGACACGGTGGCCGTGGGAGACCAACCGGCCCGGCTGATGGTCGCCTGGGTCTCGAAAGACTTCTTTGATGTCATGGGAATTCAAACGGCTCTTGGCCGCCCCTTCGCTCCTGACGAACAGCGCTTTCAGGCGCCCGGTGTGGCGCTGATCAGTGATGCGTACTGGAAGCAAACGCTGGGTCAGGCTCGCGACTTGTCCGCCGTGCACCTGAAAATCGGGGGCGCACATTACTCTGTGGTTGGCGTCATGCCCCCGGGCTTTCGTTTTCCTGAAAACGCAGACATCTGGATACCGCGCGAGATTTTCGAGCGCTATCCCAGCCGCACCGCCCACAACTGGAACGTTATTGGCCGACTGAAGGATGGCACCAGCGTCGCTACCGCCCGCACCGAGCTTGCCACGATCGCGCAAAACCTGAAACAGCAGTACGGTCAGGAAACCAACATGACCGCGGTTGCGATCGAGCCCTTGCGCGAAGCGCTGACCAGTAACGTGCGCAGCGCGTTGTTCATTCTCCTGGGTGGCTCCGGATTTTTGCTGGTAATTGCTTGCGCCAACGTGATGAACCTCATGCTGGCCCAGGCTGCGGGACGCGGGAAGGAGCTGTCGATTCGCAGCGTGCTTGGCGCGAGTGGATCGCAACTGGTGCGGCAGTTTCTCACAGAATCGCTGGCTCTCTCTTTCACTGGAGGAGCCGCTGGAATCTTGTTCGCTTACTGGGGATTGAAAGGGCTGCTAGCGCTGGCTCCGGACAATCTCCCGCGTCTCGAGGAAGTCTCCATCAATCTGCCGGTGCTGGTCTTTTCTCTGGCGGTCGCGATTGTCGCCGCGGTTGTTCTTGGGGTCCTGACTGCGCTGAGATCAGCATCTGCTGATGCTCGCGGGGCGCTCAATGAAAGCGGCCGGAGTCAGAGCGGCTCCTTGCGCAAGCAGCGGCTGAATGGCGCGATCGTCGCCGGACAGCTGGCCACCGCGGTGGTGCTCCTTGTGGGAGCCGGTTTGCTCGGACGCAGCCTGGTGCGGGTACTTTCCACGAGTTCGGGGTTCCGCATCGGCGGCATCCTTACGATGGAATTGCGGCTCCCTGAAAAAACGAAGAAGAGCGATCGCGTTGAGTTTCTTAATTCCCTTCTGGCGCAGCTGCGCCAGATGCCGGGCGTCGAGGAAGTGGGCGGATCAAGCATCTTGCCGCTGGGCGATGGTTTTCACCCTGACGGTTCGTACGTCCTCATGAACCCGAGCCAGATCTCGCCTCATATGCACGACCTGATGGAGCGTCTGGCGAATGGCTCCCTTGAAACGAATCCGGCCCAACTCGACGAGCTCCTGAAGTTCTTCGACGAAGCCTTCCAGGACCGGGCCCATATGGGCGAAGCGAACTACGCAGTCGTAAGCGAAGGGTACTTCAAGAGCCTGAACATCCCTCTTCTGGATGGCCGGTTGTTTGATGATCGTGACACCTTCGATGCGCCGCATGTTGCCCTGATCAGCCAGTCGCTCGCCAAAGAAAAGTGGCCCAATCAACCAGCCATCGGTCGCACCATCGAGTTCGGAAACATGGACGGCGACCCGCGATTGCTGACCGTCGTCGGTGTTGTGGGCGACGTGCGCGATCAGAGCATTGAGGCTCCACCCCTGCCGACAATTTACGTGAACTACAGGCAGCGGCCGCAGTCGACTGGCGCCTTCACGATATTCTTGCGAGTACCCGAAAATCCTGATTCCGCGTTCACCGCCGCGCGAGGCATTTTGCGAGGCCTCGACCCCTCGATTCCGCCGCGCTTCAGCACGCTGGCCAACGTCTACAGCACCTCCCTCGCCGCCCGCCGTTTCAGCCTGATCCTTGGCGGGATCTTCGCCGTTGCCGCCTTACTGCTGGCGCTGGCCGGAATTTATGGCGTGACTTCCTATTCCGTCGTGCAGCGTACCCGCGAGATCGGTGTCCGCAGGGCGCTGGGAGCCACGAAGTCCGAAGTATTAGGAATGGTGCTCCGCCAGGCCGCGATCACCGGATGTGCGGGCGTGGCCGTGGGCATCCTGCTCTCGCTTGCCGTTACGCGCTGGATTCAGTCGCAATTGTTTGAAGTGAGCGCCACAGACCCGCTGACGATTGCCGGCGTGGCGTTCTCCCTTGTTCTTGTTTCGCTGCTGGCGTGCTGGATTCCCGGAAGGCGCGCCGCGCAAGTCGATCCCATGGTCGCGCTGCGTTATGAGTAGGAGTTGAGATGGAAACGCTTTGGCAGGACATCAAATACGGAGTTCGCGTCCTGAGCAAGAACCCGGGGTTCACGTTAATTGCGGTTTTGACGCTAGCTCTGGGCGTTGGGGCGAACACCGCCATTTTCAGTGTGCTTAACTCCGTTCTGCTGCGCGCTCTCCCTGTCAGCCATCCGGAGCAATTGGTATCGCTTACGGACCCGGACAGCCACGGCAGTTCTTTCGGTAGCCAGACCGGTGAGCGTTCCAGGCTCGCTTATTCGGAGTTCGAGTACCTTCGCGACCACAACGAAGTCCTCTCCGGGGTTTTCGCCGCAGATAGCGAGCTTCCGGATGTGCCAGCCACCCTTGGCGACGTCTCCACGACTGGCGCGGGCGAAGGCCAAAGTGTGCGCGTCAAGCTGGTTAGCGGAGATTACTTCACCACTCTGGGCATACGACCTGCGGCCGGCCACCTGTTTGCATCGAATGTGGACCGCGCACGCGGAGCTTCGGCGATCGCGGTCGTAAGCTACGACTTCTGGCAACAAAGCTTCGGCCTGCGTCCCGATGTGTTGGGCAAGTCCGTCAAAATCCAGAACACTTCGTTTGAAATTGTAGGCGCCGCGCCACCAGGCTTTTTTGGTGAAACCGTTGGGGAAACTCCGGACCTTTGGGTTCCCATGATGATGCAAGATGCCGTTTACCCTAATCGCGATCTTCTCAGCCCTTCGACCCAGGGCGTTCTGAACCAACATATATGGCTTCAGGTGATGGGCCGCCTGAAGCCCGGAGTGTCGGTCGCGCAGGCAAACACGAGCCTCAACTTGTCGTTCAAGCGCCTGCTCGAATCTACTGCCGGATCAAATCTCACTCCCGAAGACCGGAAGGACTATTTGGACCAGCGGCTCGACGTGCAGCCAGCGTCCCGCGGCGCTTCCACCCTCCGGGAAGGTTTTGGCGGACCGCTCAAGTATTTGATGGCGCTCGTCGGCCTGGTGCTGTTGATCGCGTGTGCGAACGTAGCAAATCTCATGCTCGCGCGCGGAACAGCTCGCCAGAAAGAACTGGCCATGCGCGCGGCGATTGGCGCAGGGCGCACACGCCTGATCCGGCAGCTCCTCACGGAAAGCTTGCTCCTGGCTATTCTGGGCGCGACGGCGGGAATTTTGCTGGCGCGCTGGGGCGATAGCTTGTTGTTGCGAATGGTTTCCGGCACATCGCGAGCCACAGCCGTTCAACTCAACCTGCAGCCTGATGTGCCAATGCTGGGTTTCACTCTCGGAATCACCGTGCTCACCGCGCTGCTTTTCGGCTTGGTTCCTTCACTCTACGCGACTCGGCGAAATCTTGCTTCGGCGATCCACGCTGGCGCGGCGAATCTCTCGGCCGAATCTTTTGGCAGGCGGTTGCCCGTCGGAAAAATCCTGGTGATCACACAAGTCGCAGTTTCCCTGATTTTGCTTGTTGCGGCCAGCCTGTTTGTGCGCAGCCTGTCGCGGTTGCATCAGGTCAATTTGGGTTACCAACGTGAGAATTTACTTCTGTTCCGGGTCAGCGCTGCGGCCGGCGGTTACAAAAACGCCGCCGCTACGCGGTTGTATCAGGATTTATTGCAACGACTCGAGGCGGTCCCCGGCCTGCGAGGCGCGACCGTGTCGCACAACGGTCTGTTCAGCCACTCGGAATCCGGGGATCCCATTTCCGTAGAAGGGTACGTTCCGAAGCAAGGCGAAGAAATGCACGCTGCCATGGATCACATCGGGCCGCACTATTTCTCGACAGTAGGCATTCCGCTCCTGTTAGGACGCGAGATCGAGGAACATGACGCCACAGACGCGGTGCGCCCGGCGGTAATCAACCAGACGTTTGCGAAGCGCTTCTTCCCAAGCACGAATCCTATCGGCAAGCGCGTTCGCGACACGTATCCTGGCAATCCCACCGACATGGTCGTGGTGGGCGTGGTCGCGGATGCGAAATACCGCGACCTGCGCGAAAGGACTCCGCCGCGAATCTACGCGCCGCTCTTCAATCCGATGTGGGAACAAGCGTCGGCAGTTTTCGAAGTCCGAACGCTCGCGGACCCCACAAGCGTCAGCGCGCTGCTGCGTCAAACAGTAAGCGCCACGAGCGCTTCACTGCCGGCGATTGAAATCAGCACTATGTCTGGATTGGTCGACGACTCGTTGCAAACCGATCGTTTCATTGAGCTCCTTTCCGAAGTGTTCGGCATGCTCGCTCTGCTGCTTGCGAGTGTCGGCCTTTACGGCGTGATGGCGTACACCGTGGCGCGCCGCACGCGCGAAATGGGAATTCGGCTGGCCTTGGGCGCGATTCCCAGTGGAGTTCTTTGGCAAGTATTGCGAGAGACGCTAGCGTTGGTTTTCGTGGGAGTCTTGATCGGTGTGCCGATCGCGATTGCTGCAACGCAATTGGTTCGCAGCATGCTGTTTGGCTTGGAGCTCGTCGACCCGGTGGCACTCGCGTTCGCCTCCGTCGTGCTCGTCGCTGTGGCCGCGCTGGCTGGTCTGGTTCCAGCTCTGCGAGCTTCGCGGGTCGATCCGATGGTGGCGCTGCGTTATGAGTAGGAGAGTGTAATGGAAACGCTTTGGCAAGATATTCGTTACGGCTTCCGGATGCTGTCCAAGGACGCCGGATTCACGCTGATCGCGGTGCTCACGCTCGGCCTTGGCATCGGCGCGAACAGCGGAATTTTCTCTGTGATGAGCCAAGTGCTTCTGCAGAGGTTGCCCGTGCCCCATCCCGAACAGCTCGTCCTGTTGTACGCGCCCGGGCTGCGGCATGGACATGTGAGTTCCGACGAAGTGGACGGATCGGAATCGTTCAGCTATCCGATGTACAAAGATTTGCGCGATCGTACCAACGTATTTGCCGGCCTTGCGGCGAAAGCGGATTTCCCGATCAGTGTCACTTATCAAGGCAACACCGAGCGCGCTTCCTCCGATATCGTCTCCGGAAACTACTTCGAAACTCTGGGTATTCGGCCCGCCCTAGGAAGACTACTGCTTCCGTCGGACACCATGGCAGAAGGCAGCAACCCTGTTGTGGTGCTGGGCAATGGCTATTGGAAGAAAAGGTTCGGCTCCGACCCCAGGATTCTGAACCAGAGCGTACAGGTCAACAACCAGCTCATGACCGTAGTCGGAGTGGTGCAGCCCGGTTTCGATGGCATCCAACTTGGCCGTGTGCCTGACGTTTATCTGCCAATCACGATGAAGCCGTTGATCACGCCGAGTTGGAACGGCCTGAATGACCACAAGGACTATTGGGTCAAATTGATCGGCCGGTTAAAGCCTGGAATTTCGCAGAAGCAGGCGACCGCCGCGATTGCGCCGACCTATCATGCTCTGCTGCAAGAAGAGCTGCCGCTGAACACCGGCCTGCGCGAAGAGGAAAAGAAGCAGTTTCTTGCAAATCAGGTTGTGTTGCGCGACGGCGCGCGCGGCCGGCCAATCCTTGAAAACGATACCGGCCATCAATTGCTCGCGCTTATGGGAATGGTCGCTTTAGTGTTGTGCGTCACCTGTGCAAATGTCGCGGGACTGCTAACGGCGCGAGGTGTCTCACGGCAAAAAGAAATCGGCTTGCGATTTTCACTTGGTGCGAACCGCTGGACGCTCATTCGCCAGTTTGTCGTGGAATCCTGCTTGCTCTCGTTTTCCGGAGCCTTGCTGGGTCTGCTCATCGCAAGCTGGATGAGCACCGCGCTCGTGCATTTCGCTTCCGCCAATGAAATTGCCGAAGGACTTTCCAGTGCGCTCAGCATGCCTGTGTTGCTGTTTACGACCAGCCTCGCGCTGCTTTGCGGAATCTTGTTCGGCGTAGGGCCGGCGCTCAATGCCACGCGTGTGGAGTTGGCGTCGACGTTGAAAAACCAGGCGGGCTCTCTGGCATCCGGCCTAGCTCACAACCGTTTGCGCAAGGCGCTCGTGGTTTCACAGGTGGCGCTAACGTTGTTGCTGGTCACCGGATCCTGGGGATTCGTGAAAAGCCTCTACAATTTGAGGCATGTCGACATGGGATTCCAACCGGGGCATGTGCTGCAGTTTTCGCTCGCGCCACAGCTGAATGGCTACGACCATCAAAAGAGCGTCGCATTCTATCACCGTGTGGAGGATCGCCTCGCGGGAATCCCGGGAATTATCTCTTACAGCGCTGTTGAAGAGCCGCTGATCACGGACAGCGATCGCGGTTCGAATGTGACCGTCGAGGGCTCCCAGGCCGATTCTCCTGACTCACAACATGTCAATTGGAATGGAATTGCGCCTGGTCACTTCGCCAACCTGCAGATACCGCTTCTCTCGGGGCGCGAATTTACGCGGCAAGATTCCGCGGAAGCGCCTAAGGTGTCCATCATCAACGAAACCATGGCGAAGACGTTTTTCCCGAACGGCCCGGCGGTGGGCAAGCGGATGAAGTTCGGCTCGGGAACCGATCCTTTGAATATCGAGATTGTGGGCGTCGTCAAGGACAGCTTGCATTCGGATTTGCGCGAGAAGCCGAAGTCGTTCGCGTATGTGCCTTACGAGCAGGAAAAATCGATCCGTTCGCTCACCTACTATGTGCGCACGACGAACGATCCGGAAAACATGGCCAGTTCGGTCCGCCAGGTGGTCAGCGAAATCGACTCCAGCATGCCGATTTATGGTGTGCGGACTTTCGAGGGGCAGATCGATCAGAGTCTCTCCGGGGCGAAACTCGTGGCTGTTCTGGCTTTGGCGTTCGGAATACTTGCCGCGGTGCTGGCTGCCATGGGCATTTACGGGCTGTTGGCCTACATGGTGACCCAGCGGACGAAAGAGATTGGAGTGCGCATGGCGCTGGGCGCCGGACCGAGCAGTGTCGGCTGGATGCTGGGCAGCGAAGTGGCGTGGCTGACCACGATTGGGGTCCTTGCCGGCATCCCTCTGGCGTACGTCTTGAACCGGCTCATTTCTTCCATGCTGTATGGCGTTCAGGCGTTCGGCGCGATGAGCATCATCGCGGCGCTCACGGCCATCGCCGTAATTTCGGCTATCGCGGTTTATGCACCGCTGCGGCGGGCAACACGAATCGATCCGATGGTAGCTTTGCGGTACGAATAGAAGGGAGCAATGGCAATGAACAACCTGGCCAAAGAGATTCGCACCGCGCTGCGAACCATCCGCAACGCTCCCACGGTGGCGATCGTCGCGATCCTTACCATCGCGGTCGGCATCGGCGCCAACACCACGATCTTCAGCTGGATTCGTTCCCTGCTGCTCAATCCTCTGCCAGGCGCAACGAAGCCCGAACGTGTCGTCGCGATTGAAAACACCGCTCCCAACGGCGAACCCATCACCACTTCCTATTTGGATTTTCGCGACTTCCGCGATAATTTGAAGTTGCTACAAAACGTCACGGCTTATCGCGGCTACGTATTCTCGGTCGGCGATGCTCCGAACACCGAACGCGTGTGGGGAGAGGTTGCCTCAGGCGCAGTTTTTGACATGTTGGGGATTCGGCCCGAAGCCGGGCGTTTCTTTTCCGCGGAAGAGCGGGAAGACGCGCAGAATGCCCACGCGGTTGTGGTCATTAGCCATAGCTATTGGAAATCTCACTATCATTCGGACCCTTCTGCCGTCGGCAGCATCCTCCGAATCAATCGCACGCCGTTCACCGTGATTGGCGTGGCTCCCGAAGGTTTTCATGGCACTAACTCCGGTTTGGACTTCTCATTCTGGGTGCCCCTGACCATGTATGGCCAGCTCACCCACACCGGCACATGGATGCTGCAGGATCGCAACACCCGCAACTTTATGTCGATGGCGCGGCTCGCGCCCGGCGTCACCATCGAGCAAGCACGCTCTGAAATCCAGGCGTTGGCCAATCGCATGGCCGTGGCCGATGCGGACGCCGATCAAGGTATCGGCGCAACCGTGCTTCCCGTCTGGCAGGGGCACTTCAGCACGCAGTCAGTGCTGCTTACGCCGATCACCATTCTGATGGGCGCCGGTGGCGTCGTGCTGCTGATTGTCTGCGCGAATCTCGCAAACCTCTTGCTGGTTCGCGCGACCGGAAGAATCAAGGAGTTCAGTGTCCGTCTCGCATTGGGCGCAAGACCGCGGCAGGTTGCCACGCAGCTCTTCATCGAAACGCTGTTAATGTCGCTGGCCGGCTGTCTCGGCGGTCTTTTGCTGGCGTATTGGCTCAGCGACGCATTGCGCTGGCTGCTCCCGGCAGTCGCGAGACCAGTCATGCTTGCGGCGCCGATTGATGGCCAGGTGTTCGTGTTCTCCGCGGCATTGGCCGTCTTCGTTGCCATACTGGCCAGCCTGATTCCCGCCATTCATGCGGCGCGCACTAACGTCAACGAAGCGCTCAAGCAGAGCGGGCGCGGTGGGACGTCCAGCACCCACAGCAACCGGCTGCGTAGCTTGCTGGTCGTCTCGGAAATGGCGCTCGCCGCGGTTGCTCTCGTCGGCGCAGGGCTGTTTCTCAAGAGCCTGCAGAGCGCGCAAGCATTGGATCCCGGATTTTCTCCTGACGGTGTAGCCCTGGCGCAATTCGATTTTTCGACCACTGGCTACAGCGCGCAGCAGGTCGATAGTCTCTGCCGGCGCCTGAAGGACCGGCTCGAGCAGCTCCCGGGAGTTACGGCCGTGAGCTATGACGATTCTCCTCAACTCGGTTTCCATGGCGGCAATTGGGAGACGCTCGAGGTCGAAGGTTATGTTCCCGGCCGCAATGAGAACATGAAAATCTACCGCGACCTCATTTCTCCCGGCTATTTTGCCTCCATGAAGATTCCCCTTCTGGAAGGGCGCGATTTTGACTGGCGCGACGATGGCACCTCGCAAAAAGTGATGATTGTGAACCAGGAGTTTGTCCGGCGTTTCCTGCCCAACCGCGTGGTAACGGGAACGAAGGTGCACGGCTGGGGCGAGTGGTTTACCATTGTGGGAATCGCCAAAGACAGCAAATACCATCGAGTGACGGAAGGTCCCCAACCTTACTTCTACATCCCGGTTCGCCAGATCTTCCGCCCGGAGTACGGGCTGACCCTCCATGTGCGAACTTCCGGCTCCGTCAACGAAGCCATTCAGTCCATCCGCACGGAGACCGCCGCCATCGATCCCGCGCTGACCATCTTCGACGCGCAACCAATGACCGAATACATCGCCGCCTCCCTTTTCGGCGCAAAGATCGCCGCAACCCTCCTGAGCGTCCTGAGCGCGGTCGGTTTGGTGCTGGCGGCGATGGGCTTGTACGGCGTCCTGGCGTATTCGGTGGCCCAGCGTACCCAGGAGATCGGGCTACGTATGGCTCTGGGAGCCGGGCCGGTACAAGTGCTTCGTTTGATCGTCAAACAAGGGTTGCAGTTGACGTTCCTGGGCGTGGCCGTCGGTACCGTCGTGGCCCTTGCCCTGGGACGTTTCCTGGCCAGCTTGCTTTACGGCGTTAAACCAGCCGATCCCCTTACCTTTGTTTCGGTTTGGCTGGTTCTGACCGTCATTGCGCTGCTGGCTTGTTGGATACCGGTGCGACGCGCCACGCGGATCGATCCCATGGCGGCGCTGCGCTATGAATGAGCTTGCAGTGGCACGCGCAGGAACTTTGGGCGGGCGAGTTTCGTATTTTATGAAGACGAGAGTGGTGTGCGAGGAGAACCAATGAGCGAAGCAAATACCGTACTGATCAAAATGGATGGCGTGAAGAAGGTGTTTCTGACCGATGAGGTGGAAACCCACGCCCTGGAGGAAATCCACCTGCAGATCCGACGCGGCGAGTACGTGTCGATCTCCGGGCCGTCGGGCTGCGGCAAGTCGACGCTGCTCTCGATCCTCGGGCTGCTGGACTCGCCCTCCGACGGGAAGTACGAACTCAACGGCCAGTCGGTGGCCAACCTCACGGCCAGCGAGCGCACCCGCATTCGCAACCGCGAGATTGGCTTTATCTTTCAGGCGTTCAACCTGATTGGCGACCTGACCGTTTACGAGAACGTGGAACTGCCGCTCACCTATCGCGGCACCAGCGCGGCCGAGCGCAAGCAAAAGGTCGAGCACGCTCTGCAGCGCGTCGGCATGGCCCACCGCATGCGTCACTATCCCTCGCAGCTCTCCGGCGGTCAGCAGCAGCGTGTCGCCGTGGCCCGCGCTCTCGTCGGCGATCCTTTGATCCTGATGGCCGATGAGCCTACCGGTAACCTCGACTCCCGCAACGGCGAGGCTGTAATGGAGCTGCTGCGCGACCTGCATCGCAACGGTGCCACCATCTGCATGGTCACCCACGACGAGCGCTACTCTCATTTCGCGGAACGCACTATCCGTCTGTTTGACGGCCGCATCGTCGAAGAAACTCAGGAAGCCCACGCGGCGAGCTGAGAAGCCTGGCGCAGGATGGAAGGTATAGAAGCGATTTGGCAGGACCTGCGACTTTCGCTCCGTATGCTTGGCAAGAATCCGGTTTCACCGCCACTGCTGTGCTCACAATGGTTCTGGGCACCGCGCCTTAATTGGCAAGGAGGGCGGCCATGAAGTCGATTTGGCAGGATATTCGCTTCGGATGGCGCATGCTGTTGAAGTCTCCGGGTATCACGCTGACGGCAATGCTCGCGTTTGGCGTGGGAATCGGCGCGAACGCCGCGATGCTTAGCGTTGCCGACATCTATTTGCGCAACCCGATTTCCTTCCCGGACGTCAAGCGCATCGCGGTGGTTCTGGGCCGCGCGCCCGGACAAACAGAAGGCTGGAACACCATTTCACCCGCGGACCTTGAGGATTGGAAGGCGCAAAATCACTCCTTCGAATCTCTTGCCGCTTATGACTGGGCGGACGTCAACTTGACGGGCGTCGGAGAGCCGGTGAAAGTTCAGGGATTCCGCGTAACCGCAGACTTTTTTGACGTGCTCCGCGCCACGCCACGTCTGGGACGTGGTTTCGCGAGCGGTGAAGACGAACCAGGGCGCGAACATGTCGCGGTTCTAAGCTCCGGACTGTGGCGGCGCCAGTTCGGCTCGGATCCGGGCATCGTCGGGCGCACCATTCGACTAGATGGGACTCCCACGCAGATCATCGGAGTGATGAACGAGAAGGTGCGATTCCCGCAGGGCGTGGACATCTGGATCCCGTTCGCCCTCTCGCCGGAAGCCAAGAGCGTGCGGAACGTTCGTTATCTGATGCCGCTCGGCCGCTTGAAGCCAGGCGTCACGCTCGAACAGGCGCGCACGGAAATGCTGACGATTCAGCAGCGCCTGGAGGCATCCTTCCCGGAATCCGAGAGAGGTTGGAGCGTGCAGTGCATGACGCTGGGCGACTTTGTCGCTGGCCCCGGCAAGGACTACAGCGTGATGTTGCTCTTTTCAGTCGCTTTCCTGCTTTTGATCGCCTGTACCAATGTTGCCAACCTGCTATTGGCGCGAAGCGCAGGGCGGCAGAACGAATACGCGATTCGGGTCGCCCTGGGCGCGAACCGTCTGCGGCTGACACGGCAGGTTCTCGTGGAGAGCGTGCTCTTGGCGATGGGCGGCACAGTCGCGGGGCTGCTCCTCGGTTCGTGGTGGATTTCCATGATTCACGGGGCGATGCCGCCAGAGGTCGAGCGTTACATCCCTGCTTGGGATCAGGTGCGCCTCGATACGCGCACCTTCCTTTATACCTTCGCGATTGCGCTGACTGCGGGCGTACTTGCCGGCGTCTTTCCAGCACTGTACGCATCCGCAACTGACCTGCATGCCTCGCTCAAAGAGGCCGGACGCGGAGGAGGAGCCAGCGTCTCGAGGATGCGCCTTCGGAGCGCCCTGATTGTCGTGCAGGTTGCGCTCTCCCTGGTCCTGCTCGTCGGTGCGGCACTCGTCAGCAAGGGCGTTCAGACCCTCTTTAATCTGAACTTCAAATTCGACCCGGAGTCGGTGCTCACGTTCCGCGTAGCTCTGCCCGACTACAACTACACGACACCGCAACAACGCGCGGCTTTCTTTCAAAATCTTACGGAGCGTCTCAATCACACTCCTGGTGTTCAAGACTCGTCGGTAGCCGCCGGAATCCCCTTCCTCGACTGGAACTCAGCAAACTTTAACGTTGAAAACCGCCAATTGCAGCCGGGGGAATTCCTGAGCGCCGGCCTGAATTACATCGATCCGGAGTATTTCCGGCTTCTTCACGTGTCTATTCTTGAGGGACGCGCTTTCGGTGCACAGGATTCCGCGGATGCGGCCCCTGTCGCTATTATTAGTGAAAAACTCGCCAAGCGTTTTTGGCCGGGAGGCGGCGCGCTGCAGCATCGCATCAAGCTCGGCGACGCAAAGTCGACGGAGCCGTGGGCCACCATCGTTGGCGTGGTCCCTGAAGTTACCTACAATCCCTGGGCCCACGAGCCTCCACCAACCATCTACATTCCGTTCCGCCAGCACCCGCTTTCCAACGCTTTTGTTCAGGTCCGCTCCGGCAGCGATCCAAAGGGTCTTGTCCCCTTGATCCGTTCCGCGGTTTCCGGTGTCGATCCGGAGCAACCCATTTTCGACGTCTTCTCTCTGCAACGCGTAATTTCCAATCAAATCTTGGGACTTTCATACGTGGCCGTGCTGATGGCGGTGACTGGCCTAATGGCCTTGGGACTCTCTGCGGTCGGTGTGTCTGGCCTGATGGCCTATTCGGTGGCGCAGCGTGTGCATGAGATCGGAGTCCGCATGGCGCTCGGCGCCAAGCCTGCCGATGTGTTGCGCTTGTTTGTCCAACATGGCCTGAAACTGCTGCTCCTCGGCATCTGCATCGGTTTGCCGCTATCGGTCGGGCTGGCCCGTTTGCTCTCTAATCTACTGTTCGGCGTTCAATCAACGGATCTTGCCAGCTTTTTTGGGGGCGCACTGCTTTTGGCGGTTGTAGTCTTCGTGGCTTGCTACATTCCTGCGCGACGGGCGACCCGTGTCGACCCCCTCGTCGCGCTGCGGTACGAGTAGAAAAGGAGCGCGAGTGGATCCTCTCATCCGATTAAATGGTTTAGAAAAATCCTTCGAAGCCGGCGGGCAGAAGTTCTACGTCCTTCGCCGTATCACTCTCGATATCCAACCCGGAGAATTCGTCACCTTCATGGGGCCGTCCGGAGCGGGCAAGACCTCGCTCCTGCGGATGCTGTTCCTGTCGTTGCGGCCGACCCGAGGCCTCATCACGTTGTTCGGGCACGACGTTGCGACCTTGAGCAAGGATGCGCTGGCAC
>Ga0207780_1000097_pt1 | contig 21321 bp, 17 predicted proteins | sample LuqExpMetageno45_FD_187803 | JGI IMG/M metagenome (GOLD analysis project Ga0207780, IMG submission 187803) | Tropical forest soil microbial communities from Luquillo Experimental Forest, Puerto Rico - Sample 45 (SPAdes) | ecosystem: Environmental > Terrestrial > Soil > Tropical forest ...
TAAGCTTCCTGTCGGTGGTGAGAACGGTGATTTCAATCTGGTAGCGAGCCGTAAGGAAATGGCCGTACTCATGAGCCAGAGTCCAGTTTCTGCGATCTCGAGGGTGATTTGAATTGACTCCAATGCAAGCGCCCAAAACATCGTTAAAGCCGAATACCCCGGCGATGCGGCTTTCCATCGGAAAATAAAAAACGCGGATGCCAACGTCGGTTTCCAGGCGGTCGCGGAGATTTCCGACGGGGCCGTCGCCCATTCCCAGCCGGTTGCGCTCTGCAGTCGCCACATCTTCGGCAATGCGCTCAGGTGGTCCCCCTTTGGTGTCGTATTCGGGAGGAAATCGATTGGCAGAAAGTGCTCCCACCATTTTCTCGAGTTCGACATAGTCCTCGGAGCGACCCTGCAGTTCATTGGTGGCCTCGTCGAAACCAGGACCGGATTCGCGTTGGTTGGCGCGGAACTGCGTGACGAGGCTTTCGGTAAGGGTCCGCTTACTCACGAGGCTGGAGACAGATCGCCCGTACAGCGAGGCGAGCTGCAACAGTTCATGAGGGCTGACGCGCCGTTCTCCTTTCTCGATGGCAACGATCGTTGTTCGTGCCATGCCGAGCCGCTCGGCAACCTCTTGCTGCGTCAATCCCGCAGCTTTGCGGGCCTCTTGCAAGCGCAAGCCCAACGTTCGCGGATCGATCTGTTCTAGGCTTAAGTTCATTGTTCCTCCGTTACGTTACGCTACTTTTGTACGAGTTGCGTGCAGCAGAGGAAGGGCGGAAAATCTGGGCCAGTCTTGCACGTGCCGCGCAATCAGGCGCTGGAGTTTCGGGGCGATTTCGCGAGTCGGTTCGCGATTGAGACGGCTCAGGTCTTGCACTAACGCTCGCAGCTCGGGAAACTCGAGCGCCAGCGCCACCCAAGGATCGGCTTCTTCGAGGCAGCGACGAAATCGCAGGGTCTGCCAATCCATGGCGCGGAGTCCGCGCAAATGCTGGTGCGTCGATGGGAAGGATAGCGAGCTCCAGTCTCGCAAATATTCGTGAGCATCATAGGCATTGAGGTCGGCGAGCTCCAGCGACAGCCTTCGGAGGAGGCAGGAGGTACAAAAGCCACAGTGCGACCGGCCTTCGGCGCGAACCGGAAAGCCGTCGCAAGAGAACGTGAAAGGAATGGCTTCCTCAATCTGCCGAACGCTGGGGTGAGCCAACATTTCCGCTTTCGTGAGGTAGATGCAAGGATTATTGATCGAGAAGGGTTTTCCGGAGACCAGAGTCAAAAACTCGGCTGCAAGCCGAAGGACTCGTGGATGGACAGCTCTTGCATTGTCCGTGCCGATTTGTGATTGGTCATAAGGCAGATTGATTGCACCTAATCCGTTTTCATAGACCTGTAAGCCAACCGCGTCCGCAGCCAGCGCAACGACGCCCCCGAAAATCAAAAAGAGAAAGCCGCGAGTTCTTCGAGAGACCTCTTGTGCATACTGGTCGCCATGGTTCATGGCGTAGGGGATTGAGACGTGCAGTATGGAAGCACCTAGGTTTCGTCGGAGAATTTCAACTTGCTGTTGTTGCCGCGATCGCTGCCGGATATTGGGAGCCGCAGAAACGAGAATGAATTGGTCATTCGGCTCGCAATACATAGAGGCGGCCGTACCGGCGAGTGAGTCTAAACCACCGCTAAACAGGCTGACTGACGGTGGCTTGCCGGCATTTGCTTTCGGAAAGAGATATGGCTGAGTTTCCGAAGTGCGCCTAGCATCGGCAATCGACGAAAACTCAAGTGACCAAAAGTCTTCCGTGAGGAAGTTTAGAAGCGAACGGAAACGGTCTTGAAAGATGGATGAGTTCCATTGGTCAGGATGACGAACGGCCAGACGTAAGCGCATTTCCCGTGACCAATTCGCAGGCCCGTCAATTGCGCGAATGGCAAGGCGATCGGCCATATGGACGGCTACGGCGATGTCGACAAGGTCGGCGATGATGGGTTCGACCGCGGCCGAAAACCGGGTGGCTATTTGTTGGTCATCAATAGAAAACGCGGCGGCCTTCCCGGCTTCAAGGGTGGCTCGCTGACGGCCATGAGTCCACGTAACCTCTCCTGCGTGGGTGAAGTCGAAGACAAACTGCGTTCGGGTCGCGCGAACCTTCATCGGGGCGTCTCCAGAACTGGGAGTGACTGATTGAGCGTCTCGATGGTAACGGCCTTCGGCTGGAAGAGACGCTTGGGTGCGCGGATTAGCGCGTTGATCTGTGTTAGCAAGCTCTTGCTCATGGTACGGGACGGCCCAAGCAGAACGTCACGAACCTTGGACTCCCAGGCGAGTTGCGAGGCTTGGTCACGTTTTGCTGACTCCATGATCCCTTCGCGAGTAACGGAAAGGCAGCGGCGTTCGGCTAGTCCCCAAATTAGGTTCTGCGTGAAATGCTGTTTGAGGGTGGCGTCGTCCCAGCGTTCTCCGGACTTTTCGGCTTCAATGAAGGTTCGCTGAGCAGCGCGGTCGGCGAAGCGGGCTAACTCTGAGCAGCCGACATCGTCTTTGAGAGTCGCGGTGGCTGAGATCAGCTGTTCAAAAGCTTGTTCGGAAACTCCTTCGCGGAGGCGGGCCGTCACGAGCAATTGGGAAGCGTCCTGAAGCTCTTGGTAGATGTCACGAACGATCTTCGTATTCTCGGCGCGGAAGAGATGAGCGACGGCGCCCATGATTTTGTCGACGACAGCTTCCACTGGGGCAGAAGAGCACCCAAGGTGATAAACGGCTCTCCAGCCTTTGCCACGCAACCTTCGCTCGAAACGATCTCCGTCTGGCATTTACTCGCTCCCAGGGGACACTAAATACCCTACTCTTGCAAAACTGACATTGTCAACGCATAATATCAAATAGTTGATGAAAAGTCAGGAACGGAGGATAATGGCGTTTGCTATTCGCGAATCGCGAATGTAGAATACTGCTATGAATCTGAAGCCTCAAGATGTCGTGGTAGCACTGAAACTGTGCGCTTATCCGGACCTGCGTCCACCCATCTCCACTATTGCGAACGATCTGAGCCTTAGCCCCTCCGAGGTGCATGGTGCAATCGGACGTCTCCGTGTGTCGCGGCTGTTGCACGGGCCGGCCTTGAAAGACCGGCCGAACATTTCAGCGCTCGAAGAATTTCTGATTCATGGTCTGAAGTACGCATTCCCGGCAGAACACAGCGACGTAACCAGAGGTGTTCCCACTTCCTATGCAGCAGAACCGCTTAAGAGTGAGATCGCGGTGTCGAACGAGCTTCCACCAGTATGGCCATGGCCGGAGGGAGACACGCGCGGTGTTGGGCTTGAACCCCTCTATCGGAAAGTCCCCCAGGCGGCGCTGCGTGATTCGGAACTCTATGAGCTTTTGGCGTTGGTGGATGCGATTCGAGACGGGCGCGCGCGCGAGCGCAAGATCGCGGAACACGATTTAGTGCGCCGGCTAAGGGCCGCTCATGGCCAACCCTAATTACCAACTCCTTGTCGACGCTGCAAAGCTCCTGAGGCCAATTCTCGGTGAATTAGTCTTCGTCGGAGGCTGCGCGACGGGCTTGCTCATCACTGACAGAGCCGCTGCGGACGTCCGACCCACCTACGACGTCGATGCGATCGCAGAGATAACGTCCTACATGGAATACACCGAATTCTCCGAAAGACTAAAGGCTCTTGGCTTCCAGGAAGATACACGAGAGGGAGCCCCTCTTTGCCGTTGGCGTCAAGAAACGACCACACTCGATGTGATGCCGATCGATGGAAAGATCCTGGGGTTCAGAAACAGTTGGTACCGACCTGCGATGGAAACCGCTGAGCAACGGGAATTAGAGCCGGGACTGAAAATCTTGGTAGTGAACCCGGTCTATTTTTGCGCCTCCAAATTGGAGGCCTTTGGAGATCGGGGAAAGAACGACTACCTTGGCAGTCGTGATTTGGAAGATGTGATTGCTGTCGTGGATGGGAGGGCAGAACTGGTCGGAGAAATTCGGGCGGCGCACAATGGTGTTCGTTCCTACCTTGCTCAAGAAATTGCAAAATTGTTTGCGGCGAGGGAGTTTCTGGATGCGCTGCCGGGGCATCTGCCACCCGACGCAGCGAGCCAGGAGCGAATTACCACTGTGCTGGCAAGACTGAAGGAAATCAGCTCATTAACATCCTTGTAACGCGTTCCGCATTTTGTCTCCTGAGGTTCAGACAAGTTAGGTGTTGAAGATTAGTAGCTGGTCGAATGCAAGGCGGGAGCCGCTAACCCTTCCGGCGCGCATGGACGGACGTGATTTTGCGCGATTTCATGTCGACGTCGGAATCGGGGACGAAGTGCTCGACCCGGTCGAGGTGGTGACGGGGAAAGACTGGCTGGGCTTTGGCGGCGTAAAACCGCCGTCGTTCCCTATGCGAGAGGGAGCCGAGCCATTGGCTCGCACCGGACGCGTAGAGGAAGAGATATTTGAAGTCGATCAGAGACAGCTCTGGGTCCACGCGATAAATCCAACTTTGCACGTGCCCGCGACGTTAGCGGGAAGAGTGTCGAAATCTTTGTCCCAAGAGTACGGACGTCGCCACTCGTCGAGGAAGAATTTGCCATCGGGCGACACGAGGACCTTGCCGATAGTCTGTTTCTCACGGATGAGGTTCTCGCGAATCTCGCGTGGTTCGGGTTGCTGCGCGACGGCGGCGGATCCGAGTGCGATCGCGAGCCCGAAGATCAAGGCGATGCCCATGCTGCTTTGACCACACCTCTCCTATAGCATTTGCATAGGCCCTCTATCTAAGAATGCGCATCGGCCGGCGAATTTGTACCGGGCAGGTTAGGGGATGGATGTCAGGGCAAATCGGAGGGAAGATCGGAAGGTGATAAACCGAATTTAATTGCTCCGGTTTATCGAGGCGTGGTATTTCGTGCATCGATACTTCGCCAAGGATTTTGAGTCCGTCCTGCGAGAGCGATAAGGCTCCTAGGTCGGCGGAATCATCGGAGGGTAGTGGCCATGGCCGTGAGTTTCGACTGGACACGTTTTTGGTGTCCTCGCGGCGAGATCATCAATCTTGGCGATGGTGGATATCTCTGCGATCCAGAGACGGAATGGGGGAAGTATCTTAATCCACACCTCACCACTCTCCCGGAAGTGAATGAACCACGCTGTGTTGTGCTTCTCGGTGAACCAGGAATCGGAAAGACTTGGGACCTGGAACGGCAATACGAAAAACTCCGGCCGCGAGTGGTTGAGAGCGGCGGCAGAATCCTGAGGCTGGATTTGCGGTCTTATAAGGATGAGTCTCGGCTGATGCGCAATCTCTTCGAGAGTGAAGAGTTTGTACGCTTCCGCCGGGGCGAGTACGAACTCTATCTGTTCTTGGATAGCCTCGACGAATGTTTGATGCGCATGGACAATGTGGCCGCGTTGCTCGCGGATGAACTGCCGAAGCAGCCGGTCACGCGTCTGCACCTTCGCATTGCCTGCCGAACAGCGCCCTGGCCCGGAATCTTGGAAAACGCTTTGAAGGAGTTGTTTCCCGAATTTCAGGCGTACGAGATGACGCCTCTGCGCCTGAAGGATGTGCGAGCCGCCGCCGAAAAAAGCGGAGTGAAGAATGTGGATGATTTGCTTGAGCGCATCACCAGGCTCGACGCTACATCGTTAGCTATCAAGCCAGTGACCCTAAAGTTTCTGCTCAGCACCTATCTTCGGGAAGGAGAATTCCCCGCCGACCAACTCGCGCTATACGAGAAGGGTTGCAGGATCTTGTGCGAGGAGCAAAACGAAAGCCGTCGAGGCGCACAGCGCTTAGGACAGTTGAGTCCCGAAGAACGACTGGCGGTAGCGGCAAGAATCGCGGGGGTGACGCAGTTCGCGAACCGCGACGCCGTGTTCACTGGGAGAGAATCCGATGGCGTCCCTCCGGAAGACGTTTTTTTGCAGGATCTGGCGGAAGAGGTGGAGCACGGACCAGGGGAATTTCCAGTTTCGGCCCCTGCAATTCGCGAGACATTGGATACGGGGTTATTCACATCGCGGGGGCCGGACCGGCTTGGATGGGCGCACCAGACCTATGCCGAATTTCTCGCTGCCCTCTACTGCCAGCGCCACAAAATGCCAGCCGAGCAGATTCGCTCGCTCTTGTTTCATCCCGAGGCAGGCGAAGAGAACCTGATTCCGCAACTGAGAGAACTTGCGTGTTGGACTTCGGCTCTGAACCCGGCTGTTTTCGATACGATTGCCGGCGCGGAACCCGAAGCGTTGCTGGGTTCGGCGGCGGCAAATCTTTCGGACGGACAACGCGAAGTACTTGTGAAATCGATTATCGCGCAATCGTTGAGTGGGCGAGGATTCGAACTCCGTTTCGAATTGTTTATGGTCTATCCGAAGCTCAAATATCCGGGGTTGTCTGCTGTATTGCGGCCTTATCTTTCGGAGAAGGCGCATCCAGCACGGGTGCGGGCCGTTTGTGCGGATATCGCCAGGGCTTGTGGTCTGGAAGACTTGTCACATGAATTGGCAAGTATTGCACTCGATAAAGACGAAGACCCGGCCACGAGAGCGATTGCTGCGGTCGGAGTTGCTGAGTTTGGCTCTTCTGATGGGAAAAAGAGGCTTCGCCCGCTTGCGTTTGGTGAAGCGGGAAACGACCCGGACGACGAATTGAAGGGTGCGGGACTTGACGCCCTTTGGCCAGATCAGATTTCCCTGCAAGAGATATTGCCTCTTTTGCAGCCTCCCAAAGATGAGCAACTCCATGGGAGATACAGCTCGTTTCTTGCGGGCGCCTTTGTTCAAAGGATGAGCGTGGGCGATCTCACGGGGGCGCTTGGGTGGGCTGCTCGGCAGCGGGAACGATCCCGGTTTGGCACGCTCGATCGGGCGATGGATGAACTCATCGAACGCGCGTGGAATCATCTCGACGAACCGGGCGTGGCCGCGCAATTCGCTGAAGTCATCCTTGCGAGGATGCAGACCTATGATTCCCTCGTAAGTGGCATCGATCGTGGCTTCGCAACGAGAGTCAAGGAAGATTCAGAGCGCCGGCGGAAGGTTCTGCACGAACTGTTGCCACGTCTGGGTGTGGCACGGATTCCAAATCTGATTACTTTCCAGCCGCCTTTGCTGTTTCGAGATGATTTTGAATGGTTCCTCGCGCGTGTATTGAGCGGTAGTTATCCCGAATCACGCGAGGTCGACGCGAAACTCATTTTCCAGGTCTTTGACGGGAATAGCCGAGCTGCAGCGGAACGCCTGTGGTACGCCTGTGAGGAAAATTCTATGTTGAAGGCGGAATATGGACCATGTTTCGGGCCAATCCCGCTGGATTCTGAGGCGGCGCGACTGTTGCGCGAGAACCTGGCGTTGCAGAAGGCAGCACGACAACCGAAGCTCCTTGATCCTCCGCCTTCTGAGCGAGTGAAAGCCAGCCTCGCTCGATTCGAGAGTGGAGTAACGGCGCAATGGGTATCGCTGGTTTGTGATTTAACGTTAGAGCCGACCTCACAGGTGGCGACCCTGCCTGGAGCGAATTTGACAATTTTGCCTGGGTGGAAGGAGGCGGATTCCGCGGTTAAAGAACGAATTGTGGCCGCAGCGGCGCGTTACGTAAACGAGGGCGATCCAAGGAATGACACGTGGATCGCGACAGCGTCGATACCGGGGCAGGCGATCACTGGATTGCACGCCCTTTTCCTTCTGTTGCTGGCCAATGAGGGCAGGCTGGGTGCTTTGGAACCAGCGGCGTGGAGTAAGTGGATACCCACTCTGCTGCGTTACGGGAACATGGAGAAAGACGATTTGCAGATAGGTTCGAAACTGCTGAGACGAGCCTATGCCCTTATTCCCGGGGAGGTGATTGCGAGCCTGGAGAGAGTGATCGACTCCGAAAACGAACGGACGGGATATTTCTTTGCTTCCTCCGAAATCGAGACTTGCTGGGATGACCGCATGGCACAAGCCATGCTTGAAAAAGCGCGTGACCTGACTCTGAAGCCAGAGGTCCTGGCAGGCCTCCTGGGCACGCTCGCTCATCACGACGTATCCGGCTGGCGCGAACTGGCGGAGTCTTTTATCCAGGAGTCGTCGTTTGATGACACAACTTCCCGGGACCGTATGCGGGCCTCGATGGCAGCGCTACTAATGAACGCGGCGGATGCAGGCTGGCCGATCGTGTGGCCGATGTTTGTCAGTCAGAGGGACTTCGGAAAGCAGGTGATTCAGTGGCTTTCCTACGGATGTGCTGGCGGTTTGAACTTCGTGCAGCGCCTTACCGAGCAGCGAATTGGAGATTTCTATATCTGGATGGTCGAAAGCTACCCGATTGTGGAGCGAAGGCGAGCCTCCGGCGCCATGAGCTCCGTCGATACGGCTGTCATGTTCCGTGACACGCTGTTAGAGCAGCTAAAGAAAAAGGCGAGCTTCGCTGCGTGCGATGCGATTGAACGAATTATGGCGAGATTCCCCGAGCATCGATGGCTCGAAAGGCAGCTCGAAGAGGCGAAGGTGCTTGCGCGCGCCGCGACGTGGCAGCCGGTTTCGCCAAAGGAATTTCTGGCTCTGGCTTACGACAGTGATCGCCGATTTGTGGAAACGCCCCAGCAGTTGATGGATGCGATTCTGGGATCACTGGGGCGATTGCAAGTGCGGCTTCGGGATGAATTGCCAGCCGTGAATGAACTTTGGAACGATGCAAACGGAGAATTCTGGCCGAAGGACGAACTCGCTTTGTCGGACCATGTCGCACGGCACCTCCGCGACGATTTGACTGCGCGCGGAATCATCGTGAACCGCGAGGTGGAGATCCGGCGCGGTAGAGGTGGCACCGCGGGACAGAAAACGGACATCCACGTAGACGCGACAGTCCCGGGCAGGAAGCGAGGGACTTACGAACGCACGAGTATGATTGTGGAAGTGAAGGGGAACTGGCATCGCGAGCTGGATTCGGCGATGGAGACGCAATTGCGAGATCGGTACCTGAAGGATAATTCGTGTAAGAGCGGAATTTATCTGGTTGGCTGGTTTGCATGTGACCGGTGGAAAGATGAGGATGGGCGGAAAAGGGATTGTCCGGGCCTCTCGGTTGTCGAGGCAGAAAGGAAGTTTGATCAGCAAGCGGAGCAACTCTCGACGGATGGCTACCGCATCCGAAGTGTCGTATTGGATTTGCGGCTTGGCTAGTTGGAAAGATGATCGCGATTGATGGTTGGGCGCGGCGCGCCCGGGAACGTTGCCGCAATCGGTGTTTTTTTCCGGGGACGAGTGCAGGTCGGGCGGTCTGTTAGGTAAGAAGCGAGTCGATGGTTTGCAGAGCGTTGAAGAGGCGGAGAGCATCAGCGCGGGTCCAGGAGGCCGCATCGCGACCGTGTAGAATCCAGTGGCGATTGATGAGGCTCGGCCTGGTGCCATCGAATGGCGCCTTGCCGAACAGCTTTTCCAGGAAGATCTTCATGGAGTTCCACATTTCGGCCCTGATGCTATTTCCACCCATCTTTTCAGCATTCTGCGCGCAAATCGCCATGAGATGGACTCTTTGGCTAGTGAGCGCTTGCCCAGCCGACGCGATCACTCCTTCGATCACGGAAAGTAGAGCTGGGACGGTGACGAGATAGCGATCGCTCTCAAACGAATCAAAACACTCCTCGAGCAGAGCCTTCCAGTGGGCGAGGCTGGATCGGCTCGTCAGTTCCTGACGAACCTCGCGAAGCCGCACGAAGTCCTCTTCGGAGTAGAAGGTCACAAAGAAGTCATCCGCTTCTTCCGGGGTTCGCTTTGCGAGGTCGTCGAAATCCCGCAACGTCAGGCTCATTTGGATGGTCCAACCTCGAGACGCCATCGTGCGGACCGCCGCCTTCATGGACTCCTGGATGTCGAGGCGGGACAAGTCCGGAAGCGGGATCGGGCTCACCAACGTACTTCCCAACTTGGCCATCTCTGCCGTGATTTTCGTTATCCAGGATGCGTCGAGCGCAATCTTGGCAGACAGCAAATCCGTCTTCAGATCCGCCAAAAAATGATCCTTTGGGTCCACGGTTCGTTCCCCTCGTTCTAACGTTCTCATGTCGCGCTTGAGCTCGCAATCGCTCGCGGGATGGGCGCGAGTGTCAGGCGGCACGCGGAAAATTCTTCGTGTTTGCTCGTTTGTTCATTTCCGGTTTCTTCACGACTTGGGGTTTGGGCTGCTCCTGGACGGCGGAACTGTCGGAACGAATCGAGTCTACGGACCTCCTGGCGACGAGCGCGATCTCGCCCATCACGGCACCGAAGTCCTCGCAGCAAACCAGGAAGGCTACGGACACGGCGACCGCAAAAAGTGCGAGATTGATTTTGTGCGGGAAAATCTCAAACGCGGTCAAACCAGAGTCAAAAATGAGGAATGCAACCAAGAGAATCAACCGTTTTCGTGTGTCTAACAAAACGTGAATCCGACTCCACAAGCAGGCGTTCTCCCTGCGGAGGTCGTCCCTTTCCTTCTTGTGCGCCAACAATTCGAAAATCTTATCCACCGTCGTCTTGACTAAGGGCACGACGACGAGCTTCCAATATCCACATTCCAGCGACATCGGCACTCTCCTCTCCTTTTCTCGACTTAGGCGGTAAACACAATTCTAACTGGCGAGACCATAAGGTAGGTGGGGCAGGCGACGGGTTTCGTCGGGGGTGGGATAGCGGCGCGAGCGATGCGGATAGCCGGGGGCCTGTCAGTTGGGGGTGAGTTGCGTGGGCTGGTTCGGCTGGTTCAGGGTAGAGCGCCGGGCGGCGCAACTCGTGTGCGCTGGCGCTGGGAAGTTACGATAGGATCGTTGCAGGAACTGTTGGAGAGTCCGGGTGCCACGGCTGCCCCTCTTTAATCCGGTGACCCAAGTCAATCACTCACCTCACGTGGTCATCCTCGGCGCGGGAGCGAGCCGCGCCGCTTTCCCGAAGGGGGACGCTCATGGAAAGCGATTGCCGGTCATGGCGGACCTAATCGAGTTGCTCGATCTCGCCCCCGCCATTGCCGCCGGCGGTTTTTCGGACGCCTCGGACTTCGAATCTCTCTACGACGCTATCGCCACGAGCGGTAAAGCTCCAGGTCTCCAAGCCGAGATCGAAGCCAAGGTCCGAGCCTACTTCGAGGCGCTCGAGCTCCCGGAGACGCCCACTCTTTACGACTACCTGGTCCTTTCGCTCCGAGACAGCGACTACATTGCGACGTTTAATTGGGACCCCTTTCTCGCGCGAGCTTGGCTGCGGAACCGCCAAGCCGCAAAATTGCCAAAACTTCTCTTTCTCCACGGGAACGTTCAAATTGGAACTTGCCCCATCGATCGCGTGAAGGGCTTTCGAGACGAAGAGTGCGGAAAGTGCGGCGCGCCTCTCCAGCCATCGCGGCTTCTCTATCCCGTGCGGCAGAAAAACTACAACTCCGATCCCTTCATCGCGAGCGAATGGAAGGAACTGGAAGCTGCCTTGAAGCGTGGCTACATGCTCACGATTTTCGGCTACAGCGCACCCAAAACCGATGTCGAAGCCGTTGAGCTGATGCTGCGGGGTTGGGGTAGCAATCCCACCTTCGAACTGGCGGAAGTGTCCATCGTCGATATCAAGCCGGAATCCGAACTCGAAACAACCTGGGAGCGGTTCTTCTGCCGAACTCACTACGTGACGAGCAGCAGCGTTTGGAATACATGGCTCTTTCGGCATCCGCGCCGCAGCGGAGAAGCCTTGGCAATGGCCACCCTGCAAAACGATCCCTGGCACGATAATCCACTCCCAAAGGTACACTCCCGGTCTCACCTGCATGCATGGCTTGCTCCACTAATTGTCGAGGAACAGAGTGGCCGATTTACCGGCAATCCATGTCTTCGACAGGAGGATTTTTCGGAAGAGCCCCCACCGGAACCGAAAAAGATCGGCATCGATCAAGTCCTCGGGTGGCTCAAAGTCATGTGCCGGGGTGGGATCATTCCGCCGTTCTGCGTTGAAGTGGTGTTAAAGGACGGCGCGCGTTACAGTCTGCATTCCGTGCTGGAGTGTGACGAGGAGACCCGTACCCTGTGTTTCCGTATCTGGGACCTTCGAGCGTTGTCCGAAGCAGATGTGGCTGCTCTGAAGCAAACGCTGAACAGTATCCGAGACCGCGAAAAGCTGGCCCCTGCCGAGAAGGTTCACCCAAAACTCGATTGGGCGAATGTGCGCGCTCATTATGACGATGTGTCGTACTGCATCGAATGGCATGACCGAATCTGGCCGACAGAATGACTCCCGCTTCTCTCCTGGACCTAGCAAAGATCGGAAGAACTTGGGAACAATTTGGGAACAATAGCTGCCGAAAACCACCCAAAACCGTGATGCTGGATGCGCGAAAGTCATAGACGAGACAACTACTTAGCATTTTTGAACTAAACTTGGGCGCAGGAGGTCCCGAGTTCAAATCTCGGCGCCCCGACCAAATATCTCCTGTCCGCTCTGTAAGATATGCTGACTGTACTCCACCTTGAACTTCACGTTTGCCAGACCGGAGACAGGAGGCCTCACTCAGAAGTTGTTCCATCCATAGGTGTTACATCATTCCGGTGATTGAGCCAAGACTCGGGACACAGGCGTGCCCCGGTGAAAAAGCCAATAAAAATGCGGGTTTGCGGGCGTGAAAGAAACTGACTATGGGGAAAATTCGGGGGACTCTGTGCATCGCTGAAGGTTACGCACATACGCGAGCCAAATTCAGGTTGCGCTAGGGCAAAGCACCGGCAGAAAATGCTGACGAACTCGAAATGACATCGAGGGGACTCGCGGTTCTTTAGCCATAGCTCGGCTTTCCGAGAAATTGCATCTTGATCTTAACGAAGTCGTAGCATGGATTCGCGATCGGAAGTGCAGTGAAACTGGGGAGCGGCTTGTGGAGGAGCTGAGGACAGACGACGGTTCTGTACCAGCGTTCGCGGTCGGTTTCGTATCTGTCCTCGCTGGGACCTTCCTTGCTGCTGAGCTGCTAAAAACTCTGAGTGGCTACGCGGGACCTCTCAACGATGAGTTAAACCGGGCGGTGTTCCAATTCCAAAATTCGTCCGCAGCTACCAATGGGGCGCAACACTACCCACGAGACAATCGCTGCACGGCTTGTGAACCCCACAATGCGGCTGCAAAGATTTGGAAGCAACGCTTCGAACGATTCACGAAATACTCTGCGGGTCTATCACGTTCCGAAATCTAAACACTAGGATATCTATTTCGGCCTTAGACTCTGACCAGTTTTTCAGGGGCTTGGAAAACAATCCAAGGAGTTTCCTCGGCACAGCATACGTCATGCTCGAGTCACAGTTTAGATCGCAGCTTCTCGATCTCCGCGAAGATCGCCTTGAGGGGAGGGGGCTCGGAGAAGAAGATTTCCGATTCGCGTTTATAGTTTCGCTCAAGGTCGGGGAACGTTTCGTTCACTCGAAATGCTGGACTGTCTTGGAAGGAGTCTCCATCGGGCACCGCCTGATCCGGGAATGATTCCCGACAGATTTTCTTGACATCCGCGAGGCACGTTCGATACGCATCGGTTCCGACGTATGACTGAATCTCGGCAAGCGTGCATAATCGCGACAAATCGTAATAATGCCGCATACGATTGTTCGCGAGATCCTTCACGTAGGCAGCGTGAATGGCGAATAGCTTCTCGACAAAGGTTCGCCGAAGATCCTGCAGTTCGATCTCGAAATCCTGTAAATCGTAAGCCAACTTCTCTTGGCCCTTCGCCCTAGCGTACTCGGCGACAATCGAAAGGATCGGCTGTTTCACCGCCACATCTGCAGCCCCTCGAAAGCCTGCTTCGAAAAGAATGTTTCTGCCGAGTCCCGGAACATCGCTTGTAACACTTTCATAGCGATAGACCGCGCTCCTGCTCACTCCGGTTTCCGCCCGAGTCCGCTTGTCCTCTCGATCCAGTGTAAAACCTTTGGTCTGAGCGATGGAATCGCGCAGCGCTTTTAGCCGCCCATCGCGTTTCGATGCACCCCACCCAGCTTCGCTACGAGCCAAGATATCCAAGTCCTCGGAGAACCGCTCGAGAAGATTCCAACCTTTGGACAGGCTCGTCCCTCCTTTGAGGATGAATTCACCTGCATGGCTCGCGGACAGCGCGTGCAAGGCGCGAGTCAGATAATAATCTTTCTCAACGATCGCCGTGCGCTGCTTTTTCCAATCAGCCGCAGCGCGCAGCAAATCTTGGAAATCGCCCAGGTCGCTCGCGTATTCCGTCACCGGATTTGCCACTCCGCTGCATTTGGAAGAACGGAAGCAACGTTCAGGTCAAAGCTCGACAGAGGATTTAGGGACCTCTTAAGGCTCGTGACGGCTTTCGACCCCAGGTGATTGGCGATGGCACCGACAAGCGCACGAACACGCGGAGGTTCATGACGCGCAAGCCGCACCAAGCGCCTGAGTGACAATCGATCTGACCGGATGAGGTCCATGATCCGCGTGACAGTCTCGGCCGGCGTCGCGTCTGGGATCCGGTCAAGATCTTTGAGTGCATCAAGCGCGGCGAGTTCGGAAGATGCAAGTCCTTCGACTTCATACGAGGGTCGTATCCCTACAAATCGCAGGTTGAAAAAATGTCGTCCAGGGTCCACCGAACGTACCGGCCTATTCACTCGGTAGGTGATCTTTGGTGAAATTTGCGTGGTAAGCCCGAGACCGTTATACGCAGCCGTTCCCGTCGGAGCATAGGCAATGCCTCGATGACGTAGTAAGTGGGCCATCACGGCATCCAATTCTGGCTTGCTCTCCCCAAATCGGGTTTTCTTCGGAAGGTAATACACACCTCTGCGCACACGGCGAAGGAGACTGTCCGGTCCTTTGGAAAGGCGGCTCAAAGCCGCAGCGACGGCCAAAGTGGGGAGCCCGCGGAAGTCTGGGTAGCTCCAGAGCTGGTCTTCTCCTCCTTCCTCGATGCGCTTACGCACCTTTGTCGCAATCGAATTTGTACTCGGTTTTCTCACCCTCAAATCCTAGCTGACCCAATTCTAAATGTCAAGTTTTTGGCATCGTTTACTTGACATCACGAAAAAGCAAAACGATGCGTAACCTGCTTTTTATCTTATACTTGGGAGCCAAATCTGCATTCTTGCCTTTTCACGTGTCGCATAGGCTCTCTGGAGTAACCCCTACGGCAGTCTGCGTCCCTCTACCGGAAGAAGTCCAGGAGTAGATACTCAGATCAAACACCACTCGATGCTTTCATCGGCTCGCCATCATCTTGGTCTTGCATTGTCTTCAAGAAGGCATCTCCTAAAGACGGGTCGATACGGTCAGCCTGCGCCAGTGCCCATTTGCTCCATCGTTCGAAGCACTCGGTTGTCGAGGGGGCGCTGCACTCGTGCTTCAATCGGATTGTTTCGACGTATCCCCTTATTACCCTGGCTTGCTCAAACGCCTGAGCATCCTTAAGGAGGCGGTCGATTCGGGCCTGCTCGAGCCGCTTCAACCGCTCACGTTCGCGGCGCTCGGCCTCAAGCTTCCGTTTCCGATCTTCCTCTTCCAGTTCGGCTTTCCGTTTAACACGCCATTGGTAACGGTGAATCGCACTCTCACGGTGCTGAAGCTCAGCAGTCAAGACAAGCTCGGTCGCAATCTCTGTAATACGGGTTTCGAGTTTACCCTTGAAGTTCACCGTGAAGTTGCACAGTTCGGTCACTGCGCCCTGCTCCAGTAGGTGCAGTTTTTGAACCGGCACAAACACAACCCTCTCGTCGGTGACCTCGGTAGCCCGATACTTTGCTTTGATGACTTTTTGTTCCAGGATAGGCTTTACGGCCTCAGGCGGTTCCTCGATATTCGCCGGAACATCAAATGTGATTTGAGAGAGCTCCTGCAGCGGATATTGATCCAGACACATTATCCGATCGCCCAGGAAGACGCCGGCCCACTTCTTGCAGACGTAGAGTTTGACGTCGGCGCCGTTGATCTTGGTCTCCATTTCTGACCAAACCTCGCGGTCTTCCGCCATTTCCTCGAGAATGATCTTGCCCCTTACCTCGTTCGACAGCCGCAGATAAGGCACAAGCAAATATGCGGCGCTCGGCGGATACATCACTTCATAGCGTTTCTTCCTCATTTCGCGCCAAAGGTATGGCGCGGACGGTCCCAGCGCTACCCGGTCGATCTTTTTCATGAGTGCGGAAGCGCGGGCCACCCCGCGGAGTAACGTTTTGTAGGAAATGGAAATCAGCTTATGCTCGGACCATTGTTCCGGTAATTCCTTGTGGCTGATATCGTAATTTCGTTTCTCATCGAATCTGTGACACTCGATGAATCGCCGGAACGATTCCTCCTCGGCATCTAGAGCCTTTAATTTGGCGGCCGCGAAATGGAAGGTCAATCTGCCGATCTTTGCGTTTGCCAGCTCGGACAAGCGGGCCACAATCTCGTCATGCATTTTATGCCGCAAGATGGAGATGAACGCGAGATTCTGATTCCGCATATCTTTCGCAATGTCATTGGAGGACAGGCGACGCTCCTCCCCCATGAGGAAGCGAAGCATCGTCCAGTTCGTGATGATCTCTCCGACCTCGCCCCGCAGATTGGAAACTAGATTGTCGAGTTCGGTCCGGATCACCCGCAATCGTGGGTCGCTCATAATGCAATCATTTTACTCCTGCACAGGTCGGCCAAGTGCCCGAGGCAGATGTACCGAAAGCCGACTTTTCGTCCGTGCAGTTAGGAAGTCCTTCATTTCGGGCATCTCCGCCTTCAGTGCTGTCGAAGTTTGAAATGTCGAGTGCTCCCCGGTAGTCACCCCCCTGAGCGATCGGGCGTGCCGGTTGAAAAATCTGCGGCCTGACGCGAGATGATTCCATCTGTGTTCTCGGATACACTCTCCTAAATAACGGGCACTTCTTCGAAAACGATATGAGCGGAAGTGGAGACGACAATTTGGATCCCGGGTGCGCGCAAGAGCCACAGGCGTCCTTACAGCGACAAAACGAGCGCCTGCAATTGCTCCTGAACCTGACGAGCCGCATCACCTCGAACCTCGACCTGCGCGAAGTGCTGCGGGCGATTTCTGCCAACTTTCGCGAGCTTACGCGCTGCGACGGAGCCGGGGTCTGGTTGCCCGGTGAAGAAGCGGGGACGTTCAAGTTATATGCGTTCGATGCGCCCGTCAGTAGGGGATTCGCCAGGGAGGAGGTGATCATCACTCTGCCCGAGAACGATCCCGCCAGACGAGCCTTCGAGACGATGAAGCCGATGGTCGTGACGGTTGACGAGATCGGTTGGCCCGGCGGCGGCGAGGGGTACAGACTCGCAGCGGCGGAAAGCGTGAAGAGCGCATGTTTTATCCCGCTGGTGAATCGCGGCCGTGCGCTGGGGGACCTGATGATTGTGCGTTTAACAGAGGGAACCTTCACGGCCGAAGACGTCGACTTTCTCAGCCAGGCCGCGGGCCAGATCGCAATTGCCATCGAAAACGCCCTTGCCTACCGCGAGATCTCCGAACTGAAGGACAAACTCGCGCAGGAAAAGCTCTATCTGGAAGAAGAGATACGCTCGGAGATGAACTTCGCGGAGATTGTCGGGAAGAGTTCCGCACTGCGCAAAGTACTAAAGCGGGTGGAAACCGTGGCACCCACAGATTCCACTGTGCTGATCTACGGAGAAACGGGTGCCGGGAAGGAACTCATCGCGCGCGCGATTCATGATTTGAGCCCGCGGAAATCAAAGGCCTTCGTGAAACTCAACTGTGCTGCCATACCGACGGGCTTGCTGGAAAGCGAGCTCTTCGGGCACGAAAAAGGTGCTTTCACGGGCGCTATCGCGCAACGCATCGGCCGCTTCGAAGTGGCCAATGGCGGAACGATTTTTCTGGACGAGATCGGAGAGATTCCCCTCGAATTGCAGACCAAGCTGCTGCGCGTGCTACAAGAGCGGGAGTTCGAACGCTTGGGCAGTTCGCGGACGCTGCGTACCGATGCTCGACTGATTGCTGCCACAAACCGGGATTTGGAAGCGATGGTCGCCGAACAGAAATTCCGGTCCGACCTGTTCTTCCGGCTGAATGTTTTTCCAATCCAAGTCCCGCCACTTCGCGAGCGCCAGGGCGATATTCCGCTCCTGGTCCGTCACTTCGCGCAGCAGTTCTCCAAGCGAATGAACAAAATGATTGACACAATCTCCTCCGCCACCATGGATGCGCTGTCCCGATATCATTGGCCTGGGAATATACGAGAACTCCAAAACGTCATTGAGCGCGCGGTAATTACTTCCACCGGCCCTGTTCTCAAGGTAGATGTCGCAGACCTGAGGATTTATAAATCCTCATCTCCAGCAGAAAAGAGTTCTGCTCACGCATCGACAAATGACGGCCTGCACAACGTGCTCGAACAGACAGAACGCCAGCAAATCCTCAAAGCCTTGAAACAATCCAACTGGGTCGTGGCAGGTCCGAAGGGCGCAGCGGCGAAGCTCGGAATGAAAAGATCCACCCTGCAGCTGAGAATGAGCAAGCTCGGCATCTCACGGCATTCCTCGTAGTCGCGCCTAACCTGTTTTCCTCCGAGAGGCGCTCGCTCCAAATGCGTTTTCCGTCAGTGCCAGCAAACTGGCGGGGTACCAGCTTGCTGGCACTGGCACACTGACACTTCGATCTGTGAGTCCTCTCTGCTGCCGGCTATTTCCAAATAAATGAACAAGTTGCTCTAAGGCGCTGGCGTACCACGCTCTGGCATTCGCTTTGCCCTTCCTGTTGTCGTGCGAACACAACGCAGAAGAGAAGGAGGCGCTATGGCACAGATTCTCACTTTCACCCGTGAGTGGAGCAAGTGGTACCGCGTGCTCCGTCACCACAAGGGTTTCGGACGGCTCGATTCCCTGCGCTATAGCCATTGGCTGGCACGCAGCTGACCGCAAAGGAAAACAGCATGTTGAAGATCTCGATTGTCGAAGGAAAAAAGCAGCGCCGCCTAGTAGTAGAGGGCAAGCTCGTCGCGCCGTGGTCCGATGAGCTGAAAGCCGCCTGCGAAAGAGCCGGATTAAGACTCGACGGTCGTGAACTCATCATCGATCTGACAAACATAACGACGATCAGCCGACAAGGAGAAGAGATGCTTCTGGAACTGATGAAGCAGGGGGTCAAATTCGGAGGCTGTGGTGTGTACACGAGCGAAATTTTGAAACAGGCCGCCCGCAGAATGCGCAGGAATGGAGCACACGAATGAACTGCTTAACGTCGTCTTGCAAAGGCGCGCCCTTGGGGCGGAAGTTCACTCTGCAAATGGGCTTCGTCCTCGCACTAAGCGCGAGCATCGCCGGATGTGCCGTGGGCCCAAAATATCATCGCCCAACGGTGAGCCTACAGCCGTTTCACAACGCCTCCTCCATCGAAACTCGCACTGCCTCCCTGTCGGCGCCGCCGCTCGACCAGTGGTGGACAGGCTTCCATGATCCTGAGCTGACACGGATCGTGCAGCGGGCGCTGGACGAGAATCTCGACCTGGCCGCTGCGATGACGCGCGTGCAACAGGCGCGTTCCGCTGCCCGAGGGGCAGGAGCGCAGCGCCTGCCATCAGGAAACCTCTACGCCTCGACGACCACACTCTACCAGTCGACCGAGAGCATGACGGGCCGTCTCGCCGTAAACGCGCCCGGCTACCATCGCTTTCAGAACTACTACGATCTCGGATTCATCGCGAGTTGGGAAACGGATCTTTTCGGCGGTTTGAAAAAAGGAGCACAGGCTGCTGCCGCCGAGGCGCAGGCGGCCGAAGCTTCCCATACAGGGACTCGCATCACGGTTGCCGCGGAAGCCGCTGATGCGTATATGCAGATACGCGGAGCGCAGGCGCGCTTAATCTTCGCCAAAGACCAGATCGCAACTGACCAACACCTCGTCGAACTGGTGCAGCAGCGCAGGGATGCGGGAATCGCTTCCGACCGCGAACTCGCTCAGGCCCAGGCCTTGCTTTCGCAAGCGAAAGCGACAATCCCACTGCTCACAGTCTCCCTCGAAGCACAGCTGAATCGACTAGATGTGCTCATGGGCGCCCAGCCTGGAACGTACGCAGCGGAGTTGACCCCCGTGGTCGACATTCCCGATGTGCCGGAAATTTCCGGCTATGGAACACCCACGGACCTTTTACGCAGGAGACCTGACATCATCGCTGCCGAGCGAATGGTTGCTGCCTCGAACGCTCGCATTGGCCAGGCTCTCAGCGAATATTATCCAAAGCTCTCACTTTCAGGGATCGTCGGGTCTCAAGCGCTCGCACCTGCCCATCTCTTCGAGCAGCAAGGATTTCAGCCTGTCAGTGTGGTAGGCCTGCGCTGGAGACTCTTCGACTTCGGCCGTGTCGCTGCGGAAGTGGAGGCGGCGCGAGGCGCCAATGCCGAAGCCTTGCTCCAATATCGAAGCTCCGTCCTTCACGCGGCCGAGGATGTCGAAGACGCCTTCAGTCAACTCGTCCAGTCAGAGAATCGCCGCAATGAAATCCTTCGTGAAATCGCTGAATTGCAGCGCGCGCGCGACCTCTCAGAGCAGTCCTACGCCGCGGGTGTCATCGGACTCACCGACGTGCTCGACGCAGATCGTCAATTGCTTGCGGCCAAGGACGACTTGGCCGTAGCTCGTGAGAGTGCGGCACGTGCGGCGATCGGCTCTTATCGCGCACTCGGGGGCGGCTGGCTCCCACAATCGAATTCCAAAAATAACTAAGGAGCGCCATATGAGAAAGATTAATTTCAGTTACTACGCCCTGGTCATTGCCGGCCTTGTAGTCAGCTTCGCTGGCTGCGGTCAGAAGCATGAGTTAGACCCAAGAACGCAGCCGGAACTGGTACGGACAGTGGAAATAGGTTCATCGTCCGGAGCAGATCCCGCATTCACTGGAGTGGTTTCAGCGCGTGTTCAAAGCAATCTTGGTTTCCGAGTTCCCGGAAAAATCACGAACCGCTTGGTAGATACGGGGCAGTTTGTCAGCGCTGGACAACCGCTCATGACGATTGATCGAACCGACTATGTCCATGCCATTACCGCGCGAACAGAAACTGTCGCGGCAGCAAAGGCAAAGTCGGTTCAAGCTGCCGCCGATGAGGCCCGATATCGCGGTTTGGTCAAGACCGGCGCGGTTTCCGCTTCAATCTACGATCAGGTCAGAGCCGCGTCCGATGCGGCACAGGCTGAACTCGCTGCTGCCACCGCGCAGGAGCAGGTTGCGAGAGACGAGGGCGGCTACTCAGAACTTCTTGCAGATGCCGACGGCATCGTGGTCGAGACCTTGGCCGAGCCGGGACAAGTGGTAACGGCCGGGCAGACGGTTGTGAAGCTCGCCCATTCCGGTCCTCGGGAGGCCGCAGTGAACCTCCCCGAGACGTTGAGGCCGGC